>OGWY01000018.1_pt1 | contig 110293 bp, 98 predicted proteins | sample 1576121 | NCBI WGS metagenome assembly OGWY01 (sample SAMEA3541543, study PRJEB24748) | human gut metagenome | biome: human gut; feature: human-associated habitat; material: faeces | place: China | collected 2012 | reverse complement strand
AGTAAATTATAACAAATAAACTGATGAAGATTCTATATCTTCATTATACGAGGAGTACCGATGAAAAAAACTTTAAAAATAACTTTAGGATTTTTATGTGGAGTTAGTATTTTAATAAGTGTGTTTTATGCTAGTAAAGAGAATCCTAGAGTGTATTTAAGTGACAGAATAAATGTAGCATATGTGAATGAAGATATTAATCATAAAAATTTTGAAAATGTTATAAATCTTTTAAATAAGGCAGATTTTAATATTGATGATAAGGTAAAAAGAGGATTAAGTTATGTAAAAGGACTGTATGTAGTTTCAGATAGTAGTTTTATATCAGATAAAAAAGCATGTGTAGGAATTGTAGATTTTGGATATATATATCCATTTATAACATTAAAAGTTGAAACTTATTTTAATAAAAGTAATGATTTTTATGTATTAAAAGATGAGTATAGTAGAAAGTATTTAAATGGTGAAAAAATATATCTAAAAATAGAAAAAGGTAATTTTTTAATAGGAAAAAGAGAAAAAGATATTGAAAGAATATTAAAAAATGAAAAATATTTTAATCAAAATCTTTTAAAAATATTAGATAGAGAAAAAGGAAAAAATCTAGGAATGTTGATATTAAATCTTGGGAAAAATCCTCTAGGAGGGTTTGATGAACTTGTCTTAACAGGAGAAGTAAATAAAAAAGAGCAAGTTACATTAACAGCAAATATAGGTGGAAAAAATGACATTATAAAAAGTTTTAATGGCATAGCTCAAGATGGATTATCAGGAGAAAGAACTATAGAAAAAAATAAACTTTATTTAAGAAGTACAAGAGATGCTGAGTTAAGATCGTTTTTCTTCTTCTTAAACTATTTCTTTAGAAATAGTTTTATTGAAGGGGTATCTTCAAATGTTTATATAAATAATCCAAAAGATGATAGTAAAATATCAACTTTGAGTAGTGATAAATTGATAGATGTAAACATTGATGCAAAACAATTTATATCGGGATACATAGATCTAAAGATTAAAAATGAAGTTATAGGAAGTGCTGAACTAAAAGGAATAGCAGAAGAGAATAGGTTACAAATAAGCACAATTTTAAATGAAGAAACAGCACTTAATCTATTAAAAACAACTAAATAGGAGGGCATAAAATGATAAAAATATATAATACACTTAAAGGCGAATTAGAAATATTTAAACCTCTAAAAGAGGGAGAGGTTTCAATGTATGTTTGTGGACCTACCGTTTATAATTATATTCACATTGGAAACGCTAGACCAGCCATATTTTTCGATACAGTAAGAAGATATTTTGAGTTTAGAGGTTATAAAGTAAAATATGTTCAAAACTTTACAGATGTTGATGATAAAATGATAAGAAAAGCTAATGAAGAGGGAGTAACTCTTCAGGATATAGCAAAAAAATATATAGATGCGTATTTTGAAGATACAGCAAAAGTTAATTTAAAAGAAGAAGGAATGATAAGACCTAAAGCAACAGAGCATATAGGCGAAATGATAAAAATTATAAAAACATTAATTGAAAAAGGATATGCTTACGAATCTCAAGGTGATGTATACTTTGATGTAAATAGTTACAAACAAGAGTATGGAGAATTATCAGGACAAAGTATAGATGATTTAAAAAGTGGTGCAAGAATAGATGTATCAGAGATAAAGAAAGATCCATTAGACTTTGCTTTATGGAAAAAAGCTAAGGAGGGAGAACCTTTCTGGAATTCACCTTGGGGAAAAGGAAGACCTGGATGGCATATAGAGTGTTCTGCAATGTCAAATAAATATTTAGGACCTACATTTGATATTCATGGTGGAGGACAAGATTTAATATTCCCACATCATGAAAATGAAATTGCACAATCAAAATGTGGAACAGGTGGAGAGTTTGCTAGATACTGGATTCATAATGGTTATATTAATGTTAAGGGAGAGAAGATGTCTAAATCTTTAGGAAACTTCTTCCTTTTAAGAGAGGTATTAGAGCAATTTGAGGGAAGAGTAGTGAGATTCTTTATTTTAAGTTCTCACTATAGAAAACCAATTGATTTTTCCGATAATGAACTAGTTCAAAGTAAGGCTGGATTAGAAAGAATAGAAAATGCTGTATCTAGAGGAAAAGAGATTTTAACATCAAAACCTGTTGAAAATGGATCAGACCTTACAGAGTTAAAAGAAACTTTAGAGATATCAAAAGATAAATTTATAAGATGTATGGATGAAGATTTTAATACAGCTGGTGGAATAGGAGCTATATTTGAACTTGTGAAAGAGTTAAATAAAGCTGGAGAGATTGATAAAATTTCTAAAGTTGGATTTGAAGTGTTAGAAGATACAATTGAATATATAAGAGTGGTTATGGAAGAGGTATTTGGAGTTCTGTTAAAGGTAGAGGTTCAAGTAGGAGATATGACAACAGAACTAATTGAATTTTTACTTGAACTAAGAAGAGAAGCAAGAGATAATAAAGACTGGGCATTTTCAGATAAAGTAAGAGATAGACTTTTAGAGATGGGAATTAAAATAAAGGATGGAAAGGAAAAAACAACATGGTCAATTTAGATGTGCGTGAAGCAAATGGATTAGTTTTGGCATATTTAGGTGATTCTGTGTGGGAACTTTCTATAAGAACATATTTTATAAACAAAGGGTACAATATAAAGAATTTAAATAGACTTGTAAAAGAACATGTAAATGCTCAAGCTCAAAGTAAGTATTTAAAAAATATAATTGATGAATTAGATGAAGATAAATTAACATTGGTAAATAGATCTAAAAATAGTAACATAAAAACTTTTCCTAAATCGTGTAGTGTTATGGAGTATAAAGAGGCAACAGCTTTTGAAGCTTTAATTGGTGCGCTTTATGTTGAGGGAAAAATAGAAGAAATAAATAAAATTGTGGAAAAAAACTTAGGTTAAGGAGTGATAGTAAGTGGGATTCAAATTGAAACTACCTGGATTTAGTAGAAGTATTGGAATTGATTTAGGGACAGCAAATACATTAGTATATAGTAAAAAACATGGAAAAATAATATTAAATGAACCATCTGTTGTAGCAGTGGAAAGAGAAAGTAGAAAAGTTTTAGCTGTTGGAAATGAAGCTAAAGATATGCTAGGAAAAACACCAGATTCGATAGTAGCAGTAAAACCTTTAAGTGAAGGAGTAATAGCTGATTATGATATAACAGAAGCTATGATAAAGTATTTTATAAAAAAGGTGTTTGGAAAATACTCACTATTTATGCCTGAAGTTATGATTTGTGTTCCAATTGATGTAACTGGAGTAGAGAAAAGAGCTGTATTAGAAGCTACTCTTTCAGCTGGCGCTAAAAAGGCTTACTTAATAGAAGAGGCAAGAGCAGCTGCGCTAGGATCTGGAATTGATATATCAGCACCAGAAGGAAATATGATAGTTGATATTGGTGGAGGGTCGACAGACGTTGCAGTAATATCACTAGGTGGAACAGTTGTAAGTAAAACGATAAGAACAGCCGGAAATAATTTTGATATGGATATAATAAAGTATATTAAAAAAACACACACTTTATTAATAGGAGATAAAACAGCTGAAAGTATAAAAATGCAAATAGGAACAGCTATTCCTTTAACAGAAGAGGAAACAATGACAATAAAAGGAAGAGACTTGATAACTGGGCTACCTAAGTCTGTTACTGTTGGATCAGAAGAGATTAGAGAAGCTATTATGGATTCACTAATGGAGATTGTAACTTGTGTAAAAGATGTTTTAGAAAAAACTCCACCAGAATTAGCAGCAGATATAATAGATAGAGGAATAGTTATGGCAGGAGGAGGTTCTTTAATTAGAAACTTCCCAGAATTAATTTCAAAACACACTTCACTAAACGTAAGATTAGCTGACTCACCTCTTGAGAGTGTAGTTAAAGGAGCTGGAATGGCTCTTGATCAAATATCTATTTTAAGAAAGATTGAAAAGGCTGAAAGATAATGTTTAAAGATTTAAATTCCAATGAAAAAGCTATCGATTTTTTAAAAAAAGAACTTAATTTTAAAAGAGAAGCAGGAACATACCTTTTTTATGGAGTTGATAGAGATCTTTTAAAAAAGTTTGCAAAGGCTTTTGCTAAAAGTTTAAACTGTATTAATTATGCAGATGATTTTTGTGGAGTTTGTGAAAGTTGTATAAGAATAGAGAGTGAAACTCATGGAGATTTAGAAATTTTAGATGATATAACAGGTATTAAAATTGAAAAAATTAGAGAGTTAGCTTATAGAGATTCAACAACATCTTATGAAGGAAAGAAAAAAGTTTATATAATAAGAGATGTTGAAAGGTTAAGAAAAGAATCAGCAAATGCGTTATTAAAATTAATAGAAGAACCTAATAGTGGAAGTTTTTTTATATTAACTTCTACGGGATTAAATGTTCTTCCAACAATAAAATCTAGATCGATTTTATTAAATATTCTTCAGGAGAGTGCAGAGGAGATTGGAGTAACCCAAGAGGAGTATAGATTTTTTTTAGGAAAATCAAAAGAGATAGAAGATTATAAAAATAGTGAAATAGATTTAAACGAGGGTAGTTCTTTTGAAAGAATTGGACATAATATAAAAAATTGGACAGATACAAAAGAGTTTCAGTATAAAGTAGAGATCTATAAATCTATAAGAGATTTTTTAAATACAAAAGATTATTTAACATTAAATGATAAGTTGTATTTTGTAGATGAGATTCTTTTGAATACTTCAGATAGGGAGTTAATAAAAGAAATTATAAATTATACAATTTCTCTTATAGGAAATAGAAGTAAAAATTTAGAAAAACTATTAGAATTAAAAAATATAGGGAGAAGCTCTATAAACTTAAAAAATTTACTAGTAACTTTTTATACAAATGTTTAAGAGAGTGATTACAAAATCACTCTCTTTCATTTATATTATTTATATGTACGTTATAATATTTTTTGATGATTTATAGCTTTTTCATTCAAAAATAATATAATTTTTTCGAAAATAGGCTTAAAAATATTAAAAAAAAGTATTATAATATATATATGTAATCAATAAATAGTGGAGAGAAGGAATCTAGATGTATTTTAAACATTTTATTGTTTTTGGAATAAGTCATAAAAATTTGGATTTATGTCAAAGAGAGAATTTTATACAAAATGACCCCACTTCTGTAGTTGAAAGATTATTTAAAGAGAAAAAGATTGTGGGTTATGTAAATTTATCAACCTGCTTGAGAGTAGAATACTACTTAGATTTAGATAAGGACTATTCAGTAGCAGATTTTCAAAAAGAGATTGGATTAAGGGATATTTTTATAAAACAGGGACATGATGCTGTAAATTATCTTTTTAGGGTTACCTGCGGATTTGAGTCCGTTATAAAAGGAGAGGATCAAATTTTAGCTCAAATAAAAAAAGCTCAACTGACTAGTATGGAGAATAAAATATCAAGTTCTAATATTAATGTTATTTTTAACAAGGCTATAGAGTTAGGAAAAAAATTTAGAAATAAAAGTAAAATATGTCATAATGCTTTATCTTTAGAAGCAATATCTTTAAAATTTATCAAAAATAGAGTTTCAGAGTTAAAAGATAAGAAAATTCTTATTTTAGGAGTAGGAGATTTAGCAAGAGATATAATGGAGCTTATAACAAAGGAAGAATATAAAAGTTTAACTATAACAAATAGAAGTTATCATAAAGCTTTAGAGGTTAGTAATATTTATAATGCAGATGTAATTAGTTTTGAAAATAAATTAGAAGAAGTTGCAAAAAGTGATGTAATAATATCAGCAACTTCAGCTCCTCATGCAATTATAAAAAAAGAGGAGATACTGCCTTTATTAAATAAAAATAAAGAGTATGTATTTTTAGATTTAGCAGTACCTAGAGATATTGAAGAGGAACTAAATGAATTAAAAAACATAAATTTATATAACATAGATGATGTTTGGGGAGTATATTATGAAAATTTAGAAAATAGGGAAAATCTATTAACTAAATATGAATATATGCTTGGTGAACAGATGATAAACTTAAAAAAATGGTTTGAATACAAAGAAGGGATAGCATAATGAAAGAAAAAATCGTAATAGGAAGTAGAGGAAGTATACTAGCTTTAGCTCAAAGTGAAATGATAAAAGGAAGATTGGAAAAAAACTTTCCAGAATTAAAGTTTGAAATAAAGGTCATAGTAACAAGTGGAGATAAAGATTTAGTTAGTAACTGGAATAACAGTGATAAATCTTTAAAAAGCTTTTTTACAAAAGAGATTGAGCACGAATTGTTAGATGGAACTGTAGATTTAGCAGTTCATTCAATGAAAGATATGCCTATAGTTTCACCACCTGGTTTAATTTGTGGAGCAACTCCAGACAGAGAAGATAATAGAGATGTAATAGTTTCAAGAAGTGGAAAAAAGCTATTAGAGCTTCCAGAAGGAGCTATTGTAGGAACTAGTTCATTAAGAAGAACTATGGGATTAAAAACCTTAAGACCAGATTTAGAGATAAAACAACTGAGAGGAAATATTCATACAAGACTTAGAAAACTAGATGAAGGTCAGTATGATGCTATTCTTTTAGCAGCAGCAGGATTAAAAAGAGTTGGATTAAGAGATAGAATAACTGAAGAGTTAGATTATGATTTAATGATGCCAGCTCCAGCTCAAGGAGCACTTCATATTCAATGTAGAGAAAACGATGAGTTTGTAAAAAATATCTTAAAATCTATTCACAATCCAGAAATAGAAAAAATTGTAGAGATAGAAAGAGAGTTTTCTAAAATATTTGATGGAGGATGCCATACACCGATGGGATGTACAGGGGAAAAATTTGATGGTAAGATTTTTTTAAGAGGTGTGTACTGCCAAGATGATATTATGTATAAAGCAGAAGTGTTAGAAGATGAAGTGTTAGGAAAAGAGATAGCACACAAATTAGCTGCAAAAATAAGGGAGAAAATAAATGGTTAATAATAAAATGGGGAAAGTTTACATAATAGGAGCAGGTTGTGGAAATATAGATCTTTTAACTTTGAAAGGAAAGAGATGCATAGAGGAAGCTGACTGCGTGGTATATGATAGATTGATAGACCCGAAAGTATTGAAGTTAGCTAAAGAAAATGCAGAAATGATATATTTAGGCAAAGGAAATACTGAGGGTGGAGTTATTCAGGATGAAATAAATAAAACGCTGGCTAAAAAGGCTTTAGAGGGAAAAGTTGTAGCAAGGGTAAAAGGTGGAGACCCGTTTGTTTTTGGAAGAGGTGGAGAAGAGATAGAGGAAATAGTTAAATACTCTATTCCTTTTGAAATTATACCTGGAATAAGTTCTTCAATAGCTGTACCAGAGTATGCGGGAATTCCAGTTACACATAGGGGACTAGCGCGATCATTCCATGTATTTACAGGACATACAATGGAGAATGGAGAATGGCATGATTTTTCGACTATAGCTAAATTAGATGGAACTTTAGTATTTTTAATGGGAATTAAAAACTTAGATTTAATAACAGGTGATTTAATAAAAAATGGTAAAAATCCTAAAACTCCAGTAGCAGTAATAGAAAAGGGAACAAGTGAAAACCAAAGAGTAACTGTTGGAACTTTAGAAGATATTGTAGAAAGAGCTAAATCTGAAAAGATTGTTCCACCTGCTATAACAATAATTGGTGATGTTGTAAATATGAGAGAAACTTTTAAATGGTTTGAAAATCAACCTCTTTCTGGAAAAAAAGTATTAGTGACAAGAGATACTAATCAATCACAAGAGTTTAGTGAAAAATTAAGAATAAAAGGAGCTACTGTAAGAGAGTTACCTTTTATAAAAATAGAAAATGCGTATGATTTTAATGAAAAAGATTTAAAAAATTATAGTGCTCTTTTATTTAACTCTCCAAATGGTGTGAAGTACTTTATGGAAAATATAAAGGATATAAGATCTTTAGGTCATCTAAAAATTGGTGTTGTTGGAGCTAAAACAGATGAACTATTAAGAGAATATAAAATAATACCAGACTTTATTCCAGAGAAATATATGGGAATAGAGTTAGCAAAAGAAGTACAAAATTATACAAAGGAAAATGATAAGGTATTATTTGTAACTTCAGATATATCTCCTGCTAATTGTGAAAAATGGAGTGAGGAATATAATAGAAAATTTGAAAAATTAGTAGTATATAAAACTGGAAAACATATCTATTCTAAAGATGAAGTAGAGACAGTATTAAATGAAATAGAGTATATAACTTTTTTAAGCTCATCAACAGTTGAAGCATTTAATGAGAGTATCCAAGGAGATTTAAAATTATTAGAGGATAAAAAGATTGTGTCAATAGGACCAGTTACTACAAAAACTTTAAATGAATTAGGATATAACGTGGCTTTAGAAGCAAAAGTTTTTGATGTTGATGGAGTAATTGCAGTAATAGGAGAGAAATAATATGTTTAATAGAACTAGAAGACTAAGAAGTTCTCAAGTTATGAGAAATTTAGTGAAAAATATAGATTTTACTTTAGATAATCTAATCTATCCACTATTCATAGAAGAGGGAGAAAATATAAAAGTTGAAATTCCATCGATGAAGGGGCAGTATAGAATATCAATAGATAGACTAGAAGAGGAACTAGTGGAACTAAAAAATTTAGGAATAAAATCATTGCTTTTATTTGGAATTCCTAAAAAGAAAGATCCAGTAGGAAGTGAAGGATACAATGATAAAGGGATAGTTCAAGAGGCGATAAGATTTATCAAATCTAAATTTCCAGAATTTTTAGTTGTTACAGATGTATGTCTATGTGAATATACATCTCATGGACATTGTGGAATCTTAAGAGGAGAGGAGTTACTAAATGATGAAACTTTAAAACTTTTACAAAAAGTAGCTCTTTCTCATGCTAAAGCAGGGGCAGATATGGTGGCACCATCAGATATGATGGATGGTAGAATAAAAGCTATAAGAGAGATATTAGATGAAAATGGATTTATAAACTTACCAATTATGGCATATAGTGTAAAATATGCATCAGCTTATTATGGACCATTTAGAGATGCAGCTGATTCAGCTCCAGCATTTGGAGATAGAAAGACATATCAAATGGATTTTAGAAATTCTAAAGATTATTTAATAGAAGTTGAAAATGATATTTTAGAGGGTGCTGATATAATAATGGTAAAACCTGGAATGCCTTATTTAGATGTAGTTAAGGGAGTAGCAGATGCTATATCAAATCCAGTTGCTATTTATAATGTAAGTGGTGAATATTCTATGGTAAAAGCAGCAGCAGAAAATGGCTGGATAGATGAAGAAAAAATAGTTATGGAAAACATGTATGCTATGAGAAGAGCTGGAGCAGATATTATAATAACATACCATGCTAAAGATATAGCAAAGTGGTTAAAAAGAGGTGTAAATTAAGTGAGATATAGTAATTCAGAGAAGATATATGAAAAAGCTGTGAAGATTATACCAGGAGGAGTAAATAGTCCTGTTAGAGCTTTTAAATCAGTTGATAAAACATATCCAATTTTTGTAAACAGAGGAAAAGGATCAAAGATATACGATGAAGATGGAAATGAGTATATTGATTACATTTGTTCATGGGGTCCACTTATTTTAGGACATAATAATGAAAGAGTTTTAAAAGGTGTTAGAGAAGCTATAGAGTTAGGAAGTTCGTTTGGACTACCAACTAAAATGGAAGTTGAATTGGCTGAATTAGTATGTAAGTGTTATCCATCAATGGACATGATAAGATTTACAACTTCTGGAACTGAAGCAACTATGGCAGCAGTTAGAGTTGCAAGAGCCTTTACAAATAGAAATAAAATATTAAAATTTGAAGGATGTTATCATGGACATTCAGACTCACTATTAGTTAGTTCTGGATCAGGATTATTAACAGATGGATATCAAGATAGTAATGGAATAACAGAGGGAGTATTAAAAGATACATTAGTTGCCCCTTTTGGTAATGTTCAAAAAGTTAAAGAGATTTTGGAAACTAAAGAAGTTGCGTGTTTAATAATGGAGCCAGTACCGGCTAATATGGGGCTTATAAATAGCTCGAAAGAGTTTTTACAAGCTATGAGAGAGATATGTGATGAGACAGGAACTCTTTTGATATTTGATGAGGTAATATCTGGATTTAGAGTTGCTTTAGGAGGAGCTCAAGAGTACTATGGAATAACTCCAGATATAACAACTCTAGGTAAAATAATAGGTGGAGGTTATCCCGTAGGAGCTTTTGGTGGAAAAAAAGAGATTATGGATATGATTGCACCTATTGGAAGAGTTTATCATGCAGGAACTCTATCTGGAAATCCTGTTGCTGTTAGAGCAGGATTTGAAATGGTAAGTCACCTATTGGAAAATAGAGAAACTCTATATAAAGAGTTAGAGGAAAAAGTTATATATATGACCGATTCAATAGAGAAAATTGCAAAAAAATACGATGTACCTATTAAAATAAATAAATTAGGTTCTTTATTTACAATATTCTTTAGTGATTTAGATGAGATAACAGATTTAGAGCATGTTATAAACTCTAATACAACACATTATTCAATATATTTTAATACATTACTAGATAATGGTGTAGTTGCACCACCTTCAAAATACGAGGCACATTTCGTATCAGTAGCTCATACTAAAGAGGATTTAGATAGAACTTTAGAGGTTATAGATATGGCGTTTAAAAAAATTGGTGAAACTAATGGAAAGTAAAAAATCTTTTTTTCCACTATTTATAGATTTAACTAATAAAAGTTGTTTAGTTGTAGGAGGGGGAAATATAGCTGCAAGAAAGATAAAAAGTCTTGTAGATTATGGTGCTAGAGTTATTGTGATAGCTCCATTTATACTTCCTGAAATCTTAGATTTAGATGTGGAGATTGAAAAAAGAGATTTTAAAGCTGGAGATATAAAAGGTAAGTTCTTAGTTGTTGCAGCAACAAATGATGAAAAATTAAATGAAATGATAGTTGATTTATGTGAGGATAATAATATACTTGTAAATAACATTACATCAAAAGTATATATGTCAGCTAGATTTACTGCTCATATAGATACTGATGATTATCAGATTGCAATTTCAGCAAAAGGAAATCCAAGAGAATCTGTTAAATTAAAAAAAGAGGTAATAGAGTATCTAAAAAATAGAAAAGACTAGAAACATTTATGTTTCTAGTCTTTTTCTATTTTTAAATCTTGGAAAAGATCTAAAACTTCTTTCGAGTATTTACCATCCATATCGTGAGATATAAAAGGTGGAAGAATAGTTAAAGAATCTTTTCCATTTCGAATTCCTTCGATTAAAAGGATTTTAGCTGGTTTATCAAGCTTTGAATGACAAAATTGAACTCTTTTAGGAGAGATACCATATTTTCTCATAGCATCAACAATCTCTAAAAATCTGTCAGGCCTATGAACCATTGCAAAATATCCTTTATCTTTTAAAAGTTTAGAAGCTACCCCGACAAGCTGCTCTAAATCAATAGTTATTTCGTGACGAGCTAAAGTAAGTTGATCTAAATTATTTAATTGACTCTCATTTCCATGAAATTTGAAAAATGGTGGATTTGTTATAACAACATCTTGAGAACCATTTTCAAAATGTTTTCTCCAATTTTTCATATCATCATGAATAATACTTATTTGTTCCTGTAAGTTATTTAGCTCAACATTTCTCTTTGCTAAATTAGCGGAAATTTCTTGAATTTCAATACCAATAATTTTGGCTTTAGTTCTTTGAGAAAGGAAAAGAGGAATTGCTCCATTTCCAGTTCCTAAATCTAGTATTTTATTTGTACCTCTTGTTAGAGATATAAAGTTAGATATTAAAAGTGAATCTAAAGAAAAATTAAAATAATCAGGTCTTTGAATTATTTTTAAATTTTTATTTAATAAATTATTTATAACTTCGTTTTCATTAAGTGTCATTTTGTACCTCCAAAGTTATTATAACAAAAAAGATACAAAATTCAAGTCTAGATATCTCTAGTTAAAACTATATTAGCATCAGTTCCTAAAATATTGTTTAAAACAACTGTTCCAATTTTTTGTGGTGATTGGATTTTAATATCTTTTAAAAGTTCCATACATTGGAAAACTAACTCTTTCGGAATAGGTTTATCTGTTTTAACAGGAACCATATGATGAATTCCTCCACTTACTCTAACGATAGAAGTAACAACTCTTTTAGGAGCAATGAGCTCCTCTTTACCATAAACAGCTCCTTTAGGACATGAGTTTCCAGTAACTTTATAATCATTTTCAATATCTATATTTAAATGGCATCCCATAGGACATAAAATACATATCATCTCTTTCATTATTATACCTCCTGTAGCTCAATAACAATATCTTTAGAAATTCTTTTTAATAGTACCTCAGGAAGAAGAACTTTTTCCATCTCCCCTGGAGCTAAGTGAGCTCTTTTGAAGCTTGCAATAATATTATCTCCTTCTCTAACTACAATTTTTTTATTTTTATATATATTATTTACTCTCATAAAAATTTCTAATTTATTTTGTAGATTATCTAAATTAATAACTTGGGGAACAGTATAAACAATGCCGTTACCGTTTTTTATATTAGAAACATTTTCTAATTTACAATTTTCTTCGGCTATATAGCATGCTGCAAATTTTCCTGCTCTTTCGCCCTCTTCACTAACGAAATCTACAAGATCATGAACATGAACTACATTTCCACAAGCAAAAACACCAGGAATACTTGTTTCCATTGAGTTATTAACAATAGGACCATTAGTTCTATTATCTAAAATAACACCAGCTTCCTTAGATAAATCATTTTCAGGAATAAGTCCAACTGATAAAAGAAGTGTGTCACACTCATATTCAACTTCAGTACCAGGGATAGGTTTTCTATTTTCGTCGACTTTTGCAATAATCACTTTTTCGAGTCTGTCCTTTCCTTTAATATCAACAACAGTATGAGATAGAAGTAATGGAATATTAAAATCATCAAGACATTGAACGATATTTCTATTTAATCCACCAGAAAATGGCATTAATTCTACGACAGCTTCTACTTTAGCACCTTCTAAAGTCATTCTTCTAGCCATAATAAGTCCAATATCCCCACTTCCAAGAATTAGAGCTTTTTTTCCTACCATATATCCTTCCATGTTTATATATCTTTGAGCAGCACCAGCTGTAAATATTCCTGAAGGTCTTTCGCCAGGAATAGCAATAGCTCCTCTAGTTCTCTCTCTACATCCCATAGCTAAAATTACAGATCCAGCCTCAATCTCTTGATATCCATCTACAGGATTAATCATAGATACAACTCTATCTTTAGAGATGTTTAAAACCATAGTTTCTAGTTTAATATCAATAGGATATTGTTTAACAAATTCAATATATTTCTGAGCATATTCAGGACCAGTTAACTCCTCTTTGAATCTATGAAGCCCAAAACCGTTGTGGATACATTGCTGTAAAATACCACCAAGCTCTTTATCTCTTTCTAAAATAACGATATTTTTAGCACCATTTTCATAAGCTGATTTAGCAGCAGCAAGACCAGCAGGACCTCCACCTATAACAACAACATCATATCTCATTATTTTTTCAACTCCTCTATTAGAATATAAGAATTAGCTTTATCTAAGATAACGTCTTTGATATCTTTATTTAACTCTCTAGTAATAATTTCTTGAACTCTAGGTCCACAGAAACCACCTTGACATCTACCAGATCCAGGTCTACATCTTCTTTTAACTGCATCCATTGTTGTAGCCTTAACAGGTCTATGAATAGCTTCAACAATCTCACCTTCAGTAATCATTTCACATCTACAAATTATTCGCCCAAATCTATTATCTTCTTTAATTTTTTGAGCTTTTTCTTCTGGTGAAAGATGCATGAAAAGAGTATGCTTTCTAGGTGTAACAAAATTCTCTTTTTTTATAAGATGAGCACCGCTATCTTTCAATAAATCAATAGCTGCTAAAGCAATGGCAGGTGCAGCAGATAATCCAGGTGATTTTATTCCTGCAATATCAAAGAAACCTTTAATAGATGATTCTTCAACAATAAAATCGCCCCTATCTGATTCTGCTCTAATTCCAGCAAATGTTCTAATATTTTCTCTAAAGTTGATATCTTTTATAGAGTGACTTCCTTTAAATTTAATATAATCAAGTCTATCAGTAGCTGTAGAAACATCATATCTATTATCGATATCTTGAGCATCAGGACCAACAAGTAAATTACCATGAACTGTTGGAGTTACAAGTATTCCTTTTCCAAGTTTAGAAGGACATTGAAAAACAGTTTGATTTACTCTTTTTCCTTGGTTTTTATCTAAGACAAAATATTCACCTTTTCTTGGAAGTATTTTAAAAGATTCAGGTGCAATCATTTTATGAATAATATCAGCGTGAACTCCAGTACAATTAATTACATATTTTCCATGGAAAACTCCTGTGTTTGTATATATATGAAAAATGTCATCTGTTTTTTCAATATTTTCAACTTCTGTATTTAAAAATAAATCAACACCATTTTCAACAGCATTATCCATAAGGGCTTCAGCAAACTCCCAAGGTGAAACAATTCCAGCAGAAGCGCAATGTAGGGCAGCAATAGCTTTTTCATCAACATTTGGTTCGATTTCTCTTAGTTTCTCTTGGTTGATAATAGCTAAGCCAGGAACTTTATTTATGATACCTCTGTTGTAAAGTACATTAAGATGTTCAACCTCTTCATCATTAAATGCCAATACAAGGGAACCATTACGTTTAAAAGGAACAGAAAGTTCATTGCATAAATCTTCATATAAAGAGTTACCTAAAACATTTAATTTAGCCATAAGAGACCCTTCTTTAGCGTCGTACCCTCCATGAACAATTGCACTGTTAGCTTTAGTAGTTTCATTAGCCACATCAGTATCTTTTTCTAAAACTGCAACTTTTAATTTGTATTTAGAAAGCTCTCTAGCGATACCAGTTCCAATAATACCAGCACCAATGATTAAAATATCATACATAAAATACCCTCCTAGTTTTTAATAGCAAAAAAGAGAGCAGAAAAAGGCGGTGATATAATCACCAATACCTTTTTAGCTCTCTTCATCTCTATTGCTAATATTTAATTTTTATTTAATTTAAATATACTACTTTTTTTTAAATTAGTCAAGCTCCCAATTTAAAGATCTTTCAACAGCTCTTTTCCATTTACTATGTTTTAAATCTCTGTCTTCTTCAGTCATGGTAGGAACGAATGTTTTTTCAAGACACCAATTTTGTTTAATCTCATTTTTATCATTCCAGAAACCAACTGCAAGACCAGCAAGATATGCAGCTCCTAAAGCTGTTGTTTCAACAGTAGAAGGTCTATGAACCTCTTTACCCACAATATCAGATTGGAATTGCATTAAGAAGTTGTTAGCAGATGCTCCACCATCAACTTTTAAAGCTTTTAATTCAATTCCAGAGTCCTCTTGCATAGCTTCAAGAACATCTCTAGTTTGATAAGCAATAGATTCTAAAGTAGCTCTAATAATATGATTTTTATTAGCACCTCTAGTTAGTCCAACAATAGCACCTCTAGCGTACATATCCCAGTGAGGAGTTCCTAAGCCAACAAATGCTGGAACAAAGTAAACCCCACCGTTATCTTTAACTTTACTAGCAAAATATTCTGTATCTTTAGAATCTGTAATTAACTTTAGTTCATCTCTTAGCCACTGAACTGCAGCACCAGCAACAAAGATACTTCCTTCAAGAGCATATTCAACTTTTCCATCTAATCCAATAGCTATAGTAGTTAAAAGACCATTTTTACTTTGGTACATTCTACTTCCTGTATTCATAAGCATAAAGCAACCAGTTCCATAAGTATTTTTAGCTTCTCCTTTTTCAAAGCAAGCTTGTCCAAATAGAGCAGCTTGTTGATCTCCAGCAACACCACAGATAGGAACTCTATGTCCACCTTTTCCACCAAGATTAGCATATCCAAATGTTCCACTTGAATCTTTAACTTCAGGAAGCATAGATTTAGGAATATCTAGCTCTTTTAAAAGTTTTTCATCCCAACAAAGATCTTTAATATTATAAATCATAGTTCTAGAGGCATTTGTGTAATCTGTAGCATGAGATTTTCCATTAGTTAATTTCCAAATTAACCATGTATCAACAGTACCAAATAATAATTCTCCTCTTTCAGCTTGTTCTCTAGCGCCCTCAACATTATCTAAAATCCATTTTATTTTAGTTCCTGAGAAATAGGCATCTACAACAAGACCTGTATTATCTCTTATATAATCAGCTAATCCTCTAGCTTTTAAATCATCACAAATATGAGCAGTTCTTCTACACTGCCATACAATTGCATTGTAAACAGGTTTTCCAGTTAGCTTATTCCAAACAATAGTAGTTTCTCTTTGGTTGGTAATTCCTATACCTATAACATCATGTTGAGAAACACCAGATTGTGCGATAGCTTCAGCTAAAACACCACTTTGACTAGCCCAAATTTCCATAGGATCATGCTCAACCCATCCCTCTTTTGGATAGATTTGTCTAAATTCTTTTTGTGCACTTGCCACAATATTTTGTTGTTCATCAAAAATTATAGCTCTTGAGCTAGTTGTTCCTTGATCTAATGCGATTATATACTTCATAGAAAATCCTCCCTAAGTTATTATATTTTAATTGAAAAGAGCAGCAAAAGTAATAGCACCTATAATACCACCTACGATAGGACCAGCTACAGGTACCCAAGCGTAAGACCAATCAGAGTCACCTTTGTTTATAATAGGTAAAATAGCATGCATAATTCTAGGTCCTAAATCTCTTGCAGGATTAATTGCATAACCTGTGGGTCCACCCAAACTTAAACCTAAACTCCATACATAAAATCCAGCTAATAATGGTCCTAAAATACCAGTAAATCCTCTAACTACATCACCATTTGGTAAAGTAGCAGTGAAAGCTTGGTTGTTAACATGACCAATAGCTAATAATCCAAAAACAAGCATAAAAGTTCCAATGGCTTCTGTTACAAAGTTCCATTTTAAATCTCTGATAGCAGGTCCTGTAGAAAAAGAAGCTAAGATTGCTCCATTATCAGTTGTCTCGTCATAATGTCTTTTGTAAGTAAGATATACAAAAATTTGTCCAAACATAGCTCCTAAAATTTGTGCAACAACGTAACCTAAAACAAGATTGGCTGGAAAAAGGCCTGCAACAGCAAATCCAATAGTTAAAGCGGGGTTAAGATGAGCGCCACTAATCCATCCTACGCAGTAAGCTCCAGTCATAACCGCTAGTCCCCAAGCAGTAGTAATAACAATCCATCCAGAGTTGTTTCCTTTACTTTTGTTTAAAACCACATTTGCAACAACACCATTACCAAGTAAAACAAGAATTGCAGTACCTATAAACTCAGCTACAAAAACATTCATGATATCCTCCCATATTTATTTTTTATATATTAAAAAAAAGCTATTCAAAAAAAGAGAATTTTTAGAAATTCTGTTTAATTGAATAGCTTCTCTAATATCTCTAGCTAAACTAATTTATAATATTTAGTTTTGTTGTAGATATAGCAACAGCACCGCTTTTTAAAGCTAGATCGACATCTTCGTGATCGGAGATAAGTCCACCAGCGATAATTGGAATAGAGCTTTGCTTTGAAATTTGTTCAATAATTTTAGGCATAACTCCAGGTAGAATTTCAATTGCATCAATATATATTTCGTTAAAAAGTTTTTCAGTAGTAGTTAAAGATAAAGAGTCTATTAAAAAACACCTTAGAATAACTAAAAAACCAATTTTATGTGCATATTTAGCAACTTGAGATTTGGTAGTTATAATTCCATCTGCAAAAGTATTATCTTTCAAATAGTCAATAGCAGAATTATCTTTAGTATTTAAGCCTTGAATCATATCAAGGTGTATAAAGCATAGTTTTCCACTTGCTTTGATAAGACGAGTAGTTTCTTCAATAGAGCAAATATCACTACTTAGAAGAAATATTATCTTAGAGGAGCTTAAAAGAGCTTTTTCTAAAGTTTGTAGATCCTTTACAGCAAGTATCTTGTTATTTTTGATTAAAATCTTTTCAAAATTTGAGTTCATTTTGATCTCCTTTTGTCTCTTATCAATATTAAGTATACTATATTAATTTTAAATGTCAAGGTAAATAACAGTTAATTTTTTAAATTTGACAAAAAAATAAAAAAGGGGTTATAATAACCCCTTTAAACTCAATAAGTTATATATTTTTAGCAGGTTTAGTTATACCAATTAAAATACAAGTTACAAAAGCACCAATAGCAACAGATAATAGATACATCATTGGATTCGTAATAATAGGTAAAACAAATAATCCACCGTGAGGTGCAGGCAATTGACATTTAAATGCCATTGATAGACCACCAGCTAGAGCAGAACCTATAACGCAACTAGGAATAACTCTAATTGGGTCAGCAGCAGCAAAAGGAATAGCTCCCTCAGTAATAAAAGATGCTCCCATTATATAGTTAGTTAAACCAGCTTCTCTTTCCTCTTTAGAGAATTTATTTTTAAAGAAAGTAGTTGCTAAAGCAATTCCTAAAGGTGGAGTCATACCACCGGCCATAACAGCAGCATGTGGGTAATAGTTTCCAGCAGCAATAGCAGCAATACCAAATGTAAATGCAGCTTTATTGATAGGACCTCCCATATCAATAGCCATCATACCACCAACAATAGCTCCTAATAAGATAAGGTTACCAGTACCAAGAGAATTTAAGAAGTTAGTAATTCCACCATTTACAGCAGCAACTGGAGATATAACAACAGTATACATAAGAACACCAGTTATTAAAATTCCAAATAAAGGATATAAAAGAACAGGCTTAATTCCTTCTAGTTTTTCAGGAAGTTTAGCGAATACCTTTTTTAAGAATAGAATAACATAACCACCAAGGAAACCTCCAACTAAACCACCAAGGAAACCCCCACCATTATTAGCAGAAATTAAACCTCCAACCATAGCGGGAGCAAATCCAGGTCTATCTGCAATACTCATTCCTATAAATCCTGCAAGAACTGGAACCATTAAGAAGAAAGCATTTCCACCACCAATATCCATTAAAAGTTTAGCGATTGGACTAAAACTTGGATCAGTAGGATCAGATGCCTTTATACCAAATATGAAAGATATTGCAATTAAAATACCTCCACCAACAACGAATGGCAGCATATTAGAAACCCCACTCATTAAATGCTTATAGAATCCCTTTCTTTGACTAGTTCCAGAAGATGTTTTTGTTTCTTTATTTGAATACACTGGTGCAGTTTGATCTAAAGCTTTTTGAATTAACTCTTGAGGTCTTTTAATTCCCTCTTTAACTCCAACAATTTCAACATGCTTTCCGTTAAATCTAGCCATTTCAACATTTTTATCAGCAGCAATTATAATTCCTTTTGCATTTTTAATCTCTTCATCTGTAAGGTGATTTTTAACTCCTGTAGATCCATTAGTTTCTACTTTGATTTTAATTCCCATCTCTTTAGCTTTTTTGTTTAAAGCTTCAGCGGCCATATATGTATGAGCAATTCCAGTAGGACAAGCAGTTACTGCAAGTATCTGGTAGTCATTATTCTCATCTTTAGGCGGGACAAGTTCTTCTCCTACATTATCCTCTTTTAAAAGAATATCTAGAACTTCTTGCTCTGTTTTTACTTTTAAAAGCTGTTCTCTAATATCATCATCTAATAAAAGAGATGTCAGTTGAGATAATGTTTCAATATGTGAATCAGTAGCATCAGCAGGAGCAGCAATCATGAAAAATAATTTAGATGGCTCACCATCTAAAGAATCATAATCAATTCCATCTTTAGAAAGTCCAAATGCAACAGTAGGAATTTTAACAGATGATGATTTTCCGTGAGGAATAGCAATTCCTTCTTCTAAACCAGTAGAACTTTGTTCCTCTCTATTTAAAATAGTTTTTCTAAATTCATCTTTATCATTAAGTCTACCAGCATTGTAAAGAACATCAACAAGTTCATCAATAACTTCAATTTTATTTTTAGCATTTAAATTTAATTTTATACAATCTTTTACTAACATTTTATCTAACATAATATTCCTCCCATTTATAAATTAATAACTTTAATATCTTTTAATAAATTTGTCATAGTATTAAAAGTTGCTAATCCTTTAGAAAAAGCAGTAGCACTTCCAGAAGCAATTCCAATCTCATAGCATTCTTTTAAAGATAAAGACTTGCTAAGACCATATATAAATCCACCAATCATTGAATCTCCAGAACCATTTGAACTAATAAGAGTACCTTTAGGAACACCACTTATAAAAATTTCATTTTGTGTTATAAAAATAGATCCTTTAGAACCTAAGGATATTAAAACATTTTTAGCTCCCAACTTTTGTAATTTTTTACCAGCTTCAACTAACTCTTCAGTAGTTGAAAAATTAGAGTTAAAAAATTCATTGATTTCATCCTTGTTTGGTTTTATTAAAAACACGCCTTTTTTTAAAGCAATTTCAAAAGGAAGACCTCTAGTATCTAAAATAACTTTTACATCCTTTGGAATGCTTTCAATAATATCAGCATATATACTAGAAGGTAAAGAAGATGGAACGCTTCCAGATAGAGCTAAAATATCATTAGATTTAAGATTAGTTTTTAAAAAATTAAGTAACTCTTGAAGATTTTCCTTTGAAATTGTAGGAGAAGTGCCTGCAATTTCACTTTCAAGTCCATTATTATTTATTTTAATATTTATACGAGTATCTTCATCAACATTAAAAAACTTAGTATTTAAACCATCGTGATTTAAAGTATTCTTTATAAATTCTCCAGTAAATCCACCAATAAATCCTAAACAAATTGATTCTGTATTAAAATTTTTTAAAATTTTAGATACATTGATTCCTTTTCCTCCAGGAAGTTTATACGTTTCTTTAGGAGTGTTTAAATTTCCTTCGATAAAAGAATCAAAGGATAAAAAATAATCTAAAGCAGGATTTAAAGTTAACGTGTATATCATTTTACTACCTCCACTTTTACTATATTTTTATATTCTTTAGAAAGTGGCTTATCTGTAATTAAAGTCCCTTTATCTAAAGTAGAAAAAATAGTAAAACTACTTTTCCCAATTTTTGAATGGTCACAAAGAAAAAAAGTATCCGTACTTTTATTAATAGCTTCACTTTTAATAAGAGCTTCTTCAAAGTCAGGTGTGCTATATCCATCTAAAGTAATAGCATTAACACCAATAAAAGCATATTGAAAATTAAAAGTTTTTATATATTGAGCTGCTGAAAATCCAACAGTGCAGCTAGTTTTACTTTTAATTTTACCGCCTATTAAGTAACTTTCAATTTCATATTTTTCCAATTCATCTATTAAATTTAATCCGTTTGTTACAACTTTAATATTAAGATTTTTCAAATACTTAATCATACAAAGAGTTGTTGTTCCAGCATCTAAGAAAATATAGGAATCTCTCTTAATGAAACTTGCGGCATATTTAGCAATTTTTTCTTTTTCCACTCTATTAAGATTTCTTCTGTATTGGATGTTAAAATCCTTTGTAGTATCTAAAGAGTTATTTAAGATAGCTCCACCGTGAACTCTTTTAACAAGTTCTTTTTTTTCTAAAGAAGCTAAATCTCTTCGAGCAGTAGCTTCTGAAATATTTAAAAATTCAACGATTTCTTGGATTTTTATAACCTCTTTTTGCTTTAAAAGTTCTAAAATAGAATTTTCTCTTTCTATATTCAACATAAAATCACATCCTTTATAGAAAGTATATTATCATAGTGTAAAATAAAAATCAATCATTTTCTTTCAAACTCTTTCAAAAACAATCAAAAATAAAAAAATGAAGGATTTTTATGAAATAAAGATTATAATAAATTTAGAGGAGGGAGTTATAATGAATATAGATTTTACAGAAAAAATAATTGGGAAGGAAAAATATTTTAATTCAGCTGTGATAGCATTAGTTATTGAAAAAAATGACAAGAAATATTTTTTGTTTGAAAAAAGAGCTAGAGGAGTAAGGCAAGGAGGAGATGTATCTTTTCCAGGTGGAAAAATAGAAGTAGGCGAAACTAGTTTAGAAGCGGCATTAAGAGAGTGTAATGAGGAAATTGGTATAGTTGGAGTAGATGTTAAAGGAAAAATAGGTACATTAATTATACCATCAGGGATAATGGTAGAAGCTTTTTTAGGTATTATAGAAGAGAAAAAATTAAGGGAATTAAAAATAAATGAGGATGAAGTCGAAGAGTGTTTTTTAGTCCCTATTGATTTCTTTAAAAAAAATCCTCCAAGAATTGAAAAATTAGAAGTAGAAACTAAGCCTTATTATTATGAAAATGGGGAGAAATTTGTATTTCCAGCAGTGGAATTAAATTTACCTAAAATGTATCACACACCTTGGAAGAGTTCTCCAAGAGAGGTTTATATTTATATTTATGAAGATAAGGTTATATGGGGATTAACAGCAGAGATTATAAAAGAAGCTATAAAATATTTATAACTATATAAAAAGAGACTATTTTATAAAAATAGTCTCTTTAAAAAACTTAAAAATATGGTTTTATAAAGTATAAAAACATTGTAATCGCAAGAAGGTCAGCAGCTCCACCTGGACTGATTCTTTTTTCTATAAATTCTTTTTCAATTTCAGTTAATAAATTTATATCTAAAGAGTTATTATCAAATTTTAAATGTAAATCTTTAGCTTTAAGTTTTACAAAATTTAGGGTTTCAATATCGTGTCTGTGTAAAATGGTTGTATCTTCTAAATGACTCATTAAAAATATAAGCGTTCTAATCATTGCATGATTAATATGTTCACCAGAAATTAAAGATTTTTCAAAAATTTCAACGGAGTTATTAAAAATAATATCTAAACCATTTTTTACAATTCCTCTTACACCAACTACGCCATGTTTAATATATAATTTCTCTCCATGAGTAAGAGAAGATTTTTTATGAATATCATTAAAGTCTTTTAAAATATCTCGACACATATCTTTTATTAGAGAAGAAATATCATTAAATGATAAATTTTCATACTTTGCTTTAGCACCTAAAGCGGCAGTAATACCCATTAAGAAAATCATTCCCTTGTGTGTATTAACGTTATGAGTAGCTAAAAACATATCATCTTCAGCAATTTTTCCCATAAATCTTATTTTTTTAAAAATTAAATCAACTGATAAGGGCGAATACCCTGCATTTACAACTTTTTTAAAGTAACTACTTAAAGAAAATCCACTGTCGATAAAGGTGAAAAAATCCATATCTTCATGGGAGCCATTAGTATGAGGAGAAACTAATCCAAAAGATGGTGAAGCAGAAACTTCTAAGATAATTGATTTTAACGCTAGATTTGAGAAAGTGTTTATTATCTCAATTTTATTTTTCTCAGAATTTAAGTATTCTTCTAGTCTCTTTTCAATAGCTATTTGAACCTCTTTTTGGGTGTGTTTTTTAGTTCTAGCACAAACAAAGGCCATATCATTGCAAAGAAGACATTGTCTTTTTTCTCCACCAAAGTCTTTTCTAGAAAATGGATAGCCGTTATTATCGAAAACATCAATATCAACACATCGACCTAAAATATGAGATTCTTCAATTTCCATGGCAATTTTTTTTATATTTTTACCAGAATAATTAATTGAATATATATATGTAGGCCCTTCGATGGATTCAATTTTTTTTGAATATATAATTTGTGAGTTGAAAATTTCTAGAATTTCATCTTTTATAATTTCAATAATATATTTAGCAACAAAATTATTCTTTTCCTCTCCAGGATAGTTAGTTCTCAAGACTAAAATAGGATTTTTAAAATTTTCAATAACCTCATTTTGAATCTCTACTCTTTTTTCTCTCATTAATAAAAATTCTTCTAAATTAAACATTTATAATTAGTGAACAGAGTTAGAATTTTTGATTCTCTCTGTAATCTCCTTCCCTTTTTCTGAAATTAAGTATTCATAAGTAGAATATGGAACTAAATTCTTAACTTCATTTAATTTATCTTCTTTTAAAAGAGCACGAACTTGTGAGGCACTTATAGCACAATGCTCCATCTCTTTTCTTGGAATAATACAAACTTTTAAATTAAATTCTTTAAAAGTTTCAATCATAGTATCATTGTATTTTTTAGTTACTTCACAAAACGGTTCTTCACCAACAAATCTAGTTGAAATATTTAGTTTTTTGCAAAAGTGTTCAGCAGTTACTTTAGTATCTAATTTCATAAATTCAACTAAAGAGTCGTCCTCTTTTCTTAAAAAGTAATTAGGAAATGTAGCTGAAGATATAACATATTCTGTACTAGGTAGAACAGTTACATTTGTTAAATGCTCTGTTCCTTTTTTTACTAGAGTAATTCTATCTAAAAATGGAAAAGAAGATTTATCCTCTTCAACAACTAAAACTAAAATATTATCCATTTTTTTAGCAGCAGTTTCAATAAGAAACTGATGACCTAAAGTGAAAGGATTGCAATTCATTATAAGAAGACCATTATTGCTATTTTCTTCCCAAGCTAATTGTGATTTCATTTTATCAATAGTTTTATCAATAGAGTTCATTCCAATTTCAAGAAGTGCTACTTTATCAGTTTTTGAAATTGGTTTAAATCCAACACCTTTAAAAATATCTTCATTTGAAGGTTTTGTAAAAACAAAAGTATGAAAAATTCCTTGATCAAAAGATTTGTTAAGAAGCGTTGTAACAAGAGTGTTTGTAACTCCTTCTCCTCTTAAAGAATCATCTATAGCAAAGCATTTTATTATATTTTTACTTTTAGAGGCTGTTGCGACAATTTCCTCATTTTTTCTAATAACTAAAGAGTAATCGATAGTTTCATCAAAATTTAATTGAAACTTTTTTAAAAACTCCTTAAGTTCATTTTTCTGATAGCTACTATTTAAATTTAGTGTTTCTATATTCATTGTGTTTGTGTTACCCCCTCTTTAATAAGTTGGAATTTACTTGTTATATCATCAATATATTGAATAAATATATTTTGAGATTCAGATAAAATTTCATTTTTTGAAATACTATATACTACATAAACCTTATTATTTTCCATCCAAGTATCTTTTTCAATTGATTTTTGTACAAGTTGAGTAGCAGTATAATCCATTAAATCAGATAAAGCAGGAGATAATATTTTTTTAGTATAAGGATCAGCAGGAACTAAAAAAGATTTAAAAACTATCTCTTCTTCAGATAAAATTTTAGATTTTAATTTTTCTTTAGCTTCACGAACAGCTTTTCCAGTTGCAACTAATGTACCACTACTTGCAATTTTAGCAGAACCAATACCGATTACTTCGTTTTCAGAATCAACAGAAGTAGTCATTCGCTCAGTGTTTTCTGTATTTTCCATAGGATTTGGTATCGAAAGATTATTACATCCAGTTAAGAAAAAAATAAAAGATATAGCTGTAAATTTTTTTAACATTGTAACTCCCCCCTTTAAAAATAAATTATATGTTAGGTATAGTACCTAAGATTTTAACATTTAAATTTTCAAAATCTTTTAAGTTTTTAAATGGAATTAAATTTATAAAAAGATCTGAATCAACTTTTATATACTCTTTAGAAATTATACTATTATGTAAAATATAAGTTATATCATTATCTTTAAAAATAGAATTATTATAAGAGGAAAATAAATATAAAATCTCTTTATTTAAATTAACTTTATTAATAAGGAACCAGTTATTGTTTTCGATAAAATCTATAATTTCTTTAGAAAATGGAGCTAAAATATATTTAACAGAATCTAAATTCAGTTCTTCAAACTGATTAATAACAACAGGATTGACATATTCTCCAAAAATTTTTTTTAATCCAACTAAAGATAAAGCGTTGTATTTTATACCTACATTTAGTACGCCTTCAAGTTTTCGACAAAAAGATATAATTTCAGTATAAAAACTTTGGATTTCATCAGTTTTAATTCCTGAAAAGGTACTTAATTTTTTATAAATAGCAACCTCTCTTTCTGGAACATATATACGGCTGTTGTCTTTTGATTTTGTTACACCAACTTGGTGAACAATATTCATTCTGTTCAGAATTAACTCTACAATTTTTTTATCTATTTTATCAATTTCTTCTCTTAATTTATTAATATCACGTGTAATTTTAATCACCCATTTCATGAACATTATCAATACATATTCTATAATATAAAGGTGTCAAAATCAAATAATTATTGAAATATAATGAAAAATCTTATAGAATGAGATATTGAAATGTTTAAAAATAAATAGAAGTTTCAGGAGGAAAATATGAAGTTTTTTTCTTTGAATAAAAAAAAGTATGCGACTTTAACTGTTAAAGAAAATAAATCAGAAAATAAAAAAGTTGAAGAAAAAGAGGAAAAAATAATAAAGAAAACAAAAATAACAGGACTTTGGGAAAAATGTCCAGAGTGTCATGAGATTGTTTATAAAAATGATATTGAACAAAATTTACAAAAATGTCCACATTGTGACTACTATTTCTCAATGAGTGCTAAGGAAAGAATTGCTCTTCTAATAGATGAGGGAACTTTCCAAGAGATGGATAAAAATTTAACTTCAGAAAATCCACTAGATTTTCCAGGATACACAGAAAAATATGAAGCAGCAGTAGAAAAAACAGGAATGTTAGAGGGTGTTGTAGCAGGAATTGGAGATATTTTTGGAATAAAAGTAAGTATAGCTGTTATGGATTTCGATTTCTTAGGTGGAAGTATGGGATCTGTAGTAGGAGAAAAAATCACAAGAGCAATAGAAAGAGGAATAAAGTTTAAAGTTCCGGTAGTTGTAGTATCTTCATCTGGAGGAGCTAGAATGCATGAAGGAATACTTTCACTTATGCAAATGGCAAAAACTTCAGCAGCATTAGAAAAATTAAGAGAAGTAGGAGTTCCTTTTATTTCTATTCCAGTAAATCCAACAACAGGAGGAGTAACAGCTTCATTTGCAATGTTAGGAGATATAATTATGACAGAGCCAGATGCTTTAATAGGATTTGCAGGACAAAGAGTAATTGAGCAAACAATAAAGCAAAAATTACCAAATGGATTCCAAAGAAGTGAATTTTTACAAGAGTGTGGAATGGTTGATGTTATAACAAAAAGAGAGGATATGAAGAGAACTCTTCATAAAGTTTTAGATAATATAATCTAGAAATCGTTTATTTACAGGAGAGTGACATGAAATTTAATAGTGAAATTTTAGATTTAGAAACTAAAATAGTAGAACTTAAAAATTTTTCAAAAGAAAAAAATATAGATTTAAGCTTAGAGATAGAAAAACTTTCAAAACAAAGAGATGAATATTTAAAAGCTGCGTATGAAGACTTAACAGATTGGGATAGAGTAGCCATAGCTCGTCATCCAGAAAGACCATATACATTAGATTATATAGAAAATATGACAACAGATTTTATAGAGCTTCATGGTGATAGATTATGTAAAGATGATGCTGCAATAGTTGGAGGTCTTTGCAAAATAGATGGAAAAAAAGTTATGATTGTAGGACATCAAAAAGGAAGAACTATTGAAGAGAATATCTTTAGAAATTTTGGAATGGCAAGTCCTGAAGGATATAGAAAGGCCCTAAGATTATTTAAAATGGCTGAAAGATTCTCAATTCCTATAGTAAACTTAATAGATACAGCAGGGGCATATCCTGGGATAGAAGCAGAAAAACATGGACAAGGAGAAGCTATTGCTAGAAACTTATTGGAAATGGCAGGCTTAAAAGTACCAATAATTTCTGTTGTAATAGGTGAAGGAGGGTCAGGAGGTGCTTTAGCATTAGGAGTAGCAGATAAAGTTTATATGTTAGAAAATTCAGTTTATTCTGTAATATCTCCAGAAGGATGTGCGGCAATTCTTTATAAAGATTCTTCTAAAGCCTCAGAAGCAGCAAATAACTTAAAAATATCAGGTCATAGTTTACAAAGTTTAGGTATAATTGACGGTATAGTTAAGGAACCTCTAGGAGGAGCTCACAGAGATTATAAGTGTGCAGCAAATGATCTAAAAAGTGTTATTTTATCATCACTTTTAGAGTTATCTAAATTAGATGTAGATACTTTACTAAAAAATAGATATAATAAGTTTAGAAAAATGGGAAGTTTTACAGAGAAAACAATCTAAATTTTAATAGAAAGTGTCGGAGGTGTTAAGCTTATGAAAAAAATAGCTGTTTTAACAAGTGGAGGAGACGCTCCTGGAATGAACGCTGCAGTAAGAGCGGTAGCTAAAGTAGCCTTAGCAAAAGGGATGGAAGTATACGGAGTAAGAAGAGGATATTTAGGAATGGTTCACGATGAGATATTCCAAATGAATGGAAGCCATGTATCTGGAATTATTGATAGAGGTGGAACAGTTCTTTTAACAGCTAGATGTTTAGAGTTTAAAGATCCAAAATTCAGAGCAATAGCTGCAGAGAATTTAAAGAAAAGAGGAATTGAAGGTATTGTAGTTGTAGGAGGAGATGGATCTTATAGAGGTGCTGATTTATTATCTAAAGAGCACGGATTTAAGGTTGTAGGATTACCTGGAACAATAGACAATGATATAATAGGAACAGACTATACAATAGGTTTTGACACATGTTTAAATACAATACTAGATGCTATGTCAAAATTAAGAGATACAGCAACTTCACATGAAAGAACAATATTAATGGAAGTAATGGGAAGACATGCAGGAGATTTAGCTCTTCATGCTACATTAGCAGGTGGAGGAGACGGAGTTTTAATTCCTGAAATAGAGGAACCAATTGAGATGTTGGCTTATCAAATTAAAGAGAGAAGAAGACAAGGGAAGTTACACGATATAGTTTTAGTAGCTGAAGGTGTTGGAAGTGTTTTTGAAATTGAAAAGCAATTAAAAGAGAAAGTAACAACAGAGGTAAGAAGTGTAGTTTTAGCTCACGTTCAAAGAGGTGGAACTCCATCAGGATTTGATAGAGTTTTAGCAACTAAAATGGGAGCAAAAGCAGTTGAGCTTCTTGAAGCAGGAGAAGGTGGAGTTATGGTAGGAATTGAAAGTAATGAATTAGTAACTCATCCAATTTCATTTGCTTGGGAAGGTAAAAGAAAATATGATATTAGAAAAGATTATGAATTAGCATTAACACTTTGTAAATAGGAGCTGATGAGAATATGATTACAGTTTTAGACGTTGTTAGAAAAGAAAGAAGAAAAAATAAGATTAAAAGAGAAATTGAAGATAATGATAGAAAAGTAAGAGATAACAGAAAAAGAGTTGATCTTTTAACAAACTTAAAGGAGTACCTAAAACCTGGAATGTCTTATGCTGAGATTATTGATATAATCGAAAATATGAAGGGTGATTACGAGGATAGAGTTGATGATTATATAATCAAAAATGCTGAGTTAGGAAAAGAAAGAAGAGAAATTTCTAAAAGCATAAAAGAGATTACAAGAACATTAGCTCAAAAAGCTCCAATAGAAAAAAAGTAGTAAGGAGTTTAAATGGCAACTAAGTCATTAGAGATATTAATAGATGAATTTAATAGGTTACCTGGAATTGGAAGAAAAAGTGCAGTGAGATTAGCATTTCATGTTTTAGAAATGTCAGATCAAGAAGTTGAGAGATTTTCAAAAGCTTTGAAAGATGTAAAAGAAACTGTAAAAAAATGTTCAATTTGTGGTAATTTTAGTGAAAATGATACTTGTGATATATGTAGAGATGAATTTAGAGATAAGAATATTATTTGTGTTGTAGAGGATAGTAGAGATATAATTCCTTTAGAAAAAACAAAAAGATATAAAGGAAGTTATCATGTTTTAAATGGTAAAATAGATCCATTAAACGGAATGACTCCGGATAAACTAAATTTAAAATCATTGTTAGAAAGAGTGGCAAAAGAAGATATAAAAGAGGTTATTCTTGCGTTAAATCCAGATTTAGAGGGAGAAACAACAGCTTTATACTTAACAAAACTCTTAAAAACATTTGATGTAAAAGTAACAAAAATAGCTAGTGGGATTCCAATGGGTGGAAATATAGAATTTGCTGATGTAGCAACTATATCAAGAGCTTTAGACGGAAGACAAGAGATATAAAAAAGTCGGATTAATCCGACTTTTTTTATTTTAAATCTATGATAGCTTTTTCTAAACAATCAAGAGTAAATCTAACTCTGTCTTCACGAGCATTTTCACCCATATGTCCAATTCTAATAACCTTTCCAGCTAGAGGACCATAAGATCCAGAAAGTAGAATATTATATTTGGTTCTTAGATGAACTAATAAATCTTCTGCTCTTATTCCTTCAGGAGGATAAAAAGCTGTAACTGTAGGTGAGAAATTAGATTCTAAATATAGAGAGCACCCAAGGTCTTTAAGTCTTTCAATACAAAGATCTCTCATTTCCTCGTGTCTATCAAACACTCTAAATAAAGTTTCAGATAGTAGATTATCAATAGCAGTTCCTAAACTGATAATATCGCTAGCTGGCATAGTATAAGGAAAAGATTTTTTTTCCTCTATATTTTTCCAGTGTAATAAATTACAATAAAAAGATGGAATAGGAGTTGTTCTATTTTCCATTGCATACCAAGCGTCATTACTAACAGCAACTATCGTAAGACCTGGAGCAGCTGAGAAAACTTTTTGAGATGCAGACAGCATAATGTCAATATTCCATTCATCCATTCTAAAGTCAACTCCACCAAGAGCTGCAACTGTATCAACTACAGTTAAAATACCTTTAGACTTTAGAAGTTGACATACAGGACCAATATCATTAAGAAGTCCGCTAGGAGTATCACAATGTATTACTGTAGCATATTTAAAATCAGAGTCTTTTTCTAGAAAATCTTTAAGAGTTTCTAAATCAATTGATTTCTTCCAACTTGATTCAAAGACAGTAACTTCCCCACCATAAGGCTCAATAAGTTCTTTAAAACCTTCTCCAAAGAACCCATTAGAGATAACAAGAACTCTATCTCCCTTTTCAGTAAGAGAAGCACAAGCTGAATCCAAACCAAGCATTCCTTCTCCACTCATTATAAGAATTTTAGAATGATCTGATCCAATAAAATTTCTAAGTCTATGACAAACAAATTTATAATAACTTAAAAAGTCAGGATCAAGATCGGGGTTTCCGAATACCTTACTTCTTGCATGTAAAGTATTTCCTGAAACAGTAGTAGGCCCAGCGGTCATCATTAGGTAGTTAGGTCTGTAAAATAGCATTTTAAATCCTCCTTGATTTTAATTTTTACAAGAAAAATAACTTACTTTATATGTTAATACTGTAGATTTAAAACTTTTTGTTAAAGAATAGTTAGAGCTTGAAAAGCCAGTTACTCCAGTCTCTTTTAAATGTTTTAAAGCTTTTAGAGGAGTAGAAAACTCTAGAGTAAACTCATCCTCTTGAAATTCAACAAAAGTATAGTATTTTTTTAAAATTTGATAAATCTCTTTGGTACTTTTATAATCTAAAGATACTCCAAAATGATTAAAAATTTCAACTAAATTTCCCTTTGAATATATAGAGAAAACTAAATGTGAAGTATTTTTAGAAGTTTTATAAATGAGATTTTCTAAGTTTTCAACCCATTGAAAAGCTGAACTAGAAACAATTAAAGAATAATTTTTTATTGTTAGTGTTTCCATATTTTCAACAAAAAAATCTCTGTATGATATATTTGAAAAAAAATCTTGAGTATTAAAAATATCATTTAAATCTAAATGAGTGAAATTTAAATTTTCACAGAGAGTTTTAGTAAAAATTCCTGTACCACATCCTAACTCTAAAATAGTATCATATTTTTTGGATTTATCAATAAATGTTAAAAGTTTTTTAGCTACTTTTTTTTGAGTAACTGCATTTTGGTCATAATTTTTAAATTGTTTATCAAAATTCATTTTCTTTACCAATGATATCCCTCCAACTTTTTATAACATTAAAAGGATAGTGACTACATTGAAGGGTAATGATAGTGCTAGCCTCTTTTTCGTAAAACTTTAATTGTTTTGAGTAAGGAATGATTCGATCATGTTCTCCAAGAAAAACTTTATCAAAAGTATAATGGTTATTAGGAGAATTATAAAGAATATTTTTTAACTCTGTTTTTAATTTGTTTAAATTTGGAGTTTTACAAAAATACTCTAAAGGAAGTTCCATATTAGTATAGAATTTTTTTAAATTATCTAATGAAAGAGTTTCTAGAGTAAATCTAAACATTTTTGAAGATATCCCATATTTACCAATAATATATGGAACACCGTTTATGGCTATAGATGCACAGTTTAACTCATTATTTTCTAATAAAAATTTAGAAGCATAGTAAACACCAAAGGACCAACCAATAACATAAATTTTTTTATATTTAGAGAAATCGAGATTATTAACAATATAGGGATAATTAAGACAATGAACTTCAAAGCAGTCATCACAAATAAGATTTTCTACAATGTTACTATCCATTCCCCATCCGTTAAAAAAAAGTATTAAGTGCATAATTTAACTCCTGAAAAAAATCAATTATATTATCTTTTGATAAACTAGGAGATAAGCCGATTCTAATTCTAGATGTTCCCTTAGGAACTGTAGGTTCTTTTACTCCATAAACAAAATATTTCTTTTCTTTTAAATAGTTAGTAATCTTATCCAATCTTTTGTTATCTCCAATAATTATAGATATAATGTGTGTTGTAGATAAAGTGTTCATATTATATTTTTTTACTAGAGAGTGAGCTAATTCTTGTAATTCAATAAGATATTGACGTTTATCTTTAAATAATTCCATTTTTTCTAAAATAAATAGATTCCAAGCTATATTAATAGGAGGAAGAGCTGTAGTATAAATAAATTTTCTTCCTTTATTGATGATATAATCTTTGTAGAGTTGATTACAGATTAGATATGACCCAGTTGACCCTCCACCTTTTCCAAGAGGAATTGTAAGAAAATCAATATATTCAATTAAATTTTTATTATGAGCCATTCCGTAAGAGTAAACACCAAAAGAGTGAGCTTCATCAATAACTAATAAAAAATTGAACTCTTTTTTTAAGTTAATAAGCTCTTCTAAGTGGACACAATCTCCATCCATGCTATAGATAGTTTCTGAAATAACAAAAATATTTTCAAATTTATCTTTATTTTTTTTTAAAAGTATTTTTAGATGGCTAAGATCAAGATGTCTGTATCTTAATAAAGTTGCTTTACTGTGTAAGATGCCATCGTGAATACTTGCGTGATTTAACTTATCACTTATGACCAAAGTTTTTTCATCACAAAATGTTTCTATAACACAACAGTTACAATCGAAGCCGCTATTAAAAAATAGGACAGGCTTTTTATATATACTTTCAGCTAGCTCTTCTAATTTCATAACTAAAGGATATGATCCGCTAATTAGTCTAGAAGAACAAGAAGAAAGTCCTAGATTTGGATATTTTTTATAAAACTCTTCAATTAAAAGTGTATTATTGCCAAATCCCATGTAATCATTAGATGAAAGATTTAAAAAATCTTGATTCAATGTAGTTAATTTTCTAAAACGATTTTCATCTTTAAAATTTTCTAACTCTTTTTTTATTTTTTCTTTTAACATAGTTAATCACCAAAAATATTATACCTAAAAAGATAAAAAAAAGCCATTAGAAAGAAGGAATAAATATCGATTGTAAATGTATACTTTAAAAATAAATGTGCACTTTTTAATAAATGTTGCAATTTTTATATATAGGTGGTACTATTGTTCTAATAAAACAAAGTAATTTTTTAAAATAAAGTGCGCACTTAAAAAAAGGAGTTAATATGCAGTTAACGGAAAGACAAAGAGAGATTGTAGAGATAATTAAAAAAAATGGGCCTATAACAGGAGATGAAATAGCTAAGATGATATATATTACTAGATCAGCTCTGAGAACAGATTTTTCAATTTTAAAGAAAATGTCAATAATAAAATCAAAGCAAAAAGTAGGATATACCTACAATGAAGCTTTTGTAGAATCAAATAATAAAACACTAGTAAAACATATAATGGGAATGCCAATAACTATAGATGAAAGCTATTCAGTTTACAAAACAGTACTTCTTATGTTTGAAAAAGATATAGGAACAATATTTATAACAAAGGATGGGAATCTTTCGGGTATTGTTTCAAGAAAAGATTTGCTTAGAATCGCTATTGGGAAAAGAGATATCGAGCAAATACCAATAAATCTTATAATGACAAGAATGCCTAACATAGTGTTTTCTACAGAGGATGAGACAATAGAGGACTGTGTGAAAAAAATAATTGAACATCAGATAGACTCAGTACCTGTTGTTAGAATAACAGAGAAGAATGGAAAGGAGATATATAAAGTAGTTGGGAGATTTACTAAAACAAATGTGAGTAAATTACTACTTGATATATTAGAAAATAAGAATAAGGAAAAAAGTGAATAGTTTTAATTAAAATAAATTAGAAAGTTCAGGAGAGAGAAAATGAAAAATATTTACTTATTTAATGAAGGGTATGGTTTAGAAAAAATGATATTAGGTGGAAAGGGAGCCAACCTAGTAGAAATGAAAAAGATAGGACTGCCTATTCCAAATGGGTTAATAGCAACAACAGTAGCTTGTAAAAATTATTTTAAGAATGAGAATTGTTTATCAGTAGATATGATAAAAGATATAAAAGAGGGAATAAAAAAATTAGAAATAGAAACAGGTAAGGAGTTTGAGGGAGAAAATCCTTTACTAGTTTCAGTGAGATCAGGTGCACCGGTATCGATGCCAGGAATGATGGATACTATTCTTAATTTAGGATTAAATGATAATACAGTTCAAAAATTAATTGAGAAAACTAAAAATGAAAAGTTTGTATATGAAATATATTTGAGATTTATAGAGATGTTCGCAGAAATTGTAAAAGGAGTTTCAAGAGAAAAGTTTGTAAAAATTAAAGAATATTCTAAAGAGAAAACTTATGAGGAAATAATTGAAGCTTTTAAAGGATTATACTGGATTGAAACAGGTGAGTTTTTTCCAGAGAATCCAGAGGAACAAATTTTAATGGCAATTGAATCTATCTTTAAATCTTGGAATAATGAAAGAGCAAAAATATATAGACAACTAAACAATATAGATGAAAGTATGGGGACAGCTGTTGTAGTTCAAGAAATGGTATTTGGTAATTTTAATGCGTTATCAGGAACAGGAGTAGCTTTTACAAGAAATCCATCAACAGGAGAAAATGAACTATTTGGAGAGTATTTATTAGAAGCTCAAGGGGAAGATATTGTAGCAGGAATAAGAACACCACACTCTATTGAAACAATGAAAAACCAACTTCCAAATATTTATGAAGAATTTTTAAGTATTGCAAAATCATTAGAGAAACACTACGGAGATATGCAAGATATTGAATTTACTATAGAGGATGGAAAATTATTTATACTTCAAACAAGAAATGGAAAAAGAAGTCCAAATGCATCTATAAAAATAGCTGTAGATATGGTAAATGAAAATATAATAACTAAAGAAAAAGCTATATTAATGGTAGATACAGAATTATTACCTCAAGTTTTTAATGGGACATTTGAGGAGGCTGATATAGCTGGAAAAAAGTTTCTAGGGAAAGGATTACCAGGTTCAGCAGGAGTAGCTGTGGGAAAAGTAATTCTTTCCACAGACAAAATAAAAGAAGGAGAATCTGTAATTTTAGTGAGGGTGGAAACTTCCCCAGAAGATATCAAAGGCATGAGTTTAGCTAAAGGAATTGTAACTGTTAAAGGGGGAGCAACATCTCACGGAGCTGTAGTAGCTAGAGGGATGGGAAAATGTTGTGTAACAGGATGTGAAGAGATAAAAATAGATTCTAGCGAAGAGTTCTTTACTATAAACGGAGAGAGAGTTCAAGAGGGAGAGGTTATCTCTATAAATGGATATAATGGAGATATTTATAAAGGCGCTATAAAACTAAAAATGGGAGAGCTTAGTGAAGAGTTAAAAGAGTTTTTAGAATGGTGTAAAGAGCTTAAGACTTTAGAAGTTAGAATGAATGCAGATACTCCAACAGATGTAATAGTTGGAAAAGGTTTTGGAGCTGAAGGGATAGGACTTTGTAGAACAGAACATATGTTTTTTGAAGATGAAAAAATCTGGAGTGTTAGAGAGATGATAATTGCTAATACAAAAGAGGATAGAGATAAAGCTTTAGAAAAACTTTTAGAACTTCAAAAAATAGATTTTAAAAAGATGTTACATAAATTAGGTGGCCTACCTATGAATGTAAGACTTTTAGATCCACCATTTCACGAGTTTTTACCTAAAACAGAGAAAGATATACAAAAACTAGCAGTGTTATTAGAAAAATGTCCAAAAGAGATTGAAAGTAGAATAATAGAGTTAAAAGAAGAAAATCCAATGTTAGGACATAGAGGATGTAGATTGGCAATTACTTTCCCTGAGATATATGAGATGCAAGCAAGAGCTATAATAGAGTCAGCTATTGAGTGTAAAGGAGAGGGCGGGAGTTGTGAAATAGAGATAATGATACCTTTTATTGGAGGTATTAGTGAGTTTAAATATATAAAAGAGGGAATTTTAAAAGAGATTGAAAAAGTTTTTAATGAAAAAAATGAGAAGATAGATTATAAATTAGGTACTATGATGGAACTACCAAGAGCTTGTTTAATAGCTAATGAAATTGCTGAAGAGAGCGCATTTTTCTCATTTGGAACGAATGATTTAACTCAAACAACATATGGAATATCAAGAGATGACTCTATAAAGTTTATAGATCATTACAAAGCTAAAAATATAATGAAAAGAGATCCGTTCCAATCAATAGATACACGTGGAGTTGGTAAATTAATAGTTTTAGCTAAAGAGTTAGGTCAAAGCGTAAAACCAAATATAAAAATAGGAGTTTGTGGAGAACATGGGGGAGATCCTAAGAGTATTGAGTATTTCAATGACTTAGGATTTAATTATGTTAGTTGTTCACCATTTAGAGTTCCAATTGCAATAGTTGCAGCAGCACAAAGTGCCATACTAAAAAGGATGAGTTGATATGAATATAAAAGAGGAAGAATTAAAATACTTGAAACTTTTAGCTAAAAATTTTCCAACAATTGGTGAAACAGCCACAGAAATAATAAATTTAGAAGCAATTTTATCTTTACCAAAGGGAACTGAACATTTTATAAGTGATATACATGGGGAATATGAAGCTTTTAATCATGTTTTAAAAAACTGTTCAGGTGTAATTAAAGAAAAAATAGAAAATATATTTATAAATTTACTAGAAAAGGAAAAAAATCAATTGGCAACAGTAATATACTATCCTAAAGAAAAAATAGAGCTTATTCAATCTTTAGGTATAGATATGGAAGAGTGGTATAAAAGAACTATACCAAGAATATTAGAAGTTTTAAAAGTAGTTTCCTCTAAGTATACAAGATCAAAAGTAGGAAAGGCTATGACAAAAGAATTTTCCTATATCATTCAAGAGCTCTTATATGAACGAGCTGAAGAGCAAAATAAAAAGGACTACATAGAAGGTATTATAAATACGATAATAGATATTGGAAGAGGCAAAGAGTTTATAATAAATGTAAGTATGCTTATTCAAAGACTAGTTGTAGATACATTACACATAGTGGGGGATATTTATGATAGAGGACCATATCCACATAAAATAATGGATAAACTTATGAAATACCATAACGTGGATATTCAATGGGGAAATCATGATATACTGTGGGTAGGTGCAGCTTGTGGGCATGGAGCTTGTATAGCAAATGCTATTAGAATATGCTTAAGATACTCTAATAAAGAGATATTAGAAGATGGATATGGAATAAATCTATTACCTTTGGCAACCTTAGCTATGGAATTTTATGGAGATGATTCATGTAGTGAGTTTAAACCAAAAACAAAAGATAAAAGTAGTGATGAAGAGTTACTTTCTAAAATGCATAAAGCTATATCAATTATTCAATTTAAGTTAGAGGGAGAAGTAATAAAAAGAAATCCAACATTTAATATGGAGGATAGACTTCTACTTCATAATTTAGATAACTCATATTTAACATTAAATAGAGATAATCTTTATAGTTTAAATGAAAGAGAAAAAGAAGTAGTAGAAGGATTGATGAGAAGTTTTAAAAATAGTGAAAAACTTCAAGAGCACATAAAGTTTTTATTGGAAAAAGGAAGCGTATATTTAAAAAAGAACTCAAATTTATTATTTCATGGGTGTATGCCATTAGATGAAAAAGGTGGTTTTAGAGAGGTGGATATTTTTGGAAAAAAATATTCAGGAAAAAGATTGTTTGAAAGATGTGATCAGCTTTGTAGAGAGGGATATTATGATGAAAATAATATTCAAGGTAAAGATTTTATATGGTATCTTTGGTGTGGGAAAGATTCACCACTTTTTGGAAAAGATAAAATGAGAACTTTTGAAAGATATTTTTTTTCAGATAAAGAGAGTCATAAGGAGAATTATGATTATTATTATGAATTTTCTGAAAATAAAGAGGTTGCTAATAGAATATTAAAAGAGTTTGGAATATTAGATGAATATTCTCATATAATAAATGGTCATGTTCCAGTAAAGGTAAGAAAAGGTGAAACACCAATAAGAGCTCAAGGGAAATTAATACTAATAGATGGTGGATTTTCAAAAGCTTATCAATCTACAACAGGAATAGCAGGATATACTCTAATATTTAATTCTCATGGAAAGAGATTAGTTTGTCATAAACCATTTGAAAATATTGGAGATTCTGTAGAAAAATGTTTAGATTTTCAGTCTACAACAGAGATTGTAGATAGTAAAAAAGAAAGATTAAAAGTAAGAGATACAGATATAGGAAAAGATTTAGAGAGTCAAGTTAAAGAACTAAAAAAGTTATTATTTTGTTATAAAATGGGAATAATAAAAAGTATATAAAATAAGGAAGGGATTAACCCTTCCTTATTTACTTAGGATATTATTTAATTTTGTAACAAAATCTAGCGGATTTTCAAGAGTAAATCCTTCTATCAATAATCCTTGATTGAAAAGAATATCTGATAAATCTTTTAGTTCAGCTTCTGAAGCATTTTGCAGTTTGTTGAATAGTGGATGATTTGGATTTATTTCTAGAACCTTTTCAGCTTTAACACCTTCATTACCTGGAATTTGAGATAAAAGTTTTTCCATTTCTAAAGAAACTTCACCTTTAGATGATAAAGAAACAGAACTATCTCCAAGTTCAGGATTTAATTTGATTTCAACAACTTTTTCTTTTAATGTTTCTTTTATTTTATCAAGAAGAGATTTATTTATTTCAGAAAGTTTTTTAATCTCTTCTTTTTCTTCTTCAGTTTCAAAAGTTACCTCAGTAACTGATTTAAATGTCTTTTCTTTGAAAGTATTCATAGTTTTTAAAGCAAACTCATCAGCACCCTCTGTAAGATATAAAACTTCAAAACCTTTATTGATAACATTTAAAACTTTAGGCATTTTTTGAAGAATATCTAGATTTTCTCCAACTGCATAATAGATATCCTTTTGGTCCTCTTTCATTCTTTCTACGTACTCTTTAAGAGATGTGTACTCTAAATCCTTAGAACTTTTAAAAAGAAGAAGATTTTCTAATTTATCTTTATTTAATCCAAAGTTTTCATGAACACCAAATTTAATATGTCTTCCAAAAACTTCCCAGAATTTTATATATTTATCTCTATCATTAGCCATTAATTTTTCAAATTCGCTTATAATTTTTTTCTCTAAATTTTTAGATATAGCCTTTAATTGCTGAGTTTTTTGTAAGATTTCTCTTGATATGTTAAGAGATAAATCATCTGTATCAACTAATCCTTTTATAAAATTAAAATATTGAGGAATTAGTTCTTCACATTTATCCATTATAAAAACATTTTTAGTATATAGCTGAAGTCCTCTTTTGTATTCTCTTGTATAAAGATCATATGGAGGAACTTGTGGTATAAACAAGATAGCATTATACTCTAAATTTCCTTGAACATTAAAGTTAAAATGGAAAAGAGGATCTTGCCAATCGTGATAAGTAGATTTATAAAATTCATTATAATCTTCATCTTTTAATTCATCTTTAGGTGTTTTCCAAATAGGTTTAGTTGAATTAATTCTTTCATCTTTTAGCATTATTGGATATTTTACATAATCAGAATATTTTTTTATAAGGCCTTTGATTTTATATTCATTTAAAAATTCTTTATCTTCATCATTGTCTTTTAAATATAAAGTAATTGAAGTTCCTCTTTCTGTTTTATCAATCTCTTCAATTTCATAACTTCCTTCACCTGTAGATGTCCATCTAACTCCTTTGTCAGAATATGGTGATTTAGTTTCTAAAATAATCTTATCAGCAACCATAAATGCAGAGTAAAAACCAACTCCAAATTGTCCGATTATATTTAAATCATTATTTTTCTTAGCTTCTTCTAGTGAAGATAAAAATGCTTTTGATCCAGACTTAGCAATAGTACCAATATTTTCTACAACTTCTTCAAAAGTCATACCTATTCCATGATCAGTAATAGTTAGAGTTCTTAATTCTTCATTAGGAGTAATAGTTATACAAAGTTCTTCAGAAGAATCTAAGATATGAGTATCTGTAAGAGCCTTGAATTTTAATTTATCAGTGGCATCACTAGCATTTGAGATAAGTTCCCTTAAAAAAATTTCCTTATGAGTGTAAATAGAATGTACCATAAGGTTTAAAAGTTCTTTAGTTTCAGCTTGAAATACTTTTGTTTCTTTTTTCATTGTATCCTCCTTAAAAATAGCACTCCACATATAACGTGGCTAATAAAATATATATCATAAATTTAGAAAAAATGTCAAGAGTTTATAAAGAAAAACTTGTATTTTATAGTTGTTTAGTATATAATCTTTATGTAATTAGTAAAGAATATAAAAAGGTTGGTAAATAGATGATTTTTCAAAGAACAGAGTTGTTGATAGGTACAGAAAACTTAAATAAGCTAAACAGTTCCCATGTGCTTGTATTTGGAGTGGGAGGAGTAGGTGGATTTGTAGTAGAAGCTTTAGTTAGAGCTGGTGTTGGAGAGTTGACAGTTGTTGATTTTGATACAGTTGATATAACAAATCTTAATAGACAAATAATCGCTACTCAAGATACTGTTGGTAAAGACAAGGTTGAAATTATAAAGGAAAGAGCTTTATCAATAAATCCAAATATAAAGATAAATGCCTATAAAGAAAAATTTTTTAAAGACAAAAGAGAAATATTCTTTTCAGAAAATAAAAAATATAGTTATATTGTTGATGCGATAGATATAGTTACAGCAAAATTAGATTTAATAACTATAGCAAAGGAATTAAAAATTCCAATTATATCATCAATGGGAACAGGAAATAAAATAAATCCAACAATGTTAGAGATTGCAGATATATCAAAAACATCTGTTTGCCCATTAGCAAAAGTTATGAGAGCAGAGTTAAAAAAGAGAAGAATTCAAAAGGTGAAGGTATTATTTTCAAAAGAACTACCAATGAAACCGAAGAATCTAGAGAATAATAGAGAGAAGCAAAATAACGTAGGAAGTATATCTTTTGTACCGTCTGTAGCAGGTCTTATAATTGCAAGTGAGGTTATAAAAGATATAACTGGTTTGAAAAATTTAGGAGGAAATTAATTATGAAAAAAATAGGAATTTTTTATGGAACAACATCAGGAATAACAGCTGGAATAGTTGATGAAATAGAGTTTTACTTAAGAGGAGAGGAATACGAAGTTTTTGATGTAGCAAATGGAATTGATGAGATGGAGAATATTGAAAATCTGATTTTAGTTTCACCAACGTATGGAGTTGGAGAGTTACAAAAGGATTGGGAAAATGTATATGACAAATTAAAGAGTTTAGATTTTGCTGATAAAGTAGTAGGAATAGTAGGTGTAGGAAATCAATTTGCATTTGGTGAGTCGTACGTTGGAGCAATGAGAAAATTATATGATGCAGTTACAGCTAAAGGTGCTAAAGTAATAGGATTTACTTCAACAGAGGGATATAGCTATGAAGAAACTGAATCAGTTGTGGATGATAAATTTATTGGTCTTGCTTTAGATGAAAGTAATCAAGATAATGAAACACCGGATAGAATCAAAGCTTGGATAGAAGAGATTAAACCTCTATTTAATTAAGGAAAAGTTATGAAGAAATATCAAACATTAAATCAAATTGAAGTAAAAGAATTACTAGTACAAAAGAATACGGTACTTTTAGATGTACGAACAGAAGATGAATACTGGGAAGTATCGGTAAAAGATAGTTTAAATATTCCACTTCATGAATTAGAAGAAAGAGTTGTTGAACTGGATAAGAATAAGACGTATATAACTTTTTGTAGAAGTGGAATTCGTTCTAAAACAGCAGCTTTAATTTTATTAGAAGAGGGATTCACAAAAGTTTTTAATTCTCAAGAGGGAATACTAACTTGGAAATAAAATTTGACAAAATTATTTTCATATGTTACTATAATGAAAATAAAAAATTAAAGGAGAGTTCTAATGAGAAAAGATCAAGTTATTTCAAACAGTGTAAATAGACAACCCATCCCCCCTAGATAGGGATTTGTGTTTTAAGCATTAGTTTATGTTTAGATACAGATCCATTTTGTGTTACGATTTTGGATCTGTATCTAAGGGGAAATAACTTTTAATAAAAGATTATTTTTTAATAGGATTCTTTTGTTGAGGGTCACTTAGGTACAAAACTGTACTTGAGTGACCCTCTTTTATTTTTATTAAAAATTTGGGAGGAGTATAAAATGATAGGAGTAGAAACATTTATTACATTTGGAGCATATTTATTATTTTTAATAGGAGTAGGAGTTTATTTTTATGGAAAAACCTCCAGTTCTGAGGACTATTTAATAGGTGGAAGAGGAGTAGGAAGTTGGGTAACTGCACTATCAGCACAAGCTAGTGATATGAGTGGATGGTTATTAATGGGATTACCAGGAGCTGTATATCTTTCAGGATTTGGACAAATTTGGGTTGTAATAGGTTTAACAGTGGGAACATATTTAAATTGGAAATTTATAGCACCAAAACTTAGAGTTGAAACTGAAATAGAAGACACCTTAACTTTACCAACATTTTTAGAAAAAAAATTAAAAGATGATAAAGGAACAATAAGAAAAGTTCTAGCTTTAGGAACACTATTTTTCTTTACAATTTATTCATCGTCTGGTTTGGTTGCAGCAGGAAAATTATTTGAATCAATACTTGGAATAGATTATAAAGTTGCAGTAGTAATAGGTGCAGTAACAATAGTTGTGTATACGTTTATGGGAGGGTATTTAGCTTCTTGTTGGACAGATTTTTTTCAAGGTGGGTTGATGTTTTTAGCTATAATAGCTGTTCCATTAGCAGCATATTATAAAATTGGAGATATTGAGACAGTTAGACAAGGAATTGAATTAAAAGGTATTTCATTAGATATATTTAAACAAAATGGAGAAAGTATAGGAATATTAGGAATATTATCTTCTTTAGCTTGGGGTCTAGGATATTTTGGACAACCTCATATTTTAGTTAGATTTATGAGTATAAGTGATGTAAAAGAATTAAAAAAATCTAGAAGAATAGCTATGATATGGGTAATTATCTCTTTAATTGGAGCAATAGCAATTGGACTTTTAGGAATACCACTTTTTAAAAATGTTGCAGAGTTAGGAGGAGATGCAGAAAAAATATTTATCTATATGATAAAAGAGTTGTTTAACCCTTGGGTAGCAGGAATTTTATTAGCTGCAATATTATCAGCAATAATGTCAACGATAGATTCGCAATTATTAGTTTCATCAACTACTTTAACAGAAGATTTTTATAAGTATATGAAAAAAGATGTTTCTGATAAAGAGATTATGTGGGTTGGAAGATTATGTGTTGTTGTAATAGCTTTACTAGCCTTAGTATTTGCATTAAATCAAAATGCTAAAGTACTATCATTGGTAGCTTATGCCTGGGGAGGTTTTGGGACAATATTTGGACCAGCAATAATATCAGTACTTTATTTTAAAAATGTAAATAGTAAAAGTGTTTTATCAGGAATTTTAGTTGGAATGTTTGTATTTTTAATGTGGAAAGTTTTAGGATTAGATAGTTATATGTATGAGTTATTACCAGGATTTTTCAGTAATTTAATAACAGTTTACATAGTGGAGAAAGTAGTTTTCAAAAATGTAGTTGAAGCTTAAAAAAAGGTGCAAAGTTATTTTGCACCTTTTTCTAAATTAAGTAAATGGGATTTTATAGATAATCCATAGGCATATCCAGTAAGTTTACCATTAGAACCAATTACTCTATGGCAAGGAATAACTATAGGAATGGGATTTTTATTGTTTGCTAATCCAACAGCTCTACATGCCTTGGGATTGCCAATAGCAATTGCAATATCCTTATAAGTTTTAACTTCTCCATAAGGAATATTAAGTAATGCTTTCCAAACAGATTTTTGAAACTCTGTTCCAATAGGATTTATTTTAAATGTAAATTTTTTTCTCTTGCCTTTTAGAAATTCATCAATCTCTTTAAAGGACTCTTCTAAAAGTTTTGTAAGTTTAAAAGTTCTATTTGAAGTAGGTTTGTTAAGGTCAATTTTAACAATTTCATTATTTAATTCTTCAATTTTAAGTAAGCCAAATGGAGTGTCAAAAATATAAAAATAACCTGGGATAATATTTTTCATAAACTCTCCTTAAAAAATTTTATCTAAATTGTACTTAAAAAATATAAATAAATCAAGGTTAATTTAAAATATATTTTGTTCGCTTATTGTTTAAAACTTTTAAAAATGAAGTGATTATAGTATAATAAGATGTTATGGTTTTTATAAATTAAAAGGGAATTAAGTGAAAAGCTTAAACGGTCACGCCACTGTAAAATGGACAAAAATAGATAAACCACTGGGAAACTGGGAAGGGCTATTGGAGGAGGAAGTTGAGTCAGGATACCTGCCATAAAAATAAACTGCGAGTGACAGAATGGGAGGATTAAATTAAATGAAAAAAAGATTTTATATTGCAGGATTAATTCTTGTATCTAGTTTAGCAACGGGACAAGACAAAGTTGTGAAGTTAGAAGAAAGTGTTATAACAAGTGAAAATACAGAGACAACAATAGCAGATATACCAAAAAATATAACTGTATTGACAGGAGAAGAGATAACACAAAGGGGAGCAAAAACAGTAGCAGAAGCTTTAAAATTAGTATCAAGTGTTATTGTAAAAGAGATGGGTGGAGCAGATGCAGCTTTTGATATAAGAGGTCAAGGTGCTACAGCAAAGTCAAATGTTATAGTACTAGTTGATGGAGCGCCAATTAATTCCATCGATTTATCAGGATATCAGACGAGCAATATTCCAGTAGATAATATTGAGAGAATTGAGGTAATACCTTCTGGAGGCTCAGTTTTATACGGAGATGGAGCAGTTGGAGGAACAATAAACATTGTAACAAAAGCGCCAGAGGATAAAAAGAACTATGGAAGTTTAAATAGTGAGATAGGATCTTATGGATTAAAAAAACAACAAATTACATATGGAACTAAAATAGGAGAAAAGCTTTTAGTTGAAGTAGATTATTTAAAAAGAGAAAAAGATGGTTATAGAGATTACTCTAAAGATGATTTAGAAAGTTTTGGATTTAGAAGCAGATATAAACTTAACGATGGAGAGTTAAAATTTAAATATAATTATTCAAAGAATGATTTTAAAGCCCCAGGATCATTAAGTAAGAATGAGGTTAATGATGATAGAGAACAATCATCAGGTGAGTCTTGGAGAATATATGATGGAAAAACAGAAAAGAACAATTTTGTGGGAGATTATATTTATAATATAAACTCAGATTTAGAGTTCAAATTATTAGGAACATATACAAAAGATTCGTATAGAAATAAAAGTATAAGTCCTTATGGTAAAGGAAGGGCTGATTATAAAACAGAAATTTTATATTTGAAACCGCAGTTAAAATATTCATATTTGGATAAAAGTTATATTGTATTTGGTGGAGATATATATGATGGAGAAACAAAAAATTATTCCTCTTCTGGTGATTCAAAAGTTGAAAAAAACTCTTTAGGTGGGTTTTTAATAAATAGTTATACAATTGGTAAATTTAGATTTACTCAAGGATATAGAAGGCAAAATATTGAATATAAAGGAAAAAATAAAGATTTTTCAAAGAAAAAATTTAAAGAAGATGCAATAGAATTGACAGGAAGTTATTTATATTCAGACTCAGGTTCTACATATATAAGTTATACAAAAGGGTTTAGAACCCCTAATACAGATGAGATAAATCTTTGGTATGGAGAGTTTAATCCACAAAAAACAGAAACTTATGAGATAGGAATAAAAGATTTTATAGGTAATACATATGTCTCAACATCAGCGTTTTACATAGAAACAGAGAATGAAATATATTATGATCCAACGGTACCGAATCCAAATGGATGGCCTGGATTTAATAAAAACTTCGAAGGTACAACAAAGAGAAAAGGTATAGAGTTTTCTTTAGAACATTATTTTAATAAATTGACAATATCGGAATCAATAACTTATATGAAAACAGAGTTTAAAGAAGGGAAAGATATTCCTGGAATTCCAAATATAAAGGGAGTATTAAACTTTAATTATAAATTTAATGAGAAATTAAGCATGAACAACTCTTGGGAATACTATGGAAAATCTTATGATAGTAATGATGAAGCCAATGAAAGAGATAAAATAGATAGCTATTTATTAAGTGGATTAACTTTTGTATATGATTTTCAAGATGGATTAGTTATAAATGCTGGAATTAATAATCTGTTTAATGAAAAATATTATGATTATGTAGGATATAGCAGTTATAGTAAAACTCGTAACTACTATCCTGCACCAGAAAGAAATTATTATATTGGATTTAAATATAGTTTTTAATAAAAAATGCTCTTTTCAAGATATGAGAAGAGCATTTTTTTATATATATGTTATAATTGAAATATATTTTTATAGAAGAGGTGGGCGAGTGTTAAAAAAGATATTTATGTTAAATATAGTTGTATTTTCAATAGGATATTCAAGAATATTAGTAGATGGAATCGGTCGTAAAGTTAAAATTCCTGAAAAAGTAGAAAAAATAATTTCAACAGTTCCATCAAATACGGAGATAATAGTAGACATGGGGTTAGTTAATATCTTAGTTGGAGTAGATATATATTCTGAAAAAATATCTAAAGAATTAGAAGGCAAAGGAATTTTAAATACAGATAGACTAAATGAAGAAAAAATAATGGAATTGATGCCGGATTTAGTTATAACATCCCAACATAATCTATCTAAAGGAAAAGAGAGTTTAAATATTTTTGATGAGGTTGGAATTCCAGTTTATGTAATGAAAACCCCAAATTCATTAGAAGAAGTTAAAAATTCTATAGATGAAATTGGAAATCTTTTAAATGAGAAAAAAAAGAGTGATAATTTAAAAGATAATTATGTTCAAGAGTTAGAAAAATTAAGATTACAAAATAAAAAGCAAAAGCGAGTATATTTTGAAATTTTAAATAATCCTATATATACAACAGGAGGAAAAACATTTTTAAATGATGTTATAAAAAATACTGGTGGAAAAAATATATTTGAAAATCAAGAGGGATGGATTTCACCGACTTTAGAATCTATTATTGAAGAAAATCCTGAATTTATATTTGTAGGTGAGGATAGAAAAGAGGTTGTAGAGGACATAAAGACTAGACCAGAATGGCAAGAGATTGATGCTGTAAAAACTGGAAAAGTATATTTTATAGACGAAGGGATTAATAGACCATCAACAAGAGTTTTAAAATCTTTAAAACAGATGAAGGAAGTGCTTTCAAATGATAAGTTTTAGTTTTATTCCTAAAAATGGAGAGGAAGAAAAATTTTTAAAAGTATATAAAAAATTAAAAAACGAAGGTATAACAGGTATAGAAACAATAATCGGGGATCATTTACCTTTAGAAAGTTATGGAAAGTATCCTGTAAAAGGAGTACATCTATTATATTATCCTACTTGGTTAGAATTTTGGAGAGAGGATATGGAAAAGGTAAAAGAAGATTTTTATGATGATGAAGGGATATTAAATTATTATCGTTCTTTTAATAAAGAGATTTTGTTAGAAACTTTTAAAAAACAATTTGAAGATGCTAAAAAAATTAAAGCAAAGTATTTAGTTTTTCATGTTTCACACGTAAGACCTAAAGATATATTTACATGTAACTTTGATTATACATCTATAGAGGTATTAGATGAAACTTTGAAAATTGTGAATGAAGTTTTTAAAGGAGATGGACCTTTACTACTTTTTGAAAATTTACCATGGCCAGGATTAACTTTAAAAGACTACGAATTAACAAAATATTTTTTTGAAAGAGTAAAGTATGAAAAAAAAGGGTTTTTATTAGATTTATCTCATATAATATGCACAGAAAAAAATATAAAGAGTTTTCAAGAAGCAGATCGATATATTTTGAATAAAATAAAAGAATTAAAAGAACTAAATAAATTTATATATGGTGTTCATATAAATGGAATAGAATTTAAAAATTATTTTGAAAGAGATTTTTCTAACGAAATAAAAGAATGGTCAAGTGAAGATAGAAATGGAAAATTTAAAATTGAGTGGGAACACATGAAAAATCTTGATCCACATAAGATTTATAGAGGGAATTTAAAATCACTATTAAATGAATTACCCAATTTAAAATACATAAATTTAGAGTTAAATTTTCAGTCCTTAGATTATTTAGAAGAGGTCGTTAGAGAACAATTAAATTATATAAAATAAATTCTTAAAAGATAAAAAATATGATATACTTTATATTATAGAATGTTAAGATTTTCGCGGGAGGACAGATGACACAAGGAAATTTAGATATAGATAAAAATATAGATGAAAAAGCAATAAAAGAGAATGAGAATATAAAAGAAGAGACTCAAGAAGAAGTAGTATCAGATCCTAATAAGTTATATAATATATTAGGAGTAATGTTTGAAACAACAAAAAAAAGATACAGCTTTGAAATTGTAGATGAAGTAGAGTATAAAAAAGGAGATAAAGTAATAGTAGATACTATTAGAGGTAAGGAAATAGGGGTTGTTTATGGTGGACCAATGCAACTTCCTGAAAGAGTGCTGGTATTACCACTTAAACCTGTAATAAAAAAAGCTAGTGAAGAAGAGATTCAAAAGTATGAAGTTCTTCGTCAAGAAGCTAGAGAAGCGTTTAAAGTTTGTAAAGAAAGAATTACTCATCATAAATTACCTATGAAATTAATAGAAACAGAATATACATTTGATAAAACAAAGTTAATATTTTATTTCACAGCAGAGGGAAGAATTGACTTTAGAGATTTAGTAAAAGATCTTGCAAATATATTTAAACTAAGAATAGAGTTAAGACAGATTGGTGTTAGAGATGAAGCAAGAATACTTGGAAATATTGGTGTGTGTGGAAAAGAATTGTGTTGTAGAACATTTATAAATAAATTTGATTCAGTATCAATAAAAATGGCTAGAGACCAAGGGTTAGTAATAAATCCTACTAAAATATCAGGTGTATGCGGAAGGTTACTTTGCTGTATAAATTATGAATATAAGCAATATGAAGAGGCTTTAAGAGTTTATCCTGCTGTAAATCAGCTTGTTAAAACTCAAAAAGGAGAGGGAAAAGTAACGAGTATAAGTCCGTTAAATGGATTTTTATATGTAGATGTTGAAGGAAAAGGAATTATGAAGGTTCTTATTGATGAGATAAAATTTAATAAAAAAGAAGCAAAGAAATTACAGAATGTTTTATCAACAGAAGAGCTACAGCATAAGGTTTTAGAAAAGGAGTAATAAAAGAAAATGATTTTTGAAAATGAAGATATAGCTAATATTTGTGAAGGATACACTTTAATTCAAAAAAAAGAAGGATTTAGATTTGGAACTGATGCGGTTTTATTAGCTAATTTTTTCAATGGAAAGAAAAATTCTAAAATATTAGAAATTGGAACAGGAAATGGTATAATTCCAGTATTGTTATGTGCTAAAGATAAAATATCTAAAATAAAAGCGGTAGAGATTCAAAAAGAAATTGCAGATTTAGCAATTAGAAATGTTAAAAGAAATGGATTAGAGGATAGAATAGAAGTTGTTAATATGGATATAAAAAATATCCAAGAAGGAAATACATATGATTATATAATTTCAAATCCACCATATATGGTTTTAGATGGAAAAGAAATTAATGATAAAGATATAAAAAGTATAGCAAGACATGAAATAAAGCTTAACTTGAAAGAGTTTATAGCAAACGCTAAAAGATTATTAAAACCAAGAGGTGAGCTTTTCATGGTACATAAAAGCTATAGATTTTTAGAAATTTCAGAAGAGCTTATAAAAAATGGATTTTCAGTTAAAAGAGTTAAATTTGTTCATTATTCAAAAGATAAAGATTCAAGTATTGTTTTAATTGAAGCTAGCAAAGGGAGAAAAAACATATTAAAAATTGAAACTCCAATTTTTTTAAACGATAATTAGAGATACTTTAAGGGAGAGGAGTTACCTCTCCCTATTTTAATGGAGGTGTCACAAAGATGTTTAAATTAAATTCAAAATATAGTCCAACAGGAGATCAACCAGAAGCAATTAAAAAATTAATTAAAGGATTAGATGAAGGTGTAAAAGATCAAACCTTACTAGGGGTAACTGGCTCAGGAAAGACGTTTACAATAGCTAATATAATAAAAGAAAGTAACAGACCAGCATTGATATTAGCTCCAAATAAAACATTGGCAGCACAGTTATTCGCAGAGTATAGAAGTTTTTTTCCAGAAAATGCAGTAGAATATTTTGTTTCGTATTATGATTATTATCAACCAGAAGCCTATATAGCAACAACAGATACTTATATAGAGAAAGATTCATCTATAAATGATGAAATAGATAAATTTAGAAATGCGGCAACGGCTGCTTTAATAAATAGAAAAGATGTTATAATTGTAGCTTCAGTATCTGCAATTTATGGACTTGGATCACCAGAGACTTATAAAAATTTAACTATAGCAATTGATAAAAAAACAGGTTATAGTAGAAAAAAGTTAATATCAAAATTGATAGAATTACGATATGAAAGAAATGATATTGCTTTTGAAAGAGGTAAGTTTAGGGTAAAAGGAGATGTAATAGATATATATCCATCTTATATGGAAAATGGTTATAGAATAGAGTTTTGGGGGGATGAAATTGAAGAGATTTCTGAAATAAATACATTGACAGGTCAAAAGATAAAAAGAAATTTAGAAAGAGTTGCAATCTCTCCTGCTACTCATTATGTAACAGAAGAGGGAGAACAAGAAAGAATTATAGAGGAGATAAGAAAAGATTTAAAAAAAGAAGTAAAAGAATTTGAAGAAAAAGGAAAACTCTTAGAAGCTCAAAGATTAAAGCAAAGAACAGACTATGATTTAGAGATGATAAGAGAAGTTGGATATTGTAAAGGGATAGAAAATTATTCAAGATATTTGACACATAAAAACCCTGGAGACAAACCAGATACATTAATGGATTATTTTCCTAAAGATTTTATTGTATATATAGATGAATCCCATATTGGTGTTCCTCAAATAAGAGGGATGTATAATGGTGATAGAGCAAGAAAGACAGCTTTAGTTGAAAATGGATTTAGATTAAAGTCAGCTCTAGATAATAGACCTTTGACATTTGAAGAGTTCAGAGAGAATTGTGGTCAAACAATTTTTGTTTCAGCTACTCCAGGAGATTTTGAAATAGAAAAATCTAATGGACATATAGCTGAACAGCTAATTAGACCGACAGGAATTTTAGATCCAATTATAGAAGTTAGAGAAACTAAAAATCAAGTAGATGATCTTTTAGATGAAATTAGAAAGAACACCTTAAAAAAAGAAAGAGTTCTAATAACTACTTTAACTAAAAAGATGGCTGAAGAATTAACAGAGTATTATATAACTTTAGGTGTTAAAGTAAAGTATATGCATTCAGATATAGATACTTTAGAAAGAATTGAAATTATTAGAGGATTAAGAAAAGGTGAATTTGACGTTTTAATTGGAATAAATTTATTGAGAGAAGGGCTTGATATACCGGAGGTATCATTAGTTGCTATTTTAGAAGCTGACAAAGAAGGGTTTTTAAGAAGTAAAAGATCATTAGTTCAAACAATAGGAAGAGCAGCTAGAAATGTTGATGGAAGAGTAATACTATATGGTGATATTATGACTGATTCTATGAAGTATGCTATCGAAGAAACTAAGAGAAGAAGAAAGAAACAAGGAGAGTACAATTTATTAAATAATATAGAGCCTAAAACAATTTTTAGAGAAGTTTCAGAATCGTTATTTAATTGGGAAGCTGAAGAAGAGAAGATAGTTGAAACTAAGCATTTTACGAGTAAAGAGGATATTGAAAAAGAGATAAAAAAATTAATTAAGGAGATTAAAGTATTATCTGAAGAATTGAACTTTGAAAAAGCTATAGAGAAAAGAGATGAGATGAACAAACTAAAATTGATGTTATTAGAGATGTAGGGGTGAACTATGGAAGAAAAAATTTATAGTGTAACAGAGTTTAATAAGATGGTAAAAGGATATATAGATGAAAACCCAAACTTTCAAGAATTTTTTTTAAAAGGAGAGCTTTCAGGAGTAACATATTATAAAAGTGGTCATTTATATTTTACTTTAAAAGATAAACAGAGTCAGATAAAATGTGCAGCATTTAATTATAAATTTAAAAGAATAGCTGAAGATTTAAAAGAGGGAGATTCTGTAAAGATATTTGGAGATGTTGGCTTCTATGAAGCTAGAGGAGATTTTCAGGTATTGGTTAGACATGTACAAAAAGAAGATAAGCTTGGTGAGATGTTTGCAAAGTTAGAAAAGTTAAAGAAGGATTTAGAGAGGGAAGGGTTATTTTCACCATTATTTAAAAAAGTTTTACCTAAATATCCAAAGGCAATAGGAGTTGTAACAGCATATACAGGAGCAGCATTTCATGATATAGTAAATACAACAAGAAAAAGATTTAAAAATATAGATATTTATATTTATTCAGCTAAAGTTCAAGGTGTAGGAGCTAAAGAGGAAATTGTAAAAGGTATTGAAACATTAAATAAAATACCGGAAATAGATTTAATTATTGCTGGTAGAGGTGGAGGAAGTGTTGAAGACTTGTGGGCTTTTAATGAGGAAGAAGTAGCAAGAGCATTTTTTCAAAGTGAAAAACCAATAATATCAGCTGTAGGTCATGAGATAGATAATTTATTATCTGATTTAGTAGCAGACGTTAGAGCAGCGACTCCAACTCAAGCAATAGAAATATCTATTCCTGTAAAAAAAGAGATAGAAAAGCAATTGTTAGAAAAAGAAAAAAGAGTAAAAGATAGTATCAATAGAGTAATAAAAAAGAAAAAAGATGAGATAAAACAGCTACAAAGTAGTTATGTACTAAAGAATTTTATAAAAGCTATAGAGGAAAAAAATCAAATGTTAGTATCAAAAGAAGAGAAAATCGAAGATATTATGAAAAAGATATTTAGAAATAAAAGTCACGAGTTAGAAGTGTGTACAGAAAAAATAATTGCTTTAAATCCTTTAAATGTTTTAAAAAGAGGTTACAGTATAACTAAAATAGGTGATAAGGTAATAAAAGAAAGTTCTCAAGTAAAACTTGGAGATTCAATTGAAACAACTATAAAAAATGGGAAAATAATTAGTAGAATAGAGGAGATTATTTAAAATGAAAAAATTAATAGGAATATTATTTCTTTTTCTTAGCTTAATAGCTTTAGGTGATCAAAGACCACCATATATTCAAAGTCTAGAAAGTCAAATAGCGAGAGAGGATGATAGAGATAAAGCGGCAGTTCTTTTAAAAGAGTATGAAAAATATTTTAAAAGTTATATAAATTCTATAAGTGGAGATGAAAATCAGGTTTTCTATTTAGGAGATCAATATTTTAGAAATAGAAAATATGAAAGAGCAGCTCAAATTTTTAGTAGCAATATAGATAGCTCTAGAAATTTATTTGGAGCAGCAACAAGTTATAGATTTATTGGTGATTATAATAAAGCGATTGATTTTTATAGCGTTGCAATTAGTATTGAGCCTAGTATGAAAGAAGCTTATTTAGGAAGAGGATTAGCGTATAGAAATTTAGGGAGATATAATAAAGCGATAGATGATATTCAAATATATATGAACTATGCACCTAGTGTAGAAGGGTTTTTAGCTTTAGGAGATATTTACTTGGCTGAAAAGAAAATTGATAGAGCAAGAGAAGTTTTACAAGAAGGAAGAAGATTATATCCACAGTCAAAAGAGATAAGTAATATGTTAACGTCTACATATTCTAGATAAAAGAGGTGACAGATGGAGTGGTATCGATTAAAATTAATGGGTTTGAGAAATAGTAAGATTAGAGCTTTAATGGGATGCAATAAACGATATAAAGATATTTTTGTTGATTTAGATAAGCTTACAAATATGTTGAATTTAACCACAGACGATACCAAATTGATAGAAAATTCAAGATACTGTGAAAAATATTTGGAGGTTATGGATTATTTAGAACGAAACAGGATAGGCTTAATTAGTATTAACGATTATAGATATCCTGATAGTTTGAAAAATATAGCAAAACCTCCACTTTTTCTTTTTTATAAAGGAAATATAGAACTTTTAAGTAAAAATAAAATGATTTCTATAGTAGGTACAAGAAGATCAACAAAATATGGAGAGCTTTGTTGTGAAAGAGCAGTTAAAGATTTAGTTGATGGAGAAGTAGTTATTGTAAGCGGATTAGCTTTAGGAATAGATTCAATAGTTCATAAGGAAGTATTAAAGTATAAAGGTAATACTATTGCTGTTTTAGGATGTGGAATAGATATATTTTATCCAAGAACAAATATCAAATTAAGAGATGAAATAGAACGAAAAGGATTAGTAATATCAGAATTTCCAATAGGAATGAGGCCAACACCTAAAAATTTTCCAATAAGAAATAGAATAATAGCTGGTTTATCTAAAGGAACTGTAGTAGTTGAAAGTTCTTCAAAAGGAGGAAGTTTAATAACTGCGAGTATATCTTTAGAAGAAGGAAGAGATGTTTTTGCTTTTCCTGGAGATGTGACATATCCATTATCCCAAGGATGTAATGAATTAATAAAGTTGTCTCAAGCTAAATTGATAGTATCTGGTGAAGATATATTAAATGAGTATAGCTGGTTAAAAATAAGTGAAGATGGAAAAAAATTAAATAAATTAATTGGGATAAAACTAAAAATATATAGTGTATTAAAAACGAAAATGCATTTAGAAGAAATAAGAAAAGAAGTATCTTGTGAAACAAGTGAATTATTGAGTAATTTAATGGAGTTAGAAATAGAGGGTTATATTCAAAGCTTACCAGCAGGACACTACAGAAGACGTTTATAAATGGGAAACTTGGTACCCTTGGTTGATTTTTTTATTAATTTCTAATATAATTAAGAGCGAATAATGTATATAGAGAAAAAATTAGGGGTGAAAATAGTGGCGAAAAAAAATTTAGTAATAGTGGAATCACCTGCAAAAGCGAAGACTATTGAAAAAATATTGGGGAATAATTTTCATGTTACAGCTTCCTTTGGACATGTAAGAGATTTGCCAAAAAGTAAAATCGGAGTAGATGTACAAGATGATTTCAAACCTAGCTATTCAACGATAAGAGGAAAGGGAGATGTAATAAAAACTTTAAAGGATCTTGCTAAAAAATCAGATAAAGTATACTTGGCATCTGACCCGGATAGAGAAGGAGAAGCTATTGCATGGCATATAGCTCAAACATTAAAATTAGATGAAAATGAAGCTAATAGAATAGAGTTTAACGAAATAACAAATGGAGCAATAAGAGAAGCTATAAAAAATCCTAGAAAAGTGGATATAGATAGAGTTAATGCACAACAAGCAAGAAGAATACTTGATAGATTAGTAGGATATGAGATAAGTCCTCTTTTATGGAAGTCAATATCTTCAAATACAAGTGCTGGAAGAGTTCAATCAGTTGCTTTAAAATTAGTATGTGATTTAGAGGATAAAATAAAAAAGTTTGTTCCTGAAAAGTTTTGGGATATAAAAGGTGAGTTTGAAAATAAGATGAATCTTTCTCTTTATAAGATAGAAGGAAAAAGATTTGAAAGAGTTACAGATGAGGATATTGTAAAAAATGTTCAGTTAACTTTGAATTCAGAATATGCAGTTATTAACTCTAAAGTAACTAAAAAATCTAAAAATCCACCATTGCCATTGAAAACAAGTACATTACAGCAGTTATCATCATCATATTTAGGATTTTCAGCTTCAAAAACTATGTCTGTAGCTCAAGGTTTATATGAAGGTATAAGTATAGATGGAAATCAAAAAGGTTTGATAACTTATATGAGAACAGATTCAACAAGAATATCTGATGAAGCTAAAGAAATGGCGAAAAGTTATATAGTTGAAACTTTTGGAAAAGAGTATTTAGGTAAAGAAGGGATAAAGAAGAAAAAAGATGAAAAAATTCAAGATGCCCATGAAGCTGTTAGACCAACAGATATCTATTTAGAACCAGATAAAATAAAGAAAGATTTAGCTCCAGATCAGTATAAATTGTATAAATTGATATGGGAAAGATTTATGATATCTCAGTTAGCACCAATGCAATATGAGCAATTTGAAATAATTTTAGAAAATGGAGATTACCAATTTAGAGGAACTTTAAACAAAATAATATTTGATGGGTATTATAAAGTGTTTAAGGATGAAGAGGAATTACCACTAGGAGAGTTTCCAACAATAAATGAGGGTGACTTCTTAAAATTAAATAAATTACACATAAAAGAGGATTGGACAAAGGCCCCTTCTAGATTAACAGAGTCATCTTTAGTTAAGAAATTAGAGGCTGACGGAATAGGTAGACCATCTACATATGCGTCAATAATTGAGACTCTAAAGAAAAGAGAGTATGTTGTAATTGAAGGTAAAAGTTTTATTCCAACAGAATTAGGATACGAAATAAAAACGATATTAGAAAAAAACTTTAAAGATATAATGGATGTTAAATTTACAGCTTCTTTAGAAGATGGTTTAGACTTAGTTGAAGAGGGAGAGAGAGATTGGATTGAGATATTAAAAGATTTTTATTCAAAGCTTTCAAAAGATTTAGAGCTTTATAAAATTAAGGTTGAAGAGGAATCGAGTAGAATAATAACTTCAGATGTTCCATGTCCTTGTGGATCTGGAAATATGATTATGAAAAATGGAAGATTTGGAAGATATTTATGTTGTACAGATGAAAATTGTAAGGAAAAATACTCTTTAAAAGGGATTGAAATTCCATTAGAAGATATTAAAAATGGAAATATAAAAGTAAAAGAGTTATTAGAAGAGCAATTAAGAGTTAAACAAGGAAAATTAACAGATGTGTTTTTAAGTAATGGAAGTAGATTACTTCTAAAATTAGGACGTTTTGGTAGTTATTTAGAGAGTGAAAACTTTAAAGAGGATAACGAAAGAGTTTCTTTACCTGGAGAAGTAAAAAAGCTTCTTATGAATGGTTCAATTGAAGAAAAAGGTGGAATAGTTCAACTGAAATGGATTATGGATAAAATTCAGAAAGAAGAGGAAGAGATTCTAAAAAATGCTGGAAATTGTGAGAAATGTGGAAGACCATTTAAAATAGGTAGAGGAAGATGGGGGAAATTCTTGGCTTGTACAGGATATCCTGATTGTAAAAATATAAAGAAATTAGAAAAAGATAAAAAAGAGTAGATAAAAGGACTCGCCTTTGTAGGCGAGACTTTTGTATGTATAAAAAAGGAGAACAGATGACAAATAAAGAAGTAGTAGTAATAGGAGCTGGATTAGCTGGTTCAGAGGCAGCATACCAATTAGCAAAAAGTGGAGTTAAAGTAAAACTATATGAAATGAGACCCAAAGTTTCAACGGAAGCTCATAAAAGTGAAAAGTTTGCTGAGTTAGTATGCAGTAACTCTTTAGGAGGAGATCATTTAGGGAATGCTTCTGGATTAATGAAGGAAGAGCTAAGAAGAATGGGATCTTTACTTATTGAAATTGCAGATGAAGTTAAAGTTCCTGCAGGACAAGCTCTAGCTGTAGATAGAGAAGGGTTTTCAGAAAAAGTAACAGAGAAGCTACATTCTATGGAAAATATTGAAATAATAAATGAAGAGTTGAAAGAGATTCCAAAAGATAAAATAGTTATCGTTGCTAGTGGTCCGTTAACATCGGATGAGCTATCTAAAAATATTGGAAAAACATTAGAGCAGGAATATCTATATTTTTATGATGCAGCAGCTCCAATTGTAACATTAGAATCAATCGATAAAGATAAAGTATTTTTCCAATCAAGATATGATAAGGGAGAAGGAGAATATATTAACTGCCCAATGAATAAAGAGGAGTATGAAACTTTTTATGAGGCTTTAATATCAGCAGAAAGAGCTCCTTTAAAAAAGTTTGAAGAGGAAAAATTATTTGAGGCATGTATGCCAGTTGAAAGAATAGCTCAAAGAGGATTTAAAACACTACTATTTGGACCATTAAAACCAAAAGGATTAATAAATCCAAAAACTGGAAAAGAGGAATTTGCAGTAGTTCAGTTAAGACAAGACGATAAAGATGGAAAGTTATATAATTTAGTAGGATTCCAGACAAATTTAAAGTGGGGAGAACAAAAGAGAGTATTCTCACTGATACCAGGACTTGAAAATGCAGAGTTTGTAAGATATGGAGTTATGCATAGAAATACATTTATAAATTCAACAAAGCTATTAACACCAGCATTAAATTTAAAAAATAATGAAGATATATACTTTGCAGGACAAATAACTGGTGGGGAAGGATATGTTTGTGCTATTGCTACTGGATTAATGGCGGCAACTAACATTCTTAGAAAAATGGATGGGAAAGCACCATTAATATTAGATGATAGAAGCTCAATTGGAGCAATTATTAAATATATTACAGAGGAAAAGAAAAATTTCCAACCAATGGGACCTAATTTTGGTGTAATAAAATCTTTAGATGAAAGAATAAGAGATAAAAAAGAGAAGTATAATAAAATATCAAAAATAGCTTTAGAATATTTAGATGAAAAGTTAAACCAAGAGAAATAAAAGGAGTTTGAGATGGATACTCTTAATTTATTAGGGGATATAAAAGAGTTTTTATATCATTGTGAGTTCGCAAAAGGAAAGAGCTTAAATACAATAAAATCATTAAGAATAGATCTATATAGATTTAATGAATATATTATAAAATGTAATGATTTAAAAAAAATTTCTGATATAGATGGATTTAATTTTAGAGAGTTTTTAGTAGAACTTCAAGGGTGTGATATAGGAAAGAGATCTTTAAATAGAAAAATCTCATCTATAAAATCATTTTTTAAATATTTGAAGGATACGGGGAAAATAAAAAGTAATCCAGCTCAATTAATAGTAGCACCAAGCTATGATAGAGGAATTCCTGAAGTTCTTGAATTAGAAGAGATAGTAAGATTTAGAAAGGCAATAGAGTTAAAAAATTATCACAGCTTGAGAGATAGGTTGATTGTAGAACTTCTTTACTCAAGTGGAATAACATCACAAGAATTATTAGGTTTAGGAGAAGATGTTTTTAATCTAGAGAGTAGGGAAGTTGTTGTAACAAGTTTTAAAAAATATAGAACTGTATTTTTTAGTGAGAGAACAAAAAATTTCTTCAAAAGATATATAGTAGCTAAAAAGGAAAAGTTAGGATCTAAATATAATAAAGAGATACTTTTTGTTAACGGATCTGGTGGAAGATTAACTGACCGTTCTTTAAGAAGACTTATAGATAGATATGGTGTTAAAGCAGGAATAACAAAGGAGATAAGTCCACATAGTTTTAGACATACATTTGCTGTTCACATGTTAGAGCATGGTATTAGCTTATTGCAGTTACAAAAATTATTAGGTCACTCAAATTTAGATTCAACAAAAATATATTTAGAAGCTTTAGAGAAAAAAAGAAGAAAAGAACTGTCTAAAGAGATAGAAATCAAATGATAGAAAAATATTAATATTATAAATTGAAGGAGAGTTTATGACGAAAAAATGTATAGGATGTGGAATTGAACTTCAAGGAGAGAATCCTAATTCTAATGGATATTTGCCGAAATCAGTTTTAGAAGGAGATAATAAAGAACTACTTTGTCAAAGATGTTTTAAGATAAAAAATTATGGGCAGTATATTCCTATAAAAATGACAAAAGAGGATTATAGACAAGAAGTTAAAAAAAGTTTAGCAGAAGCAGATGTAGCAATACCTGTTTTTGATATTATCGATTTTGAAGGATCATTTGATGATGAGATTCTTGATATTTTAAGAGAGATGGAATCAATTGTTGTAATTAATAAGTTAGATTTAATACCAGATGAAAAACATCCATCAGAAGTTGCAGATTGGGTTAAAGGAAGATTAGGAGAAGAGGGAATTTCTCCTTTAGATATAGCTATAGTAAGTTCTAAAAATGGATATGGAATAAATGGAATATTTAAGAAAATCAAGCATTTTTATCCTGATGGAGCTAAAGCTTTAGTTTTAGGAGTAACAAATGTTGGGAAATCTAGTATTATAAATAAGCTTATAGGTGCTAAAAGAGTAACAGTATCAAAATTCCCAGGAACAACTTTAAAAAGTGTTAAAACAGAGATTCCATTCTCAAAAATAACTTTAATTGATACTCCGGGATTAATTCCTAGTGGAAGATTTTCTGATTTTGTATGTCAAGAGTGTAATCAAAATATAATTCCTGCTAATGAGATTTCAAGAAAAACTTATAAAGTTCAAGAAGATAGAGTTATATTAATTGGTGGAATGATTCAAATGAGAGTTTTAAACGATGACGATTTAAAACCGATATTTTCATTATATGCATCTAAAGATGTAACATTCCATGAGACAAATGTAGAAAAAGCAAAAGAGTTAATGCAAAAAGCAGACTTTTTGACTCCACCGTGTGAAAATTGTAGAGATGAATTTAATTCTTTAGAAAAAGATGTAGAAGTTTATACAGTGGAAACAGGGGAAGAGTTAGTCTTTAAAGGACTAGGATGGTTATCTGTAAAAAGAGGACCTTTAAAAGTGGAAATAACATCACCAAAGGGTGGAGAAATAATTATTAGAGAAGCTTTTATAAAGCCAAAAAGATAAAAATGAGGTTCTAAAGGGATGGAAAAAGACGGAAGAATAACTACTCTAAATTGGATTATAAATATAGCAGTAACAATTTTATTTATCTATCTTGCTATGAGAGGAATCGATGATTTAACAGGAACGTACAAAATTGATGAAACAGTGAGAAATACAAAAGAACTTAGAATAGCTTTAGAGAAATACTATCAATTGACAGGGAGTTATCCTGAGTTAACAAAACCAGGGGTAAATATGAACTTACACCTTTTAGATTATGTGAATGAAAAAGGACAGAAGATATCTTTTGCAGATATTTATGGACGAAAAACTTTGGCTAAGACTTATGGTAGCAACTCAATAATTGCATCAAATGAAGTTTATGATGTACAAGATTTTGAAAATACAAATAAAAATGGTGGTTGGAATTATAATTATTCTCAAAGAACAGGAGAGATTCATCCTAATTTACCTGAGGATATTTATATAGAAAAAGTAAACTGGATTAGACAGTAGAACATGAATGGAGGAAAACAAATGTACGATATTATATTTTTAGGTGGAGGACAAGCTGGGGTTTTTGGAGCTTACGAAGCTATTAAAAAGAATAAGGATTTAAAGATTTTAGTTTTAGACAAAGGTAGAATGTTAACACAAAGAGTTTGTCCAAAAGAAAAGCTAGGAACATGTGTAAAGTGTCCAACTTGTGCAATAATTTATGGAGTTTCAGGAGCTGGAGCCTTTTCGGACTCTAAATTTAATATGGATTATAGAGTTGGTGGAGATGTTCATGTTTTAACTGGAAAAGTAATTGTAAATGAAACTATTCAATATGTAGCAGATATATATAAAGATTTTGGATTTGATGAAAAACCATCTGGTTTAGAGTACAACCAAGTTATGTTAGATTTAAAGAAAAGATGTATTGAAAATAATGTACAGTTAGTAGATACACCAACAATGCACTTGGGAACAGATGGATCAAGAGAATTATATACAAAATTAGTAAATTCTTTGTTAGAAAAAGGTGTAGAGTTTATAACTGAAAGATCTGCTGAAGGATTAATAATAGAGAATGGTGAAATAAAAGGAGTAACTGTAAAAAATAAAAAAGATGAAGTTGAAAATTACTTCGCAAAAAATGTTGTAATTGGACTTGGAAGAAGTGGTGCAAAAAAACTGATGGAGATGTGTGAAGAGTCAGGAGTATCATATGAGACAGGTGCAGTTGATTTAGGTGTAAGAGTAGAGATACCTGATTTAGTAATGAAGGATATTAATGAAAATTTCTACGAAGCAAAGATGATTTATCATACAACAAAATATAGAGATAAAATGAGAACTTTCTGTTCAAATCCAAGTGGATTTATAGCTGCAGAAAAGCATAGTGACGATGTAGTGTTAGCAAATGGCCATGCATATAAAGATAAGAAATCTCAAAATACAAACTTAGCTTTATTATGTACAAAAACATTTACACAACCATTTAAGCAACCATTTGAATATGCAACTGCTATAGCGAAGATGTCATCAATGTTAACTGGTGGTAAGATATTAATGCAATCTTACGGAGATTTAAAAGTGGGAAGAAGATCAACAGATGAATCGATAGCTAGATTAAATATAATCCCTACAACAGAGGATTACGTAGCTGGAGATATTGCTTTAGCATGTCCAAAGAGAATTTTAGATAATATTATAGAATTTATAGAAGTTCACGACAAAATAACTCCTGGATTTGCATCGAGTGATTTATTACTATATTTCCCTGAGATAAAATTTAGAAGTACAAGAATAAAAATAGATGCTAATATGGAAACTAATATAAAAGGATTATATGCCGCAGGAGACAGCTCAGGATACGGAAGTGGACTAAATATAGCTGCAGTAATGGGGATACTAGCTGTAAGACATATAATTTCTAAATAATTTGGAGGACTATAATGGGATTTTTTAATAAACTTTTCGGTAGAAAAAAAGAGGATAAAGTCGAAGAACAAGAAGAAAAGTTAGAAAAAGAAGTAGTAGAAGAGGAACTAGAATCTCTTGAAGAACAAAAAGAAGAGAAAATAGATGAAGAAGAGAAAATAGATGAAGCTGTAGAAAAAGCTATTGATGATGAAGAAAAGGAAGAGTCAACAATAGAGCAGGAAGAAACAAAAGATGAGGTAGTTTACGTAGAAAAACCAAAAGTTGAAAAAAGAAGCTTTTTTACATCTTTAAAAGAAAAATTATTTAAATCAAGAGAGGGCCTATTTGGAACTTTAAAAAATATCTTTACAGGGAAATCAATAGTAGATGGTGAGATGTATGAAGAGTTAGAAGATACTTTGGTACAATCAGATATTGGTATTGAGATGACTTTGAAGATAGTAAAAGATTTAAAAGCTGAAGTAAAAGCTAGAGGAGTTAAAAAACCTGAAGATGTATATCCAGTATTAAAAGATGTACTAGAAGGGTATTTGATTACGGAAAATACTAAATTAGATATTCAACCTGGAAGAATGAATGTAATATTAATAGTTGGAGTAAATGGAGTTGGAAAAACTACAACTATTGGAAAAATTGCAGCTAAATTAGTTAAAGATGGTAAAAAAGTTGTAATAGGTGCAGCGGATACGTTTAGAGCAGCAGCAGTTGAGCAATTAGAAGAATGGGTAAAGAGAGCAGGAGCTGAGATTGTAAAACATCCAGAGGGAGCAGATCCAGGAGCAGTTGTTTTTGATACTTTAAAGGCAGGAGAAGATAAAAATGCTGATGTTGTAATTATCGATACAGCAGGAAGATTACATAATAAAAATAATCTGATGAAGGAATTAGAAAAAATAAATAATATTATAAAGAAAAAAATAGGAGACCAACCTTACGAGTCAATTTTAGTTTTAGATGGAACTACAGGACAAAATGGATTAATTCAAGCAAGAGTATTTAACGAAGTGACAAAATTAACAGGATTTATTGTCACTAAATTAGATGGAACAGCTAAGGGGGGAATACTATTTAGTATCTCTGAAGAGCTTAAAAAACCTATAAAATATATAGGAGTAGGAGAAGGAATAGAAGATTTAAGAGAATTTAATAGTAAAGAGTACATACAAGCTATTTTTGACTAATATATTAAAAAAAATAGAATTTCTGTTGTAAATATATATAAAATTTGTTAATATATAGTTGAAAATTATGAGCACTATTACAGTATAGTTAAAAATGTGCAATTTATTTAATAAAAATCAAGGAGGACTTAAAGTGAGCATTATAGTTCAAATTAAAGAAAAAGCAAAAACTTTAGGAAACAAAATAGTTCTTCCTGAGGCTACTGATGAGAGAGTAATCAGAGCAGCTGCAGGAGTAGTTGAGGAGAAGTTAGGAACTCCAGTATTAGTAGGAAATGTAGAAACAATAAAAACATTTGCTGCAAATTTAGGAGTATCTTTAGATGGTGTTGAAATTATCGATCCAAAAACTACTGATAAATTAGCTTCATATGTTGAGAAACTTTGTGAGTTAAGAGCAAAAAAAGGGATGACTCCAGAAGAGGCAGAAAGATTATTAACAACTGATGTTAACTTCTTTGGTGCTATGATGGTTAAAATGGGAGATGTAGCTGGAATGGTTTCAGGATCAGATTCACCTACAGCAAATGTTTTAAGAGCTGGATTACAAGTTGTTGGAACAAAACCAGGAGTAAAAACAGTATCATCAGTATTTTTAATGGAGTTAAAGCATAATGTAGAAACTTACGGAGAAATCTTAGTATTTGGAGATTGTGCTGTAATTCCTGAGCCTACATCAGAGCAATTAGCTGATATCGCATCAGAAGCAGCTGTAACAGCAGCTACAGTAGCTGGATTAGATCCAAAAGTTGCACTTATGTCATTCTCTACAAAAGGATCAGCAAAGCATGATTCGGTAGATGTTGTAAAAAGAGCAGGAGAAATTTTAAGAGAAAGAAATGCAGATTTTGCATTTGAAGAGGAGTTACAAGCAGATGCTGCTTTAGTAGCATCAGTAGGAGCTAAAAAAGCTCCAAACTCTAAAGTGGCTGGTCATGCTAATGTATTAATATTCCCTAACTTAGCAGCAGGAAATATTGGATATAAATTAGTTCAAAGATTAGCTAATGCAGAGGCGTACGGTCCTTTAATTCAAGGATTAGCAGCTCCAATAAATGACTTATCAAGAGGATGTTCAGTTAAAGATATCGTAGATTTAGCTGCAATAACTTCAGTACAAGCTGGAAAGTAATAGACGATAATTTAAATTAAGGTAAAAATTTGTAAGGAGTTAAAACTCCTTACAAATCAAATATATTAAAATAAAAAATAAAATTAAGGTGGTAAATTTAATGAAAGTTTTAGTTATTAACTGTGGTAGTTCATCTCTAAAGTACCAATTATTAAATCCTGAATCAGGAGAGCTTTTTGCAATTGGACTTTGCGAAAGAATAGGAATCGAAGGATCAAAAATGGAGTATGAAACTCCAGCTAACGATTTTGAAATCGAAATAAAGCAAGATATGCCAACTCATAAGGAAGCTTTAGAGTTAGTAATAAATGCTATTACAAATCCAGAATATGGAGTAATAAAATCAGTAGAAGAGATTGATGCAATAGGTCACAGAGTAGTACACGGTGGAGAGAAATTCGCTTCATCAGTATTAGTAACTCCAGAAGTTATGGCAGCTATGGAAGAGTGTTCAGAGTTAGCACCATTACATAACCCTGCAAACTTATTAGGAATTAGAACAATGCAAGAATTAATGCCAGGAAAGCCAAATGTTGGAGTATTCGATACATCATTCCACCAAACAATGCCAAAAGAAGCATACATGTATGCATTACCATATGAGGATTATACAGAATTAAAAGTTAGAAAATATGGATTCCACGGAACATCTCATAAATTTGTTTCAGGAGTAGCTCAAGAATTATTAGGAAATCCAGCTGAATCAAAAATAATCGTTTGTCACTTAGGAAACGGTGGATCAATATCTGCAGTTAAAAATGGTAAATGTATTGATACAACTATGGGATTAACTCCATTACAAGGAATTATGATGGGAACTAGATGTGGAGATATCGATCCAGCAGCAGTTTTATTCATAAAGAATAAAAGAGGATTATCAGATAAAGAAATGGACGACAGAATGAATAAGCAATCTGGAATCTTAGGAGTATTTGGAGAGTCTTCAGACTGTAGAGATATGGAAATCGCAGCAGCAGCAGGAAATGAAAGAGCATTATTAGCTGAGAATATGTTCGCTTACAAGATAAGAGGATATGTTGGAAACTATGCAGCTCAAATGGGTGGAGTAGACGCAATTTGCTTCACAGGAGGAATTGGAGAGAATTCTGGAAAAGTTAGAGAAGATGTTTTAAGAGGATTAGAGTTTATCGGAGTTGAATTAGATAAAGAAGTTAACTCTAAGAGACAAAAAGGAAATGTTCTTTTAACTAAAGAAACATCTAAGGTAAAAGCATTTAAAATACCTACAAATGAAGAGTTAGTAATAGCTAGAGATACTTACGAAATTGTAAACGCTACAAAGTAATAAGTGTTGAAAGTTGTTTAATAAATAAACATATTAGTCAGTAAAAAATTATATTTGGTTGAATTAGTTTAAAAATTTCTTAAAAAAATCGAGAACTTTAATTGACAATTAATAAGAATACTCGTAAAATAGAGTTAACTTTAGAGTCAATTAAAAAAGGGAGGACAATTCAAATGGCTAAAAAAATGCAAACTATGGATGGTAACCAAGCTGCAGCATATGCATCATATGCTTTTACAGAAGTAGCAGGTATTTATCCAATAACTCCATCATCGCCAATGGCTGAGTACACTGACGAGTGGGCATCAAGAGGAATGAAAAATATGTTTGGAGTTCCAGTAAAAGTTGTTGAAATGCAATCAGAGGCAGGAGCAGCTGGAACAGTTCACGGATCTTTACAGGCAGGAGCTTTAACTACAACATATACAGCATCGCAAGGATTACTATTAAAAGTGCCTAATATGTATAAAATAGCTGGAGAACTTTTACCAGGAGTTATCCACGTATCAGCAAGAGCGTTAGCAGCACAAGCGTTATCAATATTTGGTGATCACCAAGACGTTTATGCAGCTAGACAAACTGGATTTGCTATGTTATTTGAGAGCTCAGTACAAGAAGTAATGGATTTATCAGGAGTTGCACACTTAGCAGCTATTAAATCAAGAGTTCCTTTCATGAATATATTTGATGGATTCAGAACTTCACACGAAATTCAAAAAGTTGAAGTAATGGATTTTGATGTATTCAAGAGATTAGTAGATATGGATGCTATTAAAGCTTTCAGAGAAAGAGCTTTAAACCCAGAGCACCCAGTAACAAAAGGAACAGCTCAAAACGACGATATCTACTTCCAAACTAGAGAAGTACAAAATAAATTCTACGATGCAGTACCTGCAATTGTAGCTAACTATATGGAAGAAATTTCAAAAGTAACTGGAAGAGATTATAAGCCATTTAATTATTATGGAGCATCAGATGCAGAGCATATCGTTATTGCTATGGGATCTGTTTGTGAAACATTAATAGAGACAGTTGATTATTTAGTAGGAAAAGGAGAAAAGGTAGGACTTATTAATGTTCACTTATATAGACCATTCTCTGCTGAATACTTCTTCAATGTATTCCCTAAGACAGTTAAGAAAATTGCTGTACTAGATAGAACAAAAGAGCCTGGAGCATTAGGAGAGCCTTTATACATGGACGTTAGAGGATTATTCTATGGAATGGAAAACGCTCCAGTAATCGTAGGTGGAAGATATGGATTATCTTCAAAAGACACAACACCAGCTCAAATGAAAGCTGTATTTGATAACTTAAAGCAAGCTGAGCCAAAAGATGGATTTGTAGTTGGAATCAACGATGACGTAACTTACAAATCTCTTGAAGTTGGACCAAGCATTGAAACAGGAGCAGAAGGAGTAAGAGAATGCTTATTCTTCGGACTTGGATCAGACGGTACAGTTGGAGCTAACAAAAACTCAATTAAAATTATTGGAGATAAAACAGACTTATATGCACAAGGATATTTTGCATATGACTCAAAGAAATCTGGAGGATCAACAAGATCTCACTTAAGATTTGGTAAACATCCAATTAAATCAACTTACTTAGTATCTTCACCAAACTTCGTTGCTTGTTCAGTACCAGCTTACTTAACACAATACGATATGATAGGTGGATTAAAGCAAGGTGGAACATTCTTATTAAACTGTGTATGGGATAAAGATGAAGTTGTAGCTCATTTACCAAACTCAGTTAAGAAACAATTAGCAGAGAAAAACGCTAAGTTCTACATTATAAATGCTAATAAATTAGCAGCAGAAATCGGATTAGCAGGAAGAACTAACACAATAATGCAATCAGCATTCTTTAAATTAGCAGATGTTATTCCATTCGAAGATGCACAAACTTATATGAAGCAATATGCTGAAAAGTCATATGCTAAAAAAGGTGACGCAATTGTTAAAATGAACTATGAAGCTATTGATAAAGGAGCTGGAGAATTAGTTCAAATTACAGTTGATCCTTCATGGGCTAACTTAACAACTGAAGTTGTTGAAGAAAAAGGAGCTTGCTCTTGTACAGGATGTGGATGTGGATCAACATCTAAATTAGAGTCATTTGTAGAGAAAATTGCAAAACCTATAAATGCTTTAAAAGGAGAAGAGTTACCAGTTTCTACATTCTTAGGATATGAAGATGGAACATTTGAGAACGGAACAACAGCTTTCGAAAAAAGAGGAGTTGCAGTAAACGTTCCTGAGTGGAAATCTGAAAACTGTATCCAATGTAACCAATGTTCATATGTTTGTCCACATGCAGTTATAAGACCATTCTTAATGACAGCTGAGGAAAAAGCAGGAGCACCAAACGAGTTAAAAACAAAAACTCCAATTGGAAAAGGTTTAGAAGGATTAGAGTATAAAATTCAAGTATCTCCATTAGATTGTACAGGATGTGGACTATGTGCTAACGTATGTCCAGCTAAAGAGAAAGCTTTAGTTATGGTACCTATTGGACAAGAAGTTGAAAAAGGTGAGCAAGAAAATGCTGATTACTTATTCAATGAAGTAACATACAAAGATGAGTTTATGCCAAAAACATCAGTAAAAGGATCACAATTTGCACAACCATTATTCGAGTTCCACGGAGCTTGTGGAGGATGTGGAGAAACTCCTTATATTAAAGCAATAACTCAATTATTTGGAGACAGAATGATGATAGCTAATGCTACAGGATGTTCTTCAATTTATGGAGGATCAGCACCATCAACTCCATATACAACAAATAGCTGTGGAGAAGGACCATCATGGGGTAACTCATTATTTGAGGATAACGCAGAGTTTGGATACGGAATGGCAACAGCTGTTGAAACAATGAGAGATAGAATTCAAACAATAATGGAAGAAAACATGGCAAATGTTTCTCCAGAAGTTGCAGCAATGTTTGCTGAGTGGATTGAAAATAGAGCAGATGGAAATAAAACTAAAGAAATCAGAAATAGATTAGTTCCAGCTTTAGAAGCATGTAACTGTGGAGTATCAACAGAAATTTTAGAGTTAAAGCAATATCTTGTTAAGAAATCACAATGGATATTTGGAGGAGACGGATGGGCTTATGACATCGGTTATGGAGGATTAGACCACGTTTTAGCTTCTTCAGATGACGTTAATGTTTTAGTAATGGATACTGAGATTTACTCTAATACAGGAGGACAAGCATCTAAATCAACTCAAACAGGAGCAGTAGCAAAATTCGCAGCTGCAGGAAAACCTAATAAAAAGAAAGATTTAGCTGCTATTGCAATGTCTTATGGACATATCTATGTTGCACAAGTATCTATGGGAGCTAACCAAGCTCAATACTTAAAAGCAATTGCTGAAGCTGAGGCATATCCAGGACCATCATTAATCATAGCTTATGCTCCTTGTATAAGTCATGGATTAAAGAATGGAATGGGTAACAGTCAACTTGAGATGAAAAAAGCTACAGAGTGTGGATACTGGCCAATATTCAGATATAATCCATTATTAGAAAAAGAAGGAAAGAACCCTCTTCAAATCGATTGTAAAGAACCTAACTGGGATAATTACAATGATTATCTAATGGGAGAAGTTAGATACGCTACATTAGCAAAATCTAAACCAGAGCATGCAAAAGATTTATTTGCTAAAAATAAATCAGAGTCTCAAAGAAGATGGAGACAATATCAAAGACTTGCATCATTAGACTTCACAGCTGAAGCTAAGTAATTCTTTGAAATTTAGAGATAAGGTAGAAGTACCTTATCTCTTTTTTATTACAAAACTTTTTTGTAAATTAGCATATTATTTGGTATAATTAAGAGTAAGTAGAAAAAAAGAAAGGGTGAAAAAATGAAGATATCTGTTGCAATGATAACCTTTAATGAAGAAAAAATATTGAGAAAAACTTTAGAATCAGTTAAAGGATTGGCGGATGAAATAGTTATTGTAGATAGTGGATCAACAGATACTACAAAAGACATAGCCGAAGAATTTGGTGCAAAATTTTATATAGAATCTTGGAAAGGTTATGGACCCCAAAGAAATTTAGCTATAGAGAAATGTGAAAATGAATGGATTTTAAATATAGATGCCGATGAAGAGATATCAGAAGAGTTGAAAAAAAAGATAATAGGAATAACATCAGATATTAATAATAAAAAAGAGATTTTTAAGATAAATAGATTATCAGTTTGTTTTGGAAAAGAAATAAAGCATGGAGGATGGGGAACATCTTATGCAATAAGATTATTTAAAAAGGGTTCTGGTAAATTTAATGATAATATAGTTCATGAAGAGTTTAAAGCAAATAAAGAGATTTTTAAAATAAAAGAAAATATATATCATCATTCATATTTAACTATGGAAGATTATTTCAATAGATTTAATAGATATACAACAGAAGGTGCAAAGGATTATTATAAAAAAAATAAAAAAGTAAGTATATTAGATATAGTAATAAATCCAATATACAAATTTTTGAAAATGTATATTTTTAGATTAGGATTTTTAGATGGTATTGAAGGCTTTGTCATAGCATCAACAAGTTCGATGTATTCTATGATAAAATATTTTAAACTGAGGGAGATGTATAAGAATGGCTCATACTTACAAAAGAATAATAATAGCAAGAACGGATAAAATAGGTGACTTAATTCTATCAATTCCTAGTTTTTTTATGATTAGAAAAATGTATCCTGAAGCTGAAATAACCTTATTAGTCAGAAATTATAACTATAATATAGTAAAAAATTTGCCATATATAAATAGAGTTGTTCAAATAGATAGATACAGACAAAAAGAACTTTTAGAAAAAATAAAATATTTTAATGCCGATGTTTTTATAGCCTTATATGTCGATAATTTTGTAATGGAATTAGTAAAAGCAAGTAAAGCTAAAATAAAAATAGGACCTTTATCAAAAATAAAATCTTTTTTTACTTTTAATAAAGGTGTTTTACAAAAAAGATCTAAATCAATAAAACATGAAGCAGAATACAATTTAGATTTAATAAAAAAACTTGATAAAAAACTTTTTGAAGATAGATTTGAAATAAACACTCAGATTTTTCTAGATAAAAGTAATTTAGAAGCTGCTGAAAAATTTTTCAAAGATAATAGTATTGGAGATAAAGTGTTAGTTGTAAATCCGTTTATGGGTGGTTCTGCAAAAAATATAACAGATAATCAATATGCAGATATTTTAAGAGAAGTTATAGATAGAGAAAAAAATATTGATGTAATTGTAACAGCGCATATCTCGGATGAAGAGAGAGGATTAAAGCTTTTAGAAAAAATAGGAAGAGACAGAGTATACCTATTTGCAAATGGAGGAGAACTTTTAAATATAGGAGCAGTTATAAATAGAGCTAAAGTTTATTTTGGAGGTTCAACAGGACCAACTCATATAGCAGGTTCTTTACAAAAAAGTATAATAGCTTTATATCCTAAAAAAGCAACTCAAAGTCCTATGAGATGGGGTATTTTTGGTAATGAAGATGTTACGTATATAATACCAGATGAAAATGCAAAAGAAAATTATAAGCACAAAGATTTTGATTCTTATAATGAAGATATTAAAGAGAAAATAGTTCAGGCAATAATAGATAGATTGGAGAGATAAGCGTGAAAATATTAGTAATACATACAGCTTTTATAGGAGATATTGTTTTATCAACACCGTTATTAAAAAGAATAAAAGAGGTATACCCAGAAGCAAAAATTACTTATGTAACTACTCCTATTGGTGCCACTATTTTGAGAAATAATCCAAATATAACCGAGATAATAGAATATGATAAAAGAGGAAGCCATTCAGGAGTTAAAGGGTTATTAGCCTTAGGAAGAAGATTGAGATATGAAAATTTCAATATGGTCTTAACACCTCATAGATATTTAAGAAGCTCTATTTTAGCGTGGTTAACAAGATCTCCTAAGAGAGTTGGTTACGATATAGCAAGTGGATCTTGCTTATTCACTGATAAAATAAGTTATGATAAGAGTAAACATGAAGTGGATAAATTGTTGTCATTTATAGGAGAGGTTCCATCTAATTCAAGAGAAAAATATCCAATAGAATTATATCCAAATAAAAAAGATATTGATGTAGTTGACAAGATTTGGAATGAAAATAATTTTAACAATCAAGAAATTATAGCAGTAGCTCCTGGAAGTAAGTGGTTTACAAAAAAGTGGCCTTTAGAATATTTTAATGAAGTAATTGATTTGCTAGTAGAAAATGGTAAGAAAGTTATTGTTATTGGTGGTAAAGATGAGTTGTATTTAAATGTAAATATTCAACAAGGTGTTTTAGATTTAAGAGGAAAAACAACATTGTTGGAATTAGCAGAAGTTTTAAAAAGAGTTAAAGTAGTTTTAACAAATGATTCATCACCAATACATATAGCGTCAGCTTTTAAAAAAACCTCAATTCTTGCAATTTTTGGCCCAACTGTGAAAGAGTTTGGATTTTTTCCATGGAGTAAAAATAGTGAAGTTTTAGAAATTGAAAATCTTTCTTGTAGACCATGCGCAATACACGGAGGAGATAAGTGTCCAAAAGGTCATTTTAAATGTATGTTAGATATAAAGCCAAAACAAGTCTATGAAAAAATTCTACAAATTTTGAAGAGGGTGTAATGGAAAAAATATTATGTAATAGCGAAGCGGATTTTAATTTAGTTAATAAAATTAAGAAAGAAGAATTTAAAGTTATTAAAGATCTAAAAAATGATGACAGAAGTAAGGTTACATTAATTGATATTGATGGAAATAAATATGTTTATAAAATTCCTAAAGAAAAGAATAAACGTATATGGCAAAGAATAACTTCCCTAATTAGGGGAAGTGAAAGTAAACGAGAATATGAAAATTATTTAAGAATAAAAGAGAATGGTTTTAAAGGACCTGTTCCTATAATGTATTGGGAGAGGAAAAATTTTGGAATATGTGTTGATTCATTTTTAGTGAGTTCGTATTTATCTGGAAAACCAGCAACTCAAAAAAATTTAAAACTAGTGGAAAAAGAATTGAGAAAAATACATGCTAGAGGTTATTTACATGGAGATTCTCAATTAAGTAACTTTATAGTAGAAAATAATGAAATTTATTTAATAGATGCAAAATTAATGAAAAATAAATATGGAAAAGCAGGGGAGGCATACGAATTTATATATTTAGAAGAAAGTTGTCATAAAGAGATTGATGTTTATGATAAAAATACCCTAAGTTATAAATTGGCAAAAATTTTAAATAGTTACCTGCATTGGATTGGAAGAGTGAAAAAAGCAATTCGAGGAAAGGAAAGATAAATTGAGAGTTTTAATAATAAGACTTAGTTCTATAGGAGATGTAATATTGACTACTCCTGTTTTAAAGGAACTGAAAAAAAAGTATCCCGATATAATTATAGATTTTTTAGTTATGGAAAATTTTAAAGATGCAATATCAGGTTGTCCTTATATAGATAATTTAATTTTATTTAACAAAAAAAAGCACGACGGTTTAAAAAATATGATAGCATTTGGAAAAAAATTAAAATTAAATAATTATGATTATGTATTTGATTTGCATGCTAAAGTGAGATCAAAAGTTATAAGTAATACAATTGGAAGTAAAACGTTTACGTATAAAAAAAGAAGTTTATTAAAAAGTATTTTAGTTAAAACCAAGGCAATAAAATATAAAGTGGATGATACAATTATTAAAAATTATTTTGGTGCTTTTAAAGTTCTAGGGTTGGAATACAATGGTGAGGATTTAACTTTTAGTTTTGAAAAAAAAGATTTAGAAAAATTAGAAACACTTTGTATAGAATATGACAATGTTCCGATGATAGCCCCAGGAGCTTCAAAGGAAACTAAAAAATGGACTAAAGAAGGGTTTGCACAATTGTCAAAACTACTTTATAATAAATATGGGAAGAAACCAATTATAATAGGGTCAAGTAATGAATATGAAATGTGTGAGGAGATTAAAAATCTTGCAGATGGAGTTGCTATAAATTTAGCTGGAAAATTAACTTTAAAAGAGAGTGGAGCACTACTTTCTAAAGCTAGGTTTTTAGTTACAAATGATTCTGGACCATTTCATATAGCAAGAGGGGTAAAATGCCCAACTTTTGTTATATTTGGTCCAACTAGCCCAGGTATGTTTGAGTATGATAGAAAAAATGTATTAATCTATTTAAATGAACCCTGTTCACCGTGCAGTTTACATGGAGATAAAGTGTGCCCACAGAAACATTTTAATTGTATGAAAAAATTAAATGCAGAAATGATTATGGAAGCAATAGAAAAAAATGGGAGGTAATTGAATATGGCAAAAAAATCAGTAGATACAACAACAGATAAGTCAAAAGCTTTAGAAACAGCATTAAAACAGATAAGAAAAGATTTTGGAGAAGGATCAATAATGAAACTTGGAGAAAACCAAGGAATGAATATTGAAGTTATTCCAACAGGAAGTATAAATTTAGATTTAGCTCTTGGTTTAGGAGGAGTTCCTAGAGGAAGAATTATAGAAGTATATGGTGCAGAGAGTTCAGGAAAAACAACAATAGCATTACATATAGTAGCTCAAGCCCAAAAAATGGGAGGAGTAGCTGCATTTATAGATGCTGAACATGCTCTAGACCCGGTATATGCAAAGGCTTTAGGTGTAGACGTAGAAGAGTTATTAATTTCACAACCAGATTTTGGAGAGCAAGCGTTAGAGATTGCAGATATGTTAGTTAGATCAGGAGCAATTGATGTTATAGTTGTTGACTCTGTAGCAGCTTTAGTTCCAAAGGCAGAGATTGATGGAGAGATGTCAGACCAACAAATGGGACTTCAAGCTAGATTAATGTCAAAAGCTTTAAGAAAATTAACAGGTTCTATAAATAAATCAAAGACAACAATGATATTTATAAACCAAGTTAGAGATAAAATTGGTGGATTTAGTTTTGGACCTCAAACAACTACAACAGGTGGAAAAGCTCTTAAATTCTATTCTTCAGTAAGAATGGAAGTTAAAAGAGTTGGAAGTGTAAAACAAGGTGAAGAAGTTATAGGTAATGAAACAGTAGTAAAAGTTACAAAAAATAAGGTAGCTCCTCCATTTAAAGAAGCTAAATTCCAAATTATGTATGGTAAGGGAATTTCTAGAGTAGGAGAAATTTTAGATATGGCTTTAGATAATGATATAGTTGCAAAATCTGGAGCTTGGTTCAGCTTTGGTGATATTAGACTAGGTCAGGGAAAAGAAAATGTAAAGGCTAGATTAGAAACTGAGCCAGAATTATTAGCAGCAATTGAAGAGAAAATAAACCAACTTCTAGAAAAAAATACAATAGTACTACATACATCAGAGGGAGAAGAAGAAGTTGAAGCTGAAGAGATTACTGAAGAATAAGTATCTCTTTGAAAATGGATTGAGTATAGGTCTAAATAACGAAATAGTAAACAAATATGATTTAAAAAGGAGAGAGGAGCTATCTCACGAGGAATACTTACAAGTGTTAGAGTTAGCTGCTCTCTCTACTTCATATTATTATTTAGCTAAAAGAGATTATACTAAAAAAGAGATATATAATAAATTATTACAAAAATATTGGGAAAAAAATCCAATAGTAAAAGTTATAAAAAGGTTAGAAGAAGCTGGTTATATTGATGATAAAGAATTTGCTATATCATATGTAAAGACTAAAAAATGTGGTAAGAAAAAAATAATATATGATTTGAAATTAAAAGGAATAACTTCTGAAGTCATAGAAGAAGTACTAAGTTTTTATGAAGAAGAGGATGAATTAGAAGAATTATCTAGAGCTTGGGATAAACTAGGAGAAAAAGAGGAGCAAAAAAAAATAGCCTCTCTTATGAGAAAAGGGTTTTCATATGGTGATATAAAAAGAGTTATAATCAAAAAAAGGGAGGAAGAATGTTAACATTATTAAAAGTTACATTAGTAGCACTACTAAATTTTATGTATTTAACGTTATTTAAAGCTAGTAAGATAAAAAAGATGTCTAGAGATAAAGCTCCATTTGCTGCAAGAAAAGAGTTGAAGAAACTTTCTGAAAGAATAATAAAGGCAGCTAAAATAAATTTAGAAGTAGTATATTTAGATGAGGCAGCATACAAAAAAATGAAGTTAGAGGATGGAATAGTAGTAGTAGCAAATCATTCAAGTAATTTAGATATACCTGTTATAGTTACAGCTTTAAGTATTCCCGTAGGTTTTGTTGCTAAAAAAGAGATGGAAAACTGGCCTTTTTATTCAATGTGGATGAAAATGAGTAATTGTATATTTTTAGATAGATCAAATCCAAGAGAGGGAATAAAAAGCATAAGAAAAGCAGTGGAAATAGTAAAGCAAGGATACCCAACTGTAATTTTTCCAGAAGGAGAAAGAACTTTAACAGGAGAAGTAGGAAATTTTAAAAAAGGAAGCTTCAAATTAGCTACAGAAACTAATGGAATTATTTTACCGTTAACAATAGATGGAACCTTTTTTGTTCAAAATAGAAAAAGTATTTTAATGAAGCCAAATAGAAAAGTTAGATTGACTGTAGGAAAACCGATAGATTTGAGAAAAATAAACCAAGAAAATAGCAAAAACATTAGTGAGATTGTTCGAGAATTGGTAGTTAAAGAGATGGAGTAGAAAAAAAATTAAAAAATAACCACTAAATAAGTATAAAATTAATCGTTAAAAACTTGGGAAAAGTTTGACACTAATTATTATTTGTGCTATAATCTCCTTGAAAATTAAGTTGAGCTTAACAGGGCTTAAACGAAAAATATAATTGGAATATATATTATTTATAATCCACTCAGGAGGAAAAAGATGGAAAACTTACAATCTTACTGGTCAGATTTCAAAGGAAACTTATGGAAGAAGGAAATCAATGTTAGAGATTTCATTCAGAACAACTACACACCATACACTGGGGATGAATCATTCTTAGTAGGAGCTACTGAAAATACAAAAGCTGTTTGGTCAAAGTTAACAGAAATGTTCAAAGAAGAGATTGCAAGAGGTGTTTATGATGCAGAAACTAGAACTCCTCAATCAATAACTACTTATGGACCTGGATACATTTCAAAAGAAAACGAGTCAATCGTAGGACTACAAACAGATGCACCATTAAAGAGAGGAATCTATCCAAAAGGTGGATTAAGAATGGTTGAAAACTCTTTAAATGCATATGGATATGAAATTGATCCAATAACAAAAGAGATTTTTACAAAATATAGAAAAACTCACAACGAAGGAGTTTTCTCAGCATATACAGATGATATGAAAGCTGTAAGAAAATCAGGAATCGTAACTGGATTACCAGATGCTTATGGAAGAGGAAGAATAATTGGAGACTACAGAAGAGTAGCTTTATATGGAGTAGACAGATTAATCGAAGAGAGAAAATTCGAATTAAAGAAAGCTGAAGCTCCAGAATTAACTGAAGAAATTATCAGAAAAAGAGAAGAAATAACAGAGCAAATTAACGCGTTAAAAGCATTTGTTAAAATGTGTGCTTCTTACGGATTTGACGTAACTAAGCCAGCTACAAACGCAAAAGAAGCTGTACAATGGGTATACTTTGCATACTTAGCAGCTACAAAAGATCAAGATGGAGCAGCAATGTCAGTTGGAAGAACTGCAACATTCTTAGATATCTTTATTGAAAAAGATTTAGCAAAAGGATTAATTACTGAGAGTGAAGCTCAAGATTTAATCGACCAATTTATCATAAAATTAAGAATTATCAGATTCTTAAGAACTCCAGAGTACAATGACTTATTCTCAGGAGATCCAACTTGGGTAACTGAAGCTTTAGGAGGAGAAGGAGTAGATGGAAGAACATTAGTTTCTAAAACAGCGTTCAGATATTTAAATACTCTTTACAACTTAGGACCAGCTCCAGAGCCAAACTTAACAGTATTATGGTCACAAAAATCTCCAGCAAACTGGAAGAGTTTCTGTGCTAAAGTTTCAATAGATACATCAGCAATCCAATATGAAAATGATGATTTAATGAGACCTGAATTAGGAGACGACTATGGAATCGCATGTTGTGTTTCTCCAATGAAAATAGGAAAGCAAATGCAATTCTTCGGAGCTAGAGTAAACTTACCAAAAGCTTTATTATATGCTATTAACGGTGGAAGAGATGAGAAGTCAGGAGCACAAGTAGCACCTAAATTCGAAGGAATCACTTCTGAGTACTTAGATTTTGATGAAGTAATGGAAAAATATGACTTAGTGTTAAAATGGTTAGCAGGAGTATATATCAACGCTCTAAAAGTTATCCACTACATGCACGATAAGTATTCTTATGAAGCATTTGAAATGGCTCTTCATGATGTAGAAGTTTTAAGAACTCAAGCATCAGGAATTGCTGGATTATCAATCGTTGCTGACTCATTAGCAGCTATTAGAGATGCAAAAGTAAGAGTAATCAGAGACGAGAGAGGAATCGCTGTTGACTTCGTAAGAGAAGGAGAATATGTAGCATTCGGAAACAACGATGATAATACAGATAAATTAGCAGTTGAAATAATGGAGAAATTCATGAATTACATCAGAACTCATGAGACTTACAGAAATTCAAAAGCTACACAATCAATCTTAACTATAACTTCAAACGTAGTTTATGGAAAGAAAACAGGAACTACTCCTTGTGGAAGAGCAGCAGGAACTCCATTCTCTCCAGGAGCTAACCCAATGAACGGAAGAGATACAAGAGGAGCAGTAGCAGCACTTGCTTCAGTAGCTAAGTTACCATTCCACCATGCAGAAGATGGAATTTCTTATACATTCGCTATAACTCCAGGAGCTTTAGGAAAATCTAGAGAAGAAAGAGTAGAAAACTTAGTAGGATTAATGGATGGATACTTCACAGCTGATGGAGGACAACACTTAAACGTTAACGTATTTGATAGAGCGTTATTAGAGGATGCAATGGCAAACCCTGAGAAGTACCCTCAATTAACAATCAGAGTATCTGGATATGCAGTTAACTTCGTAAGATTAACAAAAGAGCAACAATTAGACGTTATTTCAAGAACAATTAACGGAAATATGTAATAATTAAAAAAGGATGTGCTAAGAAAATGAAAAAGGGATTTATTCACTCACACGAGAGTTTTGGAACTGTAGATGGACCAGGTATTAGATACGTAGTGTTTACTCAAGGTTGTCCTTTAAGATGTAAATACTGTCATAATTGTGATACTTGGAAAAGAGAGGATGCAAAATTCTTGGAGACTCCTGAACAAACTTTCTTAGAGATCTGTAGATATAAAAACTTTATTAAAACAGGAGGAGTAACGGTGACAGGTGGTGATCCGTTAACTCAACCTGAATATGTAAAGGAGCTATTGAGACTTTGTAAACAAGAAGGAATACATACAGCAATTGATACTTCAGGGTATTTATTTAATGATAAAGTTAAAGAAGCTTTGGAGTACGCAGATCTTGTTTTACTAGACATAAAGTCAATTGATCCAGTACAATATAAAGAGTTAACTGGTGTTGAATTAGAACCAACGCTTCAGTTTGCAAATTATTTAAAGGAAATTGGGAAACCAATGTGGGTAAGACATGTTGTCGTACCTGGAATCACTGATAATGATGAATTGTTAGAAAAATTAGCTGACTACTTAAAAGGTTTTGATAATCTTGAAAAAGTAGAAGTTTTACCATATCACTCTTTGGGTGAATATAAATGGCAAAAGATTGGAATTGATTATCCTTTAAAAGGAGTTGAACAGCTTTCAGCTGAGAGATTCGAAAATGCAAAAAATATATTTAAAAGTAGAGGTTTATCAGTTAAATAGTAAAGTTTTGACTACCTTAGAACACAAAAGTTCTAAGGTAGTTTTTTATATATTTTAATAAAAAATATGATATAATTAAAGAAAAGTATAAAAGGAGAAATCAATGATTATATTAGGAATAGAAACATCTTGCGATGAAACATCGATAGCTGTTTTAAAAGATGGGAAAGAAGTTTTATCTAATAATATTTCTTCTCAAATAGATATACATAAAGAATATGGAGGAGTTGTTCCTGAAATAGCTTCAAGACATCATATTAAAAATATAGCTACAATTTTAGAAGAAAGTTTAGAAGAAGCTAAAATAACTATGGATGATATAGATTATATAGCTGTAACATATGCTCCTGGATTAATAGGTGCATTGTTAGTAGGAATTTCATTTGCTAAAGGATTAGCCTATGGACATGATATACCTTTAATTCCTGTTCATCATATAAAGGCACATATTTACGGAAATTTTATTGAACATGATATTGAACTACCGTGTATAGCTTTAGTGGTTTCTGGTGGACATACAAATATAGTATATATAGATGAAAAACATAATTTTATCAATTTAGGAGCAACTTTAGATGATGCAGTTGGTGAAAGTTATGATAAAGTAGCAAGAGTTATGGGAATAGGATATCCGGGAGGACCTATAGTAGATAAGCTTTATTATAAAGGAAACAAGGATGCTTTAAAAATACCAGAACCTAAAGTTGATGGATATAATTTTAGTTTTTCAGGAATTAAAACATCAGTTATAAATGCTGTGAATAAAGCTAAAATGAAGGGAGAAGAATTTAAACCTGAAGATTTATCAGCTTCATTTCAAGAGAAAGTGGTAGATATACTTTGTAAGAAAACCTTAAAAGCTGCTCAAGATAAAGGGGTTAAACAAATTGTAATAGCGGGTGGAGTTGCAGCTAATTCGTTATTAAGAAGTGAGTTAGTTCAAAGAGCAAATAAAATAGGAATAAAAGTTAATTATCCATCGATGACTTATTGCACTGATAATGCTGCTATGATAGCTGAAGCAGCATATTATAAATTAAAATATGGAAAAGAACCAATCTTTGCAGATTTAACATTAAATGGAAAAGCAACATTAGATATAATGAAAGATTAAAAATACCCCAATTTTTGGGGTATTTTAAATTTTATGGTATAATTTTAATACAGTAAAATTATGGAATAATGAGTTATTTGATAAGGTATTTGACATTGAAAAACTCTTGAAAATATGGTAAAATTTTTAGATAGTAAAGTGTAATTTTGGAGGTAAAATGAAGATATATATTGCTCCTTTAGCAGGAGTTACAGACTATACATTTAGAGGAATTTTAGACGATTATAAACCAGATTTGATGTTTACAGAGATGGTTAGTATAAATGCGTTAGAGATGGAAAATGAAAAAACTTTAAATCAGATTTTAAGAATAAGAGATGGTGAAGCTGTTCAAATCTTTGGTAAAGATGTAGAGAAGATGGTTTATAGTGCAAAGTATATAACAGAAAAATTAGGTGTAAAGCATATAGATGTAAATGCAGGATGTCCAGTGAATAAGATTATAAAAAATGGATATGGAGCAGCCTTATTAGAGGATCCTGATCAAATAAAAAGAATTTTATGTGAAATAAGAGAAGCTATACCTGAAGATGTAGATTTGTCTTTAAAAACTAGAGTAGGTTATAAAGGGTTAAAGCAACATAAATTAGTAGGTAAAATAGCTGAAGAAGCTGGATGTAAACATATTACAATTCATGGGAGAACAAGAGAGCAGATGTACAGTGGAACTGCAAACTGGGACCTTATAAAAGAAGTGAAAGAAAGTGTTAACATAGAGGTAATTGGAAATGGAGATATATTTACAGCTGAAGATGCTTATGAAAGAGTTAAGCATTCTGGGGTTGATGGAATAATGTTAGCTAGAGGAATATGTGGAAATCCATGGTTAATACAGCAGATTAGAGAAAAGTTTGAAACAGGAGAAGTTATAACAGAAGTTACTCCAGAGATGAGATTAGATATGGCAATCAGACATGCGCTTCAAGGGAAATTAGATAATCCAAATAAAAAGTTTTTATTTGAGCTTAGAAAACACCTTTGTTGGTATTTAAAAGGAATAAGAAATGGAGCGGCATTAAAGGGAGCGATAAATCAGATAGAAAGCTATGACGAATTAATAGCACTATTAGAAAAAGCTAAGGAAAATTTAAAATAAAGGGACGTGATTTTTTGTCAGTAGATACACCATTAATGAGTCAATATAAAGAGATAAAAAAAGAAAATCAAGATAATATCCTATTTTTTAGGTTAGGGGATTTTTATGAGATGTTTTTTGAAGATGCAGTTATAGCTTCTAGAGAACTTGGATTAACATTAACAAGTAGAAATAAAGAAAAGGGAATAGAAGTTCCATTGGCGGGAATACCCTATCACTCTTCGGCTGGATATATAGGTAAGCTTGTAGCTAAAGGATACAAAGTAGCAATATGTGAACAAGTAGAGGATCCAAAAGCAACTAAAGGAATTGTAAAAAGAGAGGTTGTAAGAGTAATAACTCCTGGAACAATAATAGATACTGAATATTTAGATGAAAAAAGTAATAATTATTTGATGGGAATTGTTGTAAAAAAAGAAACGATAGGACTAACATATATAGATATAACAACTGGAGAATTTGTAGCTAGTGAGAAAAAGAAAACAGAAGATTATGTGTATAAAATACTAGGAGAGATAAATAAAATATCTCCTAGAGAAGTTTTAATAGATGAAAATTCATATACAGATTTAGAAAAGGAATTAAAACAATTTGCTCAATTAAATAAAATAAATATTAGTTCATATTTAAAAGTAAAAAAAAGTGAAGAGTTTTTAAAAAAATATTTTAAAGTTATCTCTTTAGATAGTTTTGGTTTGAATAATAAGGATGGAGCTGTTGAAGCTGCTGCAATGGTTTTAGAATATGTATTAGAGCTGCAAAAAGGAAATGAAATTCCTGTAGATAAGATAATTTATACAGGAAGTGAAAATATAATGGAATTGAATCTTACTACACAAAGAAATTTAGATGTTGTAGCATCAAATAGAGAAAATGGTGTTCTAGGGACTTTACAATGGATTTTAGACAGCTGTAGAAGTTCTATGGGTAGTAGATTATTAAAGCATTTTTTAAAAAATCCTTCAACTTCAAAAGAGATAATTCTTGAAAGACAGAAAGACATTGAGTTTTTTTATAAAGGAGTTCTTTTAAGAGAAGAAGTAAGAGAAAAGCTAAAAGATATATATGATATAGAAAGAATAATTGGAAAACTAGTTTTAGGAAATGAAAACGCTAGAGATTTAGTAGCTTTAAAAAAATCAATATTAAATAGCTTAGAGATATATAAGATTTTAAAGGGTAATCCTATTTTTGAGATAGCTTTAGATGAATTAGTTGAAATTTATAATTTAATAGAAAGCAGTATAAAAGATGAGGTTCCATTTTCTATTAGAGAAGGTGGAATGATAAAAGCTGGGCATAACGCTGAGTTAGATGAACTACATAATATATCAAATAATGGAAAAGATACAATTTTAGAGATTGAGAATAGAGAAAGAGAAAGAACAGGAATAAAAGGTTTAAAAATAAAATATAATAAAGTATTTGGATATTTTATAGAAGTAACTAAAGCTAATATCCATCTAGTTCCTACTGATTATATAAGAAAACAAACTTTAGCTAATGCAGAAAGGTATATTGTTGAAGATTTAAAAATTTATGAAGAAAAAGTTCTAAATGCTAAAGATAAAATAGAGAATTTAGAGTATCATCTTTTTAAAGAGATTTCTGAGAAAATAAAAAACTTTAGAAGTATACTTCATGAATTAGCATATAAATTGTCGTATTTGGATGTTGTAACAAATTTTGCACATATAGCTACAAAAAATAGTTATATAAAACCTGAGATAACAACAGAGGGAGATATAGAAATAATCGGTGGAAGACATCCTATTGTAGAACAATTAGTAGGAAGAGAAAATTTTGTTAAAAATAGTATCGTTTTAAATAATGATAAAAACTTAATAATTTTAACAGGGCCAAATATGTCAGGAAAATCTACATATATGAAGCAAGTAGCATTAATTTTAATTATGGCACATATGGGTTGTTATGTTCCCGCAGAATATGCTAAAATAGGAATTGTAGATAAAATTTTTACAAGAATTGGAGCTAGTGATGATTTAGTTACTGGACAATCAACATTTATGCTAGAGATGAGTGAGGTTGCGAATATAGTTAATAGCTCTACTAAAAATTCATTTATTATATTAGATGAGATAGGAAGAGGAACATCAACATTTGACGGAATCTCAATTGCAACAGCAATAACAGAATATATTCATGATAATATTCAAGCTAAAACAATTTTTGCAACACATTACCACGAATTAACTCAACTAGAATCAAAACTAAATAAATCTACAAATTTCAGAATTGAAGTTAAAGAGGATGAAAAGGAGATTCTATTTTTAAGAGAAATTGTAAAAGGTGGGGCTGATAAATCTTATGGAATAGAAGTTGCAAGATTAGCGGGATTACCAAAAGAAATCCTGGATAGAGCAAAAGAGATGCTAAGAGTTTTAGAAAATAGAAAAATGATAATAGAAAGAAAAGTAAAAAAAGAACAATTAATATTGTTTGGAGAATTTGAGCCTGAAATAAAAGAGGAACCTATAAAAAAAGAAGAAGAAAATATTATACAGTTAGAAAATGAAGAAAAAATAGTATTACGTCTTTTAAGAGAGGCTGAACTGGATAAAATGACACCACTTGATGCCTTTTTAAAGTTAAATGAATTGAAACGTATTTTAAACTAGGAGGGCGGTATGAACAAAAAGAAAATAGCCTATAGAGTTATTATAGTAGCAGTATTGGTTTTAGGATATTTCAATTATTTCGGTAATGAGAAGAAAATAGAAAAAAAAGAAGAAGTAGTGGAAACTACTGGAGCTATATATGATACAGAAGGATATCATATTGAGGCTGATAAGCAGAAAGATTTTTTAAAAACGAATGAAACAACTTTTGAAAAAGCAAAAGCAGTAATTGATGGAATGATTTTGACAGGAGATAATGCCTTTTTAGATGCTGGAAAAAATTTATTATTAAAATCTAATATTTTAGGAAAAAGTTTAAATGGATGGGAATTTGAAACTCAAGAGGCTAAATATAATAAAGAAAATGGGGAAGTGGAGTCTACAATAGGTGTTACTGCAATTAATAAAGCAGAGGGAATTGAAGTGTCTGGAAAAAACTTTAAAAGTGATACAAAAATGGAAAATGTAGTTCTATCAGGAGATGTAAAATTTAAAACTAAAAATATGACTTTATCAGCTGAAAAAGCAAACTATAATGACAAAAATAAAATAGTAAATATAGAAGGAAATTCATTTTTATCAGGGTCAAATTTCGGAAGTGGATCAGGAATACTTAGTGGAAATTTTAAAGGCTTAAAATATGATACAAAAACAAATATTTTGACTACTTCGAACTCGTTTATGCTAGATTATAATGGTATAAAATTATATGGTGATGATCTTGTATTAAATGACAAAACAGAATCTTTTAAAATAAGTAAAAATGTTTACGTTTTAGCTGATGGGTATAAAATAGATATGGAAAGTATTACTTCAGATGGTGGAGATAATATTAATTTTAATGGAAAAATATCAGGAACTAATGGGATATATTCTTTTAAAGGTGATGATGGAGTTTATAATAAAGTAACTAGAAAGTTTGTTTTAAAAGGGAATGTTCAAGGTAGTGATAAAAATGGTGGTAAGCTTTTAACAGATATGGCTATCTATGGAACAGATACAAAAGAGCTAGAATTGATTAGTGATAAAAATGTGGAATATACAAGCCCAGAAAATAAGATTTTAACAAAAAATTTAATTTACTTAACAGAAACAGGTGAATTATATTTAAAAGATGGATATTCATACTTTAGTGATAAGTATAATAGTAAAGGAGAAAGTTTCTTTTACAATAAAATTACAGGTAAAGGTTATGTTATAAAAGGAAATATAAAAAATAATATAGATAATCAGTATGCTTCAGGAAATAGAGTTGACTTTGATAGACAAGAAGATAGTTATTTAGTCGATGGAGATGCTTATTTTGAAGATAACAACTATATATTTGAAAGCCAAAAGATAGATTATTTAGGAAAAAAAGGATTTGTATATTTACCAGATAAATATGTTTTAAAAAGAAAAAAAGAAAAAGATACTTTTGAAGGATTAAAAGGAGAATATAATCTGACAGCAGAAGTATTTAAATCTTTTGGTCAATTTAAGTATATGAGTACAGACAATGTTGTTGAAGGAGTAAATTTAGATTTTAATCAGAAAACAGGAGTAGGTTTAGTTGAAAAAGATTTAGTGGCTTTTGATAAAAAAGATGAAACTAAAATAATATCAACAAGTGGTGAATTTAAAGAAAATGAGTTTGTAAAAATAAAAGATAAGCTAGTTTTAAAAAATGGAGATATAATAGCTAATGCTAATTCAGCAGATTATCAGATAAAAGATCAAAAAATATACATACCAGGTGAAATTATATTTGAAGACACTGTTAAAAAAAGTTCTGGAAAAATGTATAACGGAGTGTACGAAACTGATAAAAAAGTATTCACTGGTGAAAAATTTAATGGAAAAGATGTGAAGAATACATTAAAAAGTGATATAATAAAGTACTTTACTTCTCAAGGAAATTTTGTTTTAGAAAAAAATGCAGAAATTAAAGACGAAAAAACGACTTTAAAAGGAGATCAATTAGAGTACAATAAAAATACAGAAATAGCAAAATCTCCAAAAGCTTTTGAAATAAAATATGATGATTACGATATATTTGGTAGTAGTGGAACTTTAGATAAAAAAACAAGCCACTTAACAGGTAATAATGTATTAATAAAATCAAAATTAAATGAAGAGTTTAAAGGGGATCGTGTAGATGGAACTTTAGATAATATGAATTTAGATTTTATAGGAAATGTTTCTGGAAGAATTTATCAGGATGGGGTGCCTGTAAACTTTAAAGGAGATTTTGTAAGAGCATACTTCAAAAAAGATGCCCAAGGTAAAAATCAAATTCAAAGAGTTGAGATTAGAAAAAATGCAGTGATTGAAAAAGAGGGAACAACGCTTTATTCAGACTATTTAGAGATACAACCAGAAAAGAAATTAGTTTTTGGAAAAGATAATACCAAAGCGGTATTAAAAGATAAAGATGGGACAATAACAACAGTTACATCAAATATGATGACAGGAAATCTAGACACAGAGATTGTTGATTTAGTGGGAAAAGTAGTTATTGTTAGAAAAGATAAAGATAAAACTTTAAATGCAACATCAACAAAAGCTAAAATAAAAAATAAAGATAATATAATTGAGTTAAGAGGAAATGTTGTTGTTGATGATGGTGAATCTATAATAACATCTGATGAAGCAGATTATAATACAAAAACTAATAAAGTAAAAGCTAGAGGAAATGTATTTGTAGATTATAAAGTAAATGAGAAGAAAAGTGTAACAAATGCAAGTCAAATAAATTCAGGATATAATAAAATCTTAAAAAAATAAGGAGAATCTATGAGAAGTATAGTTGCTCAAGGATTATGTAAAAGTTATAAAAAAAGACAAGTAGTTAAAGATGTGAGTTTGGAAGTAAAGAAAGGCGAAATTGTTGGTCTTTTAGGACCTAACGGAGCGGGAAAAACTACAACATTTTACATGATAACTGGAATAGTTAAACCTGAAAAGGGTCAAGTTTTTATTAATGAAGTAGATATAACAGAGTATCCAATGTATAAAAGAGCAGATATGGGAATTGGATATCTTGCACAAGAACCATCAATTTTTAGAAATCTTTCTGTTGAAGACAATATATTAGCTATATTGGAGATGAAAGGATTACCAAAAAATGAGCAGATAAAAAAAATGCAAGAGTTGTTAGAAGAGTTCAAGTTAACACATGTGGCGAAATCAATGGGATATTCTCTTTCAGGTGGAGAGAGAAGAAGAGTTGAAATAGCAAGAACAATAGCTAATGATCCAGATTTTATATTGTTAGATGAACCATTTGCTGGTGTTGATCCAATTGCTGTAGAGGATATACAACAAATTATAAAATACTTAAAACAAAGAGGATTAGGAATACTAATAACAGACCACTCAGTAAGAGAAACATTATCCATAACTGAGAAAGCATATATAATGGCTAACGGAAAAGTATTAATAAGTGGAACTCCTGAAGAAATAGCTTCTAACCCAATGGCGAAGAAAGTCTATTTAGGAGAAAACTTTAAATTAGATTAAATAAATTTTAAAAATATAGTGGAGGAAACAAGAAGATGTTAACAGGTAACGAAATTAGAAGCAAATTTATAGAATTTTTCGAAAAGAAAAATCATAAGCACTTTGAAAGTGCATCACTTATTCCAGATGATCCAACTCTTTTATTAACAGTTGCTGGAATGGTTCCGTTTAAGCCATACTTTTTAGGACAAAAAGAGGCTCCAACACCAAGAGTAACAACTTACCAAAAATGTATAAGAACTAATGACTTAGAAAACGTTGGAAGAACAGCTAGACACCACACTTTTTTTGAAATGTTAGGAAACTTCTCTTTTGGAGATTATTTTAGAGAAGAAGCAATAATTTGGTCATGGGAATTTATAACAGAAGTTTTAAAATTAGATAAAGATAAATTGTGGGTTTCAGTATTTACTACAGATGATGAAGCAGAAAAAATTTGGGTTGAAAAATGTAATTTCCCAAAAGAAAGAATCGTAAGAATGGGAGAGTCTGAAAACTGGTGGGCAGCAGGACCAACAGGTTCATGTGGACCATGTTCAGAAATCCACGTAGATTTAGGACCAGCTTATGGAGGAGATGAAAATTCTAAATTAGGAGATGAAGGAACAGATAATAGATTTATTGAAATTTGGAATCTAGTTTTCACTGAGTGGAATAGAATGGAAGATGGATCATTACAACCACTTCCAAAGAAAAATATTGATACAGGAGCTGGACTTGAAAGAGTAGCAGCAATGGTACAAGGAAAATCAAATAACTTTGAAACAGACTTATTATTTCCAATTGTTGAAGAAGCTGGAAGACTTACAAATACAAAATATGGAACAGAACCTGAAAAAGATTTCTCATTAAAAGTAATAACAGATCATGCAAGAGCAGTTACTTTCTTAGTTAATGATGGAGTTATACCATCTAATGAAGGAAGAGGATATATTCTAAGAAGAATTTTAAGAAGAGCAGTAAGACATGGAAGACTTCTTGGAAGAAAAGAGTTATTTATGTATGAGATGGTAGATAAAGTTGTAGAAATCATGGAAGAAGCATATCCTGAATTAAGAAAAAATATAGAGCATATTAAGAAGGTTGTAAAAATTGAAGAGGAAAAATTCTCAAATACTTTAGACCAAGGTATGCAATTAGTTATGAACGAAATAGAGATAGCAAAATCAAAAGGTGAAACAAAATTATCAGGAGATGTAACATTTAAACTTTATGATACATATGGATTCCCTTATGAATTAACAGAAGAGATTTGTGAAGAAAATGGAATTGAAGTTTCAAAAGATGAGTTCTTAGAGAAAATGGAAGAACAAAGAGAGAAAGCTAGATCAGCAAGAGCAGTTGTTATGGAAAAAGGACAAGATAGCTTTATAGAGGAGTTCTATGATAAACATGGAAAAACAGAGTTTACAGGATACTGTGACTTAATGACTCCTGCAACTCTTTTAAGTGCAAGAGAATTAGAAAATGGAAAGTATGCTCTTATTTTTGATCAAACACCATTCTATGCAGAATCTGGAGGACAAGAGGCTGACCAAGGTATTATAGAGGGAGAAAATTTAGTAGCAAAAGTACTAGATGTTCAAAAACAAAAAGAAATTTACACTCATATAGTTGAAATTGAAAGTGGACTAGATGAATTAGTAGAAGGTACATTATTAAATTTAACTGTAGATCCAGTTAGAAGAGAAGAGATTGCAAAGAATCATACAGCAACTCACTTATTACATCAAGCTTTAAAAGATGTATTAGGAACACATGTACAACAAGCAGGATCATCATGTGGAGCAGAAAGATTAAGATTTGACTTTAATCACTATGAAGCTTTAACAGCAGAAGAAATTGAAAAAGTAGAAAAAGCAGTAAACGAAAGAATATTTATGGCTACTTCTGTAAATGCTGAAGTAATGTCTATGGATGATGCAAAAGCAAAAGGAGCAACAGCTTTATTTGGAGACAAATATGGAGACGAAGTAAGAGTTGTTTCAATAGGAGATTACTCAATGGAGCTTTGTGGAGGAACTCATATAAGTAATATTGGAAAAATAGGAATCTTTAAAATTGTTTCAGAAGCTGGAGTTGCAGCTGGAGTTAGAAGAATAGAAGCACAAACTAGTTATAAAGCATACTTAGCAGTTTTAGAGATGGAAAAAACTATGAAAAGAGTTGCTAAAAACTTAAAAACTGATTTACATAAAATTGAAGAAAGATCAGAAAAAGTAGTTGAAGAAACAAGAGAGTTATCAAAAGAAGTTGAAACTTTAAAAGCTAAAGTAGCGTCATTTGAAGCAAACTCATTATTTGATGAGATTGAAGAAATAAATGGAGTTAAAGTTTTAGTAAAAGACTTTAAAGATAAAGAGGCAGATTCATTAAGAGAGATTGTAGATAAAGCAAAAGATAAATTAGGAAGTTGTGTTATTGCATTAGGATCAGATAACGAGAAAGCCATATTTGCTATTGGAGTTACAAAAGATTTAATTGGAAAAGTTAAAGCTGGAGACTTAGTAAGAGAGGCTGCTAAGATAGCTGAAGGAAATGGTGGAGGAAGACCTGACTTTGCACAAGCTGGAGGAAAGAATGGAGCAAAAGTTAAGGAAGCACTTTCTGTTGTAAAGGAGATTTTAGCAAAATCATTATAATTGGAGGAAGATAATTATGTATAAAAGATATCTTTCTTTAGATGTAGGAGATGTAAGAATAGGAGTGGCAAAATCGGATTTAATGGGAATGGTTGCCACTCCCTTAGAAGTAATTGATAGAAGAAAGACTAAAGCTGTAAAAAGAATTGCTGAGCTGTGTAGACAAGAAAATACTAAATCGATAGTTATAGGAATACCTAAAAGTTTAGATGGAACAGAAAAGCGTCAAGCAGAAAAAGTAAGAGAATTTATGGAGAAACTAAATAAGTCTATTGAAGGATTAGAATTTTTTGAGATAGACGAAAGACTTTCCACTGTTTCAGCAGATAGAATGTTAAACGAAACAAATCTAAGGGGAGCCAAAGAAAAAAGAAAAGTAGTTGATAAGGTAGCAGCAGCTATTATACTACAGACTTTCTTAGACATGAAAAAATAACTAAGTGGAGGCTAGCATGAATTTTAAGGGGATGACAAAATTATTTTTTGTATTAGTTATACTAGTGTGTTCTTGGTGGTTAGCAGTTATGAAACCAACAAAACTAGGACTAGACTTAAAAGGTGGGGTTTATGTAGTTTTACAAGCTCAACCAGAAAATGGTACAGAGCTAGATGATGATGCTATGAATAGGCTGATAGAAGTTTTAGACAGAAGAATAAATGGTCTTGGAGTAGCAGAATCAGTTGTACAAAGAGCAGGAATGGATAGAGTTATTATAGAGTTACCAGGAATTACAAACTCAGATGATGCAGTAAAGATGATTGGAAAAACAGCGTTGTTAGAGTTTAAAATAATGAATGATGACGGTTCTTTAGGTGAGACACTATTAACAGGTGGAGCACTAAAAAAAGCAGAAGTTTCATATGATAATCTAGGAAGACCTCAAATTCAATTTGAAATGAATATAGAGGGAGCAAAAGAGTTTGCTAGAATAACTAGAGAAAATATCGGAAAAAGATTGGCTATAACACTTGATGGAGAAGTTCAAACAGCACCATCGATTAATAGTGAAATTCCAAGTGGAAATGGAGTTATAACAGGAAGTTACACTCCAGATGAAGCTAAAAAAACAGCAACATTATTAAATGCAGGAGCATTACCAGTTAAAGCTGAAATAATTGAAACGAGAATTGTTGGAGCATCTTTAGGAGATGAATCAATAGCTCAGAGTAAAACTGCAGCTATGGTAGCAGTTGGATTAATTGCAACATTTATGTTAATTATGTATAGACTACCTGGATTTGTAGCAGATTTAGCATTATTAAGTTTTGGACTTGTAATGTTTGCAATGCTAAACTTTATTGATGCAACATTAACATTGCCAGGAATAGCGGGTATGATATTATCTGCAGGTATGGCAGTTGATGCCAATGTAATCATCTTTGAAAGAATAAAAGATGAATTGAAATTAGGAAGCACAATTAATGGTGCAATAAAGCTTGGATTTAGTAAAGGAATAGCGTCGATTATAGATTCTAACGTTACGACATTATTAACAGCTTTAGTGTTATTTATGTTTGGAACAGGAACTGTAAAAGGATTTGCAGTAACTTTAACAATTGGAACTGTGGCGTCAATGCTTACAGCAATTTTCATAACAAAGGTTCTGTTAACAACAACAGTGGATTTATTTAAAATAAAAAGAACAGAGTTCTTCGGTGTGAAAAGGGGGTAAGTAAATGTATATTGAGGTAATAAAGCACAGTAAAAAATGGATAACATTATCAACAATATCTTTTATAATATTCCTAGGGATGTTTTTAGTAAAGGGATTGAACTATGGAATAGATTTTACAGGTGGAAGTTTAATTCAACTAAATTATGCTAATAATATAACATTAACAGATATAAATAAAGAGTTAGATGAGTTAGCAGTTGAGATTCCACAACTTTCATCAACTGCAAGAAAAGTCCAAGTTTCTCAAGCAGATAATAATGTTATTATTAGAACTGCTGAAATGAGTGATAAAGAAACAGAGAAGTTATTAACAAATCTTCAAACATTAGGAGATTATAAATTAGAAAGAGCTGAAAAAGTAGGAGCAACAATAGGTGAAGAGTTAAAAACATCAGCAATCTATGCTCTTACAATAGGTGGATTATTAATAGTTTTATATATAACAATGAGATATGAATTTAAATTTGCAATAGCTGGAATTCTAACATTATTACATGATGTTACTGCAGCTTTAGGAGTTATAGCATTGTTAGGGTATGAGGTTGATACACCGTTTATAGCAGCTATTCTAACAATATTAGGATACTCTATTAACGATACAATCATAATATATGATAGAATCAGAGAGAGTTTAAGAAAAAAATCAGATTTAACTTTTGGAGAAGTATTAAATAAAAGTTTAAATCAAGTTTTAGTAAGATCAATTAATACTTCAGTTACAACATTATTAGCATTAGTTGCAATATTAGTTTTTGGTGGAGATAGTTTAAGAACATTTACAACAACACTTTTAGTGGGAATTGGAGTGGGAACTTACTCATCAATATATATTTCAACACCTTTAGTGTATCTTTTTGAAAAGAAAAGAGATGATAAGTATGAACCTAAAAAAGATGACGATGATGATAATTCACATCCTGAAGAAAAAATTGTAGTATAACAAAAAAGCCACCTGAAAAAGGTGGCTTAATCTACTTAATAAGAGTTGGAGGAAAAAATGAGAACGTGGGCAGAGATAGATCTAGATAACTTAGAATATAATATAAAAAAAATAAAAGAACTATCTCATGACAGAGACATAATGGCCATTATAAAAGCAGATGCCTATGGAATGGGAGCAGTCACAATAGCAAAAGAACTTTCAAAAATGGGGGTAAAAATATTTGGAGTTTCGTCTCTAGAAGAAGGGATAGAACTAAGGAATAACGACATTGATGATGAGATTTTAATCTTAGCAGGAATTTTTAACGAAGAGTTAGAAGAAGCAGAGAAAAAAAATCTACAAGTTACTTTGACTGATCTTTCTCAAATAAAATATATTAATGAAAAGGGACTTTCGTTAAAAGTACATATAAAAGTAGATACAGGAATGGGTAGAGTTGGATTTACAGTGGAGGAAGCAAAAGCAGCTATAGATATATGTAAGGAAAAAAATATAGAAGTAGTTGGAGTTTATTCACATTTATCAGTATCAGATGAATCAGATGAAGAATCAATAAGCTATACAAAAAAGCAGTTAGAAAAATTTAGAGATTTTGAAAAGTTAGAAGAGATAAAATATATCCATATTCTTAATAGTGGAGGGATATTAAAGTTTTCTGAAATTCCTCAAAGTAATTTAGTTAGAGCTGGAATAATTATGTATGGTGTTTATGGAGAGGGAGTTATAGAAAATTTAAAAAGAGTTTTTACTTTAAAAAGTAGAATACTTTTTTTAAAAGAACTAAAAGAGGATATAGATATATCTTATGGAAGAGTAGGTAAAGGATATAAAAATGATTTAATTGCAACAATAACAGTTGGATATGCAGATGGTTTCAGAAGAGAGCTTTCAAATAAGGGAACAATTGAAATTCATGGTGTTCCTTGTAAAATAGTAGGTAAGGTTTGTATGGATATGCTTATGGTAAGAATACCAGACAAGCTAAAAGGTAGAGTAAAAGCAGGAGATGAAGTAACTGTAATGGGAGAGGACATTTTTGATAAATCAATAATGGTTGGATCTTCTATTTACGAGTTATTTACTGGGCTAAGTAGAAGGGTTAGTAGAGTTTATTTGAAACATGGAAAGCCTTACTTAGTGAATAGCTTAATAGGAAAATTATAAAGGAGAGTTTAATGGCAAAAGTAATATTAGAATCAGGAAAAGAGAAAAAAATTAGGAATTTTTATCCAAATGTATTTAAAGATGAGATACAGGATATTTTAGGAAATGTTTCTAATGGAGATATAGTTGAGGTTTGTACAACAGATGGAGAGCTTGTGGCAAAAGGATATGTAGCAGAGGCAACAAATGCGTTTGTTAGAGTTTTAACAACAAAGGATATACCAGTTGATAAAACATTAATTTTAGAAAAAATAAAAAGAGCTTATGAAAAGAGAAAACATCTTTTAGCAGAAACTAATTGTGTTAGAGCTTTTTATTCTGAAGCAGATGGAATACCAGGATTAATAATTGATAAATTTGATAAATATGTATCTGTACAATTTAGAAATTCAGGATTAGAAGTAGCTTTTAGACAAGAAATAATAAATGCTATAAAAAAAGTTATGAAACCAAAAGGAATATATGAAAGAAGTGATGTTGAAAATAGAACTCATGAAGGTGTAGAGCAACAAACTGGAATAATATATGGTGAGATTCCAGAAAGAATTGTAATGGAAGATAATGGATTAAAATATTACGTAGATATTATAGATGGTCAAAAAACAGGATTTTTCCTAGATCAAAGAGACTCTAGAAAGTTTATAAGACCATTTTTAAATGAAAATACAAGATTTCTAGATGTATTCTCTAGTAGTGGTGGGTTTTCGGTTGCAGCATTAAAAGAGGGATGTAAAAAAGTTATAGCAATTGATAAAGAACCTCACGCATTAGAGCTGTGTAAAGAAAACTATGAATTAAATGAGTTTACAAATGATTTTGAAACAGCTGAGGGAGATGCATTTTTAATGTTAAAAATCTTAGCTAATAGAGGAGAAAAGTTTGATGTAATAACATTAGATCCACCATCATTAATAAAGAAGAAGATTGATGTTCATAGAGGAAGAGATATGTTCTTCAGTTTATGTGATGAAAGTTTTAAATTGATTGAAGATGGTGGAATAGTAGGAATAATAACTTGTGCTTATCATATGAGTCTTCAAGATTTAATAGAAGTAACAAGAATGGCAGCTTCAAAGAATGGAAAATTATTACAAGTTATAGGAGTAAATTATCAACCAGAAGATCATCCATGGATTTTACATGTTCCAGAAACATTATACTTAAAAGCTTTATGGGTTAGAGTAGTAAATAATTAATTTAAGGGGGAATAATTATGTACTTAGATATTTTAATAGCAGTAATACTTATATTTGCAGTGATTGAAGGATTAAAAGATGGATTTTTACTACAATTCTTCTCAATCTTTGGAATTTTCATTGATTTTATTATAGCTCAAAAATTTACTCCAATTGTAATAGAGAAATTAGCTATGAGTAACAATGAAAGTAACTACTTATTGACGTATATAGGTGTATTTATAGCTTCATATTTTGCTATTGCTATTTTAATGTTTTTTATAGGAATTATTTTAAAAAATCAAAATAAAGGGTTCTTATCTAGAGGATTAGGTGGAGCTTTTGGATTAGTAAAAGGACTTATAATTTCATTAATAATTTTATTTATTTTTAATTTTGCTGCTCAAAAATATACAGTTTTAAAAAAGTATGGAATTGACAGTAAGACTAATGCAGTATTTTTAGAGAAATCTCATTATATTGAGGAGTATTTACCAAAAGAGTTAAAATCAGAATTAAACTACATAAAAGGAAAAGAGCTAGTTGAAAAGTACTTTAATAAAATGTTTTAGGAGAGAGAAATGAAAATAATTGAAAAATATATATTGGAAGATGTGAAGATGCCAATAATATTTGGAGTATCACTATTTACATTTATTTTCTTAATAGAGATTATTGTATCTCTTATGGAAAATATAATTGTAAAAGGAATCTCGTTAATTGATGTATTAAGAATATTGTCATTTTATCTACCTCCAATTTTATCACAAACAATACCAATGGGTGTATTTTTAGGAGTTATGATAACTTTTTCTAAATTTACAAGAACAAGTGAAGCTACAGCAATGAGTTCTATAGGAATGTCTTTAAAAGATATATTGAAGCCAATAGTAATATTGGCTTCAATAATAACTGTTTTTATATTTTTTTTACAAGAAAGTATTATTCCTAGATCTTTTAGTAAGCTAGAAGAGATAACTATGAAGATAGCATATGAAAATCCAGTATTTCAGTTAAAAGAGAGAATATTGATTGATGAAGTTGATGAGTATAGTTTATACATTGAAAAAATTGATAGAAAAACTAATGAGGCTGAAAATGTTTTGATTTTTCAAAAGGAAGATAAAAATACATTTCCTACTATTTTGTTAGGTGATAAAGCTTATTGGAAAAATGTAAATATGGTATTAGAAGACTCTAAATTTTATACTTTTAATCCAGATGGAACAATAAAATTAGAGGGTGAGTTTAAACAGAAAAAAATTCCATTAAGTTCTTATTTTCAAGAAGTTAGTATAGAGGTTAAAGATATTGAAGCTATGGGAATAACAACTCTTTTAAAAAATTTAAAAGGAAAAACATATCAAGAAAAAATTCCGTATTTAGTTGAGATTAATAGAAAGATAGCAATTCCATTGTCAACTATTGTATTAGCTATTTTGGGAGTTCTTTTATCAATTGGCCATCATAGAAGTGGAAAAGGAGCTAGCTTTGGAGTAAGTTTAGGAGTTATATTTACCTATATTGTATTTTTGAATGTAGGAATGGTAATGGCAAATAAAGGTGTAGTATCACCATATATGGGAGTTTGGTTACCAAATTTATTATTAGTTGGTGGAACAGCTCTACTATATAAAAGAAAAGCAGGTGGTGCTAAATGAAAAAATTAGATATCTATATAAGTAAGAACTTCATAAAATCATTTTTATTAAGCTTAATTGCGTTTATAAATATTTTTATATTAAGTCAACTTTTTAAAATAATAAGATATATAACAGCTGGAAGAATGAGTGTTTCAGAATCGGCAACATATATATTATATTTATTACCTAAAATATTTATAGAGGTTACTCCTCTTGCTGTACTTTTAGGTTCGTTAATGTGTATTAATAGAATGGCTTCAAATTTAGAAATTATATCTTTAAAAACTTCAGGAATAAGTTTTAGAAGAATAGTAAGATATCCTATAATAATATCATTTTTAATATCTTTGATAGTATTTCAAGTAATGAATCGTATTCATCCAATGGCTTTAGCAAAAAGTAGAGCCTTAAGAGCTGGAAGAAAAATATCAGAAAGAGTATTACCGACAACTAAAAATAATGCATTTTTAAGAACAGAAGATAATCTTGTTTATTATATAAAGCAAGTAGATAGAATTGGAAATACAGGAACTCTTTTAGAGATAATAAAATTAAATAAAGATTTTGAAAAAATAGAAGAAATAATAACAGCTAAAAGTGGTGAGTTTGATTTAAATAAAAATCAATGGATATTGAAAGGTGCTGTTGTAAATAACTTTGTTAATAAAACTCAAAAAAGTTATAAAGTATACTCTAATGAAACTTTGGATAAAGGACCATCAGATTTTATAACAATTCAAGGAGATCCAGATGAATTGACAAATGCTGAAATAGCAAAATCAATTAGAGATATTAGGATAACAGGTGGAGATACAAAAGAACCACTGTCTGTTTTAGGAAAAAGATATTCTTTTCCTTTTGCAAGTTTTATAGTATCATTTTTAGGATTAGCTTTAGGAAGTAGATATGTAAGAGGAGCTTCAGCAATAAGTATTGCTTTAAGTGTTGGATTAGGATATTCATACTACATAGTGCAAGCATCTTTTGAAGCTTTAAGTGTTAATGGATTATTAAATCCATTTATAAGCGGTTGGATCCCGAATGTGATATTTTTATGTTTAGGAATTTACTTTATGAAGGAAGCAGAATATTAAGGAGGAAAATGAGCATAACTACTAAGAGGTTAGATAATGGTATAACATTATTAATGGAAGATATAAAAAGTATAAATACAGCAAGCTTAGGTTTTTTTGTTAGAGCTGGTGTAAAAAATGAGTTGCCTGGCGAAGAGGGAATCTCTCATTTCATAGAGCATTTATTATTTAAAGGAACAACTAATCGTTCTGCAAAAGAGATATCAGAAGAGATTGATGATCAAGGTGGAATGATAAATGCGTATACAAGTGTTGAAAAAACAGCATACTATATTCAAATGACTTCAAATACATTAGAAATTGGAATCGATATTTTAAATGATATGTTTTTAAATTCTACATTTACAGATGAAAATATTGAAAAAGAAAGAAATGTAATAATAGAAGAGATAAGAATGTATGAAGATATCCCAGAAGAGGTTGTACATGAGGAGAATCTTGGATTTGCTATAACTGGTGCACAAAGTCAAAAAGTAGCTGGAACAATAGAAAGTTTAAAAAGGATAGATAGAGAAAAAATATTAAGATATTTCTATGATATGTATAAACCTGAAAATATAGTTATTGCAGTAGCTGGAAATATTGAACAAGATAAAATATTTAAACAATTAAATGAAGGTATTGGACAGCTAAAAGATAAAAGTACAAAAAGAGTTTATAATGGAGAAATGGTTATAAATTCAGGAGAAAAAATAATAGTTCAAGAAACAACTCAAGTTCATTTATGTATCAATACTTTAGGTACATCAAGTACCGATAAAGATAGAGTTGAAGCATCTGTAATATCAAATGTTTTAGGTGGAAATATGAGTTCTAGACTTTTTCAAAAGATTAGGGAAGAAAGAGGATTAGCTTATTCAGTTTATTCTTATACATCTAATTTTGATGAAGGAGGATTATTTACTGTATACGCAGGAACTACGCATGAAGATTATAAAGAAGTAATATCTTTAATAGAGGAAGAATTAAAAGAGTTAAAAGAGAATGGAATTACTGAGAAGGAGCTTCAAAGAGCAAAAAATCAATTTTTAAGTATGGTAACTTTTGGCTTAGAGAGTAGTAAAGGTAAAATGACAAGAATGGCAGGATCGTATTTAGTTTATGGTTATGTAAGAGATATTGAAACAGTGATAAAAGAAATCGAAGATGTAAATTTAAATGATATTAAAAGAGTTGCTAAAAAGATATTTGATGAAAAGTATATATCTAAAACAATTTTAGGAAATATATAAAGGGGAAAAAATGGAAAACGTTATTGTTAAATTAGTGCTAGAAAATGGAGTAGAATTACCGAAGTATATGACAGAAGGTGCAGCTGGAATGGATGTAAAAGCAAACATAACAGAATCAGTTACATTAAAAACTTTAGAAAGAAAATTAATTCCAACTGGAATTAAGATGGAAATACCTTATGGATATGAAGTGCAAGTGAGACCAAGAAGTGGGCTTGCTTTAAAGCATGGTATAACTTTAGTTAATACTCCTGGGACGATTGATTCAGACTACAGAGGAGAAGTTGGAGTTATATTGATAAATTTAAGTAATGAAGAATTTATAGTAAATCCAGGAGAAAGAATTGGTCAATTAGTTTTACAAAAAGTTTATAAGATGGAGTTTGAAAAAGTGGATGAGTTATCAACAACTGTAAGAGCTGAAGGTGGATTTGGTCATACAGGAAAATAGGAGAAATTAATGGGAAAAAATCATGATTTAGTAGTTACTATAAAAAGAATAAAAAAAATGAAAAATATGATTTTATATATTGCTCTATGTATAGTTTTAATAAGTTTATTAACTGTATATAGTGCAACTATCCATAAAGGAACATCATTTTTTTATAAAGAAATTGTTTGGATAGGATTAGGAGTATTGACATATTTTATTTTTTCTTTTATAGATTATAAAGTATACGGAAAATATTACAAAATTATATATCTTGTGAACGTTATTTTATTGCTGCTAGTATTTATTGTAGGTGATAAAAGATTAGGAGCTCAGAGATGGATTGATTTAGGATTTATAACTATACAACCTTCTGAATTTTCAAAATTATTTATTGTTTTAACTTTTTCAGAAGTTTTAGCTACAAAATATAATAACAAATTTTCTGGATTTAAAAGTATTATAGCAACTAGTATCCATGTTTTACCTATATTTTTATTGATAGCAGCTCAACCAGATTTAGGAACATCATTAGTTATAATATTTTTATACTTAATCTTAATTTTTATAAATGGTATAGATTGGAAAACTATAATAATCTTAGCATTTATAGGAATTTCAATGGCTCCAATTGGGTATTTTTTCTTATTAAAAGATTATCAAAGAGAGAGAGTATTAACATTTTTAAATCCAGAAGCTGATTTGTTAGGTAGTGGTTGGAATGTAACGCAATCAATGATAGCTGTAGGATCTGGTGGCATATTTGGAAAAGGATTTTTGCAAGGAACTCAAAGTAAATTGAGATTTTTACCTGAATCGCATACAGATTTCATAGCAGCCGTATTTTTAGAGGAGAGAGGTTTAATAGGTGGATGTGTGTTATTAATCCTTTATATTTTACTTTTATGGGGAATAATGAGAATTGGTGATAAATCTGAAGGTTATGGAAAACTGATTTGTTATGGTATATCAGCTATCTTCTTTTTCCATATAGTTATAAATATTGGAATGGTAACAGGGATAATGCCAGTTACAGGTTTACCTCTTCTTCTTATGAGTTATGGTGGAACGTCATTTTTGTTTGCATTTGCAATGCTAGGAATAGTTCAAAGTATAAATATATATAGGGAGTAAGAAATGGAATATATTATAGATTCTAGTTTTCATGAAGTTAGATTAGATAGATTTTTAAGAAAAAAATATGAAAATACTCCATTAACAGAAATTTTTAAAGGAATAAGAACTGGAAAAATAAAAGTTAATGGGAAAAAATCTAAAGAAAACTATAGATTAAAAGAAGGCGATATTGTAAAAGTTTTAATAGCTGGTGGAGAAACAGTTGCAAAAGATTTTATAAAAATATTACCTCAAGATATGAACACTATAAAAAGTGGAATTGTTTATGAAGATGAGAAAGTTGTTATTTTCAATAAAGAAGCTAATCTAGTTATGCATAAAGGAAGTGGTCATGAGTACGGCCTTTCTGAACTTTTTAAAAGTTACTATAAAACAGATGAATTTAATTTTGTAAATAGAATAGATAAATCTACATCTGGTTTAGTTATAGGAGCTAAAAGTTTAGCAGTAACAAGAGAATTAGCAGAAGAGGTTAGAGAGGGAAAAACAGATAAAAAATATTATATATTAGTTGATGGTATTATTACTAAAAAAGAGTTTACTTTAAAAACTTATCTAAAAAAAGAAGAAACAAAAGTAATAGAGTTAGATTCTTATGAAGATGGAGCAAAAGAAAGTATATCTTATTTTAAAGTTTTAAAAATTGGTAAGAGAAAAACTATTTTAGAGGGAAAACTTGAAACAGGAAGAACACATCAATTAAGAGTGCAATTATCAAATTTAGGACATCCTATCGTTGGAGATGGGAAATATGGAAAAGGTGGAAAAAATATGTTTTTATTTTCATACTATTGTGAAATACCAAAATATAAAATAAAAATAGAATTACCTTTGCCAGAAGAATTCTTAAAAAATTTAGATTAAAAAAACGGTTTTTATTTTAAACCGTTTTTTTTATTACTATTATTTATTTAAAAAAGAGTTTGCAATTAAAATAACTTTAATTGTATCATCAGAGTTTTCATCTATAGAAACTCCAAATAAAACATCATCAATTTCAGCACGACACTCTTTTTTTATTGTTTCAACAATAATACTAGATTCCATCAAATTTAAATCTTTCGGTCCAATAATATTTACTAAGAATTTAGTTGCACCTAAAATAGTTCTTTCAAAAAGAGATGAGTCAACAGCAGCAAGAGCAGCTTTTTCAGCTCTCTTTTCACCTTCGCCTTCACCGAATCCTAAAATAGCTTCTCCTGAGTCTAATAAAAGTGATTTTATATCAGCAAAATCTAAATTAATTAGACCTTTAGCTAACATAAGATCTGTCATACCTTTGACAGCAGTAAATAAAACAAAATTACTTTTTTTAAATGCTTCCTGTACTGTTATATTAGGAGTTGAGTTATCTAAAAGTTTATCATTAGGAATAACAATAAGAGAATCAACAAAAGGTTTAAGATTTTTAATACCTGTTTCAGCAATTTTCATTCTTCTTTTGCCTTCAAAAGAGAATGGTTTAGTAACAATTGCAACAGTTAAAATATTCATATCTTTAGCCAATTTTGCAATCAAAGCTGTGGCAGCACTACCTGTTCCACCTCCCATAGTAGAAGTCAAAAATAAAAAATCAGTACCTCTTAAGATATTTTTTATAAAAGTTAAACTTTCTTTTGTAGCTTTTTCTCCTAGTTCAATATTACCACCACATCCAAGTCCTTTTGTAGTTGATGGTCCTAATTGAATCTTATGAGGAGTTTTAGAGTTGTTTAAATCTTGTAAATCAGTATTAAGTGCAAAGAAAGTAACGTCTTCAATATGAGAAGAAACGATTTCATCAAGGGCGTTTATACCACCGCCACCAATACCCATAACTTTTATATTAACATTAAACTTATCTCCCAAAAAAACTCACCCCCTAAATAAAATAGATAGCAATATATAACATTAGTACTTTAATACTATACGATTTCCTTTGTGTCAACAGCAAAAAAATTATTTTAAATGTTCAATGTCAGAAAATTTAATAATTTTAAAGCCATTTGAATCATATTCAACAATAGTTGTACTTGTATTTTCAGGAACAGGTTGCTTAGAGAACTCGTCAATACCTTTTTCATTAATAATATTAAAAATAGCTTTTAGCGTAACACCGTGACTAATAACTAAGATATTTCCATCATTATTTTCTTTAATAAGTTTTTCTAATCCAAGTTTAACTCTATGTAATATCTCTTCATAACTTTCACCATTATAAGCACTCGGATTATAATCCATAGCGTTATTCCAGAAATTATGGTATTCAATAGGATAATTTTTTTCAAACTCTTCTCTTGGAATTCCTTCAACTTTTCCCATATTTATTTCTTGGAATTCATCAATGGTAGTTATTTCCATATTTTTATCCCCAAGTAAAAGTTTGGTTGTTTGTAAAGCTCTATCTTGTGGTGATGAGTAAACTTTTTTAAAATCAATATCTTTTAAGTGGTGAGAAAGTTTTTTAGCTTGTTCAACTCCTAGTTCTGTTAATGGAGAGTTAGATCTTCCTTGAAAAATTTTTAGTGTATTCCAAACAGTTTCACCATGTCTTACAAAATAAATACGTAGCATAATTTTCTCCTTTTTAAGTATAAAAACTCTTTTTTTTAATATGATATTCTTGTATAATCTTATTATACATTGAATTTTGGAGGTTGTAAAATGAAGTTTTTAGGAGTAATTCCAGCAAGATATGAATCAACAAGATTACCGAGAAAGCCATTAAAAGATATTTGTGGGCATTCAATGATTGAATGGGTTTATAAAAGAGCTATGAAATCTAATTTAGATGAAGTAATTGTAGCTACAGATTCTCAAGAAGTTTTTGATGCAGTTAAATCATTTGGAGGAGAAGTTATATTAACAGATGTAAATCATTTAAATGGAACTAGTAGAATAGCTGAAGTTTGTGAAAAAATAACTGATTATGATGTAATTATAAATATTCAAGGAGATGAACCTTTGATAGAGCCAGATATGATAAACTCATTGATTAATGTATTTAAAGATGAAGAGGATTTAAAAATGGCAACATTAAAACATAAACTCTTAAAAAAAGAGGATATTGAAAATCCTAATTATGTAAAAGTTGTAACTGATAAAAAAGATTATGCAATATATTTTTCAAGAAGTGTAATACCATATCCAAGAAATGAGAATTTAGATATATATTTTAAACATGTGGGTATCTATGGATACAAAAGAGAATTTGTTTTAGAATATGCAAAGTTAAAAAGTACTCCTTTAGAAAATTCAGAATCATTGGAGCAGCTTAGAGTTTTAGAAAATGGATATAAAATAAAAGTTTTAGAAACACCATTTGAAATAATAGGGGTAGATACTCAAGATGAGCTCGAAAAAGTAAGAAAATATATAAGTGAAAAAGGAATAGAGTTATAATGAAAAAGCAAAATATAAAAAATATGATAGTTATTGGTATTTGTTTATTAAGTTTTGCAGGATGTAGTAGTAGTTCAAAAAAAGATTATTATGAAAGACCAGGGAGTTCTTCATCTAATTTAAAAGGAGATAGAGTTGATTTATATGGGAGCTATTCTAAAGATAAAATACCAGTGGCAAGACCGATACCATATTTAAAATATGTAAATGATATGGAGTTCCCAAAAGTTCCAATTAAGTCTTATAAAGAAAAAGAATTTTTAGATTTTTATAAAAATACTAAAGTTAAGGGACATGGAGATAATTCAAACTATTGGAGATGGAAAGTTACTTTAACTAAAAAAGAGATAAGCAATGTATTAAATAAAAATTTAGTAACTTTAAGTTCAAGAAGACCAAAAGAGGTATTAACTTATGAAAAAGGAGAATGGATAGCTAAAAAAATTCCATTAAATCCAGTTGGTGAAGTTATAACTTTAAGAGTTCTTGAAAGAGGGAAATCAGGGTTAGTAACAAAATTATTAATAAAAGGAACTAGAGGAGAATACATTGTTGCAAAAGAGGGGAATATTAGAAATTTACTAAGTTTAAGTAAAAATAATGTAGACAGTGTAGTAAATATTTATGGTGCCAAAGGAGGAAGTGCTAGCTATAATGATAAGCCAATATCAAAAAATCCAAGTATGTTACCATCAGCATTTATAGCAATAGAAAAGCTAGGAAATGGTGGTTTTAATATTTATGGTGGAGGATTTGGACATGGTTCTGGTATACCTCAATGGTCTGCCATGGATTTAACTAAAAATAAGGGATATTCATACAAGCAAGTTTTACAAAGATATTATACAGATACAAAGTTAAAAAATATGAGATCAGTAGATGGGGTAGGAGATAAAATAAGAGTTGGTATAATGAACAGTGGATTTTCAACTCTTAATCATTCAAAAATTTCAATGTTTTCTTTAGGAAACATAAAGATAAAAAGTAAAGATGGAAATGTAAATATAAATCCAAGAACTTCGGTTGATTTTGTAGTAAAAGATGGATATACACAAGTAATTGTTCAAAATAAATTAAGATTGAAGACAAGAAATTTTATAAATATCACATCTAATAAAATGATTTCTGTAACAAACATAAGGAGAAATGTGAGAAATTATAAATATCCAACATATAGAGGTGAATTTGAAATAAGATTAGCTCAAGGTGGAAAAAGTTTAAATTTAATTAATGAAATAAATATAGAAGATTACTTATTACAAGTTGTACCAAGTGAAATGCCACAAAGTTTTGGGCTAGAAGCTCTTAAAGTTCAAGCAATTGCTGCAAGAACTTATGCAGCTAAAGATATTTTAAGAAATAGATATATAAAGCAAGGATTCCATATAGTTGATAGTACTCAGAGTCAAGTTTATAATAATTTGGATGAGAACGAATTGTCAGCACAAGCAGTGAAATCAACGAAAGGATTAATATTAATACACGAAGATAAACCGATTGATGCGAAATACTACTCTACTTCGTCCGGATTTAATTCAAATGCTCATAATGTATGGTAAAATATAAAAAAAGCATTGACTAAATAGTCATTATAGATTAAAATGGTCTGTGACTATTTAGTCATTTTAAATTTAAAATGAAATAAGGGGGCTTTATGCTAAAGGAGGGAAAGAAGGAACAGATATTAGAAGCAGGAAAAGATGTTTTGTTAAAAAAAGGAATATTTAAAACTAGAGTTGAAGATATAACTAATTATTTAGGAATTGCAAAAGGAAGTTTTTATACATATTTTAAATCAAAAGATCAACTTTTAGAGGAAATTATTGATCGAGTGTATGAAATCAGAGAAAATGAATTAGAGGAGCTTTTAGAAAGTAACTATAATTACAGAGAACAAATAAAAATATTTATAATAAAAAGATTTGTTATATCGTCAGATAATTTAAACTCTCATTTAATATTAATAAATTTAACAAGAAATTTAGAGCATTTAACACCTGTTCTTAGAGAAAAACTTCTAAAAATAGAAATTTTAAACAGAAAGTTTCTAAAAGCTATAATAAAAAATATTCCATGTATAAACTATACAGAAGACGAAATGAATACCATTATAATTTTTATTATGGGTGGAATAAAATCATATAGATTAGAAAGATTATTCTATAAAAATACAGATGACTATTTTATAAGTGATATAGAAGAGTTTAGAGAACGATTAAGAAATATAAACTTAGAAAAAGAAGTCGAATTAGTGGTAAATGGAATTTTAAAATTACTAACAGGAGGAAATTAATGAAAAAGTTATTAGGATTACTGGTATTGCTTTCAACAGCAGCCTTTTCAAGAGAACTGACATTAGAAAGTGCAATTGATCTAGCTTTAGAAAATGGAAAAACGATAAAAACATCAGAGTTATCAAAAGAAAATGCAAAGTTAAATGTTAGAAGAGCATTTAAAACAGCTTTACCAACAGTAACATATAATGGACAATATCAAAAAGCAGAGCACACAAATAGAAATATGCTAGATATAGTTGAATCAGATGGAACAACAGGAATAGGAGCTAAAAGTGGATATTCACAAACAATAGGTCTTTATCAACCTTTATTTAGAGGAGGAGCTATAACGGGTGGAATTTTAGGTGCCGAAGCTTCAAAAAATATGGCAGATATTTATCTTTTATCTGAAAAAAGAGATGTTAGGTTAGATATTATATCTTTATACTCAAGTATAATAAATTTTGAAAAAGATTTAACAGTTTTAGAGGCATCTAGGAAAGAGTTACAAGCTAGATATGATAAACAAAGCGAACAATTAAATTTAAGACTAGTTACAAAAGCTGATCTTTTAAAAACTGAATATTCTATTTTAGATTTAGAGGCACAAATAACAGGAACTAAAACAAATTTAGAGATAGCTAAAAAAGATTTGAAATTGAAGTTAATGATTCCAAATAATGAAGAGATTACTTTAAAAGATTTCCAAGTACCAGAAAACTTAACATCAGGAATTGATTTTGGAAAAGATTTAGATCAAGCACTAACAAATAGTTTGTCTGCTAAACTAGCAGTAAATAAAGTTAACTATGCTCAAGCTGAAAAAGTTGTAGCAAGATCAAGTTTATTACCACAAGTTGATGCTTTTGCAACATATGGAACAGCAAAAGAGAGTCATCACTTTGACAATAGCTTTGATAACGCTGAATGGAGAGGTGGAGTTTCAGTGAAATGGGATGTATTTTCATTCGGAAGCGGAATTGATGAATATAATGTGGCAAAAAACAATGAGAATATAGAATCTATTAATCAAGAACTAACATCAGATAATATAAAACTATCTGTTACAAAAAATTATAGAGAGTTAATACGTTTACAACAACTAAGAGACTCTAGAAATAAGGCTTTAGAAGCAGCAACAGAGAATTTCAATATAGATACAGAAAGATATAATGCAGGATTAATTTCAACTGTAGATTATTTATTATCTGAAAGTCAATATAGACAGGCAGCTGTAGATTATAACTCAGCAGTATTAAATTATTATGTAGCATTTGAAAAGTATAGATCATCACTTATTTAATATTTAGGAGGAAAGATGAAAAAGGGATTATTCATATTAACAGCGGCAGCTATCTTGATGACTGCTTGTGGGAAAAAAGAAGAAGCAGTAGTAGAAAAACCAAAAAAGCCAGTAGTAGCATCACAAGTTAAAAAGGAACAAGTTTCAGATATATATACAACTGATGGAACAATTGTGCCTCAAGAAAAGGTAAATCATACATTAGATACACAAGGAACTGTATCAACAGTATTAAAGAAAAATGGAGATTTTGTAAAAAAAGGTGAAGTTATAGTAAAATTTACAGATGCAAAAGCCGAGTCAAATTATGATGCAGCAAAAGCTAATTTACAATCAACAAAAAATAATTTTGAAAAGTTTAATAAACTTTACGAAAAACAGATGATATCTCAGTTAGAGTTTTTAAATTATAGAGATGCATATACAAATGCATTAGCAAATTATACAGCTAAAAAATCAAACTACGATAAATTAACTAGAAAATCTGAGTTAACAGGATTAGTAGGAAACTTAAATTTAAAATCTGGAAATATAATAGAAGCTAATTCAACTGTATTCACAGTAGTAGATGAGAATGTAATGGAAATAACTGTTGATTTCCCAGGTTATTGGTTAAGTACATTAAACGAGGGATCACCAGTGACTTTAATGGTTTCTGATTTAGGTGGAAAAGAGTTTGATGGAAAAATTAAATCTATAAATCCAATAGCAGATTCTGAAACTAAAAAGTTTCCAGTAAAGATATCTATTGAGAATAAGACAAAAGAGTTGAAAGATGGAATGTATACAAAGGTTGTAATTCCAACTGAGAAAAGAGAAGGACTTATTGTACCTCAACAAGCAGTTTTCATAAGAGATTTATTAAGTTATGTTTATAAAATAGAAGATGGAAAAGCAAAAAGAATAGAGGTTGTAACAGGAGCTACAATAAAACCAAATATTGAGGTTATATCAGAAGAGTTAAAACCAGGAGATTTAGTAGTATCTGATGGTATATTTGGATTAGCTGATGGAGATGAAATTACAATAAATAACGAAACAAAATAGAAATTAAAGAGGTGAAAGATATATGTCATTAGCAGGTATTGCTATACGTAGACCCGTTGCAACAGTAATGGTAATGGTCTCGATGGTATTCTTAGGAATT
>OGWY01000016.1_pt1 | contig 110913 bp, 112 predicted proteins | sample 1576121 | NCBI WGS metagenome assembly OGWY01 (sample SAMEA3541543, study PRJEB24748) | human gut metagenome | biome: human gut; feature: human-associated habitat; material: faeces | place: China | collected 2012 | reverse complement strand
CTTGTAGGTGATTCTATCCTCACCGGCCTGTACGCTCTCAGAATCGCTCATAGCGGCCTTGATCGCATCCTTGAGGGCTTCGACCTCTGCCGTTGCCTCTTCGATGAGGGCTTGCAGCTCCCGCATCTCGCGGACTTTGCGTTCCATCTCGTTAATGCTCATTGTGTTATCCTCCTTGTTGATTTGTTGGGGAGGCGATCTCCTGAGGCTCTATCCCTTTGGGAATTTCTATCAATCTCTTCTGATCGTCAGTTGTGAAGCATTGTTTTGCTTTTGTTTATAGAGGTGCGATTTTGGAACGAAAAGCATGACGGCGATGGCTTCAATTTGCTGCTTCATTTTTCGAAAAAACCGTGGCATACTGCCTATGCCGCGAGCGAAGCTGCGGAGGATGAAGAAACCGTGACGCTCAAGTGGGCGAACGCCGACTGGTCGAAGGCGGCGAAGGTCAAGGTGTTCTTCCTTGACGCGGACCGCAAGCCCGTCGCCGAAGCGGTGACGGCGCTGATCAATGGCAAAAGTAGAAGAAATGAAGCTTTGGCTGCTGAAACAGAAACAGACGACAAGCTGGGATTCTCCGGTAGCTACTGCTGATGCGGTTTATGCGTTGTTGTGTCAGGGTAGCAATTTGCTGGAAAGTAAAGGAGATGTCCGCATTACTTTGGGTGATAAGGTGTTGGAGACTTTCTCTCCTGCAAAGACCACCGTACCCGGATTGGGATATGTTAAGGAAGTCTTTGCGCAAGGCAGTCCTGAGGTGAAAGCAAAGTCCGTTACCGTAGAGAAAAGGGATGCGGGCATTGCATGGGGAGCTGTCTACACACAATTCTTGTCGCCCATATCCGATGTGAAGCAGCAGGGCGGAGCATTGAACATTGAGAAGAAACTCTTTGTAGAGCGCATTTCGGCCGACGGGCAGAAATCTTTGCAACCGTTGACAGAGGTAGCACAGCTCTTCGTGGGTGATAAGATTGTTTCCCGACTTACTGCCCGTCTGGACCGTGCCATGGATTTCGTTCAGTTGAAAGACCAGCGCGGAGCTTGTTTCGAACCGGAAAATTCGCTTTCGGGTTATCGCTGGAACAACGGGGTCGGATATTATGCGGAAGTGGAAGATGCAGGAACCAATTTCTTCTTCGATCATCTGGGTAAAGGCGTTTATGTATTGGAACATAGCTACCGGGTGGCTCGTGGTGGTACGTATGAAACCGGACTGGCTACCGTGCAGTGTGCTTATGCGCCGGAATATGCTTCACACTCTGCGGGTGGAACTGTTGTAATCAAATAGGGTAGATGGATTTACTTGCTATCGAATGTTTATAGGTTATAAAAAGCAGAACGAAAATCTGTGTATCTCGCTTAAAAGCTTTACATTTGTGCAACTAATTTAGAAGCAATATAAATGAGACGCAGTTTTATCACTCTATATGCGATTGCAGCTACGGCATTGACTGCCGTAGCTCAACCGCGTTTTACCTCTAATACGGAAACGTATGATTTCGGGCAGATTGAATGGAAACATCCGGTGACGGTACAATATTCCATAACAAACACGGGTGACCGGCCTTTGGTGCTTACCGAGGTGGAACCCGATTGTGCCTGTTCCGTGGCTCAATGGACAAAGACACCTATCGTCCCGGGAGCAAAGGGAACCGTCAACGTCACTTTTGATGCGGAGGCTTTGGGGCATTTCAACAAATCCGTAGCCATTTACTGCAATGCACAACCCCATCTGGTCTATTTGAAGTTCAACGGTGAGGTGGTGCGTGAAATCAAGGACTTTACCAAAACCCATCCATACCTCATCGGACAGATACGTATTGACAAGAACAGTCTTGATTTTCCCGATGTACAAGCCGGTGAGAAGCCGGTGATGCATATCGGGGTAGTGAACCTGTCCGATCGCCCATACGAACCCGTGTTGATGCATCTGCCGCCCTATCTGCAAACGGAAGTAAAACCCAATGTCCTGCAAAAAGGGGAGAAAGGGGTCATTACCGTCACATTGGATTCCGAACGGCTGACGGACTTCGGACTGACGCAGTCCTCTGTCTATCTGGCACGTTTTGCAGGCGACAAGGTGGGCGATGAAAATGAGATACCTGTTTCCGCCATTCTTCTGCCGGACTTTTCGGGCATGAGCGATACGGAAAAGGCGAATGCTCCTGTTGTCAACCTTTCTATCAAGGATATTGACATGAGCACAGCATTGGCAAAGAAGTCGAAGGCACGTCAGGATATTGTTATAACGAATACCGGACGTTCTCCTTTGCAAATCAGCAAGCTTCAGGTATTCCATCCGGCAGTGGGAGCCGGTTTGAAGAAGAGCGTGCTGAAACCGGGCGAAAGCACCCGTCTGCGTGTAACGGTTGTAAAGCGGAATATTGGAAAGAAACGCCGTCATCTGCGTTTGCTGATGATTACGAATGACCCGATGCAGCCGAAAGTCGATCCCGTGGTCGGGCAAAGGGGCGGTAGACCGCGATGCCCTCAACCGCGCCCTGTACCAGTCGCGCCTGCAGGAGCTGGCGCAGGAGCGCGGCGAGGACAACCCGGCGCTGGTCGTCGAGCTTCAGCGCACGCTGCTGACCGATATCCCGCCGCAGCCGCTGCCTGGCGAACGGCCGCTAAACCGCTGGGCGTTGTTTCCGGGCGCGCTGCTGCTGGTGGTCCTGAGTCTGGGCCTGTATCTGAAAACCAGCGATATTGGCCAGGTGCTGCTCTGGCAGCAGGCTGAACGGCATTATCCTGCGCTGTTGCAGCAGGTTAAGGACCCGACGGCGGCGCCGCTGCGAATGGATGAGCTGGCGGAGCTGCGGCTTGGCCTGCGCAGCCACCTGCAGGATACCCCGAACGACCTCGCCGGCTGGCAGCTGCTTGGGCGGCTGGGCCTGTTGTTAAACGATGGCGAGACGGCGATCGGCGCCTTTGGCCGGGCGCATGCTCTGGCGGCGGATGACCCGGCGGCGGCTTTCGATTACGCCAGCGCGCTGGTGCGGGCGGGGGATAGCGGTCAGGTTCGGATGGGCGAGCTGCTGCTGCGTGACCTGCATCAGCGGCAGCCGAACAGCCTGCCGGTGCTGGAGATGCTGGCCCTGAGCGCGGTGCGTAATGAAGATTACCCCGAGGCCGTGGCGGCCCTGCAGGCGTTGCTGGCCCGGCTACCGGAAGGGGATGCGCGGCGCGAGGCGATCGTCCGCCAGCTGGCGCAAGCGCAGCAGCAGGCGCAGTGACTGTCCGGCGGCGCTACGCAGGCGCGGGCCTGGGCATGCCACCAGCAGAGTACGGGCGGCCCTGTTTTTGTAGGCCGGGTAAGGCGTCAGCCGCCACCCGGCAAAAAATCGGCTCCGTGCCCGCTGTCCTTGCCCGGCGGCGCTACGCTTGCGCGGGCCTACGAAGGGCGCGAATAGAGCGCCAAATCGCGGGTAGCCTTTGTAGACCGGGTAAGGCGCCAGCCGCCACCCGGCAACATGTTGGGCTCGGAATCTGATATCTTGCCGGCGGTGGTGGAGACTATTATTGGTTTCCTGGTTCTCAGCCCGGGAAAGCGTTTCTCACGCGTGACTTCAGCGTACTCTTTGCTCCCGCTTCGTGGTGCTGCACCTGGTTCTCCGTGGCGCAGGGAGCGTCATGGAACGGCAACGACTGCCGTACGGTTCTCTCTCCCTCCGGAAGAAGGCCTGGGTGAGGGAAAGCACTGCCGGGAAGTCTTTTATGTTATCTGTGGCTTCAGCGTATTTTGCGCTCCCGGTTAATCTTCTGCGTTATGCCTGGCATGGCGCAGGGAGCGCACAGGGGGCGGCCAGTCGCCGCCGCCCCCTGTACCCCCGGGCTCCGGCCAGCAAAATCGCCGCTACGCGGTCCCTTCGACTTATCCCTGCAGGCTTCGGGTCGGGCCGAGGCAGCGTCCATGCAAAACACGGCCCTCAGCCAGCATCCATGCGGGCTGCCCCGGCCTTTCGGGAACGTCTCAGCGATTTTGAGGCCGCCAGCACCGGCAGTTTAAGCAACAATGGTGAATAAATTAACGACAAGTCGCACGGGCCGTAGGCCGGGTAAGTCGCAGCCGCCACCCGGCACAAAACCGGCTCCGCACCCGCTGCCCTTGCCCGGCGGCGCTACGCTTGCGCGGGCCTACGAAGGGCGCGAAATGAGCGCCAAATCACCGGGCCGGGTAAGGCGTAGCTGCCACCCGGCAAAAATACGGCACCAGAGCGTAGCCCGGATAAGGCGCCATGCGCCGCCATCCGGGTTTTTCTCTGCTGGCGCTGTCATGCCGCAGACGCGGCTTTCAAAAGCTTCTCGATGTTGTAAGTGTACGAATGCTATTCCAGAATTTCATGTCTGCTGTGTGCCAAAAGCGGACGTGGCTTACATCAATGTATTTTGGTTGAGCACGTGCCAGTCACAAATTTTTAGCGCCATTGTATAACTTAGTAACCACTTCAATAATTTCAGTCACGCCCTCCGGGTGAGATGTCATTCGGGGCGCTGGGATGTAACCATGAAATATACCCACAGCCTGACTAGATAAAATCTAATAAAAAGCGATGAGGTTTCGTTAACTAATGAATCGCCTGTGTGCGAAAGGATTAAGCTTTAATCGTCTTTTTTTAAGCCTGCCTGAAAGTGTTGATCACGATAAATTCTGGGGGCGACGCCATAAACGCGCTTGAAGGCACTACTGAAGGTACTTTCTGAACTGTAGCCCAGCTTAAAACAAATCAGCTTTACAGACTCACGGGTATATCTCAGGGATTTACTCGCAAGCCGCATACGCCAGTTTGTCAGATACAGAAGAGGCGTGAGTCCCGTTACCTCCCTGAATTTTTTTGAAAAGCCAGCTCGTGACATACCAGATATTGTTGCCAGCTCAAGCAAACTCCAGTTGTTTTCTGGTTCCTGATGAATTGCGCTAAGTACCTTGTTTATACGGGCATCGCTAAATTTGTCGATGACTACGCAGCCTTCAGATGACTTTTCGTATCCACTTCTCAGCACTTCAATCATGATCAGGTGCATAAGGTAGTCACAGGCCTGAACAGAGCCTGGCTTATTAGCTACCTTTTCCCTAAAGAACAGCGACATAAGCGTGCACAGCGCAGAACTGTCATCGGTCTGCGTATTAAAATGAAGAACAAGCGGCAGGCCGTTAAGCAGAATATCTGAAGAAGTAAGATCAATTTCCATCTTTCCAGCCAGTAACAGGTTTTCGTCACCTCCATAGTTGACGGTCTCGTTAACGCGAGGCCTTTTTTTCTCAGAGGACTCAGCTGGCGGGATGTTAACGTCCGTCGCCATTAAAAAGCGGGCATATCGGGTCAGCACGAGGCCTTGCCCCTCACTCAGCTGGGTCCATTCAGGTTCCGCTTCCAGTCTGAACCAGAACATCCCTTTTTTTATAAAAATGAACTTGAGTCCGTTATATCCGGGAAAAGACATAGCCCAGTGATTGCCGGCGGAAAGACCTGCAGTGGCATAGCTGCGGGCAGACAGCAGATTCAAAACATCAGAAAAGGGATCCATTAGACTCCAGATAAAGTTTTTTAGACTATACGTTATTAAAATGCTAATCGAGCCCTTGTAAAATAGCAATGCTTCTGGTTGATAAACGGAAACTATATTGGCCGGGAATTTATCTCATCTTTCTGGACTGACAGGACAATGCTCATGAAATTTACTACCCTCAATAATGGCGTTCAGATGCCTATACTCGGGTTTGGCGTCTATCAGATGCAGGACTTGAAAGAATGTCAGGAAGCCGTTCTTGGTGCTCTTCAGATGGGTTATCGTCTTATTGATACTGCTGCTGCTTATGAGAATGAAACCGCCGTTGGCGCGGCCATTCAGCAAAGCGGGATCGCGCGAGATGAATTGTTTATCACTACCAAATTATGGGTACAGGACGCGGGTTATGAAAAAGCCCGCAGCGCGTTCCTGCGAGCACTTGATCGTCTTAAGCTGGATTATCTGGATTTATACCTTATCCATCAGCCTTACTCTGATGTACACGGTGCATGGCGCGCCATGGAAGAGTTATATGATGAAGGCCTGATCAAGGCTATCGGCGTGAGTAATTTTGCTCCGGACCGATTGACCGATTTGGCAACGTTTAATCGTATTACGCCAGCTGTCAATCAGATTGAAATGCACCCTTTCTTGCAGCAGGGACAAAACGTTGAGTTCATGCAGAGTATGAACGTGCAGGCACAATCCTGGGCATCATTTGCCGAAGGAAAAAACAACCTGTTCAGCAATCCACTGCTTGCCTCGATCGCACAGGTTTATAATAAAAGCGTAGCCCAGGTTGTTCTGCGCTGGCTGATCCAGCGTAATGTTATCGTTATACCTAAGTCAGTTAATCTGCCGCGCATCCGTGAGAACTTTAACGTATTTGATTTCTCAATCAGCGATGCTGATATGGAGAAAATCAGCCAGCTTGATACCGGTGAAACGTTGTTTACAGCACATACCGATCCTGAGCGAATTAAAACCGTTGGCACAAAAATCTTTAATACCTGATTTTTAATTCTCCGAGAATAAGCGCCTTATCATGAAAAAAAAATTTGATGCGTCAATCTTGCCATTGATGGCAGCAGCTCTGCTGCTGCCATCGGTCAGCAACGCAGCAGATATCTCCCGCTACGATAAAGCAGCACGGCCCCCCATTGTGCTGACAGACATGGGTAGCCTGATGTTTGCGGGAAAAACCGATACGGATGAGGAAGGTAATACTTTTCATTACGATCATGGTTATGTTCAGTATTTTATTCCTCAGAGCAGTCACAGCCTGCCTGTAGTGATGTGGCATGGTGGAGGTCAATCAGGCAAATCATGGGAAACAACGCCTGATGGACGTGACGGTTTCTGGCAAATGTTCACCCGTGCACACTGGCCGGTTTTTATAATTGACCAGCCGCGCCGTGGGAGGGCAGGAAGAACAGAGCCGGCCTCCGCAGTATCAGATATTCCCACCGACCATAAAGAATCCATCGCATGGAATACGTTCAGACTGGGTAAATGGCTCCCGCCACAAAAACCGGTTTTTTTCAGCGACTCTCAATTTCCTCAAAACGAGCGTGCCATTGAGCAATTTTTAAGATGGCAGACCCCGGATACCGGGCCTGAGCCCTCACCGGATATTCAGGAAAGGCAATTTATGGCGAAATCCATGACTGCTTTGTTGAAACAAACGGGACCTGCCATTCTGATGACTCATTCACTGAGCGGACAGTATGGATGGGAGACTGCAATGGAGTCTCCGAAGTTGGTTCGAAGCATTATTGCTTTCGAGCCAGGGGCGTTTGCGTTTCCTTCGAATGACCTCCCTAAAAATGTTAAAACCTCACTGTCATTTGTAGGAAAAGCAACAGCCCCGCAGGTTGTTTCCCCTGAGCGATTCAGAGCATTAACAGCCATCCCCGTTATGGTCATCATTGGGGACAACGTTGTACGGTCTGAGAGTGCGAGTTTTGGTGAGGAACTCTGGCGCGTTAATGAAATACGTGTGCGGCAATTCGTTGATACTCTCAACCGACATGGTGGGCAGGCTACGCTCTTTATTCTTCCCGAGCATGGAATACACGGGAACACTCATTTTGCGTTTGCGGATAAGAATAATCAGCAGATAGCAGATATTGTAGAGAATTTCCTCCACTCCAGAGGCCTGGACAGCACACACCAGTATCATTTTCAGCAGAATTTACAGTGAAAATATCATACCCATCCGCTCCTTCTCAAACTGGCCAATGGAGAAAGTTAAAATGCAGCGTAGAGATTTTATTAATGCAGGTAGCGCAATGCTGGGCGCAATAGCTTTAGGTATGTCCGCAACTGCAAACGCAGATAACGAAATAAAAGAATCTAATAATCCCGGATTATCAGGAAGCAGCAAAATGGATAACAGGTTCAGCGTTGAAAAAGATGATGCCGTTTTTATCTTTGCTGATTTACATCCCGGCCTTGTAAGTACATGTAATACGATATCTCCCGAGTCTTTGACTGCAAATGTAGGGGGGCTTGCAAAATGTGCAAAAGCTGTTTCCGCCCCTTCTTACTTTCTGACGGTTACTCAAAATGGTAAACCGGGCGAGCTGGTACCTTCGCTCAGGGAGTATGCCGATACGCACAACACCATTTTTCGTAAAATAGCCGATCCATTCCAGGTTTCTGAGATTACTGACGCCATTAAACGTTCTGGCCGAAAAACCCTTATAGTGGCTGGCTACACTGCTGAAGTGGCTGTCTTACTTACAACCCTGGGTGGAATTCAGGCTGGTTACAATGTATTCATTCCAGTAGACTGCATCGGTAGCCGCTCTTCGAGAACAGAAGACGCAGCGCTCAGGCAGGCTGAGCAGGCTGGAGGTGTGATTACTTCTTTAAGCACTCTTGCAGCCCAGTTTGCTCCAGATTTTTCTCAGGAGCCCGGTAAGACTATTCTCTCTGTGATTGCATCAATTAAAGCCTGACACCTGTTATAAAACAGAGCAGCCTTGGGCTGCTTCGCATGAAATCAAACTGCGAGATTTGCAATGTCCGAAGATCGCTCATGGCGGACCTACAACTCAGTCGCTCGTCCGATCCGCGTCAGCAGCGGGCGTTACGCATGAACTCTAATGATCAATGGGTGGGGTAGTTCCCCTACTTAGCGCGTTGTTCCACTCATCCAGAGTCACAGTAAAAAGCATGCTTGCGGGCTCATTTTTCACGTCATGAATATTTCGTGAAAACCGGAGACCTGCTTTCGTCAGGATCTTTTGGGATGCCAGATGGTTTGGTCTTACTACCGCAGAAATCTCAGCCAGTTTTAAAACATCAAACCCGTACCCGACCGCATATTTAGCGAACTCTGTCGCCAGACCTTTCCCCCATGATTCTGTAGAGAAACGATACCCCAGGTTCATTATCGGTGTATCGTCATAACTGATAATGCTAAGCCCTCCAAAACCGATAATTCTATCGGGATTCTCTTTCAGTGAGATAGCCCAGTTTCCGAACCTATAATTCTCCCAGTGGTTAAGCCAGCGGGCCATTACATTACGTGCGTGACTAATATCGGGATACGGGCCTGCTGGATTGAACGTATTTGTTGCAGGGTCGCCATAAATCCTGAAGAGATCATCTATATCTGATGCGTTTACGCGGCGAAGATAAAGTCTTGAGCGATCTGGTTGCAAAGTAATCTCCTGATCTACGGTTTATAAAGTGGAGTATATTGCTGATATATAGATGTTAGATCCAGATTTCTCAACAGGGTTGTTATGCTCGTGTGACAAAATATTCAATCGCACACAGTGACAGGTAGCTCTTCGCTCAAAGCATACTTTCATCCCAGCCAGATTGCCACGTTGTGCCGAAGCGTAAGTGACAACGCCAGAGACTTTCAAATATCGTTGCTGTGTTTTGCACGAAGCTCACACCCAAACCAAAAAAAAGCCCCTGCGCGAAAGCAGGGGCAAGCCATGTCAGAGCTTTTTTATTAGTTAAACACCATCCCGCCGTCGATCAGCAATGACTGACCGGTCATATAATCGGAATCCGGGCTGGCAAGATAGGAGACGCAGGCGGCGACATCTTCCGGCTCGGACAGGCGGCCGAGGGTGATGCGTTTGGCGAACTCGGCGGTACCGTACCCCAGCGGTTTACCGGCGGCTTCTGACACCTGGCGGTCAATTTGGGCCCACATTGGCGTTTTGACAATCCCCGGGCAGTAGCCGTTGACCGTGATGCCCAGCGGCGCGAGGTCGCGAGCGGCGGTCTGGGTTAAGCCGCGTACGGCGAATTTACTCGAGCTATATACCGCCAGCTCCGGGTTGCCGACGTGGCCGGCCTGGGAACAGGCGTTGATGATTTTCCCGCCGTGACCCTCTTTCTTAAAGGCCTCGACCGCCGCCTGGATGCCCCAGATCACCCCTTTGACGTTGATGTTGTAGACTTTGTCGACAATCTCCGGGGTAATGGACTCGATCGGCGTGGACGGCGCTACGCCGGCGTTATTGACGATGACGTCGAAGCCGCCCAGCGTTTTGCGCGCCTGTTCGACGGCGGCAAACACCTGATCGCGGTCGGAGACATCCACTTTCACCGCCATGGCGCGGCCGCCGGCCTGGTTGATTTCGGAGGCGACCGCTTTGGCGGTGGCGTCGTTATAATCGGCAATGGCCACGGCAAATCCATCCTTCACCAGACGAAGGGCGATAGCTTTACCAATCCCCTGGCCGGCGCCGGTAACAAGTGCGACTTTTTTCATTTTCCTTTCCTTATTGTGATGACTTACAGAATCTGACTCAGATGCAGCTGGCCCATCAGCAGCGGGTTATCGCGATAATCTACCGGGATGGCCACCACCGCCGGGCCGTCGACGTCCATCGCCGCGTGCAGGGTCGGCTCCAGCGCCTCGGCGCTTTCCACGGCAAACCCTTTCGCGCCGAAGGATTCGGCATAGGCTTTAAAATCCATCGGCCCGAACTCGACGCCGGACAGGCGCTGGTATTTTTTCTCTTCCTGAATGGCCACCATGTTGTAGCCGTTATCGACCCAGATCAGGTGCAGTACGTTGGCTTTCAGGCGGACGGCGGTCTCCAGCTCCATGCTCGACTGCAGGAAGCCGCCGTCGCCGGAGACGGAGACCACTTTTCGCTCAGGATTGACCAGCCAGGCGCCGATGGCCCAGGGCAGGGCGACGCCCATGGTCTGCTGGCCGTTGGAGATCATCACCTGACGGGCGCGGAAGCTGTACAGGTAGCGGGCAATCCAGATATGGAAGCTGCCCATGTCCACGGTCAACGTGACGTCGCTGTTGACGATGTCCTGCATGGCGCGAACGATACGCAGCGGATGCAGGGCAAACTGGTTGAGCTGCGCGCCGCGGCGGTCCAGCAGCTCGCGCTGGTGCTGGCGGTCGCGGAGGATCTCTGCCGCCTGCGGGGAGAGCACCAGCCGATGATCGATATTTTGCGCCAGCTTGTTGAGAGTGCCGGCGATATCGCCCACCAGCTCGACATCCGGGGTGTAGTTGCGCTCTTCATAGGCGGGCAGCACGTCGATGTGCACCAGCGTCGCGTTGCCGCTGTTCCACATCGCCGGTTCGTATTCCACCGGGCTGTAGCCGATGCAGATCACCAGGTCGGCGAGCTGCAGCAGACGGTCCCCGGCCTGGTTGTTAAACAGCCCAACCCGGCCGGCGAAGCGAGAGAAGTTATCCTGATTCACCGCTCCGGCGGCCTGATAGGTGCTGGTGACTGGAATATGGCTGGTCTCCAGCAAACGGCGCAGCGCCTTGCTGTTTTCCGGCTGGCTGGCCATCAGGCCGAGCAGGAAGATCGGGTTCTTCGCCTGGGCGATAAGCTTCGCCACCTGGTCGATGGCATCATCCGGCGCGGCGCCCATCTGCGGGGCCCCGCTGGCCGGCAGCACTTTGCCGCTGACCGGGCCATCGACCACATCCTGCGGCAGGCTAACGAACGCGCTGCCCGGCCGGCCCTGCTCGGCGGCGCGGAAGGCATTGGAGACCACTTCCGCCAGCGCATCCGGCGCCGTCACCTCGACGGCGTATTTGGTTACCGGGCTGAACATCGCCACCGTATCCATACTCTGATGGACCTGTTTGGCTTTATCGGCGCGTTTTACCGCGCCGCCCAGGGCCACCACCGGGTCGCCTTCGCTGTTCGCGGTGGCCATGCCGGTGATCAGGTTAGAACAACCCGGACCGGAGGTGACCAGCGCCACGCCCGCTTTGCCGGTAATACGTCCGACGGCGGCGGCCATAAATGCGGCGTTGGCTTCGTGGCGTACCGGAATAATGCGAATGGAGGAATCCAGCAGTGAATCGAAGACCTTGTCGATTTTGGCGCCGGGGATGCCGAACACCTGGCGTACCCCCTGAGCTTCCAGCTGACTGACGACGAGATCGGCGCCGTGCGCCCACTGGCGTACCGGATACTGTTTGTCCATGTGACCCCCTTAACTTTCTACGGAACGGATGGCGGCATCGAGATTATCGGGATGCAGATTAGCCTGCAGGAATGCGCTGTCGGCGGGCAGGTCGATCATCAGCTTGTGAATTTCGCCGAAGGTCAGCACCCCGTGGTCGAGCTGGTAATCCAGCAGGTGACCGCCGCCTTTGCGGTCATCGGTAATAAAATGCTCGTGATACCCGGCGACGTTGATCCCCTGCATATGCTGCGGGGTCCGGAAGCCGACCAGCACCCCTTCGCGCTGGTTAAAGCGGAACACCGGCTGATCGTCGAGGACGTCGGTCATCGCCCGGTACGGCGGCGTCTGGCGCGGCACGGTGCGGGTATGGGCATGGCGGAAATGGCCGTCGATGCGCAGGGCGCAGAACAGGTTGTCAGAGGGGATTTGCTGGTCGATCACCTCGTGCAGCTGCTGGCGGCTCACCGGATGGTCAAAGGTTTTCCGGTACTGCGGCTGGAACCAGGTCATCACCGCGAACGGCGTTTTCTGCTCCGGCTGGGCTTTGCGCGCGCTGCCGTCGGCGCGCAGCTGATAGACCTGACTGCTGAAGGCGATCAGCTCCCCGTCCAGCTCATTAAAGGTGCCGAGGCCGAAATCGCCGTGTTTCAGCAGGTCGGCGATGGTGGTGCTGCCTTCGTAAACCCCGCTCAGCAGGGCGCTCATGAGCGATGTCTGATAGAGCACGCTCTCGGGATGCTGCGCGGAAAACGCCCGCAGGGTTTCGCATAGACTCTCTTCGCAGGTGCATTCAGCAGAATGATTCATATACCACTTCCTCGTTCAACAAATATAAGAAAGGTTAAATAAATGTTGACCCGATTCAGCTCACAGTTCCAATATAGAAACCATGCTGGTTTGAGACGTTTTCGATATGGAACTTCGTTATCTTCGCTATTTTGTCGCCGTCGCCAGGACGCGGCACTTCACCCAGGCCGCCAAGGAGCTGGGTATTTCACAGCCTCCGTTAAGTCAGCAAATTCAGCGGCTTGAGCGCGAAGTGGGGACCCCGCTGTTCCGGCGTTTAACCCGCGGGGTGGAGCTGACGGAAGCGGGAGAGTCTTTCTATGAGGATGCCCGCCAGATCCTCGCCATGAGCGATGCGGCGCTGGAGAAGGCCAAGGGCATTGCGCGCGGGATGAACGGCAGCCTGTCGCTAGGCATTACCAGTTCTGATGCTTTCCATCCGCAAATCTTCACGCTGCTGCACCGTTTTCAGCTCGACCACCCCGGGGTGACCCTGCACCAGATGGAAGACAATATGGCCAATCTGATGACCGCCCTGAGCGAGGCCGAGCTGGATATCGCCTTCGTCCGCCTGCCGTGCGAGAGCAGTAAAGCCTTTAATCTGCGGATTATCGATGAGGAGCCGATGGTTATCGCGCTGCCGCGCGATAACCCGCTGGCGACGCAGCCGACCCTGGCCCTGGAGCAGCTGCGCGACGTGGCGCCGATCCTCTTCCCGCGGGAGGTGGCCCCCGGGCTGTATGAGCTGGTGTATAACAGTTGCCTGCGCGCCGGGATCGATATGGAGCGCGCCTGGCAGTCGTCGCAAATTTCGTCGTCGCTGAGCATGGTCAATGCTGGCTTCGGCTTCGCGCTGGTTCCGCAGTCGATGACCTGCATCCAGCAGCCGAACGTCAGCTATCACCCGCTTAGCGGGGCGCCGCTGAAGACCGATATCGCCATCGCCTGGCGGCGCTTCGAGCGCTCGCGTACGGTGAAACGCTTTCTGGCGATGTTCTGATCTTCGCGGCGCCAGCGGCTTACTGCGCCACCCAGCCGCCATCCATGTTCCATGCGGCGCCGCGCACCTGGGCGGCGGCATCGCTGCACAGAAACAGCGCCATTTCGCCCAGCTGCTGCGGGGTGACAAACTCCCCGGAGGGCTGTTTTTCCGCCAGCAGCTGGGCGCTGGCCTGCTCCGGGTCGACCCCCTCGGCGATGCGTTTGTCGATCTGCTGCTGCACCAGCGGGGTTAGTACCCAGCCAGGGCAGATGGCGTTGCAGGTGATGCCGCTGCGCGCGGTTTCCAGGGCCACGGTTTTGGTCAGCCCGACCACCGCGTGCTTGGCGGCGACGTAGGCCGATTTCTCTTTCGACGCCACCAGGCCATGCACTGAGGCAATGTTGATGATGCGCCCCCAGTTGCGCTGGCGCATACCCGGCAGCGCCAGGCGGGTGGTGTGGAAGACGCTGGAGAGATTGATGGCGAGAATATCGTTCCATTTGTCCTCCGGGAACTGCTCCACCGGGGCCACGTGCTGGATGCCGGCGTTATTGATCACGATATCGACGCCGCCGAAGGTGCTTTCGGCATAGCGCATCATCGCCTCGATCTGCCCGACGTCGCGCAGGTCGGCGTCGTGATAGCCGGGGATCTTGCCCAGCGCGGCGACTTCAGCCCGGGCGTGGCTGCTGTCGCCGAAGCCATTGAGCACCAGCTGGGCGCCTGCCTGCGCAAGCACTTTGGCGATCCCTAAACCGATGCCGCTGGTGGAGCCGGTGACCAGCGCCGTTTTACCGTGTAAGTTCATTGTATTACTCCTTCAATCTGGTATCAGACAATGCCGGTCACATAGAACGTGGCAATGACAAACAGTACCGCGAGGCTTTTGATCACCGTGATGGCGAAAATGCCGCCGTAGGCTTGGCGATGGCTCAGGCCGGTGATCGCCAGCAGGGTGATCACCGCCCCGTTGTGCGGCAGGGTGTCCATGCCGCCGCTGGCCATGGCGGCGACACGGTGCAGGACCTCGAGCGGAATATTGGCGGCGTGGGCGGCGGCGACAAAGGTCTCGGACATCGCCGCCAGGGCGATGCTCATCCCCCCGGAGGCCGAGCCAGTGATCCCGGCCAGCACCGTGACGCTGATCGCCTCGTTTAACAGCGGATTGGGAATGGCCGCGAGGGCTTTTGACAGCACCAGGAAACCCGGCAGGGCGGCGATAACCGCGCCGAAGCCATACTCAGAGGCGGTGTTCATCGCCGCGAGAATAGCCCCGCCCACCGCCGTCCGACTTCCCTCCGCCAGCCGGCCGCGGATATTGCGATAGCCGCAAACCAGCACCAGCACAATGCCGGAGAGCAGCGCCGCCTGCACCGCCCAGATGGCGGTGATTTTCCCCACTTCGGTGACGACAGGCTTCGCCAGGCCCGGCAGGGTGAGCTCATGGCTAGCGCCGTACCACTGCGGGATCCAGTGGGTGAACAGCAGATTCAGCACCCCCACTAACAGCAACGGGGCGATAGCGATCAACGGATGCGGCAGATCGATGTCATCCGGGGTCTCCGGCTCATTTTGCAGGTCGGTCCCATAGCCTTCGCCGCTGGCCTGCGCTTTGCGGCGCTGACGCTCCAGCCACAGCAAACCGAAGATGATAATGAACAGCGAGCCGATAAGCCCCAGCCAGGGGGCCGCCCAGGCGTTGGTGCCGAAGAAGCTGGTGGGAATAATATTCTGGATCTGCGGCGTGCCGGGCAGGGCGTCCATGGTAAACGAGAATGCCCCGAGGGCGACGGTGGCGGGGATCAGCCGTTTGGGGATCCCGCTCTGGCGAAACAGTTCGGCGGCGAAAGGGTAGACGGCAAAGGCCACCACAAACAGCGACACCCCGCCGTAGGTCAGCAGGGCGCACACCAGCACGATCACCGGGATCGCGTGGCGGCGCCCAAGGATGCGGATGGCGGCGGCGACAATCGAACGAGAGAATCCCGACAGCTCAATCAGCTTGCCGAATACCGCGCCCAGCAGAAACACCGGGAAATAGAGCTTCACAAAGCCGACCATTTTTTCCATAAACAGGCCGGTAAAGGCCGGGCCGACCGCGCCCGGGTCGGTGAGCAGCACCGCGCCGAGGGCGGCGATCGGCGCAAAGAGGATCACGCTGTATCCACGGTAGGCTGCCAGCATCAGTAACGCCAGCGCGGCCAGGGCTATTATCACACTCATCACGACGTCTCACTCTCATTGTTATTGTAGGGGTACAGAACGCGATACTAGGGTTTCAGGGCGAAGCGCAGCTGGTGTTCCCGGCGCGACTGGATGCGCTGGTGCCGGGCCTCGTCCCAGCGGTAAAAGCCTTGCCCGCTGCGGGCGCCGGTGTCGCCTCGCGCCACTTTCTCCGCCACCAGCGACATCATCTCCGTGCCGCTGGCCAGCTCCGGCAGCAGGTGCTGGCAGATATCCTGGACCGTCGCCAGGCCGGTCATGTCCGCAGCCTCCAGCGGGCCGACCATCGCATAGCGGCGGCCCAGCGAGGCGCGCATCACCTGGTCCACCACCTCCGGGGAAGCGATGCCGCTGTGGACGATATGCAACGCTTCGCGCAGCAGGGCGAACTGCAGCCGGTTGCCGACAAAGCCCGGCGCGGCGCGGTTGAGCACCACCGCCTCCAGCGCGCAGGCGGCGCAAAAGTCGCTCACCTCGCGCGCCAGATGAGGCAGCGTGGCGCTCCCGGGCACCACTTCCACCAGCGGGATCAGGTGCGGCGGATGCCAGAAATGAGCGATCAGTAGCCGTTCCGGGAGGCGCATGCCCTGCGCCAGCCGATCCGGCGGCAGGCCGCTGGTGTTGCTGGCGATAATCGCCTCGTCGGCGATCAGCGTTTCCAGCTCGGCGTACAGGGCGTGCTTCAGCGCCAGCCGCTCGGGGATCGCTTCAATCAGCAGCGTGGCATCGGCCAGGGCATTCAGCGTCGGGGTGGGGGTCAGACGGGCCAGCACCGCGTCGCGGTCGGCGGGAGCCTGCTGGCCGCTGGCCTCCAGCTCGCGCAGGATGGCGCTGGCCACCGCCGGAACCTCAGCGAGACGCTGCGGGTCGGTGTCATACAGGCGGACGGCGTGACCGTGACGGGCGAAATGGCAGGCGATACCGACGCCCATCAGTCCCGCGCCGAGTACCGCCAGGCGTGATGTAAACATAGTGGCTCCTGTTAACGTTGTAGAGTCATGGCGATGCCCTGGCCGCCGCCGACGCACAGGGTGGCAAGCCCTTTGCTGGCCCCCCGGCGCTGCATCTCATGCACCAGGCTGACGAGGATCCGGCAGCCGGAGGCGCCGATGGGATGTCCAAGGGCGATGGCGCCGCCGTTGACGTTGACCTTCTCGCTATCCCACTCAAGCAGCTGACCGACGGCCAGCGCCTGGACGGCAAAAGCCTCGTTGGCTTCGATAAGGTCCACCTCGTCCAGCGTCCAGCCGGCGCGCTGCAGCGCCTGGCGGCAGGCGCTCACCGGGCCGATGCCCATCACCGATGGGTCGACCCCGGCGACCGCTGAGCTGACAATGCGCGCCAGCACCGGCAGCCCAAGCTCGCGCGCTTTATCGACGCGCATCAGCAGGACCGCCGCGGCGCCGTCGTTCAGCGACGAGGCATTCCCGGCGGTGACGCTGCCGTCAGCCGGGCGAAACGCCGGGCGCAGCTGGGCCAGCTGCTGCTCGCTGGTCTCCGGGCGCGGTTGCTCATCGTCAGTCACGACTCGCGGCGGCTTTTTGCCCTGCGGGACGCTGACCGGAACGATCTCCTCACGAAAGCGCCCGGCGGCGATAGCAGCCGCCGCTTTGCGCTGGGAGCTGGCGGCGAAGGCGTCCTGGCGCTCGCGGCTGATGTCGAAGGCGTCGGCGAGGTTCTCGGCGGTAATGCCCATGTGGTAGTCGTTAAAGGCGTCCCACAGGCCGTCCTGGATCATGCTGTCCTGCAGGCTGGCGTGGCCGAAACGCAGGCCGTCGCGGGCGCCATGCATCAGATAGGGAGCATTGCTCATGCTCTCCTGGCCGCCGGCGATAACGATCCCGGCGTCGCCGCAGCGGATCGCCTGCACCGCCTGCTGAACCGCTTTCAGTCCGGAGCCGCACACCAGATTGACGGTGACCGCCGGAGTGTCGACCGGCAGGCCGGCCCGCAGCGCGGTCTGGCGCGCCGGGTTTTGCCCGCAGCCGGCGGTAAGCACCTGGCCGAAAATTAGTTCGTCGACCGCTGCGGCGGGCAGCTGGCAGCGTTCAAGCAGGCCGCGCACCACCGCTGCGCCGAGGTCGACGGCGGAAAGAGGGGCGAAGGCGCCGCGAAAGCTGCCTACCGGGGTGCGTACTGCAGCAACAATGGCAATATCGGTCATGGTCTCTCCTTAACTGAAGCGCATTTCGCGCACGTCGTCAGCGACGATCAGCCGTCCCGCCGTTTTACGTATCACCTCGTCGGGGCTGACCCCCGGGGCCACTTCGCGCAGGACAAACGCGCCGTCGACAATCTCCAGCAGGGCCAGATCGGTGAGTACCCGGCGAATACAGCCCACGCCGGTGAGCGGCAGGGTGCACTGCGGCAGCAGTTTGGATTCGCCGTTTTTTGAGGCGTGGGTCATCACCACGATGATGTTCTGCGCGCCGGCCACCAGGTCCATGGCGCCGCCCATCCCCTTGACCATTTTTCCAGGGATCATCCATGAGGCGATGTTGCCCGCGACGTCGACCTCAAAAGCGCCAAGAACGGTCAGGTCGACGTGGCCGCCGCGGATCATGGCGAACGACTGGGCGGAATCGAAGATCGCCGCCCCGGTTTGCGCGGTGACGGTTTGTTTACCGGCGTTAATCATGTCGGCGTCGATGGTTTCCTCATCGGGAAATTCGCCCATCCCCAGCAGGCCGTTCTCCGACTGGAGCATCACTTCAATGCCGGCGGGAATGTAGTTGGCCACCAGCGTCGGGATACCGATCCCGAGGTTGACGTAGTCGCCGTCGCGCAGCTCCTGGGCGACGCGCATCGCCATTTGTTCACGGGTCAGCATCTCAGTGCCCTCCGGCGCGCAGGGTGCGCTGTTCAATACGTTTTTCGAATTGCCCGACGATCAGCCGGTCGACATAGATCCCCGGAGTATGGATGGCGGAGGGGGGCAGTTCGCCCGGCGGCACAATCTCTTCCACCTCCACCACCGTAATGCGCCCGGCGGTGGCCATCAGCGGGTTGAAATTCTGCGCGGTGTGGCGATAGACCACGTTGCCGTACCAGTCGGCTTTCCAGCCTTTGACCAGCGCGAAATCGCCGCGGATCGCCTTTTCAAGGATGTAGTGTCGGCCGTCGAACTGGCGCACCTCTTTGCCTTCGGCGACCGGGGTGCCATACCCGGTGGCGGTGTAAAAGCCGGGGATGCCAGCGCCGCCGGCGCGGATTTTTTCCGCCAGCGTTCCCTGCGGGGTGAGTTCTACCGCCAGCTCGCCGCTGAGCACCAGCTGTTCAAACAGCGCGTTTTCCCCGACGTAAGAGGCCACCACCTTGCTGACCTGGCGCGACTCCAGCAGCATGCCGAGACCGAAACCGTCGACCCCGCAGTTGTTGGAGACCACCGTCAGCCCCTGCACCTGGCGACGCTGCACCTCGGCGATCAAGTTCTCGGGAATGCCGCACAGGCCGAAGCCGCCGGCGAGCAGCGTCATGCCGTCCGTTAACCCTTCCAGCGCCGCTTCGTAACTGGCGACGCGTTTATCCAGTCCTGCCATCTTGTCTCTCCTGCCTTGCGATAGCCTTATCATTGGCGCAGGCGACTGATTTGATAATTTTGAATTTGTGACTCACTCATTTGGAATTTTAATTAATTTCCTGTTAACTAATTTTTTTCAATTAGTTAACAGGATGAAAAATGAGAATGAGTGTCAAACAGTTACGCGCGTTTTTAGCGGTAGCTCACACTCTGAATTTCGCCCACGCCAGCGAAAGGCTGAATCTGTCGCAGCCAGCTCTCAGCCTGACCATCAAAGGGTTGGAGGAGGCGCTGGGCGGCGCGCTGCTGCAGCGCAGCACCCGCAAAGTGACCCTTACCCAGGAGGGGGAACTCTTTCTGCCGATGGCCCGTCAGCTGCTGGCCGACTGGGATAACGTCGAGGAGGCCATGCGTCAGAGCTTTACCCTGCAGCGGGGTAAAATTTCGGTCGCCGCGATGCCGTCGTTTGCCGCCAACGTTCTGCCGGAGGCGCTGAAAGCCTTTCGCGACCGCTATGCCGGGGTGAACGTTACGGTGCATGACGTGATTAATGAGCAGGTGATCGAGATGGTGCGCGAGGGGCGGGTGGAGATGGGCATCGCTTTCGAGCCATCGCCCAACCACAACCTGCTGTTTACCCCGCTGGCGGTGGACCGCTTCGTGGCGATCGTTCCCCAACAATCCCCGCTGGCGAAGAAAAAGCAGCTCACCTGGCAGGAGCTGTTGAGCCTCGACTTTATTACCCTGCAGCGCCCCTCGGCGGTACGCCTGATGCTGGAGGAGGCGCTGGCGCGCAGCGGACGTCAGCTGGACGTGGCGCTGGAGAGTCATCAGCTGGTGACGGTGGGGAGGATGGTGGCCAGCGGCCTGGGGGGCAGCGCGGTGCCGGCGCTGTGTAAAACGCAGATGGCATCGTTGGGCGCCGTCTGCATCCCGCTCAGCGATCCGCCGATTGAGAAGTGCGTCGGCGCGATCCATGCCGGACATCTGCCGCTGTCGAAGGCGGCGCAGGCGCTGCTGGATACGCTGAAAGGGTTTTTACCCACCTGAGGTGTGGGCGTCAAAAAAAACCGGCCTGCTGGCCGGTTTGACAATCAGATTTTACAGGCGTCGCCGCAGTCGTCGTCGGCAACGATCGCCTGGGCTTTTTTGTCCGCTTCTTCCAGACGCTCCGCGTTGCGCTCTTCCGCTTCATCCAGGCCGCTGAAGACCAGGTTGTCGAGATCAATTTCCATAAGTTACCTATCGTTGCTGGTTTTGAATCAGGGTCAGTATAGGGCATAACCGCCAGCGGATGTAGCCGCGCTTCGCGCCGAAGGCACAGAGCGTTAAGTCGCTGAGCGGAGGGCGTTACCTACCATAATTCATCGTTGACAGAATAAGTTTAGCGACAAATAACGTCGACAGGATAATTTCCTGCCTAAATATTAAATGAAAGGACAACGAAGGAGTAATTAAGCGTTGACGAAACGCTTTTATGTTAATATGGCCGCGATTATGGATGAATCTATGGATCTTAATCAATGGAACATACTGTTGCAGGCGCCATCAAAGAATGGCGTAAACATAATAAAGTGATCGGTCAGGTCAAAATAAGCTATAAAAAAATTTTACGAAAATGCAGAGAGCTCTCGCTCGCAGGAGGTAAATACAGAGAATATCAAGGACTTTGTGCGAAATATCAGTGCGCGCGGTTGACCGCGGTGACCAAAGGACTGGTGCCTTTTGAGGATAAACCGTTTAAAGCGTATCTCAATAAACGGCTGTCAAAACGACGCAAACTGGATATTGCCCATGGTTCACTGAATTTCATCGAGAAAACGTTTCACCCTGATGTCCTGCCGCAGCTCTACAATGTCGCGGATTTTGGCCGCGAGATGTTTTCTATTCCCTTGAAAAATGGCGATAAGCTTGACGTTAAGCTGCTGGCCTCGCCGTTTCAGGAGGAAGGGGAGCTGATGCTGCAGCTGTTTCTTGGCGACCGGCGCGTCTATAGCGTCTGTTTTTCCTGCACCGACGATGGCCGCGCTTATATCGGCGGCATCCAGGGCGGGAAAGATATCACCAATGACGAAGTGAAGGTGCTGACTAAAGAGCTGCATGGCGCGCGGCCGAAAAATATCATCATGAGCGTGCTGTATGGTTTGCTGCGATATTTCAACATCTCCACGGTCTACGCCATCGATTCTGATTACCACGTGAAAAGCGATCTGGTGAAAGCCAGTTATTCATCGCTGTGGCTGGAAATGGGCGGTGAGAAACAGGCTCGCGGCTGGTATAAACTGCCGGCGCAAGAGATCAAAAAGAGTATTGAAGAGGTGAAAAGTAAGCACCGGAGCCAGTTTATTAAGCGCGAAGGTCTTAAAGAGCTGATTCAGATTAATATGGCGAATGCCCTGCAGCAAATTACCTTGCCTGCGCGGGTGAATTAACGCCACTCACACGTCAGGCGGGCAGCAGGGGGCTGCTGCCCGTCTGACGATATCCTTTCTTCACTGGCGCGTTTCCAGCCAGATTTCATCCTATCCCAGAGCTTTTGTGGCCGGTCGAAAATGGCGAGGCCGCGCGTCCGGCAAGCAGTGCCAGGAATACATTCTTCAGGTTTCGGCATGGGTACCGGCTTTGACGATCTGTAGCGCGCTGGGGCTCGCCACGCTGCCGCTGGCGGTGACGAACCCCGGATGGACGGTCTCGCCGCTGGCGCTGTCCACCAATGCAATAGGCGACGCGCTATGCAGCACGTGCTGGTGGCCCCATTCCATCAGGGCGAACAGCACCAGCGCCGGGATACTGCTGTGGCTGGTGCCGATGGCCGCCCTGGCGCTAATGCTGGGCTGGGCGCATCCGCTGACCCAGATGAGCGGGTTCTTTACCAAAGCCGCGCTGATGACTTTCGGCGGGGCGTATGCCGTCCTGCCTTACGTTTACCAGGGGGCGGTGACCCACTATGGCTGGCTGACCGCAGGGCAGATGATGGACGTCCTCGCCCTGGGGGATCGACCCCCGGACCGTTGATCATGATGGTGACCTTTGTCGGGTTTGTCGGCGGTTACACCAAAGCGGTATTGGGCGTTGATGAAGTGCTGCTGGGGGGCATCGCGGCGGCGTGCCTGGTGACATGGTTTACCTTTTGCCCTCGTTTATCTTTATTCACGCCGGCGGGTCGTTTATTGAAACCACCCATAATAAAGTGGGATTTACCGCGCCGTTGGCCGCCGCCGCGGTGGGCCTTATCGTCCATATGGCGGGACTGTCCGGCGCAGGATGAGGTTGGGCGGCAACGGGCCAGCGACCCGTTAGCGCCCAACCGGACCGGGGACCATCAGGTCGTGGGGCTTTCGCGGGTGGCCCGCGTCAGCGGGTTGCTGTCGAGTTCCAGCTGGTCGCGCAGCGCCCAGCCGCGCAGCTTGCCGGGGTTAAGCAATCCCGCCGGGTCGAGAGACTGTTTCACCGCCACGACGTCGGGACGAATCACGCCCTGTTTGCCGTCCTCAACCTGCAGCACGTGGGGGTTGTTAATCTTGACGTCGTTGTCGCGAAATATCTTCATGATGGCGTTAAGACGTTCGGGCGTGGTATAGCGCACCAGCTGCAGACCGCTGGCGGTGAGATTGCCCTCGATATCGCGCAGGAATTCAATATGGGACATCACCTCCCCGGCGAAGTGCTGCTCCATCTGTAAAATTTGCTGCGGATAGCGCAGCGGATCAAACGCCGTCTGCAGATAGGTCAGCGTATTGTCCACCTTGAGCGCATGCAGGGTGGTGTGGTTCCAGCAGTATTCCATTAACGAGCCGTTGCGCGTCCGGGCCTCCTCGCTGGCCTGCCGGATGGCGTTGCTCCCGCGATGGCGCGGTAACAGGCTGGCGCAGAGTCCTTCGCTCTCCTCGGCGATCAGGCTGATAACCGCATGCTGCCCGGCGCGGTAACGATCCTTGAGGTGGCTGAAATAGTCAGCGATCGGCGTGGCCAGCAGCGCCACCTGGCGCTTCACCAGCCCCGGCGAGCGGACGCAGGCGTTGGCATAGTTCAGCGCATCGGCGAAATCGTCAAACACGTCCAGACGTTCAATCCACTGGTGCGCAGGCGCCAGCGCCAGCTCAACCTCCAGGATAATGCCGTTGGTGCCGTAGGCGTGATGCAGCAGCAGCGCTTCGGGAGCCGGGACGGTCAGCACGCGGGGGACCGGCTCGACGGTCATTACTTTGACGCTGAGCACATTGCCGGGCGCCGCCAGCGGCCCATAGTTGATGGAGCCGATGCCGCCGAACCCGCCGCCGTAGAGACCGCCCAGGCTCGCCAGTCGATAGGTCGACGGCATACAGCGCAGCTCCCAGCCCGTCTGGCGGGCGGCGGTTTCGATGTCCGCCAGGCGAATGCCGGCCTGGGCCCTCACTGTGCCGTTGCCGAGGGCGACGATCTGGTTGAGCCCGGTCATATCCACCAGCAGCCCGCCTTCGAGGGGGACCAGTTGGCCATAGTTGCCGGTGGCGCTGCCGCGCAGGGTCAGCGGCAGCTGGTGCTGCGCGCAGGCGGAGACCAGCTGGCGCAGCTCCTCTTCATCGCGTGGGCGAACCACCGCGTCCGCCTGTTTCCCCGCCAGTTGCTCGGTGAGTAGCGGACTGAACCAGTGAAAATCGCGGGAGAGCCGTTTGATCTTCGCCGGCTGTAAGGTCCACTCCAGCGCCGGGAGTGCCTGCTGGATCGCCGCGACCGCGTGTTGACGCTGTTCATCAGTCATCATTCTTTTTCCTGTTCGTCAGCAGAACATTAATGAGATTGCACGGCTTCGCTTTCATGCCAGGCGCTGAGCGCCCGGCGCGAGACCCAGGACATCACGCCAAACAGCGCGATACCGGCGAGAGAGATCAGCAGCAGCGCGGCAAACATCAGCGGGATATCCAGCTGGTAGCCGGCCTGCAGGATCTGATAGGCCAGTCCGGTATTGGTCCCGCCGGTCCCGGCGACAAACTCCGCCACCACCGCGCCAATCAGCGACAGCCCACTGGAAATACGCAGCGCGCCGAAGAAATAGGGCAGCGCCGAGGGGATACGCAGCCGCACCAGCGTTTGCCAGCGGCTGGCGTGATTGAGGCGAAAATAGCTCAGCAGGCCGGGGGAGACGCTGCGCAGTCCCTGAGTGGTATTGGAGATGATGGGGAAGACCGCCATCAGGGTGGCGCACACCACCAGCGAGAGCGTGGCATCCTTCACCCAGATGATGATCAGCGGGGCGATGGCGACGATCGGCGTCACCTGCAAAAACACGATGTAGGGAAACAGGGCGGTTTCCACAAAGCGGTTCTGCACCAGGATAAACGCCACCGCGGCGCCGATGACAATCGACAGTAGAAACGAGATCAGGGTGATCTTGAGGGTGAACAGCAGCGCCAGCAGCAGCGGCGTGAGATGCGTCCACAGGCTTTCCAGCATCACCAGCGGCGACGGCACCAGAAAGGCCGGGATACGGAAATAGCTCACCGCGCCCTGCCACAGGAGCACCATCGCCACCGCGACGAGGGTCGGATAGAGAATTTTGAGAAAACGCGGATGCTGGATCCACGGCGTTGCGGTTGTGGTTTTCATATTATGGCTCCATACCAGACTGGCTGGCCTGCAACAGACTGTCCTGCAGCTGACGGGCATACAGGGAAAAGGCCGGGCTGACGCGGAACGCCTCGCTGCGGGGGAACGGCTCGCGGATGGCGATATCTTCGACCACCCGTCCGGGACGGGCCGCCATCATGATCACCCGCTGGGAGAGAAACACCGCTTCGTGGATCGAGTGGGTGACGAACACTACCGTCAGGTTCTGCTCCTGCCAGAGACGCAGCAGGTCGCTGTCGAGTTTGTTACGCGTAATTTCATCCAGCGCGCCGAAGGGCTCATCCATCAGCAGCAGCTTTGGGCGGGTGACCAGGCCGCGGGCGATGGAGACGCGCATTTGCATGCCGCCGGAGAGTTCGCGCGGCAGGACGTCGGCGAACTTGCCGAGGCCCACCAGCTCAAGGACTTCATTCACCCGGGTATTGCCCTCCGCCCGCGGCACGCCGGCCAGATCCAGCGGCAGCCTGACGTTATTGCGCACGCTGCTCCACGGCATCAGGGTGGCTTCCTGGAAGACGAACGACAGCGGATGCTGGGCCTTTTCCCGACTGTCGCGCCGCCACAGCATCAGCTTGCCGTCGCTGGGCTCCACCAGGCCGGCGACCATCTTCAGCAGGGTGCTTTTACCGCAGCCGGACGGGCCGAGCAGGGTAATAAACTCCCCCTGATTGATGGTCAGGTTGACGGGCAGCAGCGCCCGGGTGCCGTTGCTGTAGATTTTCTCCGCCGACAGCACCTCGATGGCCGGGGTGGCAGCGGCGGGTATAAAGCGGGTATCGCTCATCACGGTCAGTTTCGGGGCGGTATTCATGGCATCACTCCGGCGTCTTTGACCATCTCCAGGGTGTAAGTCTGCTCAAACGGCACCTTGCTGGCGTCGATCAGTTTGTTTTTCACCAGCATGTCCCAGGTTTTTTTCAGCCGCGGCTCGGTGATGATGCCGATGCCGCCGGTCCTGGCGTCGCCGCCGGTCACCAGCTGGTACTGCTTCATCTGGGCAATGCCAAAGGCGATCTGCTCGGCGCCCATCTGCGGATTCGCTTTGCCGATCAGGCTGTTGCCGGGGGCGGGATCCTGCAGGTAGCTTTTCCAGCCTTCCATGGAGGCTTTGACGAAGGCCGCCACCGCCGCCGGACGTTTGCGGATGGTGTCGGCCATACAGATAATCGAGTTGCCGTAGGGCGGATATCCCCAGTCGCTGAGCGGATAGACGTAGAACGGCTGTCCGCCTTTGGCGACGGAGAACGGCTCCGAGGTCACGTAGCCCTGCTGCACCAGATTTTTATCGGCGAGGAACGGCTGAACGTTAAAGGTATAGGGGCGCACTTTGCTGCCAGCCAGACCCAGCTCGCTTTTCGCCCACGGCCAGAAGGAGGTATAGGCCTCGGTGGCGAGCAGGAAGGTTTTGTCTTTAAGTTCCGCCGGGTTCTCCACCTTGTCATGGGTGATAAACACCGTCGGCGAGTGCTGGAACACGGTGGCGACGGTCACCGCGTGCACCCCGGCCTGCCAGGTCTCCAGCGCCTGGCCGTTGTCGCCAAGGGTGCAGTCCGCCTGACCGGCCGCCATCAGCTGCATGACGTTGATCTGCGGGCCGCCCATTTTAATTTCGACATCGAGACCGGCGTGTTGATACAGCCCGGTGGCCTGGGCCTGGTAAAACCCGCCGTGTTCGGCCTGGGCATACCAGTTGGTGAGAAAGGTAAACTTCTCCGCCGCGAAGCAGGAGGCTGAGGTCGCGAGGGCGGCCACGGTCAGCAGGGTAAAAACGGGCGTCAATCTGGTATTCATCAGGGCTCCCTGGATTCAGCAGCGAAAGAAGGTGGTAGGGACTGCACAAAGCCTTGCCAGTGCTGTTTGCCCCAGGTCGGTTCGCGACGTTCGACCCAGGCCATGCGGTGGATCTCGATGATCGCCTGCGCCCAGCTGGCGGCGAGGGAGTCGAGAAGCCCTTCGCCTTGCTCCCGCGTCGCCGGGGTCGGGTCGCCAATCACCCCGCTGGGGCCAAAGTCATACGACGCCCACGCCGCCGCCGGACGGCCTTTCGACAGGGTTGGGCAGGGGAATTCCGGGGGGAAATTAGCGACGGCCCGTTCCATATGGACGCACTCCGGCGCCAGCGCCAGCATCAGCGCCGTTTCGCTATGCCCGGCGTGCATCGCCATCCGCTGTTCATGCGGGCTGAGAAACTGTTTTTCGCAGTTGGGCACGTTGAACACGTCGTGGGGGATGGCGATGAAATCCCCGTGGCGCAGGCGCATTTCCCGGCAGGCTATCTGCAGGATCTGCGGCTGGCCGCCGTGGCCGTTGATCATCAACAGCTTGCGGAAACCGGCCCGATAGAGAGATTCGGCGATCTCCAGCAGGGTATGCAGCAGCGTATCGCCGCTAAGGGTCAGGGTGCCGGGAAAATGCAGATGCTCCTCGGACTTACCGTAGACGATCGGCGGAATGGCGTAGGCCGGGATCGTCGCCGGCAGCCTGGCGAGGGCATGGCCCGCCACGCCGGAAGATATCACGCTGTCCACCGAGCAGGGCAAATGCGGGCCGTGCTGTTCGATCGCCCCGGTGGGGAGGACGATAACCGTATTGCTTTTATCCGGCAGGGCGGCCACGTCCGTCCAGCTCAGAAAAGGAAGAAAGCGCGCGGCAGGAATGTAACCGTTAATCATCGCGGTGCCTCGGAGTTAAATGACGGGGGTAACCAGACGGTCGCTTCGACTTCAATCAGTACCGTGGCGTCGGGCAGCATTTCGCTGACCTGCACCACGGTGGAAACGGGCGGCTGGTCGGGGTAAAACAGCTTCCTGACCCGGCTGTAATAGGGAAAATGGTCAAGGTTGCGAAAGTACTGCACCAGCTTGATAACGTCGCTCATCTGCCCTCCCGCGGACGCCACGGTGCGGCGGATGCTCTCCAGGACGTACCAGCTCTGGGCGAGGATCGGGCCCTGTTTCGCATCGGTCGAAAATTCGCCGGTCGCCCCCAGCAGCTCCCGCACCGGCTCAGGCACATCCTGAAAGCCGTTGACGATGGTGCCGGTCAGGGGATTGACCGGAATAATGCCGGAGAGAAAGATAAAATCGCCGGCTCTGCGCCAGGCGGCATACCGCGCCAGCGGCGCCCCGGCGCCTGCTTCAAGACTCATGTGCCATTTCCTCCTGCCACACGCGCCGGTGGGTTAACCTGCCGTGGTTAACCACCAGACGGGCGGCGCTGTTTAAAGGCCAGGTAAAACGGTCGCTACCCGGGAAAATCACTACGCTGGCCGCCGCCCCGACGGCAAAAGGCGCCGCGTCTGCCGGCGAACCGGTTAGCGCCGCGCGATCGCAGATCAGCCGCGACTGCCGGTCGAACAGGTCGCTGAGCTGAGCGCTGAACAGACCGCAGGCCAGGGTGTCCAGCGGGTCATAGCTCCCCGCCGGGCAGAAGGCATCCTGCACGTTGTCGCAGCCGAGCAGGGTGGCCACGCCGGTGGCCTGCGCCTCGTGCAGCAGGGTGATCCCCCGCTGGCGCGGCGTGCGGCCGAACGTCGCATCCTGCAGCAGCAGGTTGGTCATCGGCAGAGCGATAAGGGTGACGCCGTGCGCCGCCAGCTGGCGCAGGATCGGCGCCGCCTGTTCGTCGCTGCCGGCGGCCAGCGCGCAGCCGTGGCTGCAGCAGATATGTCCGGGAAAAGGGTGGCGGGAGAGATGATCCGCCAGCCAGGTCAGCCCCTGAGACACTTCGCTGAGCTCCTCATCAATATGCAAATCCAGATCCAGATCCCAGCGGGCCGCGCTGCACAGCAGATTTTCCATGGCGGCGGCGTCCCAGTTGGAGGAGTGGATGAAGCCGCCCAGCAGGCAGCGCTCTCCGCTGTTGGCGACCGTCCGGGCTATGGCCTCCGCTTGCGCTGGCTCGCGAAACAGGGGCAGCGGGACCAGCGCCACCCGCTCCAGGGTGATGCCGACGGTATCGAGGCGGGCGATCTCCTGCCAGGCGTCCGGCGCGTCGGCGGTAAACCAGTCGACATGGCTGCGCAAATGGGTCACGCCATTCGCTGCCGCCCGGGCCAGCGCGGCGGACGCCCGACGTTGAATATCCGCCCTGGTCCAGTGTCGGCGATCCTCGTGCATGGCGTGGATTGCCGCCAGCAGCCCGGCCTGCGCCGGACGGCAGCGTTCAATGGTGAATGTCTTGTCCAGATGGGTATGGGGTTCCACCAGGCCGGGGAGCGTCAGGGCTCCCGCCAGGTCCCACAGGCCGGGAGTCGGCTGGTCGGTTGGGGTCAATGCGGCAATCCGGCCGTCGCGAAAGGCCAGGTCCGCCAGCAGCGGCTCACCGTTGGCCCGCGTCGGCCAGCCGTCGGGCAGCGCCCAGGCCGGGAGTCGGGCGCGGCTGATCCCGACAAGCGGCGCGCAAGAGGAGGGGAGCGTCATCGTCAGTCTCCTCACAGATCCAAAACCAGAAGCGGGGATTTCGCCCGCGAACAGCAGAGCGTGATCTGGTCGTTGCCGGCTTTCTCTTCCGCCGTCAGCACGCTGTCCCGGTGCTCGGGGATCCCGTCGAGGACCCCGGTAATACAGGAGCCGCACATTCCCTGTTCGCAGGAGAGCATTACCTCCACCCCGGCGTGCTGTAATACCTGAGCAATGGTTTGATCCGCGGCCACCTGCAGACGCTGCCCGCTGGAGGCCAGCTCAATATAAAACGCATTTTTCGCCGCAGTATTATTTTCCGCCGCGGGAGTAAAACGCTCGAATACGAACTGCGACGGCGACCAGCGATATTCCTCCATGACCGACCGCAGTCGCTGAATAAAACCCTCCGGGCCGCAGGCTATTACTGCGGTATCAGGGTGGGGCACGGTTAAGCATTCGGGGACCCGCTGGCGAAACGACGCGCCTTCCTCGCTGCAGTGAATGGCCACCGTGCCGTTCACAGCCAGCTGGGTCAATCGCGGGGAGAAGGCCGTCTGGCGCGAACTGGCGACATAATAATGCAGCTCCAGCGCCCCCTTTCTGGCGGCAATCGCTTCAGCCATCGCCAGCAAAGGCGTGATGCCGATACCGCCGGCAAACAGCAGGTAGCGCCCGGCCTGCGGCAGGGGAAAATGGTTGCGCGGCGGCGAAATGGCGAGCCGATCGCCGGCTTTGAGCTGCTGGTGCAAATAGCGTGAGCCGCCGGTGGAGGTGTCAGTCAGCCTGACGCAAATTTCATAAGTATTACTGCGGTCAGGCGTGCCGCACAGGGAATACTGCCGGGAGCCGACGCCGGGAATAATAATATCGATATGCGCCCCGGCGGAGTAGGCAGGTAATATTTCCCCGGCCGCCGTCTGCAAAATTATGGATAGGTTTCCCTGTCCGTTGGGGCGTATTTCCCCGACCGAGACCGAAATAAGATCGTGGCTGTGCATTACCGTTTACTCTCCCTCATTCCGCTGTCTGCAGGGCGGCCAGGGGCGGCGAAGAGATAACTCCCCTTCGCGGTGAACTGTCCGGCATGCAAGTAAATGGGTGAAACGATCGTTTCTCCGCTATGAATGCTACGGTATTGTGATAAAACTGTTGCGTCCAGAGCTTTGATTCGCACAACCCGTTGCAAAAAAGAGAGCACCCAAACCATGTTTGCCTTCTCCCGATTTCTGCTCTATTTCACCGAAGTGGCCCGTCAGGGATCGTTTCGTAAAGCGTCAGAGGCGCTGCATGTGTCGGCGTCTTCCATCGACCGTCAGATTTTGCGCGTGGAACAGGAGCTGGCGATGCCGCTCTTCGAGCGCCATCCCACCGGGCTGCGGCTGACCGCCGCCGGGGAGCTGCTCCTGCACGCGGCCAATAACTGGAAAAAGGACTTTACCCGGGTCTGCGAGCAGCTGGACGATCTGCGCGGGCTGCGGCGGGGGCATGTGCGCATCGCCACCATCGATGCCATTAACCGGCATTTCTTTTCGACGATGCTCAAAGAGGTGCATAAACATTATCCCAACATCTCTTTTACATTGACCACCATCAACAATATCCACATCCAGCAGGCGCTGATCTCCGGCGAGGCGGATTTCGGCATCATGCTCAATCCCCAGACCTCTCGTGAACTGCAGGTCCGGGCGTTTGCCGAGATGAATATGGGGATTGTGGTGCCCACCGGCCATCCGCTGGCCAGCCGCAGCGCGGTGCGCTTTAGTCAATGCCTCGACTACCCCTTTATCCTGCCGTCCGCCCCATTGATGATCAGCGAGCCGGTGGAGGCGCTGGTGAACATCAGCGGCAACGAGGTAAAGGAGGTGGCGGTATCGAATAACATTCACATGATCCGCACCCTGATCAAAGAGCAGATGGGCATCGGCATCCTGTGTCGGCTGGATATTCTCGATGAGATCGAGTCCGGCCAGCTGGCGTTTGTGCCGCTAACCGATCCGCAGCTTAAGCCTTTCACCCTGGCGCTGTGCGTCTCGCCCGCCCGCCAGCTTTCCCTTGCCGCCTCGATGATGTTGAACCAGCTGGAGATGCTCTTCAGTCAGCTGTGAGCGACCAGGCAGGCACTAAAATCATTCATTAACGCACCATTATGGTGCGTTTTTGGTGTGCGTGAATCAAAGGTTGCATGCCCAAGGGCGGCGGCGCAGGCGATTTCTCGCGGCCGCTCGCAGGCGTTTAAATCTGGCATTGTTTTTGTATAGCTGAGTGTGAGTAGAAGCGGTCAGTACGGGTTATCCATACGGGACATTGCTCAGTCACCATGTCGCGGTTCAATGTTGACCGGGATGGGAGGCTGAGCCACATTCGCTCGCTCCCCCTCCCGGCGTAAAGAGGAGAGGGATATGAAAACAGGCGCACGCCTTCCCCGGGGCATACGCTGGCTGGGCCTGATGGCCCTCGGCGGTGTCTCGCTGGCCGTTCAGGCCGAGGAGAAAATCGTTCTGCTGACCTCCTGGTACGCCCAGGCGGAGCAGGGGGGTTATTATCAGGCTCAGGCCACCGGGCTGTACAAAAAATATGGTCTCGACGTCGAGATCCGCTCCGGTGGACCGCAGGTCAACGGCATGCAGTTGCTGTTGTCGAAGCGGGCCGATGTGATCATCGGTTACGACCTGCAGCTGCTGGAAGGCATTCAGCGCGGCTTCCAGGCAAAAGCCATTGCCGCGCCCTTTCAGTACGATCCCCAGGGGCTGCTGACCCATGCCGATGTCACCTCCCTGCAGGGGCTGAAAGACAAAACTCTGCTGGTCTCCAGCTCCGGTCAGGCGACGTGGTGGCCGTGGCTGAAGGCGCAATACCAGCTGAGCGACGCGCAGGTTCGCCCCTATACCTTCAATATTCAACCCTTTGTCGTCGATGACGCTGTCGCCCAGCAGGCCTATGTCAGCTCCGAGGTGTTCCAGGTGCAGAAGGCCGGAGTGAAGGCGAACTTCTTCCTCTTTTCCGAGCACGGCTATCCCCCCTACGGCGGCATTCTTATCGCCCGCCCGGATACCATTGCCGAGCGTAAAGCGGCGATGGCGAAGTTTGTCCGCGCCTCAATGGAGGGTTGGGTGAGCTATCTCAAGGATCCGGCGCCGGGCAATGCGTTGATTAAGCAGGACAACCCGAAAATGACCGACGATCTGCTCGCCTGGGGCGTGACCCAGATCCGTGAGCATCACCTGATCGACGGCGGGGATGCCGCCAGCCAGGGCTGGGGGACGATGACCGACGCGCGCTGGCAGAAGACCCGCGACTTTATGGTCAGCGCCGGTCTGCTGGCGGCGGCCACCGACTGGAAACAGGCCTACACCACCGAATTTGTTCAGGCCATGCAGGTTAAACCCTGAGGAGCGACGCCATGTCATTAATGATTAAAAATGCCCATGCCATCCTCAGCGGTCTGCCCGGAGAGGCGGCGCGGCTGGCCGGGCCGGATATTCGCATCCGCGACGGCAAGATTGCCGCCATCGGCAGCCTGACGCCGCTGCCGGAAGAGCGACAGATCGATGCCCGCGACTGCGTGATCTATCCGGCGTGGGTGAACACGCACCACCATCTTTTTCAGTCGCTGCTGAAGGGCGAGCCGCAGGGGCTGAACCAGAGCCTGACGGCCTGGCTGAGCGCTACGCCGTACCGCTTTCGCGCGGCTTTCGATGAACATACCTTTCGTCTGGCGGTGCGCATTGGTCTGGTGGAGCTTCTGCGCTCGGGCTGCGCCAGCGTGGCGGATCACAACTACCTGTACTGGCCGGATATGCCCTTCGATACCTCGGAGATTGTCTTCAGCGAAGGGGAGGCGCTGGGGATGCGTATCGTCCTGTGCCGGGGTGGGGCGACCCAGGGCCGGGCGGTGGAACAGGATCTGCCGGTGGCGCTGCGTCCGGAAACCTTCGACGGCTATATGGCGGATATCGAACGGCTGGTCAGCCGCTATCACGACCCCCGGCCCGATTCTCTGCGCCGGGTGGTGATGGCGCCCACTACCGTCCTGCACTCCGCGCCGGGCGCCCAGCTGCGGGAGATGGCGAAGCTGGCCCGCCAGCTGGGGATCCGGCTGCACAGCCATTTATCGGAAACCGTCGATTATCTTGACGCCGCGCGGCAGAAATTCGCCATGACGCCGGTGCAGTTCTGCGCGGAGCATGACTGGCTGGGAAATGACGTGTGGTTTGCCCATCTGGTGAAGCTGCTGCCGGAGGAGATTGCCCTGCTGGGCCGTACCGGAACCGGCATCGCCCACTGCCCGCAAAGCAACGGCCGGCTGGGCAGCGGTATCGCCGATCTGCTGGCGCTGGAGCAGGCCGGGGTCCCGGTCTCGCTGGGGGTGGACGGCGCTGCCTCGAATGAAGCGGCGGATATGCAAAGCGAAGCCCATGCCGCATGGCTGCTGCAGCGCGCGCGCAAGGGGATGCTGGCGCAGCCGCGCTACGCGGGGGGCACCTTTGAGGGTGGGGCCGATGCGGCCACGGTGGAGGATGTGGTGCGCTGGGGCAGCGCCGGCGGGGCGCAGATCCTCGGCTTAGCGCAGAGCGGCACCCTGCAGGTCGGCATGCAGGCGGACCTCGCCATTTACCGGCTGGACGATCCGCGCTACTTCGGCCTGCACGATATGGCCATTGGGCCGGTGGCCTGCGGTGGGCGCGCCGCGCTAAAGGCGCTGCTGCTCAATGGCCGCCCCATCGTGGAAGACGACGCCATTCCCGGTCTCGACCTTGACGCGATGCGCCACGACGCGCTGGCGGCCGTCCGTACCCTCCAACAGCGCGCCGCTGTTTAACTGATAACAGGATAATGACGATGAACGCAACCACCCAGAATCAACGCTACGCCTTACAGGAACTGGAAAAAGAGGCGCTGATGGGCGCCGAGGGCGAAGAGACCTTCGCCCGCGAAGTGCGCTGTATCGACCTGTCGAACTTTGCCGCAAGAAAAAATGACATTGCCGAACAACTGTGGGAGGCGGCGGTGGAGATTGGCTTCTTCCAGGTCAGCCATCACGGTATTCCGCTGGCGGAGATCCGCCAGGCGTTCAGCATGACCGAGGCGTTTTTCGACCTGCCCGACGAGGTGAAGCGCCAGTATCCGCTGGCCGGTAACGCCGGCTGGGAAAGCAAAGCGCAGGTTCGGCCGTCGACTCGCACCCCGGATCAAAAAGAGTCGTATCAGATAACCCGGCCGCTGATGGCCGGGCGCTGGCCCAGCGATCGGGAGTTGCCAGCATTCCAGCAGACAATGCTCGGGTTTGAGTCGCAGTGCTGGCAGCTGGGGATGAAGATCCTCTCCTGCTTTGCTTTAAAGCTCGGTTTTCCGGAATCGTTTTTTACCACCGCGCACGATCCGCAGCGTGACACCTATCAGAGCACCTTGCGCATGCTGCATTACTATGCAACCGAGCAGTCGCAGCAGGGGATGTGGCGGGCCGGCGCGCACACCGATTTTGACTGTCTGACGCTGCTGTTCCAGCGCCCCGGCCAGGGCGGCCTGCAGGTTTGTCCCGGTAAAGACCGCGAAAGCCAGCAGTGGACCAGCATTGAGCCGCGCGAGGAGGTGATCACCTGTAATATCGGCGATATGCTGATGCGCTGGAGCGACGACCAGCTGCCGTCTAACTTCCACCGGGTGAGAAACCCGCTGCCCCACGAATATCAGGGGCCGCGCTACAGCCTGGCGTTTTTTTGCCAGGCCAATAAAGATGTCGAGATCCTCGGGCCGCAGAGGAAGTACCCGCCCATCAGCGCCGAGGATTATCTGCAGCAGCGGATCCAGGCCAATTTTGCCAAAGGGTAAGATGCTCCCTTGCGTGGTATACCTGCCGCCGGCTTTCGCTGGCCGGGCGGCAGGATCTCCGCCGCTGAGCTTTTCAGGGAAGGGGTCGGTGAGGCAGAACCTGTCAAAACAGCAGCCGGCTTCGCCGGGCGACGGCGCCATTTGCCCGCAGTACTCCATTCAACTTCAGCTGGCGCCTCCATGCCGCGGCAGCGGCATTCGGAAGCTTCCCGATGCTGTAAGTCTTAACGTCTGCTTTTTACCAAAAGCGGACATGATTAGCAATTTAATCGTTCATGTTCGATACCCCTGATTTATCCGCCTCAACACTTACGCTGACATTCAGTCTTTTCGCTTCCATAGTTATCATTTTTTGAGCAAGAGCCATGTCCCCACCATGCACACGGTCTATCAATGTCTGTACGATTGTCATCATTAAAAATGGCTGATTGGCAGGATAAAAATCTGCCATATTTATGCCGTGATCTGATATTTCTTGGTGCGCTGCTTTCTCTGTTTTTTCAACTATGTTAGCCACTTCCTCAGTCATTTTATCGATATGGCTGAAGACAACACGATTGATAATGTCAATTTGTTCAGGAGTGAAGGTCTTTTCCATTCGGACTCGCCTTTTAGGTTGTAAGTATCCTGGAGGATATCATGTTTTGACCAGACGATCTGAAACGTGATTTTGCCTTGTCTTTACTAGTCAGGGTTAACTGCCGTTTTCGCCAAGATTAGTAAATGATCATTATTTAAGTTCAACATTATGCCCAGTTTTCGCTCAAAGCTGACTGTCAGGTCCCTGCCCGGACCGTTTACGATATTCCCCCGCTGTCACTCCTGTGAAACGCTTGAATGCGCGGCCCAGAGTAATTCCTGAATCGTAGCCCACCATCTCTGCAATCTTAGCCAGGGTCAATTGTGGATGTCTCAGTAAACAACGAGCACGGTACATTCTCCAGTGAGTGAGATAATCCCCGGGAGTGATTCCTGTTATGTCCTTAAAATGAACTGCAAACGCGGAGCGCGACATCCCTGCTTCTGCAGCGAGCAGTTTGAGGCTCCATGGTCTCCCGATATCTCTGTGTATTTGTTTCACCACACGGCTAAGACGGGGATCGGCAAGGGCGGCTATCCAGCTTTTATGTGTTTGCTCGCGTAAATAATGTGCTCTGATAGCCTGTACAAAAAATACGTCTGCAAGCCGGCTCACGACTATACGCGACCCCATGTGCTGTTCGGTACTTTCGATAGCCAGTAGTTTTAACGTCGCTTCCAAAAGTGGTGAACGGGCAGCGTCAGAGGGGATGACCACGACTGAGGGCAGCAGTGAAAGCAACGGTTCTGCTCCCGTAGTATCGAAGGAGAAATAGCCACAGAGAATATTGGCCACTTCGCCATCACCTCCAAAACTGAGACTATTACCTGAACATTCAGCAAAGATATCTTCGCACCATTGTGTTGGAGTAGAAGGGTTATCTACCAGAGAAAAAAGGGTCTCAGGCTTCACCAGGAACCCATCTCCTTGCCGCAGTTCTATGGGGTTTTCAACGCCTTCCACTATAAGAATTCCATGTCCAGAAACCATGAATCCAAAGCGAATTGAAGCACTTCTTACAAAGCTTATCCCCCACGGGCATGCGGTAAAAGGCGTGAATAAAGTGCGCTTTTGAGACGCATAGCAGCAAATACATCATCGAGAGGATCCATTTTTTCCCTCTTTCATGGACGGTTAGTTAGTAATAATGTCTTTTCAGTCATTCTACATCCAGTAAAAAAATTTTAAGGTAGCGACGTACTCAACAAAACCAAAGAGAGCAATATGCATAGCTATCGACTTGAGAGTTTCGGAAGTTTACAAGGACTGAAGTTAATTGAGGAACAGCGGCCAGTCCCCGGGCGTAATCAGGTTCTGATAAAGGTCCGCGCCTGTAGTCTTAATTATCGTGATCTGGCCATTCTGTACGGAACAGGCACATTAACCCCTAAAGCCGGGCTGATCCCTTTATCGGACGGGGCTGGTGAGGTCGTGGCTACAGGCGATTCTGTGAGCCTGTTTAAAAAGGGGGATCGGGTTGTGGGAACCTTCTTTCCTCACTGGTTTGGTGGAGCACGGGATGCCGCTGCAGGGAGAGGAACTTATGGCACTCAGGCCGATGGATGGTTAACCTCATACAAGGTGGTTGATGAAGAGTCTCTGGTTTCTGTACCTGATTACCTGAACTGGGAACAGGCTGCCACTCTCCCTTCTCCCTCCGCTCTTTTCCGCAACTGGTTACAGAGAGCTGAGCTCCAGTTGAGCAACGGTTAATTCCAACTGATACGTGATCAATGTGAATGTATTAATCTGTCTCTGTAATGCGTTCTGTCGAAATGCAGAGGTGTGACACTGATATGCCCCGCCCTCACTGCAGAACCTTCACTGTCTGATGGTTCAGCATTTTCACTTCTTTCCAGATTCAGCCATGCGTAAGGAATAGCTCGAAGATCCTCACGCACTATAACGCCGATGTTATTCAGATTGCCTTCCCCCTGACGTGTGATGGCAATATCTTTTATGCTGTCGGGTTCTACGTCAGGAAGGTTGACATTAAAGCAGGTTCCGTAGTCCCACCGGCCCTGAATCAGGTACTTCAGTACGATTTCCGACGCATGTTCTGCAGTGTCCCAGTGAATATTATGCCTGTTGTTAAAATACTGGCTCAAGGCGATAGCACGAAAACCAAGAAGCACACCTGTCATCGCTGCCCCCACGGTGCCCGAAAAGATCGTTTCGTTACCAATATTCGCCCCCCTATTAATACCTGAAAGAATAAAATCAGGGGGTGAATCAATCATGAGATGTCGCACCGCCATTGCAACACAGTCTGCAGGCGTTCCCTCGACAACATAGCGATGAACGCCCTTTTGACGGAACCTTAAAGGAGTGTGTAAAGAAAGAGACTGTGAGGTTCCGCTTCTGTCGCAAGCTGGCGCTACCACCCAGACTTCTTTTGCCAGGCGTTGACACACTTTCTCCAGTATTTTCAAGCCTGGCGCATCAAAGCCGTCATCGTTTGTAAGCAGAAGAGTGTTACAGATAAACCGTGACATAAATTTCTCCTTGTAAAAATACCTGTATGCATACACCATATAATTACCTATGAAACAATAGTAATAACATTATGGAATTCTTAATCATCAGTGATAGAGACAATGAAAAAAAGGGTATATCTGCAGATCCTGTTGCCGGTGCTGATGACGCTTATTGTTCTGTCAGTAACTAACTATTTTATTGTTTTGTCCCAGAAGGACTACCAGTCGAGGGTGGCTGAACGGTTATTACAATACTCCGAACGGGTAGCAGGGCAGTTAGCAGATGCTATTGAAGTTGCTGAAAGCTCAGGTATTGCAGGCTGTACACCAGCCGGTATCAATCTTTTGAGAACCATCCGACAAAAAAATAAATACATTGATGATATAGGTATCGTCAACGGCAACCGCATTCTCTGTACGGCTGGATGGGGAACATTAAGGAGCAGTATTCTCCTGTCGTCTCCTCCCTACCAGACGCCGAGCGGATATTTATTGTACCCGGTCAGAAAAGACAATGTTCATCTTCGCAACCCCGGAACCGTAACGATAAAACATAATATTGCAGTAGTATCTCCTGCGCTGACGTTTGCCAACGTCCTGAATGTGAATCCCGACTTTTACATTGCCCTGGCCGTGCGTAACGGGCAAAAGCAGCTCTTTTCCCTGGGGCAAAATTATCTTGCCCTGCAGGCGACATCGGGTTCTCCTTTTCGTATCAGTACCCGCCATTGCAGCCAGATCCGCGATTTATGTGTCACAACGAATAAACCGGACGGTGGGGTTATGTCACTCTCCTGGATGCTGATTTTCCTTCTGAGCCTGTTCGGGATAATTACCGGTTGCTGGATGGTCTCGCTTATCGATTCAGCTCTTGAAGCTAAAAACTCGCTAGAAAAACGGTTTATCCGGGCGGTCAAGAAAAAAGATTTTTATATTGAGTACCAGCCGATCGTTCAGGCCAGCGACAGAGTTGTGGTGGCGTATGAAGCCCTGGTCAGATGGCAGGACCGGTATTTTGGCCGGGTATCTCCGGAGCTGTTTATTGGCCTGGCCAGCAGGCTAAAACTGTACCAGAAACTATCAGGATTTGTGACGGAAACCGCTCTGGATGAAATGCAGGAACATCTGAGAAGAAATCCTTCACTCCGGCTTTCACTGAACGTAGGTGATAATGAAATGAATGACTGTCAGTTCCTGGAACAACTGGTATCAGGCTGCCGCCGCCTTAAAATTCAGCTCCAACAGATCAAACTGGAGATCACTGAAAGTTCACGATCTGAATCAGGTTTGATTGCCGCATTTTGCCAGCGAGCCAGGGAATATGGTTTTAATATTTCCCTGGATGATTTCGGTACAGGAACCGCGAATATCGAATGGCTGACGGTACTGGATTTTGATGAGATAAAAATAGACCGAATTTTTATTGCCAATATTGATGACCCCGTGAAGCGCGCCTTACTGGTTTCTGTGGTGAAAGGATTACGTGGCACCGGAAAACCACTGGTGTTTGAGGGGGTGGAAACACCCGCCCAGTTTAAATTTATCCGTTATCTGGATAAGAAAGCGCTGATACAGGGGTGGTTTACAGGAAAACCTGCGCCAATCGCTGCCTTGAACATACAGGTTTAAATAGCGTGGGTAAATCAGGTTCGGTTGCCATGTCATGCCTCTTTATTACAGGCCGTATGAGCTCGCGTATATCATCTCGGCTGCAGGCAAGATGTTTATGTCCCAGGCCAGTCCCGTCAGGAGACATAAATTACATACGCAATCAGATATATAGCGGCTAACAGTAGCAGGAGTTTAATGAACGAAAACAGGTCGTTTAGATAGCGCATCACAGTTTCTGCCTCCTCAGAATGAATAAGTAAAACCCACGGTGCCCGTGGCTTCATTACGCCGGGATACTATTGGGCTGTCTGCGGCATGATCGCCAAGCCATGTGTAGTCTGCGCTCACGAGTGAGGCCCAGTGTGGATCAAACTGATGGCTCCACGTCACTGTAGTTTCAACACCGCAAAATCCGCCTGTTGCTTTGTAACGCGTATAGCGGCTACGGCTGCTCTGCACATCGCTGACGCCATACCAGGTATTCATGTAGCGTGCGTCGCCAAACAGGGCCGCGGTCTGGAACGCGACGGTGTCCGTATCACTCTGCAGCGGCAAAAGAGTGACGGAGGCCTGATAATTAACACCCTGATCATCGCTGAGCGGCAGGGTTGCCTTTCCCTCAGCGCTGAACCAGGGAGTAAACTGCCAGCCTGCTGCCAGCGCCGTGTTAACGGTCGCCCTGATTTTTCCCATACCTTTCAGGCTGCTGGCACCGTCGCGCCAGTCTGAATCTTTGTCATCCCGTCCAAGGTTGTAACCCAGGGTATGCTCCAGATACAGTCCGCTGTCACTCTGCAGGTCATAGCCAATCCCTTTCCGGGCATCCGCGAAGAAGGCATCCTCTCTGGCCTGAAAGAACGGTACCACCTGGAGACGCATCTTTTCTGATCCACTGTAACGGGGCGCATACTGTGCGCCAGCACCTATTGCCACGCCATTCTGCGAGTCACTGCTGTCAGCCTGGGCTGTAGCTGAGGTTGTCAGGGCCAGACCGGCCATATACATCAGCATTTTTCCGGGTATCATTATGTCACCTCGTTATTTGTTCGTTATCCGCCCCTGCCCGGGCGGCCGCATCGCGAATCCGGAGTGTCACGCAGCTGTGTCAATAAACAGCCAGGGATTTATGAAGAAACTGTCAAGGTGAGTCATGCAGAGCAAAAATATTCTGATTATCGAGGATGACGCCGATGCGGCAGAGGTGCTGGAAGCCTATCTGCGTCGGGAAAGTTACACCGTTCGCGTCATGGCGGACGGTCTCTCAGGGCTTGAGCAGGCTCAACGCTGGCAGCCAGACCTGATAGTTCTGGACGTCATGTTGCCCGGCCTGAACGGCACTGAAGTGCTGGCGAAAATCAGGCGTAGTAGCGACGTTCCCGTCATTATGGTGACGGCTATCGGGGATACGCCCGATCGTATCGGTGCGCTGCGCTATGGGGCGGATGATTACGTGGTTAAGCCTTATCATCCTGGTGAAGTCGTTGCGCGTGTGCAGGCCGTGCTGCGTCGTAGCGGTGGCAGCAGAGATCCGCAGGAAGAGGTGTTGCGCTGGCAGGGGATGGAGGTCAATACGGGAGCGATGACAGTCACTGTGGCTGACAGTAAAGGCAGGGTAACCAGTGTTGACCTTACACCCACAGAATTCAATCTGCTGGTCACAATGATGCGCGCCCCGGTTCGCGCGCTGAGCCGTCAGTTTCTTCTGGAGCAGTGTCTGCCGGACAGCGACGCGCTGGAACGCGTGGTGGACACCCATATTTATAATCTGCGTAAAAAGCTCGAGTCAGCCGGGCAGTCTGACGTGCTGCTGAACGTGCGTGGCGTGGGTTACAGGTTTCGTCAGCCATGAAAGTAAAACAACCCCAGACGCTCTGGCGCTGGCTTTGCCTGCGCATTCTCACGCTTGCCATCGGCACAGTTTTACTGATAGCCCTGTGCATGTGGCTGCGATTTACTGTGCAGTATCTTTGGACCACGCACCGTATGCCGGAAGCGGTACTGAATGAATTTCTTACGCTCCGGGAACATCCGGAACTCAATCCAGCCCGGTACCATGAGATTATCGATAAATGGTGGGGCATAAGCTTTTCCAGTCCTTCCATCGCGTCGTCGGACTGGCTGACTGTCGGTGTTCTGGTGCTGGTCACCATCCCGTTTATTGCTTATTTTGGGTTGCGTCATGCCCGGCCCCTGTCGGCGCAGTTCAGCCAGCTCAGAATAGCTGCAGATGAGGTGACTGACGGTCATTTTGGTGCCCAGGCAGAGTTAACGCCTGAAGCACCCGCCGAGCTTGTGCAGTTTGCGCAAAATTTTAATGCCATGACTCGCCAGCTGGCACGCTATGAAAAAGAGCTTCGCGCCTCACATGTTGCTATGGCGCATGAGTTACGATCGCCATTGACTGCGGCCATGGTGCGACTGCAGGCGCTGCTCGATGGTGTATTCACTCCTGAACAACGGCATCTTGCTCTCATCATGGGCCAGCTTAGCTGCCTGAGCCGGCTTATTGATGAACTTCACCTGCTCTCCATTGCAGACGCCGGTCAGCTCAGTCTGGAAAAGGTGCGATGCTGTCCGTCAGATATTTTGCGCGAACGCCTGTTGTGGATAAAGCCCCAGCTGGATGAAGCTGGCATTAATGTCGTTTCAGACATGCCTGAAACGTCGGTGCTGAACGTCGATCCCTTTCGTCTGGGCCAGGTGTTTACCATTTTGATGGAAAACGCGCTGCGTTATGCCGGCAAAGGCACCACTCTGTTTCTTAGCACCCGAAGCATAAACGGAAATTACGAAATAATTTTTCAGGATACAGGCCCCGGCGTTTCGCAGGAATTCCTTGATGTCATGTTCGAGCGCTTTGTGCGCGGTGATACTTCCCGCGCACGACACTCTGGCGGCAGTGGGCTGGGCCTGTCTATCGCACAGGCAATATGTCATGCACATGGCGGAACCATCGAGGCCAGTCTTCCTTCGGGGGGCGGTTTGCGGATGCGAATCGTACTGCAGGCTACTGCATAACGGTTTCTGACTGTCTTGACATCCTCTTGATAAATCGTCGCAGGAATCTTGATAATCAAGAGGTTTAATGGCGCAAAACCTATTAGAGGAACTGCGCCATGCCTGATGAACATCACGTCCTGCTTAAAGAGGACGTCAGGAACCTGCCGGATACCCGGTATCTTCTCTCACTGATGCCTCTGCTGGGCTGTTTAGTTCTGATGACCATTATGCTGGCCGGCTGCGATGGCAAAAAACAACCCACTTCTTTACCTCTGCGTCCGGTCAGGTTCGTGACTGTCGGTCCGCGTGAGTCTCCCGGGGTACAGACGCTGACCGGCGAAATCAGGGCGCATGATGAGACGTCCCTGAGTTTCAGGCTGGACGGACGCATACTGACGCGCAGCGCTGACCTAGGCAGCCGGTTTCGGCAGGGTGATGCGCTTGCTGTTCTGGACAGTCCAACAGCGCAAAATCAGTTAACCAGCGCTCAGGCAGACGTCAGCAGCAGCCGGGCCGCGGAAAAAGTGGCGGCGCTTAATCTGCATCGCATGCGTCTTCTGATGCCGTCCGGGGCCATTGCGCGGGCGCAGCTGGACACCGCCGCAGCCGACTGGCAGGCCGCACTTTCACGCCTTCAGAGCAGTGAAGCGGCGCTGAAAAATGCGCAGGAGAACGTGCGCTGGACGACCCTAACGGCGCCGGTAAACGGCTTGGTCACGGGCGTCAGCGCGTCTGCGGGGCAGGTGGTCAGCGCCGGACAAACCGTGTTTACCGTGGCCTCCAGTAATGCCCGGGACGTCGTATTTGACGTGGCCAGTCCCGGAATCGTATCCCGTCAGCCTGGTGCCACTTTTCATGTGGCATTGCTTCAGGATGCTTCCGTTATTGCACAGGCGCATCTGCGTGACATCAGCCCGCAGGCCGACCCGCAAACGCGCAGCTGGCGGGTGCGCATCACGCTTGATAATCCGCCGCCTGACATGGTGATGGGAGCCAGCGTCTCTGTAACGCTTCCCATCGCGGACTCAGCGGGTGAAAAGGTGATAACGCTTCCGGCCTCTTCTCTTACGCGCCTGTCAGATGCTCCTGCTGTTTTCATTCTGGATCCGGCTAATAATAAGGTCTACCGGCGAGCCGTACATATTGCAGGTTACTCTGCGGACGCTGTTTTTATCCGGGCTGGAGTATCACCCGGAGATCGTGTGGTAACGGCGGGCGTCAGAAGCCTGCGTGACGGTGAGCACGTGGCTGGCATACAGGAGGACCAGGATGAAGCAGGGCTTTAATCTTTCGGCCTGGGCGCTGAAACAACAGCAGCTGATGGCCTTTCTGATGCTGCTCATTATGGCCACCGGCATCATCAGTTACGAACAGCTTTCCCGCAATGAAGATCCGGCGTTTACCATCAAAACGGCTGTGGTTTCTGCGCAGTGGCCGGGCGCGAACCTTAGCGACACGGTAAATCTGGTTACTGACACGCTGGAGAAAAAGCTTCAGGAAATCCCGTGGCTTGACTATGTCCAGAGTGAGACGCACGCCGGGCGCTGCGTTATTTTTATTAATCTTCGCGATAGCACGCCTCCTGATCAGGTCGCAGACATCTGGTACCAGGTACGGAAGAAGATGCAGGACACTGCTCCTTCATTACCTCAGGGCGTACAGGGGCCTGTGGTCAACGACGAATTTGAAGACACTTTTGGTACGATTTACGGGTTTACTGCCGACGGATTTACTATGCGGGAACTGCGGGATCGGGTGGACAGCATCCGCCGGGATCTGATGAGTCTGCTGGACGTTGGAAAAATTCAGCTGTTGGGAGAGCAGGAAGAGCAGCTGGTAGTCGCCTTCTCCCCACGCCAGCTGTCCGCCATGGGTCTGGATTTACAACAGGTCGCCGATGCGTTGCGCGCGCAGAATGTGGTCGAACCTGCGGGTACCGCCCGCACGGCCGGTGACAATGTTGCCCTGCGCGTCAGCGGAGCTTTCAGTAGCGAAGAGAGTCTGCGTGCGGTGACGCTTCGGGTGAACAACCGTTATATACCGCTTACAGACATTGCCAGCATTGTACGCCGATCTGCAGAGCCACCGGCTCCGCTTTTTCGCGTCAATGGCCAGCCTGCAATTGGCCTTGCCATCTCGATGGCGCCAACCGGAAATATGCTTGAATTCGGGCAGGCGCTGCGGTCGCGCATGAACAGCGAAGCAGCACAGCTGCCGCACGGTATTGAAATGACCAAAATTGCCGATCAGTCTGCGGTGGTTGAGGAGGCTGTCAGCGGGTTTGTGCACGTACTCGGGGAGGCGGTAATAATCGTACTGGCTGTCTCTTTTGTTTCACTGGGTCTGCGTGCAGGGCTTGTGGTGGCCGCCGCGATACCTCTGGTGCTCGCCATGACGTTCATCTGTATGTATCTTGCCGGCATCGGCTTGCAGCGGATCTCCCTGGGCGCGCTGATTATTGCGCTGGGTCTGCTGGTTGATGACGCGATGATAACGGTGGAAACCATGGTAGCCCGACTCGAAGCTAGCGATTCCCTTGCCAGCGCAGCGACATATGCCTTCACTTCCACGGCATTCCCGATGTTGACTGGCACACTGGTGATGATTGCAGGATTTATTCCGGTCGGCTTTGCAGCCTCAAGCGCCGGGGAATACTGTTACACCCTTTTTACTGTGGTACTTATTGCACTGATCAGCTCATGGATTGTGGCTGTACTGTTTTCCCCATTAACCGGCAGCTGGCTGTTACCTGGCACGCTGCAGAAACACCACACTGGCACCGGACGCCTGGGCAGATTTTACCAGCGCCTGCTTACCAGAGTTTTACAACACAGGCTACTGACGCTTGGTATAGCGTTGCTGGCTCTGTTGCTGGCTGGTCTGGGAACGACTTATATGCAGGGTGAGTTCTTTCCGGCCTCAGATCGCCCTGAGCTTCTGGTGAGTCTGTCTCTCCCGGCGAATGCATCTCAGGAAGCGACTCTCCGTCAGACAGCGCGTCTGGAGCAAGCAGTATCAGCCAGCCACGATGTTGACCACTACTCCTCTTATGTTGGAACCGGTGCGATACGTTTTTACCTGCCTATGGATGTTCTGCTTGATGATGAAAATACCGCTCAGCTGGTCGTGGTAGCCAAAAGCCTGGCGGCCCGCGAAAGGCTTCGACATTATCTCGATAAGGTGCTCGCCAGGGATTTCAGCGACATCACAACACGAGTTTCTCCACTTGAGCTTGGTCCCCCCGTCGGCTGGCCCATTCGCTATCGCGTTAGCGGGCCTGATTACAGGCGCGTCCAGATGCTGGCAGAGCAGCTTTCGGCTGCACTGGGCGCATCCTCCCTGACACGAGAGGTGAACCAGACAGCAGGAGAACCCGAGCGCGTTATCACGTTAAAGGTAAACCAGACGGCAGCAAGGGCAGCGGGGCTCTCATCTGATCAGATAGCTCGTTATCTGAACACGGTCTGGTCAGGCACGCTTATTACTACTGTTCGCGACAGGAACCGGTTGATAGATGTAGTACTGCAGGGCAACACAGATGAAAGGCGTAATCTTGACAGTCTCTCCGGGCTGCTACTGACGTCGTCGACGGGCGCAAAAATCCCCCTGGCGCAGGTGGCCACACCAGAGTGGGGGCTTGAGGATCCGGTTATCTGGCGGCGCCAGCGTCTGCCCTTTATTACAGTACAGACGGATCTGGCCCCCGGTTTGCGCGCTGAAATTGTATCAAATGGTCTCAAGCCGCTCATTAATCATCTGAGAGCGGGGTTGCCTGAGGGTTACAGCATCAGTGAGGATGGTGCTGTTGCCGAGTCTGACAAAGGTAACAGTTCGGTATTTGCCATTCTACCGGTCACTCTGCTCTGCATGCTGCTGTTGCTGATGATTCAGTTAAAGCGAGTTTCACGCATGTTTCTTGCCCTGCTGATGGCACCCTTTGGTTTACCCGGGATTGTTCTCGCCATGCTGCCAACCGGAACTCCAATGGGCTTTGTGGCTTTGCTGGGCATTATTGCCCTTGCCGGCATGATCATCCGCAACGCCGTCATTCTCATCACTGAAGCAGACAATAACCGGAAGTCAGGGATGCACTTTAATGAGGCGATAGGTGCTGCCGCCATTCACCGGGCACGCCCTATACTACTCACGGCAAGTGCAGCCATTCTGGGTATGATCCCTATTTCCCGACAGATTTTCTGGGGGCCGATGGCTTTTGCGATTATCGGTGGACTGCTTGTGGCCACTCTGGTGACGCTCACGGTTTTACCGGCAGCCATGAGTCTGGTTATGCAGATGGAGGGACGTTCAGCTACAGGTAAATCAGTCAACGCTGAGAGCGTAACAGAGGGGCAGTAACAACCCACGCTGTGCTGACAAAAATTTTACTCCGTCAGTCGGGAATGTCCCCTCCTTTTTCATCCACCGTAAAGACGGCCAGCCAATCATCATGGCCGCGATCGGAAGCACCCCGTTAGAGCGTGTTGATGAGGCGGAAGGGGTTCTGATTGTCACGGCCGCGGCTGATAAAGGTCTCGTTGATATCCATGACCGGCGCCCACTTGTCCTGGTACCGGATGCCGCCCGGGAGTGGATGAAACAGGACGTATCGGGTAAGGAGGCTGAAGAAATTGCAGCTGATGGAGCTGTATCAGCTGATCATTTCATATGGCATCCTGTAACGCGCGCTGTTGGTAATGTTAAGAATCAGGGACCAGAGCTCATCGAGCCTGTTGGCTGATGAGATGTCGGAGGCTGATCCGTGTTTTAAAGCTAATGTACGCATACATTAGCTTTAAAATTAGCCGTGCATCGTAACTAGCCGTCCCGGTAGGCCGACGTACCGACACTGATTATGGTTGTGCTAAAGACCTGGGGAACGCTACTGTCCCTGTGTCTGGTCATGTTGCCTGCCAGGTGATTACTGCAGTTTATATACACCTGCCTGCCAGGGGCTCAATGACAGGGATGTACCCTGTGGCGCAGTCGCCTGGTGCTGAGTTTCAATGATCACTTCTCAGATCGCATCATTAGCCGGTAGAGTTTAGCGAACCGGGTACTGCAGCTTTATACTCATTAATTGAGGAATTTTGATAGTTATTATGTTGGCGGTGTATCAGTCGGTTAAACCCGTGGCGATTTACTAAGGCCCGGGATTACCCGGACCTTGTAGTAAAGTTACACCCGATTATGCGACCTTATCTTTCAGTTCAGCCTGCTGATTAAGCTCCTCCGGCGTTTTGAGGAAAGGTGTAAGCACGCCACTGAGGATATATAAACCGGCATAGATGCCTAGAACACCACCTGCGCCAAGAGATGAATAGAACAATGCTGTAATAGCGGGAGCGATGAAGGCTCCCAGGCCTGCACCAAGGTTCAGTACTGACATAGCGGCTCCTTTACTGTCCGGGGCAAGCATCGGAAATAACGCTGACAAAGGAACATAGCCCGCCATGGTCACGCCGCAAAGGCAAAGTACAAATGCCATCACATAGAAATTATGACCCAGTACCTGGGGGACCGCCCACACCAGAATGAGAACAGCGGCATAACCAAATCCCCCGACCCACATAATGGTTTTCCGCCAGCCAAATTTGTCACCAAAGAACCCAAAGAACAGATTGGCAAAAATAGCCACCAGGAATACTGCAGACCACATATGCAGCCACTCTGTTTTACTGTAGCCATAACTGATCAGGTACAGAGGCAGGAAGGTGGCCAGCCCGTACTGCGCGATACCGTTTACGGATTTCACCACCAGGCCCATCGCGATGACCGGCCGCTGCAGAATGGTGATCCCTTTCAGTAATTCACCCGCGCTGAATGGGTGAATTTCTGAAGCAGGAACAACATCACGGTTGACCCAGATCCCGAGAACAGACCCGACCAGGACAAACAGTAAGCCGACCCAGAGCACGTGGATCTCACCCAGCACCGGTAACGCCATCGAAGAGAAGAAGGGCCCAATCACACTCAGCCCTAATGAGAACGTAAACCAGAACCAGCCAACTGCAGTCGCCCTGCGCGCAACAGGCGTGCTGTAGTTAATCCATATCAGGAATGAGTAAGCGAACAGAGGATATCCAATCCCGCGTAATGCGTAGAAAGGAAGCATCCACGCCATTTCCATGTGTTTAAGGCCAACACTGATAAAACCGATACTGCCAATGATAAAGGTTACCAGACCGTAAAACATGACTTTACGCGGGCCTAGCGTCTGAACCAGAACGCCAGTAACCCAGGCTGCCAGCGTAACAGTAACACCATACGCGGTGATCAGGTAGGATGCCTGTGCAACAGACAGCCCCTTCTCTACAAGCCAGATTGAGATCCACGCCTGCTCAACACCATCGCCAATCATAAAGATGGTCAGGCCGATATATCCCCATAATAAATTCCTGGGTAAACCTATCTTTTCAAACATATTTCCCTCCAGTGTCAGACACTGACTGGTCGCGGATACGAGGTAAGGTTCGGGTTGTTTTAATTATTCGGCGATCATTTTCAGTAACATACCCTGTACTTTCAGGGCGTCCTGGCTTTGGATCATTTGCTCAATTTCAGGAATGCTGAGACGGTCAATAAAGTCAGACAGTGCTTTGTACATACGGATATTCTGAGCGCACTCCGCGACCGGATCTTCGCGGCTCGGGAAGGTATCGAAATAAATCAGGCCACTAAAACCAACGCGTTTCGCGTAGTAGATATATTCCAGAGTCTGGAGGAGATGTACGGAACCCAGCATCAGGCCATCATCGAAATGACCGTAGCCGTCATTAAGATGGAAACCGACGAGGCGGTTTTTACGAGCTGACTGGAACAGGGAGAAGGCCGGATTTTCCTTCTTCATTATCATATGGCAGAAATCGAGGGTGATACCCAGATTGTCACTGCCAACATCATCAATCAACATCAAGGTTGAGGAAACATCCCCAATAAAGGAGAAAGTACGCGGCTCATAAGGTTTGTATTCAAAGCTGAACTGCATATCCCCATGTGCCTGGGTCACGATGCGTAAGGCATCAACGAGCAGCTCATACGCGCGGAAGTAATCTTGCTGGAACGGGTAATCATAGCCGTCATATCCAAACCATAAGGTGACGGTATTGCCCTCGAGAAATTTACACATCTCAGCGGCTTCCAGCGTCGTCTCAATGGCTTTACTGCGCAACGCAGGATACGGGTTGGTAAACTCGCCATCAATAAAGTCTTTATTGTAGCGCAGCGCAATACCACCTACCTGCAGACCATTATCAGCAATACATTTTTTAATCAGTTCTTTATCCTGGCCAATAAAATGCTCAGGATAGTTAAGTTCGATATGTGTTAATCCTTCCACACTACCCATACGGGTAATGAGATCACACGTATCCATTTTGTTTTTCGCATCGAATAGTTCAGGTCTTGAACGGAAAGAATTAATTCGGGAGGAAAATTTCATTGCAGTCACCTTGTTTTGTATTCCAGGTGTTTTTATAAGATTGAATTTCATCTCAGTAAATAGAAGTGGGAAAATATTACTGCAAATAAATAAAATTATACCGCTCAGACATAAAAACTTCATTTCCAGTAAAACCATTTAAAATCAACTCATTAAACTTTAATTTTACTGACTGTAAAATTTCATACCAATTAACCAGATAAATATTTTACTGAGAGTAAAATACATTAGTAAAGTATTTTATAGGATGTGACCCAGATAACATTTCATATCATTTTGTCGTGCTAATTTCGTTTTCACATTTACAGGAGGGGTTATGCACAGCAGGCTGAAGGGTAATGAAGTATTTTTACTTGCGAGAACGCTGGCTCCTGAACTAGGTAAAAAAGAGAGAGCTATCGCCCGCTTTATAGATGATAACCCTCAGTCCCTGGCACGTATGTCAATCACAGAAATTGCTAATTATTTGAAGGTTAGCGTATCGAGCATAACCAAAGTCTCCAAAAAACTGGGATTTACCGGGTTTCATGATTTGAAGTTAAGCGTCTCTAATAACATGAACGCCGTTGAAAACACTGTTGACATTCCGGTTATTCCCGATTCGGAAAAGTATGTTGAAAGTGTTCTTGAAAGTACTTTTCTTAATTCTGTTCTTGCCCTGCAAGAATCGTTAAATGTCATTGATTGTGCCGTCATCAAATCGGTTGCATATCTATTCATTAATAAGCCTGAAGAAGCCAGAATATTTATTGCTGGCTGTGGCGGTTCAAGTGCAATCTGTGATGATTTCAATCATAAGCTACTAAAAATTGGTATCTTCTCATCAGTATTTAGTGATAGTCATAAACAGCTGATGACTGCATCGCTGATGCGGCAAGGTGATATTCTTCTGGCCGTGTCCCACTCCGGACAAACGTCGGATATTATCCAGATGGTAAATATGGCAAATGAGAGCGGCGCAGAAACGATTTGTTTAACTAATTATCCGAACAGTCCGCTTAGCCTTATTGCCCGACATTCAATTATTTCGGCAGTAAAAAATAACCCGATCACGGGCGAGAATGCTACCACCCGAATAGTACATCTGAATATTCTTGACGCTATTTTTACCATTATTGCCAGTAAAACCAGTGACAAAAGTAAAAATAGCTTACTCAGCACCAGAAATGCGGTAGCGTCCAAGCGTACCGCCAGTTAAAGGTTGAAAAGATGAAAAGTGATGTAGTCGTTATTGGTAGTCTGAACTATGACATTCTAGTCCAGCAGGATCGGCTTCCGGAACTGGGCGAAACATTTACTGGCAATGAGTTAATGCTCATGCCAGGTGGGAAGGGGGCTAATCAGGCGGTGCAGTGTTCTAGACTTGGACTGAACGTCAGCATGGTTGGGTGTGTCGGAAATGACATTTATGGTAGCGAGCTGATCAACTCTTTACGTGAGAATAATGTATCGGTAGAGAATGTAAACAAGCGGGGTACCACCACAGGTATCGGTATCGTCCAGATCCTTGAATCAGGTGACTACTGCAGCACCATTATCAAAGGCGCTAATTACCTTATCAGTGAAGATGACATCACTGAGTCACTCTTCGAAGGACAGCCACTGGTTATTCTTCAGTCAGAAATTCCGGCCCCCGTTGTTGAGTATATTATCGGCGTTGCCAGCACCCACCATTGCCGCATTATCCTTAATAACGCCCCGGCACGGGATGTCTCCGCCCACGCCCTGAGTCTGGTGGACTACCTGGTTGTTAATGAGACAGAAGCCGCCTTCATGAGCGGTGCCGATGTATCTTCGATTGATGACGCTCATTCTTGTGCAACCGGACTGCATAAACGAGTGAAGGGACAGGTAATCATTACCCTCGGTTACAAAGGGGCGGTATTGTCCCAGGAACATGGCACTCGACATTTCCCGGCTGTATTCTGTCCGGATGTTGTTGATACCACCGGTGCCGGCGATTCATTTATTGGAGGTATTGCCTACTGCATTGTTAATGGTTTTTCGCTGACGGACGCGATCCCCTTTGCTGCTGAAATTAGCTCTTGTTCAATACAGAAATATGGCGGGCAAAACTCTTTTCCCATGCTACCGGACGTTTCTCATGCCCTTAAAAACTCCAGCTTGTTAGATTAAGTAAAATCTATCCACCGTTATCAATGAAGGGCAATGAAATTGCTCGCCTGATAAAGATTTTTCGAATCAAGAAGCCATGACCACAGAGATATTTTATCCTTGTGGTCTTTTTCATATTAGCGCTCCCTCAGATTGCCTACTCAAAGCGGACACTTTATTTGTAGGAGAGCAGAGTTACCTCTGGCAAGCTTGCTGTATGTATTGCGGGCATCTGTTTAAACTGGACGATGTCCGCTCATCGCTCCCAGCGGACCTTCAACTCAGGTAACCGTTCACCCAGATGAGCTGGTGTGAAAGGTGAAGCGGAGGGCCATGTGCTGCAAATCAAGATTCAGCGGTGCAGACTTTTCTGACCTTAAGGGACGGGGGCGGCACACTCTGCTTCAGTGGGGGTAGCTAATCACCACAAATTGTTAGACACAAGGGGCAGGGGTCGCCGATGCGGGTGACAAAGGTATCTCTGCCGCAGCTATAAAATCGATAAAACAGCGTATTCTTGGTGACAGGTAGCGGCTGGCGGGCCACAGGACGGAGAAATGCCCATCCTTGACGCAACACCCGGGCAACACCTCCTGCAGTTGTCCCTCATCCATTGCCTCGCGCACGACAAAATCAGGCACATAAGCGATGCCCATCCCCGCCGCGCTTAAGCGAATGGCGGCCTCAATGTTATTGACCGTCATCACGGCAGCGGCCCTGAAATCTCCCGTCAGTCGCATACCGCGCAGTTCCCAGGGCTGGATCAGCCCCGTCGCGGGAAAGCGAAAAAAAATGCACTTGTGCGCCGCCAATTCCGCTGGTGAGCCGGGAACGCCGTATTCCGCCAGATAGGCCGGGCTGGCGCAGAGCACAAAACGAAAACCTCCCAGCTTTCTGGCGATCAAGCGGGAGTCCGCTAATTCACCGCTGCGGATAGCGACATCAACCCCCTCATCGATCAGATTGACCAGCCGGTCGCTAAAGTCGAGATCCAGTTCAACCTGCGGATAAAGACGGCTAAAGGCGGTGAGGGCGGGGAGCAACAGGCGGTAGCCAATGACGGGCAGTGAAATCCTCAGTTTGCCGGTGGGCTGTGAGAGACTGCTGGTCAGCTCTGACTCGGCCTCCTGGATCTGCTCCAGGATACTCTGACAGCGGGTCAGAAATGCGGCCCCCTCCGCCGTCAGGCTGACGTTTCTGGTGCTGCGGTTGAACAGCCGGACCCCCAGTTTATGCTCCAGCCGGGCGACATTCTTACCCACCGCCGAGGCAGATATACCCAGCAGCCTGGCGGCCTGAACAAAGCTCAGCGTTTCGGCGGTGCGGACAAAGGACGTCAGCGAGGTGAGGCTGTCCATCGATTATAAACCTTATATCTCTTAAGAAGATATTTTCAGTCTATTTATCGGCAAGAACATCCGCAATAGGATGGCGACAGTTTATTCTTTCTTGCCGACTGATGAGGGCCGCCCGATGTTACTCACCGCCAGAACACCTTCCCGATACGCCAGCGCCCTGGCCGCGCTTTCTGTCTTTATGGCGGCCTTGCTGCTGCCGTTAAGTTTTACCGGCGGCGTCATGACCACCCCCGCGATACAGCAGTCGCTGGGCGGCTCTCCCGCAGCGCTGTCGTGGCTGACCAATGGCTTTATGCTGACTTTCGGCAGCTTTTTGCTGGCCGCAGGGGTGACGGCGGATGCCATCGACAGAAAACGTATTTTTATCGCCGGCGCCGCGCTGTTTTGCCTGAGCAGCCTGCTGTTTTGTCTGACGCACAATCTCTTCCTGTCAGGCGTGTTGAGGGCGCTGCAGGGCCTGGCCGCGGCGATGATTTTAGCCAGCGGCAGTGCGGCGCTGGCCCAGCTGTATGATGGCGCCCAGCGGACGCGGGCATTCAGCATCCTGGGCACGGTGTTCGGCATTGGCCTGGCGTTCGGTCCGCTGCTGATCGGCTTCATGATCGACGCGGTGGGCTGGCGCGGCGTATACGCCCTGTTTGCGCTGCTCTCGGCAGGGGTTCTGCTTATAGGCCTGGTATCTCTGCCTGCGACAGAAAAAAGCGAGCCGCGGACACCCGACAACCTGGGCTTAACCTTGTTTACGCTGGCCCTGATGCTGTTTACTGCATCGCTTATGGTCATTCCGGCCCGCGGTTTTTTATCCCTGACCACGCTGGCCTTGCTCATCGCGTCGGGGGGGCTGTTCGTGGCGTTTGTCGTACGCTGCCGGAGGGTGAACAACCCGGTGCTGGAACTCTCCCTGCTGCGTCATCCGCGTTTTGTCGGCGTACTGTTGTTGCCTGTCGCCACCTGCTGTTGCTACGTGGTCCTGCTGATTATTGTTCCACTGCATTTTATGGGCGGAGAGGGGATGAGTGAGTCGCAGAGCGCACTGTATCTGATGGCGCTGACCGCGCCGATGCTGGTTTTCCCATCCGTTGCGGCCCTGCTCACCCGCTGGTTTTCACCGGGGCAGGTGTCCACGGCGGGACTGATGATGGCCTCCGCCGGGTTGCTGTTGCTGGGCGATGCTTTTCACAGTAACCACCTCCCGCAGCTGGTGCTGGCGCTGATCCTCTGTGGGGCGGGGGCGGCGCTTCCCTGGGGACTGATGGATGGCCTGGCGATATCCGCTGTGCCGGTCGCCAAAGCCGGTATGGCGGCAGGCCTGTTCAACACCGTACGCGTTGCCGGCGAGGGGATCGCCCTGGCGGTCGTCTCCGCGGTATTAACGGCAAGCAATACCCTGACCCTGCAGAGTCGCGTTCACGGGTATGCCCCCGAGGTGATTCACCGCGCCGCAGGCTGGCTGGGGGCCGGCAATATGCCGCAGGCGGCTGCGCTTTTGCCTGATTTTTCCCTCCGGGTGCTGCGCGAGAGCTATGACTCTGCTTATACGCTACTGTTTAGCGGGCTGGCGGTCGTCACCCTGCTGTGCGCCCTGATGATCTGGCTGACGCTATGCCGGAAGGGGGGCGCTATCCAAACCCGCGACAGTGGATCCTGAACCCCCTTGATAGCGCGGTGGCGTCACGCTTCCCGGGCTGCTCAGCGAACCGGGATTGTCATTGTTTCGCTGACGGAACTATGCTGATTAGGGCGGCCACATGCGCCGCTCCGGCAGCGGAAACTGTGACTCACAGGCGGCGGTAGGGCGAGTGATACGGACCGGATTTATATCGAGATCCTGGAAACGGTGCTGATGGCCACCCTGGATCCTGATTTGTGGAAATCGGCGCTGCAGAAACTGGCGTTTCTCACCGGCAGCGCCTTGATGGAGCTGTTTAACGTCAAGCCCGCCGAAAACGCAGTGGCGGAGCTGCTGGTGCGGAGCATGACGCCTTACAGCTGGGCGTATCTATCGCCACGATCGGAACCCACCTTAGCGCCCTGTACCAGAAAACCCATACTCGAAATCAGGCAGAGCTCCTGCTGATTCTCCGCGTAATCGACGGCGAATGGTTTCGCTCGGTCAGGAATGATGGTCGCGCAGGAAAACGGTCAGCACATCTTTCGGCGGCACGCCGCCGCATTCGCCAATCATCCAGCCCACCGCCCCACGGTGATAGGCGCCGTGAAAGAGCATGTGGTTCAGCATCTCCATCGCGGTCATATTGCCGTCGCCGCCGTCGACAAATTTGAAGGCGATACGTTCGTGGAAATCGGCGGGGGTCATGGCGCTGACGTACTGAATGTATTCGTCCGTACAGGCGGTCATGGCCGTTTCCAGCTCATCAACGGTTGGCGTCTCAGGGGTATTCAGCGCGGTGTAGCCGTGCGGCCTGCCGCGCAGGTTCGCCCGGAAAATCATATCAACGACATGGATATGGTTCATCAGCCTGATGGTCAGGTGACGCTTTTCGCCATGTACCGTTCCGTCAATCGCGCGGATCGCCTGTAAGGTGGCAAAGTCAATCCAGCGCTTGTATTTCAACAGCGTTACTACTGTGTCTTTGTCCATAGTCGGTCCCGGGTTGGTTGAACCGTTATCATACTGGTTATGCCGGTGAACCGTCACTCACCGGCATCAGGCACAAAAAAGCCTCGCCGAGGCGAGGCTTTTCAATAAGCAGGTGATTTAGTCAAACACACCGTTAATCACGGCGGTGACGATCGCGGTGCTCAGGGCCACCAGCACCAGATCATCGCCGACCGCCCGCCATTCATAGCCCGGATAATAGGGCAGGTCGTTAATCATAGAAGCTGGCAGGGTCTTTTTGGCGATCCCCGGAGGGAGCGGTTTGCCGCGGGCGACATTTTTGGCGATACCCGGCGGCAGCGCCTGATAGCCGACCAGACCGTAGTTTACGGCAAGGGAGCGCGCCCGTGAGAAGCTAATATCGCTGTCGACGTGGTCGGGCTTGCCGTAGTTTTTCCGTTTGCCGTGATCTTCAGTGGACTGGCCTTTATTTTGCCCTTTATTGCCATGGTCGCCACTGTTACCGTTGTTACCATGATTGCCGCTATTGCCATGGTTACCACTGTTCCCGTGATTACCACCGCCGTTGCCATTGCCATTACCCGGGTTGGCATACGCTGGCGCGGCCATGACGGCAAGAGAAATAACCGCCGCCAGTGCTGTTTTGAGAGTGCGACGCTTAAGCATGATGTTGACACCTTAACAGGGAGTACACGCTTAAAAAATAAGATAAAGCTATACCCCAGGCAATCTCATGTTGTCTTATTTTTTTGCCCTTATTTAATTAGCGGCGGGAAAAGGGTAGCGGGACGCGGACGAGCAATTCCATTGCTGCGTTTTGACGGACGGGCGACCGCGCCCCGCTAAATATCTTGCCGGGAGGATCGCTCCCGGGCGTGGAGAAAAAATGCCCGAAGCCATTGGGCAAAAGAGTACAAAGATGTTCCGCTTCATTTATCGCGCGTCTCACAAGACGGGGCGGATAGTAAATCCTGGCGCTGCCGCGCACAATCGGTCGGTTGTTTAGAAATAAATAACCCCATCGACCGCGCTCAGGATGCGACCCAATGACAGGCGACCCGATGGTCCGGGGCCACCTCGCGCAGCGCCGGAGGCTCTCTGCGGCAACGTTCGCTGGCCAGCGGGCAGCGGGATGAAAAGCGGCAGCCGGCGGGGGGATTGGCCGGATCCGGGATCTCGCCTTGCACCAGCGCCTGCGGTTCGCTGTGCGGGTCGAGGGTCGGCACCGCAGCCATCAGGGCGCGGGTATAGGGATGGAGGGGGCGGCTGAACAGCGCATCGCGGCTGGCGCTTTCCACCAGTTGCCCGAGATACATCACCGCCACATCGTCACATAAATGCTCCACCACCCCGAGGTCGTGGGAGATAAACAGAAACGTGACCCCGCGGTTGTCGCGCAGGTCGGAAAACAAATTGATGATCTGCGCCTGAATCGACACATCAAGGGCCGAGATGGGTTCATCGGCGACGATAAAATCCGGGTTGAGGATCAGCGCCCGGGCAATACCGATCCGCTGACGCTGGCCGCCGGAAAACTGATGCGGGAACCGGGCATAGTGTTCCGGCGCCAGGCCGCAGATCTTCATCACGTCGATCACCCGGTCATATAGCTCATTGCGGGCGCACAGTTTGTGCTGCAACATGGCTTCGCCAATCGCGTCGCCAATACGCAGCCGCGGGTTCAGCGAGCTATAGGGGTCCTGAAACACCAGCTGCATCCTGGGCCGGATAGCGCGCAGGGCAGGCGCGGTCAGGTCGGCCAGCTCCTGACCGTGAAATTTCACGCTGCCGGCGCTCTTCTCGTACAGGCCAAGCAGGGTCCGGCCGACGGTGGTTTTACCGCTGCCGGACTCGCCCACCAGGCCAAAAATGGTGCCCGGACGGATATTAAAGCTGACGCCGTCCACCGCGCGAAGCTCGCCGGTCTGCTGACCAAACAGGCCGTCGCGTAGCGGAAAATATTTTTTCAATCCATCCACTTCAATGACATAGCGTTCGCTCATGCTGTCACCTCCGCAAATTCGCTATAAAAGCAGGCGGCACGTTGGCGGTCGCCGAGCAGCGGCGGAATCGCCTCCCGGCAGCGCGCCGTCGCCCGCTCGCAGCGCCCGGCAAAGGCGCAGCCCGCCGGCAGGGCGGCCAGATCCGGCACCTGGCCGGGAATTGAGTACAGCCGCCGACGCCGCTCACCGGGCACCGGTCGGGAGGCGATCAGCCCCCGCGTGTAGGGATGCTGTGGATGCCGTAGCACTTCCGCGGTGGCGCCTTGTTCCACAATTCGTCCGGCATACATCACCACCACCTGCTCGGCCATCTGCGCGATCACCCCCAGGTCGTGGGTAATCAGCATCATCGCCATCTGGCTGGCCCGCGCCCGATCCCGCAGCAGGCGTAGGATCTGCGCCTGCACGGTCACGTCGAGCGCGGTGGTGGGTTCGTCGGCGATCAGCAGTTTGGGCCGACAGCTCAGCGCCATGGCGATCATCACCCGCTGCAGCATGCCGCCGGAAAGCTGGTGAGGATAGCGGGTCATCAGGCTGTCCCCGCGCGCCAGGCCGACCTCGCTTAACAGCTGGATGGCCTGATGCCAGGCGGCTTTCGGCGTGGCGCCGAGGTGGCGGATCGGCGGTTCGCACAGCTGCTCCCCGATGGTCAACACCGGGTTGAGGGCCGACATCGGTTCCTGAAAAATCATTGCCAGCTGGTGGCCGCGCAGATCGGCCATCTGTCTGGCTTTCAGCCGCAGCAGATCGCGGTCCGCGAAGCGGATCTCGCCGCCGTCGATGCGCGCCGTCTGCGGCGGCAGGAGGCCCATCAGCGCCATGGCGGTGACGCTTTTGCCGCAGCCGGATTCACCCACCACGCCAACGGTTTGCCCGGCCTGAATGGTGAAAGAGACCTCCTGCACCGCGCGCACGCGAGAGCGTTCGCCGGCGAAAGAGACGGAGAGATGATTAAAGGAGACTAACGGCGTGGTCATTTCAGCCTCGGTTTCATATTGGGATCCATGGCGTCGCGCAGGCCATCGCCCAGCACGTTGATGGCGATCACGGTGATAAAGATGGCGATGCCCGGCGGCATCCACAGCCAGGGGCGGCGCTGGAAATCGATCAGGCTGTTAGCGGCATCCATCATATTGCCCCACGACGGCGTCGGCGGCACCACGCCGAGGCCGAGATAGCTCAGCGCGGATTCACTGAGAATGGCGTTGGCGACGGCCATGGTCGCCATCACCACCAGAATCTGAATGGTATTCGGCAGCAGGTGGCCAAACAGCCGGCGACGCGCCGACAGGCCCAGCACCTGGGTGGCCAGCATAAAATCGCGTTCGCGCAGGGAGAGACATTGTCCGCGCACCAGCCGCGCCAGTCGGGGCCACTCCAGCAGGCTGAGCATCACCACCACCATATAAATGCGCGAGTCCGGCGAAAAATCGAGCTCAGAAAGCATCGCCCCGGCGACGATCAATAGCGGTAACCCAGGGATAGTCATCACCAGGTCGGCCACGCGCATGATCAGTTTGTCGGTTAACCCGCCGACGTAACCCGAGAGGGCGCCGAGCAGGTAGCCGAGGCACACCGACATCACCATGGTCAGCAGGCCGATAACCAGCGAGATGCGCCCGGCCAGCAGCAGGCGGGTGTAGACATCGCGACCGAGGAAATCGGTCCCCAGCCAGTGTTCCGCCCCGGGCGGCTGGTTGATGCTCAGGGCGTCGGTGGCATCATCACTCCACGGCGACCAGACGGGCCCCAGCACGCACCACACCGCCATCACCGCCAGCAGGAGCAGGCAGAACATGGCCAGCCGGTTACGGCGCAGCTGTCGCCACCCCTGGCGCCAGGGAGAGGGAGTAATGTGCGCCAGCGCCGGGATAGCCGCCTGCCGCTGGCGGCGACGGGAAGCTAAGTAAGACTGGATCATCATGACCTCACCCGAATACGCGGATCGGCCCAGGCGTACAGCACGTCGGCGAGCAGATTCCCGACGATCGTCAGCACCGCCAGAAACAGGGTAAACCCCATCAGTACCGGATAGTCGCGGGCGGCCAGCGAGTCGATATGAATGTGGCCCGCCCCCGGCCAGTTGAATACCTTTTCGGTAATGATCGCCCCGGAGAACAGCCCCGGCAGCTCGAAGCCCAGCAGGGTGATAATCGGCAGCAGGGCGTTGCGCAGGGCATGTTTGAGGATCACCGTGCGCTCCTGCAACCCCTTGGCACGGGCGGTACGGATAAAATCCATTTTCACCACGTCGAGCATACTGGCGCGCACATAGCGCGTCAGGCTGCCCGCCTGCAGCATCACCAGCGCCAGCACCGGCAGCGCCAGGTGGGCAGCCACCTGCAGCACATACTGCCAGCCGCTCTCGTCGCTGCCGGTATTGGTCATCCCGCCTACCGGCAGCCAGTGGAGATCGACGGCGAACCATTTAATCAGCAGCAGGCAGAGGAAAAAGGTGGGGAACGACATGGCGGCAAACACCGCGACGCTCACCAGATGATCAAACCAGGAGCCGGGTCGCAGGGCAGAAACCACGCCGACCGCCAAGCCGATGCCCCAGTAAAAGACCAGCGCGACGCTGGCCAGCAGAAAAGAGTTCCAGATGTACTGGTTGAGCAACTGGCTGACCGGGATCTGATACTGCAGCGAAAAGCCTAAATCACCGCGCAGCAACTGTCCCAGCCAGTGGAGGTAGCGGGTCAATAGCGGCTGGTCGAGGCCGTAGATCGCCTTCAGCTCCGCGGCGCGGGCGGCGGTCAGGGTGATATTGCCATCGATAAAGTCGCCGGGGGTTTTGGCAAACAGCAAAAAAATAATGAAGGAGGCCAGCAGCAGCATCGGCAGCGTTTGCAGCAGGCGCCTCAGGATGAAATTTCTCATGACGGTCTCACATCAGCCGCCGGTTAACCCGGCGGCCAGGGATTTATTTGACGATTTTTACATCCGGCAGGCTGCCGGTCAGGCCGTTGTAGATATCCGGCTTAAAGCCGCTGACGCGGGCGCTGCTGGCGGAAAGGATCTCGCGATAGCCGAGCAGGATCACCGGCGGATCGTCGGCCAGCACTTTATACAGCTGGTGGTAGATCGGCTTGCGCTGTTCAATGTCGAGCACCGCGTTGCCGGCGTTAATCAGCTTATCGACTTCCGCGTTATGGTAGCCGGACTCTTTAGCTTCGCTGCTGTAGAAATCCCATACCCCGTCGTGCGGGTCGTTGAGGGTGCTGGTGCTGAACGAGGCCAAATCGTAATTTCCGGCTTTGCGCTGCGCCATCAGGGCGTTGAAATCCACCACCTGCGGCTTAAGCAGCACGCCGATCTGCCGCCAGTTCTCCTTGGCGATGGGGATCAGCGCATCGTTGAGTACCTTCTTGCTCACCAGCAGGGTCAGCTCCAGGCGCTGGCCGTCTTTGGCGCGGATACCGTCGGCGCCAGCTTTCCAGCCGGCCTCATCCAGCAGCTTTTTCGCCTGGGCCGGATCGTAAGGGTAAGGGTTGACGCCTTCAGCGTTAAAGGCCCAGGAGATCGGCGCGATCGGTTCGATGGCGACTTTGCCGTATCCCTGATAGACAACGTCAATCAGCTTCTGCCTATCCAGGCCGTAAATCAGCGCCTGGCGCACCCGCTTATCCTGTAGCGCCGGGCGATGCACGTTGAATTCCACCTGGCTGTAGTCGCTGGAGCCGTAAAGATTAATATTGGCGAAGCCGAGCATCTTCAATTGCTCAATATCGTCGGGGCGCGAGGTAAAGGCGTCGTAGTCGGTCTCCCCGGTCTGGAACAGCTGGAAGTTGGTGGACGGATTGGTCACGCGATAGATAAAGCGCGGCGTTGGCGGCGTCCCACGGTAAAAATGGCTATTGGCATGGAAGCGAATTTCCTGACCGGGAATGTATTTGTCGTACACGTAAGGGCCGTTGCCCAGCGGCTTGCCGTGCAGTGAGCGCAGATAGTCGAGATTTCCCCGCTGATACCCTTTGCCGTACCAGGCTTTCGACAGTACAGGCCCGCCAATTTTGGCCAGCGTGGTGGCGCCTGGCTGCGTGGTGGTCACCTGCAGGGTGAGCGGGTCGATGACCTTCAGGCCGCTGACGCTGTCAGCTTTGCCGGCTTTGTAGTCCGTCCCGCCGGCGATATTGGCCAGGGTGATGTCGGTATCGCCATCATAGCTGGGGTCGAGCAGGACCGTCAGGGTAAAGGCGACATCTTCCGCCGTCAGCGGTGAGCCGTCGCTAAAGGTGAGACCAGGGCGCAATTTGATGGTATAGACTTTGTTATCCGGGCTGACCGTCCAGCTCTCCGCCAGTCCCGGGACCAGCTTACCCTGACTGTCCCAGTCGATCAGGCGTGAAAAAATGACGTTAGTCACGTTCTCATCCCAGCCGTTGACGAAAAAGTAGGGGTTAAAGATCCCCTGCGGCTCGGAGATCCCGGCCACCACCGTGTCTTTCCGCAGTTTGGCGCTGGCCGGGATCTGGCTGGCGTCAGTGGCCGGGGTGATACCTTCTTTCAGGAGACCCTCAGCAAAGACAGCAGAAGAAAATGCTACCACGCCGCCGAGCAGGGCCACTTTTAGCGCCAGGGCGAAGCGGGTTTGTCTGGTTTTTAATCCTTGTTGTAATCTGGACAAAAGTGCTACCTCATCAAATGATTGCGTGGTTATTTACAATTCATGACGAAAGATAAGAGGCGCACTTCGCCCTGTCTAACACTGAAACGCTATGATTTATAACTAATTATCCTTAGCAAAGGATCGGCAATATAATCCCATTTTATGGCTATGAAGCAGTGGTTTCCGCTGTCTGATGATGGTTGGTCAGCATGCTGTCTGCGACCCAGCTTTTCAATCGCGAGGTTCTGAACAGGCGTCACACCTGCGCGATATTCGCCGGCTGAAAGGGAACGATGATAGTGGCCCCGTACCGACCGCCGTGCAGGGAGTAAGGCCACCTGGCGGTCAGTTCCGGGCAGACGTTAGCGCTCCTTCGCCGCTGGGGGAAGCAGGGAGGGTGCGGTTTCGGTTAGCGGCAACCAGAGCCGCTCGGGGTCATTAAATCCCTCTTCGACAAGGGCATAAAAGCGGCTGGCGTGGAGACCATCGACGAAGGCATGGTTAAACCGCCCGGCCACCGGGATAACGCCATTCTGCAATTTTCCCCAGGTGAGCGCGGGGACCGCCGCGCCGACGGCATATTCCGCATGGGTCATCGAGGTGAAGTGGAGCCATGGCAGACAGCTGGCGCAGATAAAATGCTCGCCATCGACGATGAGCGGCGCCGGGGATGTCTCTCTTGCCGCGACAATCTTCGGCGTGGCCGCGGCGCTGAAGGCGGTGAACTCGGGGGCATTGTCGCACCACACCTGACGGAATCCCTCTCCGACGGTCATCACCGGCGTCATTACTGCCAGACTGTCATATTCAATCACCTCATCGTTCCGCACGCGCTGGCGTAGCTGCGGTACCCCGTTGGCCGCGCGCAGCAGGGCATAGAGCGCGAGCTGAAAAAACGAGACCCGACGGTCCTTCGCACATTCGTACAGGCGCTGCGCCGCTATCGGCACGCAGAGATTAAAGCTGGGGTTGGCGAATTGGCGGTAAAAAGTGAAATGGTCCCGGCGGGGCCAGGATGCGGTGTCGATAATCCGGTAATGTGCCATGGATGCCTCCTGAATACTGGCGTTCTGCTGACTATGCGACGATTTCGATCAGGTTGCCATCGGGATCGGCGATCACCGCCTCATAATAGCCGTCGCCGGTGGTGCGCGGCGGCGAAATCAGTATTCCGGCGGCCCCGGCGCGTTGGGCGATGGCATCGACCTGTTCCGCCCCGCCCACCGAGAGGGCCAGATGCGCCCAGCCGGTATGGTTATTATCCGCGCTGGCCTGCTGCAGGCCAGGCTTGGTCATCAGCTCGATCACCACCTCGTCGTCGATAGTAACAAAATAGGAGGCAAAGCCGGGGTTGGTCTGGCTAAGGTATTTTTCATTGATGCTGGCGGCAAAGAAGTCCACCCAGAAGCGGGCCTGGACGTCGAGCTGTTGGGTCCACAGGGCGAAATGGGCAATTTTCATGGTAAACCTCCGGGCAGGAACGTTGACAACCAGAGCAGGGCAGACGATCATGCTTGCTACTGCTCGGTTTTGATCATTTAAGGATTGTGTTATGCTCGATTATGCTGCTTTCCCTCAACAGCGACAAGCGCTGATTTGCCAGATCCTGCAGGAAAACGGCAGAGTGGTGTGCGCGGAGCTGGCGGCGCGTCTTCAGGTGTCGGAGCATACCATCCGCCGCGATCTGCATGAGCTCAGCCGCGAGGGATTCTGTAAAAAGGTGTATGGCGGGGCGGTGCTGAGTCTGCCGGAAGCGGGGGATTACAGTCAGCGGAAAGATAAAAACCGCGCGATAAAGCTCAGGATCGCGCAACAGTGTGCCCGGCTGGTGAAGCCCGGCGGCACTATTTTCATTGATACCGGGACCACCAATCTGGCGATGGCCGAGGCGCTGCCCACCGAGCTGGCGCTGACGGTGGTAACGAACTCGCCGGAGATCGCCGCGGTACTGGTGAAAAAACCGCTGTATGACGTGGTGATCCTTGGCGGCCAGGTACAGCGCGCGAGCGGCGGTTGCGTCGGCGCCGCGGCGGTGGCTCAGGTGCAGGGCATGTTATTCGACCAAGGGTTTATCGGCGGCTGCGCGATGGCGCCAGAGTCGGGCCTGACCGGCTTTGACTATGCCGACTGCGAGTTCAAGAAAGCGGTCATTAAACAGTGCAGCGAAATTATTGTTGGTCTGACTTCGGATAAAATTCCGGCAGCAGCGCGGTTTGTGGTGGCCGCCAGCAGCGATATCGATGTGCTGGTGGTGGAAGAGAATATCAGTCGCGAATATCGCGTTGCCTTTCAGCAGCACGATATTCGCATCTATACCGTGTAACCCGCTAGCGGGTGAGGGAGGTGGCGATAAGCCGCAGGCCCAGCGCCCCCAGCACCGTCGCGGTGGCGATGTCGATCCGCCGCTTCAGCCGCAGGTAGACGCGCCGCGGGCGGTCGGCAGACAGCACCAGCGCCACCAGCGAATACCAGCTGACGTCGATCAGAAAGCTCATCAGCGGCACGATGTAATAGAAGGCGGTGGGGATCTGCGCCGGCAGCAGGGCGGTAAAAATTGAGGCGAACACCAGCGCCGTTTTGGGATTGCTGAGCTGAGTATATAGCCCGTCGCGAAAGGTCTTCAGCAAAGAGCGGTTGCCGGCCATCCCGCTGGCGGAAAAGTCCATCGGCTGCGCCGACCCGCGAAAAATTTTATAGCCCAGCCACAGCAGATAGAGCCCGCCCGCCACCTTCAAACCAATAAACAGCTCCGGCACCGCGGTGAGCACCTTCTGCAGGCCCAGCATCGCCATAATGGAGAAAATGGCCGCACCGGCGCCGGTACCGAGGGCGGTAACCATACCGTGCAGACGCGAGCGAGCGACGGCATTGCGCGCGACAAAGATAAAGCTTGGGCCGGGACTGATCACGCCCATGATCAGCACCGCGGCAATGGCCATCAGGCTGGATAGGAACATAGCGACTCCTGTTATGTCCGCCGCAGGCAGGCGGTCGGTAACGTGTGGACGGTTGGAGCAGACAGAGTAGCAAACTGGTTCAGGAAAGCACGTTAAAAAGGTGTGTATTAGACGGGGAGAAGCAGGCGTTGGCGGCGCGCGTTTTCTGCGCAACTGTTTGAATAACGATTCCCATTCTTGTCATCGATGGTAAACTGAATAACTGTGATCTTTGTCATACCGTAATAACTACAGAGAAGAGACACTGCTATGCAACATATCATTGAGGGCTTCCTCAACTTCCAGAAAGAGATCTTCCCCCAGCGTAAAGAACTCTTCCGCAGCCTGGCCTCCAGCCAGAATCCCAAAGCGCTTTTCATCTCCTGTTCTGACAGCCGTCTGGTGCCGGAACTGGTTACCCAGCAGGAGCCGGGACAGCTCTTTGTCATTCGTAATGCCGGGAATATCGTGCCGTCTTTCGGGCCGGAGCCGGGCGGCGTTTCCGCGACCATCGAATATGCCGTGGTTGCGCTGGGCGTGACGGATATCGTGATCTGCGGCCATTCCAACTGTGGCGCGATGAAAGCGATCGCCACCTGTCAGTGCCTTGAGCCGATGCCTGCGGTGTCTCACTGGCTACGCTATGCCGATGCCGCGAAAGCGGTGGTGGAAAAGAAAACCTGGGCTAGCGAAACCGATAAGGTCAACGGCATGGTGCAGGAAAACGTTATCGCCCAACTGAATAACATCAAGACCCATCCTTCGGTGGCGGTTGGTCTGCGCGACCATACCCTGCGCCTGCATGGCTGGTTCTACGACATCGAAACCGGCGATATTCAGGCGCTGGATAAAAACACGAAATCCTTTGTTTCGCTGTCGGAAAATCCGGACGTCTTTTTCGAATAAAGTCTTTCCAGGGCACGGAGGCCCTGCAAACCCTCACCACGCCACGCAAATTTTGCCAAAATGGGCGCCGCTTTGCAGACAGCGGAAGGCCTCCGACTGATTCGCGGCGACAGACCTCTCCGCTTTACGCCGACAAGCCGCAGATAATCCAGCCAATCGGGTATTTATTGCTATCAGGCTCTTTTTGTGCTGAGAGTTAGTATTGTCCGGGATCCGGCGAATGCCGCATGGACCTGCCAGGAAATGTCAGGAAGGGGGAAAAACTAAAGCGCCGTCCAGGCGGCGCTTTAGGAAACGTTTAGGGGCAAGGGTTTATTTGCTCAGTTCAGCCGTCATATGAACACGGTTGTTAAACTGGGCGCTGGTAATTTTATAGGATGCACCCTGTTCTGCGGCCTGGGCGGCAATTTTAGCTTCCGCGCGGTCCAGCGTGGAGGCAGTGGCGCTGACGCTCTGAGCAAAGCTGGCAGCAGAGAACAGAGACAGCGCAGCAACAGCAACGAAAGTTTTGATGAATTTCATGGTCGTATTCCTTAATTTGGTGTCTGATAAAGGGCCTGTTGCCCTGATGTGATAAAGAATACGCTTGATTGCTGGAGCCTAAAATCAAAACAATTTGCGAAACTATTTCAAATAATATGAATGATTTTCCGCCGGCCGCGAGGCTGCGCGCGGCGGCAGGGTTGCATTAGCTGCTGTGGTCAGGCATCGGAGGTCGGCAGACAGGCGACTAAAAGAGAGCCTGTCGGTCATGAAATGATGAAAATGGCTATGACTGACCAGGCGGAAATTCACTTTAATCCTTTCCAGGCCGTTATAGACCCGCTTGCGATTAATCCCCAGCGTAGCGGCCATTTGATGAACCGACTGACCCTTCATGGTGGCATCAATCATCCGCATCTCCAGGCGGTTGAGCGGGGCTCGTTGACGGAAAGAAACGCTCTGACGTTGGTGACGCGGCACGAGTGGCCAGCGGCGCTCGGCCAGGCAGCGCAGAAGGCGGCTCACTTCACGTACCGCTTCGCGCTGGCTGACCCACAGTAGGGTATCCGCGAAAAAGGGGCGTCCGCGCCTTACGTTGCCGGCTGACGTAAAGCCGATGACCAGGCCCTGAAAGTGCTGAGCGATTTCAGCGGCAGCCAGGTAATCATGATAGTTTTCCAGTGACAAAATAATCACATCCAGCCCGGACAGTTCTGGAAGATGGCTGAGGGGCAGGGAGTGAATAACCTTTAATTCGGGCGCTGTTTTCTGAATATCCCGAAAACACTGGGCGATACCGATATTAAAATAAATATTATTGCTGTGAATTAAAATATTCAACGAATAAACCCTGTTGCTGGCGATGTAAACGGCGCGGGGAGGGGATTAGCTGCGTACCAGAAGCTTATTCATATCAGCAGGCGAAGTGTTTATATAATTCATCATCCCCGGCGGTTTGTATGAATAAATTTCGGCTACGTAAACGTTATTAATATAATACCCCGCACACTTAACGCGGATGATTAACGCGCTCTCCACGCCAGCCTGGTGTAAGCGAGACTTTAAGCTCTGAATAACCTGCCATAGGCGCTGCGCGGAAGGGCGGAGATTATTTTTTTCCCAAACGTTAATCATTAACTCTTCATCGCTGACCAGACGTTCTCTGCCGTGCGCCAGCAGGTACTCCAGTAAACAGGCCATGGTGCTGCGTAGCTGGACTTGCGTCCGTGTCCCGCGCAGCGTGATAATTTCCCGATGATGCAGGCAGTAGAAAATATTATCCGCTAACTTATAGCCAAGTAGTTTATAGCCTTTAGTCATCCACAACTCCCTGACAAATCCTCTTCTTGCCGGTGCAGAGTACCTGCCCGCTGCTGACTGACCAAGTGAATTTTATCAGTTAGAATAATCAAAACAAATAACCACACAGCCATACATAACTAGAATAAAAATCTGATAATATCGCTTGATTCTGTTGTATTATGCGGTATAGGAAAAGTCTTAATCAGGCGACTGGCGAAGGTAAGCGCTTGAAAATATAGGTAGCATCGAAAAATAAATGCACTTAAATTGATTTGGATCAATTTAAGCTATTTCAGAGGGCGATGACCATTTACATTCTAAAACAAAGATTGAAATAACTTCCGTTACGCGGTGATACGCTAATTCTGAACTTGTGGAACTACCCAGGGAATGGTTCATTTTTTTTTAGGAGCGTTTTTATGGTCATTGCAACTCGTAAGCCTCTGTGCAACAAACGCTGGTCGGCCAGCCCGGCCTCCCAGGATCTTCAGTTGACTCAGCTACGTCACCCGTGGGTCGCCACCAAAGCTAGCTGCAAAAGTAAAAAAGGCTGGAAGAGCCGCGGTTAACGGCTCGTCCACTTTCCCGGACAAAACGCCCCGGTCGTGCTCATGCCGCGACCGGGGTTTTACTGTGGTCATTGTTCTGCTCAACGATCACACCGAGCGCAGACAATAGCCTGAGGCGGTGTTCTCCACTCTGGCGAATCCCGGCAGGCCAAGATGCATACCGGCAATCAACCACCGTTCGCTGGCGGCCTGGCGCAGCAGGATCTCCCTGGTACGCCGGGCCTGTTCAGGATCGACGTCGAAGGCGACCGAGGCTTCTGGCCGCGCAGACTGAATGGACGGGAAATGGACGATATCCCCCCAGATCAGCAGCGAGGTATCGCCCGCTTCGAGACGATACCCGGTATGCCCGGGCGTATGGCCGGGCAGAGGGCACGGGCGGATCCCGGCGATCACCTCCTCATCATCAACCCCGCTGATTTGCGCCGCGCAGTTCGCCAGTACACGGCGAACAAGCAGCACGTTGCGCCGGCCGCGATCGCTGGCGTTGTCGAACGTGGATGTTGCCAGCCAGTAAGCGCTTTCCCGCGTAGGCAGGAACACCGTGGCGTTGGGATACGCTGGCGTACCAGCGGCGGACAGCAGGCCGCCGATATGGTCCGGATGGGCGTGGGTGAGAAGGATGGCGTCGATCTCCTCAGGACCAACGCCGAGCCGCGCCAGATTGGCGATAAGTTCGCCGCCAACGCCATTGGCTCCGCCGGTGCCGGTATCCACCAGCACCGTGTTCCCGCGACCGCGGATCAGATAGGCGGCAATCGCAATGGTCTCCGGCGAGGCTAATCCTGAATGCCGCTGCAGATGTTCCGCCTCCTCCCGCGAGATACCCGAGAGTAAGGACAGCGGCGCTGACATCAGACCATCACTCACGGCAGTCACCGTCAGGTCGCCAGCGGTCAACGAATAAAAGGGAGCAGGTGACATGGCGACCTCACGCGCGCTGCGCCGGGTTGCGTAACCGGGCGGTGATGGGCTGATAGATAAAGACGGCGGCAGTCGTGGCCAGGTGATGCAGGTTGTCTCGTGGGAGGATGGCGGCATACCGGGTTTGTTCGGTCGCCAGGCCGCCTGGCTGCAGGAGTATCGGCGCAGCGACGGGCAAGTCCTCCGCGGTATCGCCCAGCAGCAGCACTTCATCCGGGGCAACCTCCCGCAGCGTATTATTCGTTAGATAGAGGTGGCGATGCCAGTCGGCGATCGCCGATTGCCAGCGGGCAAAATGGCCGCCGCCGTTGCGGCGGTAGGCGTCGCTGTCGATGACGGTAGCATCGTGGATATCGTGCAGCGCCAGGTAGCAGGGGCAGCCCTCGCTGAGAGCGCGGAAGCGCTGGGAGGCGTAGAAACCGGGCACAGAGACCAGCGCCGGTAGTTTTTCCTGATTGTAAAAGGTATTCCACGCCGCTTCGCTTTGGGGATCGGTGTAGGCGCATTCGACGACATAGAGCATAGTGACCTCGATGAACAGATGATGTGGCGCACAAGGCGCTTTAGTGAGTTTTCATCATCCTATCGGCTAAAAATGGCGCTGAAAAACGATGTTAATTCAAGGTTCAGTGATATTCTGTCACTGACTTTCGGTGAGCCTGCACAAGGAGCATTGGCTATGCGTCGTAAAATCCCCAGCAGCGCTGCGCTACTGGCTTTTGAGGCCGCGGCTCGTCACGGCAACTTTGCCCGCGCGGCGGCGGAGCTCGCGTTAACGGAAGGGGCCATCAGCCGGCAGATTGCCCGTCTGGAAGCGCTCCTCGACAGTAAACTCTTCGACAGGACGGGGAGCCGGGTGCGGCTCAATCCGGCAGGCGCCCGCTATGCTCGTCAGGTCCGCGAGATCCTCGCTCGTCTGGAACGGGACACCCATGACGTCAGCGGGATGCCCGTCGATGGCCGCAGCCTGGAGATCGCCGTGCTCCCCACCTTCGCCAGCCGCTGGTTAATTCCCCGGCTCGGGCGCTTTGCGGCGCAGCATCCGCATATCGTGGTCAATATCGCCGCCCGCAGCGATCCCTTCATTCTGCCGGGAAGCGGATTTGATGCCGCCATCCATTTTGAACACCCGGCGTGGACCGGAATGGAGGTGACGTTTTTATTTGCGGAGTATTTGCTGCCGGTCTGCCATGCTGCGCTGCTGACGGATGACGATCTTCCGGGGCTGCTTAACCGGCTAACGCGCATTCACCGGCGGCAAAACCCGGACGCCTGGCTGCACTATGCCCGCGAGTGCGGTCTGGCGCTGGATAACCCCGCCCAGGGGCCGCGCTACGATCTGCATGAGATGGCGATCGCCGCGGTACTAAGTCAGCAGGGAGTGGCCCTGGTGCCGAAGATGTATGTGGAAAGCGAGCTGAGCGCCGGAACGCTGGTTGCCCCGTGGCCGGGCTCCCCGACGCTGGCTAAGCGCTTCTGCTTGATCAAACCCGGCGGCGGGGAGGGGGAGCCAGCGCTGCAGATGTTTGAGCGCTGGCTGCAGACGGAGATTGCGGCAGGTTAAGTCAGAGCTGGCCGGGAGACATTTAGCGCCGCCCGCTGGCGGGCATATTTGCCTGGCGATATCCCGGTATAACGGGTAAAAGCTACGCTGAACGCGCTGGCCGAGCCATAGCCGATGCGCTCGGCGATATCCGCAATGCTGATGCCCGTCTCGCTCAGCCACTGCATGGCCAGGGTCATTCGCCAGCCTAACAGATAGCCCATCGGGGTCATCCCGGTCAGGTCGGTAAAGCGTTCAAATAACGTCGAGCGAGACAGCGCGCAGTCGGCGGCCAGGGCGTTGACCGTCCAGCGTCTGGCGGGGGCCTGATGCAGCAGACGGATTGCCTGGGCGACCCGCGGGTCGCTCAGCCCGCGCATCAGACCGGGGGTCGCGAGCGTGCCGGAGGAACGGATGGCCTCGATAAAAAGCAGCTCAACCATCCGCGCCAGAACGAAAGATTTGCCCGCGCGATCCGCCTGCGCTTCCTCTTTCAGCAGCCCGACAAAGGTGGCCAGCCGCGGTTGATTGCGGACCACCACAAAGGCTGGCAACAGCGAGGCCAGCAGGCTGGCGTTCGTTGAACCGGAAGCGCAGTGGCCAATCAGCGCCTGCATCTGCGCAGGCTTGTCGAGGGTGCCCAGCCGAAAGTGTCCCTCCGCCAGTTGCACCGGGATGGTTTCCAGCGCCGGTGAAGGAGGCGGGGTCAGGCTGGTTAGCGAGAAGCGGTACGCCGCCGGGATCAGAATAAAATCCCCGGCGCGCAGGATCTGCGGCTCATGCTGGTCAATTTCCAGCCGACAGCCGCCTTCCAGCACGACGCCATAAAATGACAACCCCTGATCCGAGCGCCGGACTCGCCAGTCTCCCGCCCCCTCGATGGTTTTGGTCAGCACCGCTCTGAGATTTAACATCGCGATGACCTCCGCCAGCGGATCGCTCATTTCCGGACTCCTGCTAAAGAATGATGGATTATTGACCCTATATCGTCCGGCACGGCCTGTCTATGATGAAAAGGAAGAAGCCATTCGGAGACAGAGATATGCAAACGATAATGATCACCGGCTGTTCATCGGGTTTTGGTCTGGAGACGGCGCGTTATTTTCTCGAGCAAGGCTGGAAGGTTATTGCCACGATGCGCGCTCCGCAGGAAGGTGTGTTACCCGCCAGCGACCGCCTGCGGCTGGTACGTCTTGACGTCACTTCGGCGCAGAGTATCGCAGAGGCCATTGCCGAGGCTGGAGAGATTGATGTGCTGGTTAACAACGCCGGGGTGGGGATGCTTAATGCCCTGGAGGGCGCCTCGCGCGAGGCGATAGCCAACCTGTTTGCCACCAATACCCTGGGAACGATTGCCATGACCCAGGCGATGATTCCCCGGTTCAGAGCGCGCCGAAGCGGGACCATCGTTAATATTACCTCGGCGGTCACCCTGCAACCGATGCCCCTGCTGGCTGTCTACACCGCGAGTAAGGCGGCGGTGAATGCCTTCACAGAGTCGCTGGCGCTGGAGCTCCGTGCTTTTAATATTCGCGTCGGGCTGATCCTCCCGGGACGCGCCCCGCAGACCCGGTTCGGGGAAAACGCCCGCCGGACGATGGGGCAGCTCCCGGAGAGCTATGCGGCGCTCGGCCAGCAGATCTTCGACAGCATGCAGGATAACGCCAGCGTGACGCAGGCGACGGATGTCGCTCAGGCCGTCTGGCGAATGGTGCATGATGCTGATGCCCCTTCGCGGCTGCCGGCAGGGGAAGACGCCCTGGCGATGGCGCAGGCCAGTCATCGCCTTGTCTGAAGGCAATATGCGGGACTTGTCTGTCAGATGGTGGGTGCGCAAGCTGCCGCTGCGCTTTATGGTCGGGGAATATTATCCCTGTCAGGATCGCCTGGATAATATGAGCTGTTATACGATATAACGGTCGGGGGGGATTTACTGATATAAATCAGGACAGCAATGTGTTTCATGGTGCGTTTTCGTAGCTTATTCTGGATGTGTGCGATCCGTCCGCAATATTATTAGATGATCAATGGCTCAGGTCATTTATATGTAAATTCTCAATGTAATTCGGGCGTTAATCTTAAAAAGTTAGTCTGGCCCGGTCGGGGCTGGACTTTCTTTATTTTACTGTGGCATGGTTTCTTCCCTGTTTTACCGCGCGCTCGCTTTTTTACGCCAGGGAATAGTTTTCAGTATGGAATATTGTTGTTGCGAAGCCACCGCTTCCGCCCTGCATCCAGACGACCTCCTTCTCTCGTCTTACAAAATATTATCAGTTTATTTTTTTATTCTGTTTGTCGTCTTTTTCAGCATTACGCAGTTACTCCCGATCTGAACCGAGATGCCACTGAATTAAAACTGGACGTACTCCGGCAGGATGTGGATACGAACGGGATTTCCTTGTGCATGTATTGCTGAGCGGCTGCTATTCCGGGCGTTAAATAAAAGATCACCGTTCTGCCTTACCCAGTGCGCTTTGGGTTCCTGTAGGGAGACAGCGACGGGCGGTAGCGTTCGCGAAAGCAGGCGGGTGCGATAGCGCGGCCAGTGGGTGGCGAAGGGTAACGAATGGAGGTCGTAATGATGAATTTTAACGCCAGAAAAGATGGAGTGAAGCGATGAGGAACAGGCTGATAAACGATGCAACCAGTTTGGTAAAGCAACCGCCGAGGCAGTCACGCTACCGGATGGTTGTTCACCGGGGGGGCGCAATATCGACAGCCTGCTGAATCAGCAACTGTTAACCCATATGGCGGCAGGACCGAAGCCGCAGCACCTGACGCGGAGCGGGATGAGGAAGAGGGGAACGCCTCAAGAGGAGTGTCCGCTTTTTTTGCAGGAAGTCTTGCCGGATTATTATTATCCGTTGGAGCTGAAACATCCAGAGCAATATACACGTCCCGATATCTGAAGCGCAGAAATCCGGTACTGCATGATAAACTGCAAAATCTGCGAGATCTGGATCTTCTGTATTTTCATGTTGAGGATATTGTAAAACCTTTCGAAACAGCGTGTATGGCCAGTGATAAGAATCCAGCAGAATTTAACAAAATATGTGAATATTTCTTTGGTGGATTATGAATATAAAACGAACATTACTCATCCTGTTTTCCCGTGTTATCAGAGGGGCTGGGATGGGATTAGGTGCTTCAGGTATCGCGCTGGCTGGTTGGTTCTTTTTTTTCTCAGTAAATGAATATAAATTTCTCTGGGGTTTACTTTCAGTTGTGGAATTCCTGGTGGGGTATCTGATATATCGATTTGCATATGCATATATTTATGATGAATGGAATGATTATCATTAAGAAATTAAACGGCGTGGTCTGTTGATCGATTTTTGATGCTCATTAAAAGGGTTGGCTTCCTTAGCACTCATGTGGACTAGTATGGACTATGCAAGGAAAACGCTTTGCCAAAACACAACATTTTAAGTCAGCAATACCAACGGGGAGCAGGTGATAAAATTCAGGAATTACAGAAGGAAAGATGATTGGTGCGTCTGAATGGACTCGAACCATCGACCCCCACCATGTCAAGGTGGTGCTCTAACCAACTGAGCTACAGACGCATTATGGTGCGTTTAATTGGACTCGAACCAACGACCCCCACCATGTCAAGGTGGTGCTCTAACCAACTGAGCTATAAACGCATTATGGTGCGTTCGATTGGACTCGAACCAACGACCCCCACCATGTCAAGGTGGTGCTCTAACCAACTGAGCTACGAACGCAATGTTGTGGTGACAACGGGGACGCATATTAGCGGCAGGGAGGGGATGTGGCAAGAGGTAAACGTCACTTTTCTTGCACATTGCATGCGATTGCGGAACTTTTACTCATTCCGGATATATTTTACTGAACCACAAGGATATTTCTTCGCCAGCGAGCATCACGGGTCTTATTTTTCAGCCAGTCCAAACCTGCGCGGAAGGGTTGCCGATGTGTTAAATTATCGGCCACCAGAAGAGAAGGAGTCATAACGAAGATGAAATCGATTGGTATTTTCTGCGGTTCTTCAGCTGGCGAACATCCGCTGTACCTCGAAACCGCCCGTCTGGTTGGACGTACGCTGGCGCAGCAGGGGGTGGCGCTTGTCTATGGCGGCGGCAAAGTTGGTTTGATGGGGGCGGTCGCCGATGCGGCGCTGGAGGCCGGTGGCGTGGTGATCGGCGTGATGCCGCGCGGCCTGGTGGAGCGGGAAATTGCCCACCGCGGCTTGACGGAGCTGCATGTGGTCGAGGATATGCACGAGCGGAAAACCAAAATGGCGGCGCTGGCGGATGGCTTTATTGCCCTGCCGGGCGGGGCGGGGACGCTCGAGGAGATTTTCGAACAATGGACCTGGGCGCAGCTGGGGATCCATGAGAAACCGTGCGCGTTCCTGAATATTAAGGGGTATTACGATCCGCTTCAGGCGATGGTCGATAACATGGTACGGGAAGGGTTTATGCACCCGCGCTACGCGGAGATGCTGCCGTTCGCTACCTCGGCAGACGAGATTATCGCCGGTTTTCGCGACTATACGCCGCCGGCCCGTAAATGGGTTCAGCAGCCAGCTATTTAAACATCAAGCGCAGGGTAAACAGCGCGCAGACGATGAGCAGTAACAGCAGCAATTCGAAGCGATAGCGTTGCAGCATGATGTCCTCCTGAAAAAAACCGGCGCTGTTCAGCGCCGGTTTATCACCTTAACGCCCTGACCATTATGCCGCCGGTTTAACCGCCGGTTTAGCTGCGTGGTGTGCCGCTTTATGATGTTTCTTTGCAGCCTGCGCTTTCTGCGCGACTGCCGGTTTCGCAGCGGTTTTGTGGTGTTTCTTCGCCGCCTGGGCTTTTTGCTCAGCAGCCGGTTTTGCAGCGGCTTTGTGGTGTTTCTTCGCCGCCTGCGCTTTCTGCTCGGCTGCCGGTTTCGCGGCCGCTTTGTGATGTTTCTTATGGTGAACGGTAGTATGGCTGGCTGCTGCACTCGGGGTGGTGCTTGCCGCATTGGCAGCGAAAGCAACTGATGACAGACCCATAGCAGCGGCAACGACCAGAGCTAATACTTTTTTCATTCTGAAATCCTCGACTTGGTTTCTTGAGTAACCCCACTGCGGGGCTGTTGGCAACACTATAAGCGCCTGCCGGGAGGCTATCAGTGAGTCTTTGGTGTCAGGGAGTAACGGAATGTACAACGCGCCGTTATAGCGAAGAACGAAAAAGCCCGCCGGAGCGGCGGGCTTAGACAAGTTAGCGCGCAGCGCGCTGTAAGATGATGCTGGAAGGCTGGCGCTGCAGAAAACGCATCCGCAGCATCATCATGATGGCGGCGGAGGTCAGACCGATGATAAATCCGCACCAGAAACCGGCAGGTCCCATGCGGGGCACAATCATATCGGTCAGCGCCAGCAGATAGCCGCTCGGCAAACCCAGCACCCAGTACGCGGTAAAGGTAATAAAAAAGATAGACCGCGTATCTTTATAGCCGCGCAGAATGCCGCTGCCGATCACCTGAATAGAGTCGGAGATCTGATAGATAGCCGCCAGCAGCATCAGGTGCGAGGCCAGCGTCACCACTTCGGGATTATCGTTATACAGCAGCGCAATCTGCTTACGCATCAGGACGGTAAAGATAGCGGTAAATACCGCCAGGCAGACCCCTACGCCCACGCCGGTGCGGGCCGAAACCTGGGCATCGATCGTTGAGCCCTGGCCAAGGCGGAAGCCGACGCGAATGGTGACCGCCGCCGCCAGCGACAGCGGCAGAACGAACATCAGCGAGCTGAAATTAAGCGCGATCTGGTGACCAGCGACGTCAATGATCCCGAGCGGGGAGACCAGCAGCGCGACGACGGCAAACAGAGTGACTTCAAAGAACAGCGCCAGAGCAATGGGCAGCCCCAGCTGCACCAGCCGTAACAGGACGGCAAAATCAGGGCCGCTGAAGCGCTCGACGCAGCGGATATCGCGCATCGTACGCGCCCGGCGCACCCACCACAGCATGCTGGCGAACATCACCCAGTAAACGGAGGCCGTCGCCACACCGCAGCCGACGCCGCCCAGCTCGGGCATGCCGAAATGACCATAGATAAAAATATAGTTCACCGGAATGTTGACCAGTAATCCAATAAAGCCCATGACCATCCCGGGCTTGGTTTTTGCCAGCCCTTCACACTGGTTACGGGCGACCTGGAAGAACAGATAGCCCGGAGCGCCCCACAGCAGCGCGCGCAGGTAGCCAACCGCCTTCTCTGCCAACAGCGGATCGATGTTATGCATGGAGCTGATGATGTATCCGGCGTTCCACAGCACGACCATGATCAGCACCGAGACAAAGCCGGCCAGCCAGAAGCCCTGACGCACCTGCGGCGCGATACGCTCCCGCCGCCCGGATCCGTTAAGCTGCGCCACCACCGGGGTCAGCGCCAGCAGAAGGCCGTGGCCGAAGAGGATCGCCGGCAGCCAGATGGAGGTCCCGATGGCCACGGCGGCCATATCCGTGGCGCTGTAACCACCCGCCATCACGGTATCGACAAAACCCATCGCCGTCTGCGCCACCTGCGCAAGGATGACGGGTATAGCCAGAGCTAATAACTGACGCGCTTCAACGAAATACTTCTGCACGTGAACACCTTCGAATTGTTGTTATTTTGAGACTAAAAAAGCCGCCGTAACTGGCAGCAAGGGGATAAAAATGAGGAATTTCCAGTCTATTGTAGCGAGGATTGGCTATTAAGCCAGTGAAAAAAGAGTCGAGGCACGAAGCGCGCTGGCAACCGCTTTGCCCTCCTGTTATTGTTCCCGATAGCGAAAGCGGTAATGATACCGTCATGATTTTCAACAGGAGCCAAACATGTTTACTGGTATTGTTCAGGGAACCGCGAAAGTGGTCTCCATTGATGATAAACCCAATTTTCGCACTCACGTGGTTGAGTTACCGGCACATATGCTGGAGGGGCTGGAAACCGGCGCCTCGGTAGCCAACAACGGCTGCTGCCTGACGGTGACCGAAATCAACGGCGCGCGCATCAGCTTCGATCTGATGAAAGAGACGCTGCGGATTACCAATCTTGGCGATATTCAGGTCGGCGATGAAGTGAACGTCGAGCGAGCGGCGAAATTTAGTGATGAAATCGGCGGGCATTTAATGTCCGGCCACATTATGACCACCGCGGAAATCGTGAAGATTCTGACTTCCGAAAATAACCGTCAGATCTGGTTTAAAGTGCAGGATCCAACGCTGATGAAATACATCCTCTATAAAGGATTCATCGGTATTGACGGCATTAGTCTGACGGTGGGTGAGGTGACGGCGACCCGTTTCTGCGTACATCTTATTCCGGAGACGCTGCAGCGGACCACCCTGGGAGCGAAAAAACTGGGCGATCGCGTCAATATTGAGATTGATCCGCAGACCCAGGCGGTTGTCGATACGGTCGAACGCGTGCTGGCCGCGAAAGAGATGGCGGCTAAGGTCAATGAAGCCTGAAAAAAAATCCCCCGCCGATAAGCGGGGGAGTGTTATTTAACGGGCGACGCGCAGTCCATGTTCAATACCGCGCGAGAACACCACCTGCCAGAGCTGAATGTCGCGGGCGCGGAAGGCGCCGGCGCAGGCGTTCAGATAATAGGTAAACATGCGTTTGAAACGCTCAGAATAGTTATCGGCAATTTCCGGCCAGCTGGCGAGGAAACGCTCATACCAGGCCATCAGGGTCGTGTCATAATCGGCGCCGAAGTTGTGCCAGTCTTCCATCACAAAATGCTTCTCGCTGGCTTCGGCAATGTGACGCACGGAAGGCAGGCAGCCGTTCGGGAAGATATATTTATCGATCCACGGGTCAACGTTATGGTCGGTGACCTTGGAACCAATGGTGTGCAGTAAAAAGCGGCCGTTGGGTTTCAAATTACGGTCGGCAACCTCAAAGTAGGTAGCGTAATTTTTCGGCCCCACGTGCTCAAACATGCCAACGGAGACGATGCGGTCAAAGCTGTCGTGCAGATCGCGATAATCCTGGAGACGAATCTCTACATCGAGATCGGCGCAGCGCGCCTGGGCCATTTTTTGTTGCTCGGCGGAGATAGTGACGCCGACGACGCTGACCTGATAATTTCGCGCCATATATTCGGCGAGACCGCCCCATCCACAGCCAATATCCAGTACCCGCATGCCTGGCTCCAGCTCCAGTTTGCGGCAGATGAGATCCAGCTTAGCCTGCTGGGCGGCCTCGAGGCTCTGCGCCTCTTTCCAGTAACCGCAGGAATATTGCATATAGGGATCAAGCATCCGGCTGAAGAGATCGTTGCCGAGGTCGTAGTGCTCTTTACCGACAATCCAGGCACGTTTTTTACTTTGTAGATTAAACAGACGAGCGCCTGCGATGCGGAGTGTGTCTTTGAAATGGTGTGGGAGCTGCTTTTCCAACCCGGCGCGTAACACCTTGTGGAAGAATATATCCAGACGCTCGCATTCCCACCAGCCGTCCATATAGCTTTCGCCTAAACCCAGCGAACCTTCCTGCAAAACCCGTTTAAAAAAGAGAGGATTTTTAACCCGCAGGTCGGACGGCGCGGAGCCATTGATTTCAATTCCCGCACGGCCTAATAATTCAGCTGCAATCCGGTACCAGTCATCATTTGGTACACTTACTTCTTCTATACACGATGAACTCATAGCTTCTCCATCACGCCCAAGTGATCAGAACCTTAAAACAGCGTAGACGCTTTTTTGGCTTTGTGAGAAATCTCACGGATAATCCGTGAAGTCGCTATCCGACGTAAACAGAGGAAGGGAGATAACCCTTGCCGAAAGGCCTTCCATGGTGAAACGGAGGCATCCTGCATCCGTTAATCTGTAACTATTTTCTATTTATGTGAACCCGGATCCAGTATAGGACGCTAAGTACTGGCTTTCAATAAAAATTTCTTAGCATGCTAACGACTGGTCCGGGCCCTGGCGACGGGCATTACGCGTGGGAAGAGTGGGGTGTCAGCTCCGGCGTCTGCTGCAGGCGATAGCCTATTCCGGCTAAGCCAATCGAAACCAGCATTACGCTGGTGGTGGTCAGCAGCGGCGTGGCGATCAGCGCGGATACCAGCAGACTGGTCAGGAAGCACAGGCCAAGCTGCAGGGTATTTTGCAGCGCCGCCGCGCGGCCGGTCGCCTGCGGAAAAGGCTTCAGCGCCTGAGCAACCACGATGGGGTAGATCCCGCCGTTGACCACCGCCATCATGCAGAACGGGATCATTAACGCCACCAGCGAGGCATGGGTTTGCAGGCCCACCAGCCAGGTGGCGGCTACGCTGATGGCAAAAATCACCAGCAGCCACGGCAGCATCTGTTGACCGGACCATTTCTGCAGCAGCGCGCGACAGCCATAGCCTCCCACCAGAAAGGCGATGGTCTGCGGAATATAGCTCAGGCCGATAGCGGTTGGGCCATAGCCCATTTCATGCAGGATAAAAGGTGAACCGGTAAGCCAGGCGAAGAAGCTGGCGGAACAGGCGGCGTAGATCAGGACGTTGCCGCTGTATTCCCGGGAGCGCAGTAGCGCGAGAAAGGTGATCTTTTGCTGCGTCACTACTACTGACTTCGCGGCTGCCTTCAGGCGCAGGGCAGGCAGCATCAGCAGCAGAGTGATGGCGAACAGGGTGGCGAAGATGGCTTGCCACTCGAAGTGCACCAGCAGCCAGCTGCCCAGCAGCGGGGCCAGCGCCGGCGACAGTCCTACCAGCGGCATAATGGTGGCGAAGATGCGGTTCGTGCGCTGGGCAGGATAGTAATCGGCGACCATCGCCTGCCAGGTAACGGCCGCGGCACAGACGCCAATCGCCTGCAGAAAGCGCAGCGCCAGCATCAGGGTGGCGTTGTGCACCCACAGCATCCCCAGACAGCCGGCCGCGAAAATCGCCAGGCCGCTCAGCAGCACCGGTTTACGTCCATAGCGGTCCGACAGCGGTCCCCAGAACAGCTGGCCCAGCGCGAAGCCGGCGAGGAACAGGCTCAGACTGGCGCTGATGGAGGCGGCGGAGGTGTTGAGATCCTGCTGCATGGCGGCAAACGCCGGCAGGTACATATCGGTGGCCAGAAAGCCCAGCACGCTCAGGCCGGCCAGCCAGACTAAAAATCCTTTCCCGGGTTGTGACATAACGTTCTCATAGTTGGTGTACAGGTACGATGCCGCAGAGTGTAGGGAGTGCATTGTGGCTTGTGAAACGCTAATATTTGTCACATGCATTCAAAAATTTTGCAGGCAGAAAATGTGGTCTGAATACTCTCTGGAAGTTGTTGATGCCGTCGCCCGTAACGGCAGCTTCAGCGCGGCCGCGCAGGAGCTTCACCGGGTGCCTTCCGCGGTCAGCTATACCGTGCGTCAGCTCGAAGAGTGGCTCGCCGTTCCCTTATTTGAGCGTCGCCATCGTGATGTGGAGTTGACCCCCGCCGGGGTCTGGTTTTTACAGGAAGGGCGCTCTGTTATCAAAAAAATGCAGATCACCCGCCAGCAGTGTCAGCAAATTGCGAACGGCTGGCGCGGACAGTTGTCGATCGCAGTGGATGATATTGTGAAACCGGCGCGGATGCGTCAGATGATCGTCGATTTCTATCGCCATTTTCCCGACGTCGAACTGATCGTCTTTCAGGAAGTATTCAATGGTGTATGGGATGCGCTGGCCGACGGCCGCGTTGAGCTGGCGATTGGCGCAACGCGATCTATTCCGGTCGGCGGTCGCTATGCGTTCCGCGATATGGGGATGCTGAGCTGGGACTGCGTGGTGGCGAGCGATCATCCGCTGGCAAAGATGGAGGGACCCCTGAGCGACGACGTCCTGCGTAACTGGCCGTCGCTGGTGCGGGAGGATACCTCGCGCTCGTTGCCTAAACGGACAACATGGTTGCTGGATAACCAGAAGAGGGTAGTCGTCCCTGACTGGGAATCATCAGCAACCTGTTTGTCGGCAGGACTCTGCGTCGGCATGGTGCCGAGCCATTTCGCCCGTCCATGGATAGATCGCGGCGAGTGGACTGCGCTGGCGCTGGAAAATCCGTTTCCGGATGCCGCCTGCTGCCTGACGTGGCAGCAGAACGATGCCTCACCGGCGCTGAACTGGATGCTTGACTATCTGGGGGACAGCGACACGCTGAATCGGGAGTGGCTGCGGGCGCCGGAGAGATCCGCGCCCGCCAGATGCCTTAACGACGATAATCGACAAACGGGCCATCCGCTACCGAGCGGCGCTCAACCAGACGAGGGTGCACTTCGATAGACTGCGACTCTTCACGCTTGTTGACGATACGATCCAACAGCATGTTAAATGCGGCCTCGCCCAGGGAATCTTTCGGCTGATGAATGGTGGTTAACGCCGGGCTGAAATAGCGGGCGTTGCGCACATTATCATAACCGATCAGCGAAATGTCCTGCGGCACCCGCAGTCCCATTTCATCCGCCGCGCAGATAGCGCCCATCGCCATGATATCGCCGCCGCAGAAGACCGCCGTCGGGCGGTGCTGCTGGTTTAGGATCTGCTGCATTGCGCGGTAGCCGGACTCCGGCTCGAAGTCGCCCTGCACAATCCAGTTTTCCGGCACGCTGATATGCGCCTCTTTCATCGCCTGCATGAAGCCGGCCAGTCGCCCCGCGCCGGTGTTGCGCTCCAGCGGGCCCGGGATCACGCCGATTTCGCGATGGCCGCGTTCAATCAGGTAGCGTCCGGCGATATAGCCGCCCTGGAAGGCGTTATCGATCACCGCATCGGTGAAGTCGGCTTTCGCCTCGCCCCAGTCCATCACCACCATCGGGATATGGCGGTACTCTTCCAGCATGCTCAATACCGAATCCGGATACTCGGAACACATCACCAGCAGACCGTCTACGCGCTTTTGCGCCATCATCGACAGATAGGCGCGCTGTTTTTCCAGATCGTTCCACGCGTTACCGAGGATCAGAGTATAACCCTTCTGGAAGCAGCTCTTTTCAACGGACTCAATAATTTCAGCGAAATAGGCGGCTTCGCTACTGGTCGCCAGCAGGCCAATCGATTTGGTGTGATTGACTTTCAGGCTGCGCGCCACGGCGCTCGGCGAGTAGTGCAGCTCTTTGATCGCCGCCCATACCGCATTACGCGTCTCTTCGGCAACGAAACGGGTTTTGTTAATTACATGTGACACAGTTGTAGTGGAAACGTTTGCGCGTTTCGCTACATCTTTAATAGTTGCCATTACATCTCACTCCATGCCTTGACCTGATCGCCTGATCATCGATACGTAAACGTTTGCCTACACACACCCTGAATACAATTTTCAACATTGCATCACGTCGGGAAAACGACACAGAACGACAGGAAGGGGTCAATGGCCGATACGCTTTTAAATTAGCGTGGGATTTTGTCCGATCTTGGGGCAAAGTGGAAGAGCAAAAATGTGCATCGCCCTAAATCCCGGAAGATTTTTGCGATTTTTTGTGCAAAAATGAGCAAGCTCACTTTTGGTGTGGGGATAACAAGAGGAAAAAATGATGGATACCAATTTAAAGTTTTCGCTGATCACCACGATTATTGCTCTCGGCGTGATTGTCGCTTTCAGCCTGACCGCCATACTGCACTAATGTTTCGCTGAGGGAGGAGCGCCGCTTCCTCCCCATATCCCGCTATTATTATCAATTCTGCAAAAATCTTTTGTCATTTCGTTCACTTTTGTTTTTTTGTGATTGATGTCATGCTTTTGACTTCTGATGTTACGCCGTCCTCTCTGACGGTCTGATGGAGTCATTGAATGAAAATCAACTTTCCTTTACTTGCGCTGGCGATCGGCGCCTTTGGCATCGGTACCACCGAGTTCTCCCCGATGGGATTGCTGCCGGTGATTGCGAAAGGTGTGGACGTCTCGATACCGGTAGCGGGAATGCTGATCAGTGCGTATGCCATCGGCGTCATGGTCGGCGCACCGCTGATGACGCTGCTATTGTCGCATCGCGCACGGCGCAATGCGCTGATTTTTCTGATGGGGATCTTCACCGTCGGCAACCTGTTGTCATCCATCGCGCCGGATTACACCACGCTGCTGCTGTCGCGCATTATTACCAGCCTCAACCACGGCGCTTTTTTCGGCCTGGGATCGGTGGTGGCGGCCAGCGTCGTGCCAAAGCATAAGCAGGCCAGCGCGGTAGCCACTATGTTTATGGGCCTGACCATCGCCAACATTGGCGGCGTGCCGGCGGCCACCTGGCTTGGCGAAACCATCGGTTGGCGGATGTCCTTCCTTGCTACTGCGGGATTAGGCCTGCTGGCGATGGTTAGCCTGTGGTTCTCCCTGCCGAAGGGCAGCGCGGGGGAACGTCCTGATGTCAAAAAAGAGCTTTCTGTCCTGCTGCGCCCGCAGGTGCTCTCCGCGTTGCTGACCACCGTGCTGGGCGCCGGGGCGATGTTTACGCTGTATACCTACATTTCGCCAGTGCTCAATACGCTGACCCACGCTTCATCGCTGTTTATAACCGCGATGCTGGTGCTGATTGGCGTCGGTTTTTCGCTAGGCAACTATCTGGGCGGCAAATTTGCTGACCGGTCGGTCTCCGGCACGCTGAAGGGCTTTCTGCTGCTGCTGATGGCGATCATGCTGGCGATCCCGCTGCTGGCGCAATCCCAGGCCGGGGCGGCCATCAGCATGATTGTCTGGGGCGCAGCAACCTTTGCGGTGGTTCCGCCGCTGCAGATGCGGGTTATGCGCGTAGCGCATGAGGCGCCGGGGCTCTCTTCTTCGGTGAATATCGGCGCGTTCAACCTCGGCAACGCGCTGGGCGCCGCCGCCGGTGGGGCGGTGATCTCTGGCGGACTGGGATATGCGTTTGTGCCGGTGATGGGCGCAATTATCGCTGGTCTGGCGCTGCTGCTGGTCTGGTTTAGCGGGCGAGCGCAGCCGGAAGAGGCTTTCGCCAGCCAGTAATCATCGGCTGGGCAAGGGCAAAAAAAAACCGCAGCCGGGGAGACCCCGCTGCGGTTTGTCGTTTATGCCGCGAGGTTAGCCGCAACAAACTTCCAGTTTACCAGCGCCCAGAAGTGGTCCAGGTAGCTTGGACGGGCGTTGCGGTAGTCGATGTAGTAGGCGTGTTCCCAAACGTCAACGGTCAGCAGCGGCTTCGCGTCGGTGGTCAGCGGGGTGCCGGCGTTGCTGGTGGAGACGATAGCCAGGCTGCCGTCGGCATTTTTGACCAGCCAGGTCCAGCCAGCGCCGAAGTTTTTCGCCGCGGCATCGGTAAATTTGGCTTTAAAATCCGCGAAGCTGCCGAAAGATTTGGCGATTGCGGCCGCCAGTTCGCCTTCCGGTTCGCCGCCGGCGTTAGGCGCCAGGCAGTTCCAGTAGAAGGTGTGGTTCCAGACCTGCGCTGCGTTGTTGAATACGCCGCCTTCAGAAGTGCGGACGATCTCTTCGAGGGACTTGCCTTCGAACGCAGTGCCTTTGATCAGGTTGTTGAGGTTAGTGACATACGCCTGGTGGTGTTTACCGTAGTGATATTCCAGGGTTTCTGCGGAAATGTGCGGCGCCAGGGCGTCTTTTGCATATGGTAATGCAGGTAATTCAAACGACATTGCTACTCTCCTTATAACTTTTTGTTTTATCTCACATTGATAGGATGAGGTTTTCACCTGAATCGTGTTCTGACCGCCCGACGCTGTCGCGTCCCGGGCGTGTTATTGTATTGAGAATGTTAACATTTGCCGCAAGCAGTGAAAAGCCTTACAACGATAAAGGCTATTATCTCCGGTGCATGTGGTGAAGGCTTAACCGTTTTCTGCAGGAGTGGGTGATAAGCCGCCAAAATTGTTGCAACCATGTATAAGGAGATGCCCTCTACGGATTTGCGAACTCGCATGGCGATTAACTACTCTGCTTCGCCGCTGTCACGCAATGCGCTGGACAAAAAATAAAACTTTAATATCAAACGATTAATAAAAATATGCGCTCAGGCAATCGTCGCTATGCCAATAATTCATTGTCTATTTTTTAATTTGTATGACAAATATAGCCGCCAGAAGTAATTTCCCCAGGATGACGACGATGGCAAAAACAGATGAGGTGGTGAGCGCGAAAATGATCCCGGTGGTGCAGGGGATTGTTGACTGGATCGAAGCACATATTTTCGACACCCTGTCGGTGAGCGCGATTGCGAAAAAGTCCGGCTACTCACACTGGTACTTCCAGCGACAATTCGCCATGGTAACGGGCTGCACGCTGGCGAGCTACGTCAGCCGACGAAAGATGACGATTGCGACAATCTATTTAACGCAGACGCAGGCGTCGATACAGAGTATTTCTCAGTGCCTGGGATACGAGGGACAAGCCGCTTTCTGCCGGACCTTTCACCGTCACTTTGGCATGTCGCCGACCCGCTATCGTCGTGATACGCCGGGCAAAGAGAGCAATCTGCAATATCCCTTGCGGGTGGGGATGGAGATGGAGCAGGAGAGGCGGTCTGCCGCCGCAGCGGCAGACCGGGATCAGCGAATGGTTTTCGGCGTCATGACGCGACGAGCGCCGACATAATGGCGAACCCAGTAATCCTCGCTCAGGGAGGTGATTTGAATATCACGACCTGTGCGCGGTGACTGAATGAATTTTCCGTTGCCGACGTAGACGCCGACATGGTCGGCAGCGCCCCGTCCGCGGGTGCGGAAGAAGACTAAATCGCCGCTCTGCAGTTCATCACGATCCACCGGACGCGCATCGCGCAGGTGGTACATTTCGTTGGCCGTACGCGGGATGTGGATCTTGACCAGGTCCTTATAGGCGTAATAGACCAGCCCGCTGCAGTCAAACCCGGTGCGCGGCGAGGTGCCGCCCCAGCGATAGGGTTTACCCAACTGGCCCATCAGTTTGTTCATCGCGGTACTTTGCGCTTTTTGCACCCGGACCTTGTGGGCGTCGGCGATCGTTAAATTCGCTTCGCTGGCCTCGGGCTTACAGCGTTTTTTATAGCCCTTGCGCACCACGCACTTGCTTTTGACGCTGTTTAGCGCCAGGGTCGGCTCGGCGCTGGCGGCGACCGTTTTCGCGCACTGCTTTTTATAACCTTTACGCAGCACGCATTTTTTCGTCGCGCCGGCGGCCTGACGATGAAGTGCGGTTTGGCTTGCTGCGGTAGTGCGGGTAGGGAGCCGGGTGCGCGAGGACTTTTTACTGGTGGTTTTAGCGGTGGTTTTAGTTTTTTGACTGGTTGCTTTTTTCTTGCGCTCTGAGCCACTTTTCGCGGGCAACGCTTTTGGCGAAGCGGAGGCGTGCGTATGCCCTGATGCCTGAGCCAGTGGCGTGAATGAGATAGACGTGAACAGTAATGCACAGAGCGATATCGCGATTTTGTTTAGCCGCGCCACTGAGCAATCCCCTGATTAATTACAGACATGTACAAATGCCTGACGATGAATGACAAACCGGAATGATTCTAAAGCATAAAAAGCCGGAAAGTTAATATTCTTTTGTATCAAAAATGTCGATTGGTTAACGATTGCAAGAAAACGCGTCAGACATTGACCGCCTCGCACAGAAAATGCGCAATGAGCGCCCGCCTGTGACCGCAAAATGATATTTTTAAGGCAACTTCGCGCAACAGAAGATAAAATATGAATAGTGAAAAAAATGTTATTATCCGTCCTGCCTACAGGACGCTACAATGACAAGTTACTGCCGTAGAAAGAAGTTTAAGGAAGCACGACAATGAGCTCGACTTTAGAAAAGATCCAACGCCAAATCGCTGAAAACCCGATCCTGTTGTACATGAAAGGGTCGCCGAAGCTGCCAAGCTGCGGTTTCTCTGCCCAGGCCGTTCAGGCGCTGTCCGCCTGTGGCGAACGTTTTGCTTACGTTGATATCCTGCAGAACCCGGATATCCGCGCCGAGCTGCCTAAATACGCCAACTGGCCGACTTTCCCGCAGCTGTGGGTAGACGGTGAACTGGTGGGCGGCTGCGATATCGTCATCGAAATGTACCAGCGCGGTGAACTGCAGCAGCTGATCAAAGAGACGGCGGCAAAGTACCATACCGACGAGCCAAAAGCGGAGTAATTCCCGCCATCAGTAAAAAAGCGACTTCCTGGAAGTCGCTTTTTTTATCACTCCGGGGTGGCTACGGGCAGCGGCCAGCCGCCCAGACGCTTCCAGCGGTTCACGATCTCGCAAAACAGCTGCGCCGTCTGCTCGGTATCATACAGGGCGGAGTGAGCCTGCGCGCCGTCGAACGGCATACCCGCGGCAATACAGGCTTTCGACAGCACCGTCTGGCCCAGCGCCAGCCCGCTTAGCGCGGCGGTGTCGAAGGTAACAAACGGATGGAAAGGGTTGCGTTTAAGTCCCGCGCGTTCGGCGGCGGTCATGGTGAAGCTGTGGTCAAAGGTGGCATTGTGCGCCACCATGATTGCCCGGCTGCAGTCGCTCTCTTTCATCCCTTTGCGCACCATTTTGAAGATGGCATGCAGGGCATCGTATTCGCTGACGGCCCCGCGCTGCGGGTCATGCGGGTTAATCCCGTTAAAAGCCAGCGCTTCGGGCTGCAGATTGGCGCCCTCGAAAGGTTCAACATGGAAATGCAGCGTTTCATCGGGCATCAGCCAGCCGTGCTCATCCATCTTCAACGTAATGGCGGCGATCTCCAGCAGGGCGTCGGTTTTGGCGTTAAATCCTGCGGTTTCAACATCGATCACCACCGGATAAAAACCGCGGAAACGGTCGCACAGACCATTCAGTTGAGCGTTCTCGGACATCAGATTCTCTTAGCTGGAAAAAAGTAGCGCGCATTATGGCAAATTTTGCCGCGGCTTGCAGCAGGCAGGGGTGAAAACAACGGGCGCCGTAGCGCCCGGGCGAGCCATGGCATTAAATATGCCAGCGTGGGGAAGCGTTAGTTGCCCAGACCTTTGCCGGCATCTTTCTCTTCAATGAGCTCGATTTTGTAACCGTCCGGATCTTCCACGAAGGCGATGACGGTGGTGCCGCCTTTTACCGGCCCGGCTTCACGGGTGACGTTGCCCCCGTTCTGACGGATCCGTTCGCAGGCTTCGGCGGCGTTATCGACGCTCAGCGCGATATGGCCGTAGGCGGTGCCCAGCTCATAGCTGTCCACGCCCCAGTTGTAGGTCAGTTCGATCACCGCGGTTTCGCTCTCTTCGCCGTAGCCGACAAAGGCGAGGGAGTACTTGTACTCCGGGTTTTCGCTGGTGCGCAGCAGCTTCATGCCCAACACGTTGGTATAGAAGTCGATAGAACGTTGCAGGTCGCCAACGCGCAGCATGGTGTGGAGTAAGCGCATAATGTCCCCTATGCAGTTTATTTGATAGATCAGAACGTTGAGTATAGCGGCGATACGTCGCCGCTATCAATGGAGGGATTACAGAGTCGGGTAATCGGTGTAGCCTTCCGCGCCGCCGCCGTAGAAGGATTCCGGGCGTTGCGGGTTAAGCGCCGCTTTTTTCTGCAGGCGAGCCACCAGATCCGGGTTGGCGATGTAATCGCGGCCAAATGCCACGGCATCAATCAGCCCTTTATTGATAAGATCGTTAGCTTTTTCTACTGTGTAAGCGCCAGCGCCAATGATCACCCCCGGGAAGCGGTCGCGGACTTTCTGACGGAAAGCTTCACTGTAAGGTTTGCCGCCCGCCCAGTCCGGCTCGGACATGTGCAGATAGGCGATACCGCGTTTCGCCAGCTCGCTAATCAGATACAGCGCGTCTTCTTCTTCGTTCGGGCCATTATCCACATTCTGGAAGCTGCCAATCGGCGACACGCGGATGCCAATGCGCTCGGCGCTCCACTCTTGACTCACGGCGTCAACCACTTCCAGCACCAGACGGGCACGGTTCTCCACGCTGCCGCCGTACTGATCGGTACGCTGGTTCGCCGATGGCGAGAGGAACTGGTGCAGCAGATAGCCGTGGGCTGAGTGCAGCTCAACCAGATCGAAGCCGGCGTCACGGGCATTGCCGACCGCCTGACGGAAATCGTTGACGATCCCTGGGATCTCTGCGGTTTCCAGGGCGCGGGGCATTGAGGTGTCGACGCGAATGGCGTGGCCGTTTTCGTCACGCAGTGAGGTACGGGTGCCCGCGCTCAGCGCGGAAGGCGCTACCGGGGCGGCGCCGCCAGGCTGCAGGCTGCTATGGGAAATACGCCCGGTGTGCCACAGCTGGACGGCGATATGACCGTTTTCGGCATGAACGCCGGCGGTGATTTTCTGCCAGGCGGCAATCTGCTCCGGGCTGTGCAGCCCAGGCGCGCCGGCGTAGCCTTTGGCCTGCGCGGAGATCTGCGTCGCTTCGGTGATGATCAGCCCGGAACTGGCGCGCTGGCGGTAGTATTCGCCCATCAGCGGAGTAGGGATATCGCCCGGCTCAATGCTGCGCAGACGCGTCAACGGCGCCATAAATACGCGATTAGGGACGGTGACCGCACCGACTTTCAGTGGGCTGAATAATTTTGCTTCCGACATAGTGACTCCTGAGTAGACCGGTCGTCTAGTAACTGATGAAATAAAAACGCCTGTTATACCGCAGGCGCCGCAATAATCTGTTTGGCGTGGGCAAGGGCGCTTTCCAGCGGCGTTGCGCTACGCGTAATTTTGGCCTGCAGGTTGGCCCCGAGCCACAGGGAATACAGCACCTGCGACAGGGTCATGGCCTCGCCGTCAAATGCGAGACTGCCTTCCTGACGTCCTTTCTCCAGCGCGTCGCCCAGCAGGGCGATAATCTGGCTGGCTCCGCGATCCATGGCGGCGCGCATATCTTCCGACAGATCGCAAACCTCCGCGGATAGCTTGACAGTAAGACACCCGCTAATAATCCCCTGCTGGCAGAACTGATTCAGCGTGTGCTGATAGTAGGCCAGCAGGCGATCGCGATAGTTGCCGTCGCCATGATCGAAGTGATCCACCAGGCGCTGCAGATATCCGGTGTAGTGATGTTCAAGCAGCGCGACGCCGAAGGCTTCCTTAGAGCGAAAGTAGTGGTAGAAAGAGCCCTTGGGCACCTCCGCCGTCTTCAGAAGTTCGCTCAAGCCCATTCCGGTAAAACCGCGATGCATGCAAAGCTGCTCGCCGGTGGCCAGGATATGTTCTCGGGTATCGCAATCGCTGTGTCTGTTCATGCTGCACACTGTAGTAGACCGATTGGTCTAATGCAAGCGTCAGCGGAAAAATGTTAGCTGGCGCAGCACGTAGTGAACAAAATTTGCGTCGGCGCGGGGAAACGTCTTCAATGAAAGGAGACGAGGGGACAGGAGGCGTGTGGTGGCAGAGCAGTTAGAATTTTTCCCGGTGCAGAGCCCGTGCCGGGGAATATGTCAGACCGATGAGCGCGGCTACTGTCGCGGCTGTTTCCGCAGCCGTGAGGAACGTTTTAACTGGCAAACGATGAGCGATGCGCAGAAACAGGAGGTTTTGCGTCTTTGCCGCCAACGGCTGCTGCGCAAAATACGCGCGAACAGGCCGGAGCCGGCGGAAGAACCGCAGCAACCCTCACTGTTTTAAGCCAAAAATTACGTATACTCAGAGCACTTTTTTATTGAGGAAGCGGTTATGGTTCAGCGTATTGCTATGGCTCCCCAGGGGCCGGAATTTTCACGTTTTGTGATGGGCTACTGGCGTCTGATGGACTGGAAAATGTCGCCTGGCGAGCTGGTCAGCTTTATTGAGCAGCATCTCGATTTAGGCGTAACCACCGTCGATCACGCCGATATCTATGGCGATTATCAGTGTGAGGCTGCCTTTGGCGAAGCGCTGAAGCGAGCGCCGCATCTGCGTAGCCGGATGGAAATCGTCAGCAAATGCGGTATCGCCACCCGGGCGCGCGCTGAGAACACCATTGGCCACTACATTACCGACCGCGATCACATCGTGCTCAGCGCCGAGCAATCGCTGCGTAATCTGGCGACGGACCATCTCGACTTGCTGCTGATCCACCGGCCGGACCCACTGATGGACGCCGACGAGGTAGCCGAAGCTTTTCTCGCGCTGCATCATAGCGGTAAAGTGCGCCATTTTGGCGTCTCGAACTTTACCCCCGCCCAGTTCACCTTGCTGCAGTCACGTCTGCCGTTTACCCTGGCTACCAACCAGGTCGAAATTTCACCGGTGCATCAGCCGCTGCTGCTCGACGGTACTCTCGATCAGCTGCAGCAACTGCGTATTCGTCCGATGGCGTGGTCTTGTCTTGGCGGTGGTCGCCTGTTTAACGAAGAGGGCTTCCAGGCGCTGCGCGATGAGCTGGCGCAGGTGGCGCACGAGCTTAACGCCGACAGCATCGAACAGGTAGTTTATGCTTGGGTGCTGCGTCTGCCGTCGCAGCCGCTGCCGATTATTGGCTCGGGCAAAATCGAGCGCGTGCGCTCGGCGATTGTGGCTGAAAAACTCAGCATGACCCGTCAGCAGTGGTTCCGCATCCGTAAAGCCGCGCTCGGGTACGACGTACCGTAACGGGCATTTCCCCTCCGGAAAGGCGTTCCTGGTTTACACTTAACAGGGAGACAGCCATCCGGAGGTGTTATGCAACGATGTATTCTCGCGATCTTATCCCTCGCATTTTGCGCTGGCGCACAGGCCGTTAGTGAAGATGTGCAACTTAATCTCGTGACCAACCAGGGCGTCGGTCAGACCATCGGCAGCGTCAAAATCACCGAAACCGACCGCGGACTCGAGTTCGCCCCCACTCTGCGGGCGCTACCGCCGGGCAAGCACGGGTTTCATATTCATGCCGAAGGCAGCTGCCAGCCGGCGATGAAAGAAGGTAAAGCCGTGGCCGCCGGGGCGGCGGGCGGACATTACGATCCGCAGCATACCGGCAAACACGAAGGGCCGTTGGGGGCCGGGCATCTTGGCGACCTGCCCCTGCTGGTGGTCAACGATGCGGGCGTAGCCGACCAGCCGATTATTGCTCCGCGCCTGAAAACGCTGGCGGAGGTGAAAGGGAAAGCGCTGATGGTCCACGTAGGCGGGGATAACATGGCCGACAGTCCGCAGCCGCTGGGCGGCGGCGGCGAACGGTTTGCCTGCGGGGTGATTAAGTAGTTCCTTCGCCAATTGTGCCGGCCACCGGGGCCTGTTCCAGCTGCGACAGGGCGCAGTACAGTCGCCAAATCGCGGCGGCCAGTTCCCGCGCCGCCGGCTGATGATGGTGGTTCAGGGCGTCGCAGATCCGCTGCAGCTCCTGCAGGGTGGAGGCCAGCGGACGCTGCTGCACGCCGCGCTCGCTCATCACATCGCGTAACAGGTTGATGCACAGGTCGCGCACCTGGGCGAGAGGATCGGAGCGGGTTTCCCATTCGCGAAGCTGCCAGACGACGTGCGAGCAATTGAGCAGCACGACGCCCCAACGCAACAGCCAGCGGCGCGCCAGGGCATCCTTACTCTGGCTGAGCTGACTGACGTGGTGATAGACCAGCGATTCAAATTCATGCTCACTGTGCTGAGGATGACGGCTGAGCTGATCGACAAAGTGACGCCGTAACGCTCTGATATGGCGTCGCCCTTTGCGGGCGTCCGAGCCCGGACTCAGTACCGCAAAGGCCAGCCAGGCAAAGCCTACCCCGACAATCTTGCTCAAATTATCATTGAAAAAGGCCGCATAATCGTACACCGGCGGGTTGGTGACGGCGATAAACGAGCCCATAAAGACGATAAGCTGTCCCCACAGGCCGGCGTATTTGGGCCACTGCAGTTTGAGTAACTGCATGGTGGTCAGGAGCGGGAACAGGAACAGCAGAAACTGCCACAGGTCGGTTACCTGCACCATCAGGCCGAACTTCACCACGAAACTGAATAGCGACAGCAGGACCAGAGTCTGCATCAGCAATGTCAGCGAGCGAAACGGCGAGGCGGATACGGAGTAGAGCACGCAGCAGATGGAGGCCAGGGTCAGGGCCGCCGCGCAGCTGGTCCACTGGGTACTGATCCCCCATGCGCCAATCGCCACCAGCGCGCAAAAGGTACGGACACCGTTGAGCAACGCCTCCGCCTGATCGGTATGGCGGGCTAATGGCGGGGCGGCGGGCACATTGAACTCGGCGATCGCCGAGGCATTTTCAACGCGGCGGATCCAGCGGCTGCTCTCCAGGTAAATGCGACAGAAATAGCGCAATCGCGCCCAGAAAGCGATGTGCCGGTAATCGGCATCCTGCCGCGGCGCCAGCGGCGCCAGGATCCGCGCAACGTGATAGCTGTCGGCATGAGGGGTGGCGAGCTCGGCGAGCAGCGACTCCAGTACCTGGCGAGTATTCGCCGGCGCGTCAGGCCAGTTCAGCAGCATCCGTCGCAGACTGGAGATGACGCTGGTCATTCTGAGCTGCTGATGCAGGAGGTAGTTCAGCAGAGGATTCTGCCGACGGAAACGGTAGTGGCTCCAGAAGGCCTGGATACGCAGCAGGTTCATGGTCAGGATCTGGCCAATCACGCTCTCATGGGCGGTGCGAATGGCATCCGTCGTCTCCGGCACCCACAGCAGGCTGGCGTGCTCCAGCAGCCGGGTGTGCATGGTTTTCAGGGCCGTCAGCAGGTTGCTGCCGTCGGAGGTGCTTGGCAGGATCATCATCATTAGCCCGCCGCAGAGGATCCCGACGATAACTTCGCAGACGCGCGACTGGGCGATGACCCACAGCTCGTAGCTGTCGCTGATGTTAATCACCGGAAAGGCGATGATGGCGCAGGTATAGCCCGCCAGCTGAAAGGCGTAGGCGACGTTGTTGGTGAACAGGGCGCAGGCCCAGGTGCAGAGCGCCAGCCAGCCGGAGATACTGAACAGAAACAGCCAGGGATCGTTGAGTGTATGACCGGCAAGCAGCAGGGCGGCGCAGGCGCCGAGCAGGCTGCCTGCGATGCGGCCAAAACTTTTACTGATCACGCCGCCGACGGTGGGAAAGCTGACCACCGCCGCGGACGTCATCGCCCAGTAGGGCTCATCAAGATCCAGCGCATAGGCGATACTCAGCGCAAGACACATCGCGATGCCGTTGCGCAATGCGTACCGCCACTGCGGCCGGGTGGCTTTAACCCAGGGGAGTGTGCGCCACGACAGGGTCTGCAGGTTCATTACTGCCCGCCAATTGAGACAGTGCAGGTGGTGCCGGAGACCAGGGTGACATCGGCCGGCAGCGTATCAAAGGCAATTCGCACCGGAACGCGTTGGGCGAGACGAACCCAGGGGATATTTGGTTTGATGTTGGCCACCAGCCCGGTTCCCTGTTCCACGCTCTGGTCGACAATCGCGCGGCCGATGCTGGCGACATGGCCCTTTAGCGTCTGCTGATTGCTATAGAGAATAATTTGTGCCGGATCGCCGATGCGAATGTGGCGCAGTTTGGTCTCTTCGAAGTAGCCCAGTACGTAAAACGAATGGCTGTCCACCAGGGCAAAGACCGGATGGCCGGTGGTAGCGTAATCACCGACGCGGGTGGAAAGGTTGGTCACCCAGCCATCCACCGGCGCTTTGACAACCGTCTGGCTGAGCTGCCACTGCGCATGTTTCAGCGCCGCTTCGGTTACGCCGACTCCCGCTCTGGCGGCAGCCAGGGTGGTGGTGGCGGTATTCAGGGCGGTATTGACGTTCTCAAGGTCTTCAGCCGAGATGGCATTTTGCGACAGGCTTCGGCGACGGCGAGCCTCGCTGGCGGCCTTGCTTTGCTCCGCCTGCGCTTTCGCCACCTCCGCCTGGGCTTTCGCCAGCTGCGCCTGGGCGTTCAGCACCGCGATGCGATAGGGGGTGTCGTCGATGGTAAACAATACTTCCCCAGCTTTGACCCGTTGGTTATCGGTTACGTTCAACTGCAGAATACTGCCGGAGACCTGAGGGGTGATCCCAACCTGCTCGGCGCGCACTTTGCCGTCGCGGGTCCAGGGTGACTGAGTGTAGAAATTCCATAACAACCATGCGGCAATCAGGGCGACGGCCGCGACCAGCAGCGTTGACAGATATTTTAATCTTTTCATAACAGGGAGATCACCAGGCAATGAGTAATACCAGGGCCAGACAGACCGAGAGCGCGAAAAGGGAGAGATCCATTAGTAGCGGGTGCCAGATGTCGCCCGCATACATCCAGTCACGCAGCTGGCGATGTAAAAACAACCAGATAAAGAAACCCAACAAGACGGCTTTGAACAGCGGAGGGAAATAGACGGATGCGCCGAACACCAGGTCCTGCAGCGGCAATCCGGATGTGTTAAGACTCAGTTTCACAAGCAAAAATCCTTTGCCATTACAGGGGTAACCTCAGGACGTGCTACTCTTTAACAGTGTAAATCATTGTTTTGGTTTTTGTTGAATCAAGTAATTCATTTGTTTTGATAATTCAAATGCTGCACACTATTCTAAAATCAGTATAATAACTTAGCAAGCTAATTATAAGGAGATGAAATTGGAATCGCCACTTGGTTCTGATCTGGCACGTTTAGTTCGCGTTTGGCGCGCGCTAATCGACCATCGCCTGAAACCTCTGGAGTTAACGCAGACCCACTGGGTCACGCTGCATAACATCCACCAGCTGCCGCCTGAGCAGTCGCAGATCCAGCTGGCGAAAGCTATCGGTATTGAACAGCCGTCGCTGGTGCGTACGCTCGATCAGCTGGAGGAGAAAGGGCTCATTTCTCGCCAGACCTGCGCAAGCGATCGGCGGGCCAAACGCATCAAGCTGACGGAAAAAGCCGAACCGCTGATCAACGAGATGGAAGAGGTGATAGGTAAGACCCGTGATGAAATCCTCTCAGGGGTCTCGAAGCAGGAAGTGGAAACCTTGCTCCACTTAATCCGTAAACTTGAACAAAATATCCTCGATCTCCAGGCTAAAGATTAATTCTTTGCGGCCCGGGCCAATCCGGGCCTTTTTTCACCCTCCCTGCCGATGCCAGACGATCACCTGGTTACGTCCGTTATTCTTTGCTTCATACATGGCTTCGTCCGCGCGCTGAACGCACGCTTCCGCTGTCACGCTATCGTCGTAGGTGGTATACACCCCCATGCTGATGGTCATTCGCTCCGGTAAATGGCTCTCCCCGGCACTGACCGCCAGGCGGATACGCTCGGCGATCGCTTGCGCTTCTTTTTCACCGGTGTTGACCAGCAGCAGAGCAAATTCCTCACCGCCGATGCGTGCGGCGGCGTCATCTACCCGCGAATGGCTTTCCAGCACCGAGGCGGCGAACTGGATCACTTTGTCGCCGGCGACATGGCCGTAGCTATCGTTGATGCGTTTGAAATGGTCGAGGTCGCTGATGAGCACCGACAGCGGATGCTGGGCATTCACCTTCGCCAGCTGTTGGTTAAGGGTGTCGTAGAAGAAGCTGCGGTTGTAGAGGCGGGTCAACGGGTCGCGGATCGAATTCTGATACGAATGAACATATTTGTGGTTAGACTCGCGATAGAGGATAAAGACGTCAACCAGTAGCACCAGAATCAGGAACAAGGTGCATAGCGTTTCGAAAAAACGCGCCTGGTACCAGGTCTGATCCAGCTCCCCTGCGGTGGAGAGCAGCTGGAAAAGCGTGAACAAATAAGCGCTGCAAAAAAAAGCGCCGCTGAACCAAAAAATATTACGCAGTTTACTCAAGCTAATTAATAAAATCAGCGTGATGAACCAAACTGCCATCAGCAGCCAGCCGATAATACTTTGCCACAACGGGGTAAAGGTATGGCTCAGATCGTCGATAAAATTGACGCTCAGCCACGGCGAATGGCTGGAGTATAGCCATGATAAAACAATAATGGTCAACGTAAAAAGTATACATGCTGTAAATGTAAGAACGTGTGCTTTCCACGAATGCATGATGCGCTGGCGAAAATAGTACAAAATAATAGATGACATGAATAACACAGCCATCATTATATTGCGGAAGAAATAATAGATAACGGCGTCATTTTGATTAACGACCGGGGCCGGATTGCAGGTAAGCCAGTCCGGATAGCTGCTGAGCGTGCCAAGCATCAGCAGCGCTGAGCAGGCAAACCCGAAAGAGACTGGAGTAAGGTACAGACGCCGCTTGCTGCTCCAGTATTTCATGCCCATAAAACAGGCAATGGTAATATGAAAAACCATCAGGAAACTGGTCAGCAGCGGAAATAATATTGAGGAAGTACTACTGAAGCTGGTATGAAAAAACGCAGTCATCCCGGAAATGCCAACCCCGGCCAGTAAACAAATGCAAATATAAAGGATTAGACGTTTAACGACATGATGCACATGTTCGGGCATAGGCAATATTCCACATAAAAGGCAACGGCAGCGACGATGAGTCACCAGGGCTAATTTACGTTCTTGAGGGTAATAGGGGCGGGCAGATAAGATATTGCGCAGGCGCAATGATTCATGGAATATTAAAATAAAGATGTCTGATGGCTACTACGAATTTATTACGGCGAAATAAACGTGGCTGAAAAATACGATGCGGCGCAACCGGCCGCATCGTAAGGGAGATTATCGCGGAGAGACGGTGACCTGGCTGCCGCTGCCGGCAATGGCCACGCGCTGACCAACGGAGAACGGAGTGCTGCCCTGTTTCTGCACTACCATAATGGTATTGCCATCGTCCTTACGGATTTCCAGTTCAACGCCCTGCGTTTTATTCATCGCGCCCTGAACGCCCTGACCGGCTACGCCGCCCGCGACCGCACCTGCCGCCGTAGCCAGAGAGCGTCCGGTACCGCCGCCGATGGTGTTTCCAAGGAACCCGCCCAGTACCGCACCGCCAATGGCCCCGATGGCATTGCTATCGTCGCCGCTCTGGATCTGTACGGCGCGAGTATGCACGATGGTACCGTAAGTCACGCTCTGCACCTGTTTGGCTTCAGATGCGGAATAAACGTCGCCGGACAGGCCGCTGCTGCTCACGCAGCCTGCGAGCGTAAAACCAATCATCGATACAGCCAAAACACGTAAAATCATTTATGAATCTCCTGTTCACCGAAGGTGTTCAATTGAACGTCCATACGGTTAATTATATGGCATTTAGTCGTCGGCGGGCATAGGTTCTCCCTGGACTATACAAAAAATAATAAACACTGGTGCTTCAACCTCAACTAAACACCGGTTCTTTACGATGTTCTCTGATTTGTCGCTCTATTGTTAAAAAGTATTAGTACAACATAGCATTAACCGACACTTTATGATGGAGTGAAGGGCATACAAGGGTCATGGAATGAAGGAAAACGTATGAGATCGGGTCGCTTTATTGGCGTTATGTCTGGTACCAGCCTGGATGGTATCGATGTCGTTTTGGCCACCATTACTGAAAACATGGTGGCGCAGCAGGCTAGTCTCACCTGGCCCATTCCACACGCGATAAAAGAAGAGATTCTGGCGATTTGCCAGGGGCAGTCGCTGACCCTTTCGCAGCTAGGTCGTCTGGACACCCGTCTGGGACGGCTGTTTGCCGATGCCGTACTGGCGCTGATGCGCCAGGAAAGTCTCAAACCCACCGACGTCATCGCCATCGGCTGCCATGGACAGACCGTATGGCATGAACCGCAGGGAGAGGCTCCGCATACCCTGCAAATTGGTGACAACAACCAGATCGCCGCCCACACCGGGATAACCGTAGTGGGGGATTTTCGTCGCCGGGATATGGCGCTAGGCGGGCAGGGAGCGCCGCTGGTGCCGGCTTTTCATCATGCGCTGCTGGCCCACCCCGTTGAGCGACGTATGGTGCTCAATATCGGCGGGATCGCTAATGTGTCGCTGCTGGCGCCAGGGCAGCCGGTGCGCGGCTATGATACCGGGCCGGGAAATATGTTGCTGGACGCCTGGATCTGGCGCCAGAAGGGCAAACCGTACGACAAGGACGCCCAATGGGCTAGCGAAGGTAAAGTGCTGCTGCCGCTGCTGCAGGACATGCTGAGCGATCCGTGGTTTGCCTTGCCGGCGCCGAAAAGCACCGGTCGGGAATATTTCAATTACGGCTGGCTGGAGCAGCATATGGCCCGCTATCCGGGGCTACGCGGGGAGGATGTTCAGGCTACGCTTGCGGAATTGACCGCCGTCACCATCAGTGAGCAGGTATTGTTAAGCGGCGGCTGCGAGCGTTTGTTAGTGTGCGGCGGCGGCGCGCGTAACCCCTTGTTAATGGCGCGCCTGGCGGCGCTGCTGCCGGGAACCGAGGTCTCCACCACCGATGAGGCGGGGATCAGCGGCGATGATATGGAAGCGCTGGCCTTTGCCTGGCTGGCCTGGCGAACGCTGGCTGGTCTGCCGGGCAATCTGCCCTCCGTGACCGGCGCCAGTGAAGCCTCGGTGCTGGGCGCCATTTTTCCGGCTAACCCGCCGCAGAATCGGAGTTAACTGAAATCTTAAATACGATGCGACCGGTAAACTGGACAAGTTAAGCGGAGGGCGGAGTGCCCGCCGTGACCGGGAAAGTCGAAGGCAAACGAATGAAAAAAATTCTTATCGCAGTTGTACCTTTTATGCTGGCGGGCTGTAGCTACTACAACCAGTTTGTCGAGCGGATGCAGACGGACACGCTGGAGTATCAATGCGACCAGAAACCATTGACGGTCCATCGCAATAACGCACGCCAGCAGGTCAGTTTTATCTATGATAATCAGCAACTGAACCTGTCTGAGGGGCTGTCGGCTTCCGGGGCGCGCTACACCGACGGCGTCTATGTGTTCTGGTCAAAAGGCGATACCGCCACCGTCTATAAGCGCGACCGCATCGTCCTTGATAACTGTCAGCTGCAGACGGCCAAACGTTGAGATTTCTGTCCGGGGGGCGCACAATAACGCCACCTTATGACTACATCCTCAATGGCCATGTCTGATAACGACGAACTCCAGCAAATTGCGCATTTGCGCCGTGAATACACCCGTGGCGGTTTGCGTCGCCACGATCTTCCTGCTGAACCCCTGCCGCTGTTTGAACGCTGGCTGCGTCAGGCCTGCGATGCGAAACTTGCCGACCCAACGGCTATGGTGGTTGCCACCGTCGATGAGCGCGGCCAGCCCTACCAGCGCATTGTGTTGCTGAAGCACTACGACGAAAAAGGGTTGGTGTTTTATACCAACCTCGGCAGCCGCAAAGCGCATCAAATTGAAAACAACCCGCAGGTCAGCCTGCTTTTCCCGTGGCATATGCTGGAGCGCCAGGTGATGGTAATCGGCAAAGCGGAGCGTCTGTCGACGCTGGAAGTGGTCAAATATTTCCACAGCCGTCCGCGCGACAGCCAGATTGGCGCCTGGGTCTCGAAGCAGTCGAGCAGGATCTCAGCCCGCGGCATCCTCGAAAGCAAATTCCTTGAGCTGAAGCAGAAGTTCCAGCAGGGTGAAGTGCCGTTGCCGAGCTTCTGGGGCGGATTCCGCGTCAGCATTGAGCAGATGGAGTTCTGGCAGGGGGGAGAACACCGTCTGCATGATCGCTTTTTATACCAGCGCGATAGCGGCGCCTGGAAAATAGACCGTCTGGCGCCGTAAACGCCGAAATTAGTTATCGAAGCGCTGGCGCTGAAAGGGCCGGCGCTTTATTCTATGTACTTTTCGCATCTGGCGAAAAGTCGTGTACCGGCAGAGGTGCAGTCGTTTATACATGGAGAATTTGATGGCAAGCAGTAACTTGATTAAACAATTGCAAGAGCGGGGGCTGGTAGCCCAGGTGACGGACGAGGAAGCGTTAGCAGAGCGACTGGCGCAAGGCCCGATCGCGCTCTATTGCGGCTTCGATCCTACCGCTGACAGCTTGCATTTGGGGCATCTTGTTCCATTGTTATGCCTGAAACGCTTCCAGCAGGCAGGTCATAAACCTGTGGCGCTGGTGGGCGGCGCAACCGGTCTGATTGGCGACCCAAGCTTCAAAGCCGCTGAGCGTAAACTAAACACCGAGGATACCGTGCAGGAGTGGGTGGATAAAATCCGCAAACAGGTGGCTCCGTTCCTTGATTTTGACTGCGGCGACAACTCGGCGATCGCGGCGAATAACTATGACTGGTTTGGCAGCATGAACGTGCTGACCTTCCTGCGCGATATCGGTAAACACTTCTCTGTTAACCAGATGATCAACAAAGAAGCGGTGAAGCAGCGTCTGAATCGTGACGATCAGGGTATCTCCTTTACCGAGTTCTCTTACAATCTGCTGCAGGGTTACGACTTTGCCTGCCTGAATAAGCTGCACGGCGTGGCGCTGCAGATTGGCGGTTCTGACCAGTGGGGCAACATCACCTCCGGCATCGATCTGACCCGTCGTCTGCATCAGAACCAGGTGTTTGGCCTGACCGTACCGCTGATCACCAAAGCGGACGGCACCAAATTCGGTAAAACCGAAGGCGGCGCCGTGTGGCTGGATCCGAAGAAAACCAGTCCGTACAAATTCTACCAGTTCTGGATCAACACCGCGGATGCTGATGTCTATCGCTTCCTCAAATTCTTCACCTTTATGGACATTGCGGAGATCAATGCCCTCGAAGAAGAAGACAAAAACAGCGGTAAAGCGCCGCGCGCCCAGTACGTGCTGGCAGAGCAGGTGACGCGCCTTGTCCACGGCGAAGAAGGCCTGGAAGCGGCGAAGCGCATTACCGAAAGCCTGTTCAACGGTAACCTGAGCGACCTGAGCGAAGCAGACTTCGAACAGCTGGCCCAGGATGGCGTGCCGATGATCGAAATGGAAAAAGGCGCCGATCTGCTGCAGGCGCTGGTTGATTCCGAGCTGCAGCCGTCCCGCGGTCAGGCGCGTAAAACCGTTGCCTCTAACGCGGTGACCATCAACGGCGAAAAACAGGCCGACCCGGAATATGTATTCAGTGACAGCGATCGCCTGTTTGGCCGCTACACCTTGCTGCGTCGCGGTAAGAAAAATTACTGCCTGGTCTGCTGGAAATAAAAAAATACTGCCAGGGCGTGGGAAACCACGCCCTTTTTCTTTTTAGGGTTGTGGTAAGAAAATGAAGAACATCCTCGCCATTCAGTCTCACGTTGTGTTTGGCCATGCCGGCAACAGTGCCGCCGAATTTCCGATGCGCCGTCTGGGCGCCAATGTCTGGCCCCTGAATACCGTACAGTTCTCTAACCATACGCAGTACGGCAAATGGACCGGCTGCGTCATGCCGCCTTCGCATTTGACGGAGATCGTTCAGGGGATTGCCGATATCGACAAGCTGCAGACCTGCGATGCGGTACTGAGCGGCTATCTTGGCTCCGCTGAGCAGGGAGAGCATATCCTCGGTATCGTGCGTCAGGTTAAGGCGGCCAATCCGGCGGCGAAATATTTTTGCGATCCGGTGATGGGTCACCCGGAGAAGGGCTGCATCGTCGCGCCGGGCGTGGCGGAGTTCCACGTGCGCTATGCGCTGCCGGCCAGCGATATTATTGCCCCGAATCTGGTTGAGCTGGAGATCCTGTGCGGTCATCCGGTCGCCAGCGTCAGCGAGGCAGTGGCCGCCGCGCGGGAGCTGATTGCCCAGGGGCCGGAAGTGGTATTAGTTAAGCATCTTGCCCGTGCGGGTCTGAGTATGGATCGTTTTGAGATGCTGCTGGTGACGGCCGAAGAAGCCTGGCATATTAGTCGGCCGCTGGTGGATTTCGGCCTGCGTCAGCCGGTGGGCGTCGGCGATGTGACCAGCGGTCTGCTGTTGGTTAAATTGCTGCAGGGGGCAAGTCTGCGCGATGCGCTGGAACACGTCACCGCCGCGGTGTACGAGATTATGCTCGCCACCAAAAATATGCAGGAATACGAACTGCAGGTAGTAGCTGCGCAGGATCGCATCGCCGTACCGGAGCACTGCTTCAGCGCCACCCGGCTGTAACTCCCAGGGCCTGCCCGACGGTCCGCCGGGCAGGTTCAGGCCTTATTTTAAGCCTTCAGCCGCCAGTGCGGCCGCCACCGCCGGACGCGCTGCCACCTGCGTCATCCAGCTGCCGATATGACCATAGGCAGCCATATCCAGTTTTATAGCATAGGCCCAGCGCAGCACCGTAAACAGATAACCATCGGCAATGGTGAAGCGATGGCCGGTCAGCCACTGTTTGTCTGCCAGCGCTGCATCAACGTATTGCAGCTTTTTCTCAAGCAGCCCCCGCGCGACAGGCTTATAGTCCTCCGGGGTATCCGGGCGGAACAGCGGGGTAAAGCTTTTATGCAGCTCGGTGGCCACATAGTTCAGCCATTCGAGAGTCTGATAGCGCGCAATCGAGCCCACCGGCGCCAGCAGATGACGATCCGGCACCTGGTCTGCGATGTACTGCATGATGGCTACGCCCTCAGTGAGCAGGATATCATCATCCAGCAGCAGCGCCGGCACCTGACCTTTCGGGTTGATCAGCAGATAGTCTTCCCCGTTTTCCAGCCGTTTTTGGGCCAGATCCACGCTCTGCAGGGTAAAATCCAGACCGCTTTCGCGCAGGGCAATATGCGAGGCAAGGGAACAGGCGCCGGGTTTGTAGAACAGTTTCATGCGTGACTCCTCGTGGCTGCAGTTTTCTGTATGTTAGTCCTGCCAGGGGTAAAAAAAAAGCCGCTAAACTAACGTTAGCGGCTTAAAAATAATTAGTTTTCCCTGCGGCGTCAGGCAGCCGCGGTTTCGCGTGCTTTAATGTCCGCGCTGTCGTCCTGAGTCATACGATTCAGTTTCGGCGCGGTCAGCAGCATCAGGGCGGCGATAACCGCGGTGACGATACCAATCTGCAGGAATACGTGACCGTACACTTCCAGCGACACCAGCGGATCGGTGACATTCTCCGGGACTGCCATCAGGTTAGCGATTTTCCCGGCGATGATCGCCGCGCCTGCCGTGGTGAGGAACCAGCTGCCCATAATGAAGCCCATCAGACGCTGAGGAACCAGCTGAGCGACCATCGCCAGGCCGAGGCCGGAAATCATCAGTTCACCGATAGACTGCAGCGCGTAGCTCAGAATCAGCCAGTTGACCGAGACGATACCGGCGTCGCTGGCGAACTTCGCCCCTAAAGGCAGGACGAGGAATGCGCCAGAGCACAGTACCATACCGATAGCAAATTTGTGCGGCATCGGCAGGCGGTCGCCCATCTTGTTGTAGATGGCGGCCAGAATCGGGCTACCAATCATGATCCAGAACGGGTTCAGCGCCTGATACTGTTCCGGTTCAAAGGCGAGACCGAGGATCGAGTGCTCCACGTTACGGATGGCGAAGAAGTTCAGCGAGGTCGGCATCTGGCTGTACAACACGAAGAAGACAATCGCTTCTACCATCAGCAGGAAAGCGACGATCATTTTACGACGCGGAGCGCCTTTCAGGCCTATGGTTTCTTTGGCGAAAATCACGACGATACCCAGTGCGACGACGCCCAGCACCATACGTGCGATACCCTGGTTGTGCAGCAGCCAGGTGGCGATAGCGACCAGCACCACCACGCCAGCGATGGTCGCCAGCAGTTTACCCATGTGTACCGGGGCAAAGTCCGGTTTAGAGCCGTACTGTTTAACCCATTTCTGACAGAAGGCGAAGTTAATAATGGTGATCACCATCCCCACCACGCTGAGGGCAAACGCTACGCTCCAGCCAAAACGTGCGGCCAGCCACGGGGTTGCCAGCATAGAGAAGAACGAACCGATGTTGATGGACATGTAGTACATGGTAAATGCACCGTCCAGACGTGGGTCGTTTTTGTCATAGCAGGTAGAAAGCAGGGAGGACGGGTTGGCTTTAAACAGGCCGTTACCGACGGCGATGGTCGCCATACCCATATAGACGATAGCGGCGTCATGACCGGACCAGGCCACCAGCGCATAGCCAATCGCCAGCACGATAGCGCCCAGCATGATGACACGCTTGGTACCCAGCACTTTATCACCCAGCCAGCCGCCAATGGCGACGAGGCCATAAACCAGCGCGCTAAAGGAGGAGAACAGAGTAATGGAATCCGCTTCCGACATACCCAGCTGTTTTACCAGGTAAACGGCCATGATCCCTTGCAGGCCGTAGTAACCAAAACGCTCCCACAACTCGATCGAGAAAATGAGATAGAACGCGCGTGGTTGTTTGAAAGCGTTCAGACTCACGCTTTCTGCTGGTTTATTGTTTGCAGTAGACACATATACCTCTTTTTTTACATCCCATATTTACTGGGGGGTGTTCGGGGCGCAATCTCGTTGGACCGCCGCCTTTATAGTTATTCTTGGAGGGAAAACGGCAAGTAATGTTCACTATCCTGGCGCATCAGGCAAGGCTTTTGTAATAATCTGTTACACATAATCAGGGTGGTATAATGCTCCGGACATATGAATGTTATACAGCGTTAAATTTTACCGTTTCGATATCGTTGGTATTTTTATCTTTTGGGTTCGCCGGTTTGCCGGGAAAGGGCGATATATTCTACTGATCTGGCGTAAGCATAGTGATATGGTCCATTATCTTAAAAAATCATGGGTCATTATCCTGACAATCTTTACTCATCCGTTGTATTGCCTGACATTTATTTCCATTCCAGTAACATTCAATCAACATAAAGTTGCGAGCATGATCTGGATCACAAATGCATAGAAATTTTGCGCTGATAAAAAATGAATGAACTAGTTGTTTGTTATATAACCGGATAATCATCCATAATCATGATGATTATGTGGTGTTAATGGCCGGTGAAATAGATGAATGCGGGCCATAACCCAGAGTTAAGCTATGACCGCAATAGAGACGAGACAGTCAGGCGTAGACTTTATCTTTGTATTCGCAAAGATCTTCAATCAGGCAGGAGCCGCAGCGCGGCTTGCGGGCAATACAGGTATAACGCCCATGCAGGATCAGCCAGTGATGACAGTCGACCTTAAACTCGGCGGGGACCACCTTCAGAAGCTTCTCTTCCACCTGCTCAACGTTCTTGCCCGGGGCGAATTGCGTCCGATTGCAGACGCGGAAGATGTGCGTGTCCACGGCGATGGTCGGCCAGCCAAAGGCGGTATTTAGTACCACGTTGGCGGTTTTACGGCCCACGCCGGGCAGCGCCTCCAGCGCTGCTCTGTCTTCCGGCACCTCACCATTGTGCTGCTCCAACAGGATGCGGCAGGTTTTGATGACGTTTTCCGCTTTGCTGTTAAACAGGCCGATAGTCTTGATATACGATTTCACCCCATCCACCCCCAGGGCCAGCATCGCTGCGGGCGTATTGGCCACCGGATAGAGTTTGGCTGTCGCTTTGTTGACGCTTACGTCGGTGGCCTGTGCAGAAAGCAGGACGGCAATCAGCAGCTCGAATGGCGAACTGAAATGCAGTTCGGTGGTGGGGTGGGGATCGTTTTCCCGCAGCCTGGTAAGGATCGCCAGGCGTTTGGCTTTGTTCATATTATGCTTTCCCTGTCACGTCGGACGGGGCGACAGAGACGGCCCGGGCCGCTTGCGCCTTCCGCTGTTTGCTACGCTCATCGATAAGGTATTTAATCGCCAGCATCATGCCGAGGCCAATAAAGGCGCCTGGCGGCAGCATAGCCAGCAGGAAAGGGGTGTCGGTGTGGAAAACCTCGATGCGCAGAACCTTCGCCCAGCTGCCAAGCAGACTGTCGGCGCCGTCAAACAGGGTGCCGTTGCCAAGGATCTCGCGCAGGGAGCCCAGCACAAACATCGCGCAGGTAGCGCCCATGCCGATCGAGAAACCGTCCAGTGCCGACAGCGCTGGCCCTTTTTTGGCGGCAAAGGCTTCGGCGCGGCCGACCACGATGCAGTTGGTCACGATAAGCGGGATGAAAATCCCCAGCGACTGATAGAGGCCGAAGGCATAGGCGTTGATCAGCATCTGCACGACGCTCACCACCGAGGCGATAATCATTACGTAGATGGGGATCCGGATCTCCGCCGGCGTCCAGCGGCGCAGGCTGGAGATGGTCAGGTTGGTCAGGGTTAACACCAGGGTGGTGGCCAAACCCAGCCCGAGGGCGTTGGTGGCGGTCGAGGTGACCGCCAGCAGAGGACACATACCTAACAGCTGAACCAGGGCGGAGTTATTTTTCCACAGGCCCTGGACGATGACGTCTTTAACTTCGCTCATGGTTATTCTCCACAGGCGGTGAATTCAGGAAGTTGCGCAGGCAGCGTTTGTGCATATAAGCCTGCGCGCTTAACGGCATTGACCACCGCCCGGGGGGTGATGGTGGCGCCGGTGAACTGGTCAAAATCGCCGCCATCCTTTTTGACCGCCCAGTGGCTATCGCCCTGGCCGTGGATGACTTTCCCGGCAAAATGGGTAATCCAGTCCGACAGGCGAAGTTCGATTTTATCACCCAGGCCCGGCGTTTCATGATGCTCAGTTACGCGGGTGCCGAGGACCGTGCCGCTAAAATCGGCGGCAACCAGCAGCTGTATTGCTCCGGAGTAGCCGTCCGGCGCGGTGGCTTCCATCACCGCGCCGATCGGTCGATCGTTATTTTTGGCGATCCACACTTTATGCTGGCCTTTGCCCAGCGCCGGGGCGCTGACCAGATAGCAGCTCTTAAGCAGATCGTTATTATAGCGGTCGGCAGGTAAAACCTGGTCGAATAACGCCTTTTGCTGCAGGGCCGCCTGCTGGTCGATGGTGCTTTTGGTCAGCTCATTGATCGCCGCCGTCAGCCCGGTGGAACCGGCGGCAAACAGCGCCAGCGTGACGCCGTGTTTACGCATCGTTTTTAACATCATTGCTCTCTCAACGGTGGCCATATACGCGCGGGCGCGTGTAGTAATCGATCAGCGGCACGGTAATATTCGCCAGCAGAACGGCAAACGCCACGCCGTCCGGATAACCACCGAAGCTGCGGATGAGCCAGACCAGCAGGCCAGCGAGGGCGCCAAAGATCAGACGGCCGCGGTTGGTTGTTGAGGCCGTCACCGGATCGGTCAGGATAAAGAAGGCGCCAAGCATGGTCGCCCCGGAGAGCAAATGCATCTGCGGTGAGGCCAGGCTCTGCGGCGAAAAAATCCAGCCGAGGGTGGCGCACAGGCCGAGGCTAACAAGGAAGCTGACCGGGATATGCCAGCGGATCGCCTTCTGCCACAGCAGGAAAAGGCCGCCTGCCAGCCAGGCGATATTCACCCACTGCCAGCCCAGACCTGCCAGCACGCCGCCGTAGACCGGCAATTGCAGCACCTGCTGAACGCTATGTCCGGCATGCAGGGAGGTTTTAAAGGTATCCAGCGGGGTGGCCTGGCTGACGCCGTCGATACCCAGCCGCAGACTGGCCATGTCGCCTCCGGCGGCGGTATGACCGGTGAAGATCATCTGCAGCGCGTCGCTGAATGCCGGGATATGGGCGGCTATCTCATAGGAAGGCAGCCAGGAGGTCATCTGCACCGGGAACGAAATCAGCAGCACGACATAGCCGATCATTGCCGGGTTGAAGGGGTTATGGCCCAGGCCTCCGTACAACTGCTTGGCAATGACTACGGCAAAGGCAGTGCCGAGCACCACCATCCACCACGGGGCCAGTGGCGGAATACTCACCGCCAGCAGCAGGCCGGTGAGCAGGGCGGAATTATCTTTCAGCGTGGCAGCAACAGGCTGTTTACGCAGTTTGAGAATAGCGGCTTCGGTCGCCCAGGCCGTCAGGGCGGCGAGGACAATCTGCAGTACGGTGCCCCAGCCGAAAAACCAGGTCTGGACCACAATGCCAGGCACAGCGGCGAGCAGCACCAGCAGCATAATACGCGAGGTCTGCCGCTGGTTATGGGTATAGGGGGAGCTTGCGATTCTGAAAACCATTTATTCCTCGTTAACTGCCTGCTGTGTTGCTTTACGCGCCTGAACGCGGGCGATAGCCGCGGCGACGGCCGCTTTGCGCGGGTCGTCATTGGCTGCGGCTGACGCGAGATCCTGTTGTGTGGCCTGCTGTTCGGCTTTACGCGCTTTGGCGCGGGCGATGGCGGCTTCCACCGCCGCCTTGCGCGGGTCGACCGGACCTTTACGCCGGTATCTTGTGTACCTTGGGTTTCTTTTACATCTGTGGGACATGACACACCGGGACCGAGGCAGATGTATTTTCCGATTATTGTTTTCGGACGTTACCATGAGGTTCATGATCGCTGGATGCTGCCTTTCAGCATAATGGTCAATCATGCCGTGGCGGATGGTTATCATACTTCTATGCTGATCCATGATATACAGGAGCAGTGCAGTCATTGCAGGAAGTGGCTGAAGAAATAATAGAGAAGAACTGGCAGATGGGAATTGTCCCTCATCTGTCAGGTGCTGTGCGGAAATGCGGGCAAGATTATGGGTTTACACAGAATTTACGTAGATAAAGCTCAAAAAGTGTGGGCTGGCAGATGTTGAAAGAAGAAAATGCA
>OGWY01000012.1_pt1 | contig 113716 bp, 104 predicted proteins | sample 1576121 | NCBI WGS metagenome assembly OGWY01 (sample SAMEA3541543, study PRJEB24748) | human gut metagenome | biome: human gut; feature: human-associated habitat; material: faeces | place: China | collected 2012 | reverse complement strand
CATATATACTTTATTTAAATAATACTTTTTAGTATAATTTTAATAAAATATATATGATTAAAAACTTATTGGTGCCTGAGGGGGGACTCGAACCCCCAAGGTGCAAACACCGGCGGATTTTGAGTCCGCTACGTCTACCAATTCCGTCACTCAGGCCTTTCGTTGTTATTTTATACCAATTAGAGAGCTTTGTCAATAACTTTTCTATTTTTTTAAAGGAATACTTTATCTTTATCCGTAAATAATTTAAAGTTTAATATCTAAATTTTTTAATAATTTTAAGGAGGTATCTTATATGCTTAAGAGATTTATTTTTTTATCAGTTTTAGTCTCTGCTTTAGTTGGATGTGCAAATAATGGTTTTTATAACACTCCAATGGTTAGAAGAGATGCACTTGGTGGAGCTGCTGTTGGTGCAATAGCTGGTCAACTTATTGGTAGAAATACTGCTGGTACTTTGATTGGTGCTGGAGTAGGTGCTCTTGCTGGAGCTGCTATTGGAAATGAAAGACAAAAAAACTATTATAGAAACAGATACTATTATTAATTAGGAGGTTTTCAATGAAAAAAATATTATTATTTTTATTCTCTCTTACTCTTTCTGCAAGTATACTAGCTAGTAGTGACAATTACAACTTTCCTAAGCTAAAAGAAAAAATGGAAAAAGATGGTTATAAATTAGAGTATGTGAAAAAAGATGAGGGATTCAGTTTTAAAAAAGGGGATTCTCATGTTGAAGTTACAGATTATAAAAATTATGCTAAGTTAAATGATGCTATAGCTAACTCTATAAATTTATTAGAAGAAAAAGGATTTAAACTAGTTCCTCAAGAGTGTGACTTTGGAAATGGTATATTAGTTTTTACTAATCCAACTATAAAAAATTACGCTTTTGTTCTTTCTGCAAATTATAAACAAAATATTATGTTAAATACTGGTGGAGCACCAAAAGAGGTTGAATTCTCTGTAAAAACTTTACAAGAAACTTTAAAACCTACTAAAAAATAAAAATATTTTTTTATTTTTTCTTGACATATTAAAAATTTAGCAGTATTATTATAAAATATAAAACAAAAAAAATTAGGAGGAAGATATGTCGCAATTGTTCGTTGTTTTAAACTCATTACATCATCATCATAGATATTAGAGTTTGTTCCTGTGAATTTTTCATAGATACAGACTCTTGTTGTATTGCAAACTTGAGTCTGTATCTATGATGACAACGAAAAAGAAAAATATCTCTTCTTTTAAAGCCATCTAGATACGTTCTAGGTGGCTTTTTTGTTTTTAATAATCTATTAAGGAGGAATTTTATGAAAAAAATATTTAAACTTTTATTATTGACTTTCACTATATTTTCAATATCTTTTGCTAAGGATAATGCTTTAAAAAATCTTCAAGAAAAAGGAGAGATGGTTATTGGTCTTGACGATACTTTTGCTCCTATGGGATTTAGAGATGAAAAAGGAAATATCATTGGCTTTGATATTGATTTAGCTAATGAAGTTGCTAATAGAATGGGAGTTAAAGCTGTCTTTAAACCATGCGAATGGGATGGAATAATATTTGATTTAAGAAGTAAAAAGATTGATTTAATTTGGAATGGTCTTACTATAACTCCTCAAAGAGAGCAACAAATAGCTTTTTCTACACCCTATTTTGATGATGATCAAATTGTTATTGTTAGAAATCCTAATATAAAATCTTTTGAAGATTTAAAAGGGAAAAATATTGGTGTCCAATTAGGTAGTGCTTCATACTTTGCCTTTGAAAATTCGCCTTTATCTAAAACAACTGGTAAAGTTAATAAATACTCTACAAATGTTGAAGCTCTTTTAGATTTAGAAGCAGGTAGAACTGATGCTGTTGTTATTGATGCTGTTGTCGGTAAATACTATGTTGCTAAAAAAGATGGCTTTGTTGTTTTAAATGAAATTTTAGATAAACAACAAATGGGAATTGGTATGAGAAAGCAAGATTTATCATTAAAAAATAAAATAGATGAAACTTTAGCTAATATGAAAGCTGACGGTTCATTTAATAAAATTTACCAAAAATGGTTTGGTAATAACTAAAACTTTATTTTAAGGAAGGATTATTTATGGAAAACAATTTATTTTATATACTACAAGGATTAACTCTAACTTTAAAACTTTACTTCTTTACTTTGATTTTATCTTTACCTTTAGGAATTTTACTTTCTCTTGGAAGAGTTTCAAAAAATAAAATCTTAAATGTTGGAATTCAAATATACACATGGATATTTAGAGGAACACCTCTTTTATTACAACTTTTCTTCGTTTATTATGGTTTACCTGTTTTTGGAGTTGTTTTAGAACCTTTTCATGCAGCACTTATAACTTTTACAATTAATTATGCTGCATATATATCTGAAATTTTTAGAGGAAGTATTTTAGGAGTTGATTCTGGTCAATTTGAAGCTGCTCAAGTTTTAGGTTATAGTTATTGGCAAACTATGTTTAAAATAATTCTTCCACAGAGCTTAATTACAGCTTTACCAGCTCTTTCAAATGAAGCTATTGCTCTTATTAAAGATACCTCTTTAGTTTCTGCTATTGGAATGGCTGAAATACTAAGAAATTCAAAAGAGATTGTTACAAGAGAGTTTACAATTACGCCATTTATTATATGTGCTGGAATCTACTTAGGATTATCAACTGTTATCATTTTAATTTTAAAAAATATCGAGAAGAAGGTGACTATCTAATGGCTATTCAAGTTAAAAATTTAAATAAATCTTTTGGAGAAAACAATGTTTTTAATAATTTAACTCTAGAAATAAAAAAAGGAGAGATTGTCTCAATTATTGGATCTTCTGGAAAAGGAAAATCAACGTTTTTAAGATGTCTAATTGGCCTTGAAGAGTTTGGTTCTGGTGAAATTATATGCAATCGAAAAAGAATGGGTATGGTTTTTCAAAATTTTAACCTTTTTCCAAATAAAACAGTATTAGAAAATATTACTGAACCTCTTATATTAGTTGATAAAATTGAAAAAGCTACTGCCATTGAAAAAGCTAAAAAACTTCTAGAAAGAGTTGGTTTATCTGATAAGGAAAATACTTATCCCAAATATCTTTCTGGTGGACAAAAACAAAGAGTCGCTATTGCTCGTGCTCTAGCAAAAGACCCTGAAGTTTTACTTTTTGATGAACCTACTTCAGCTTTAGACCCTTTTATGACTGCAGAAGTTTTAAAAGTTATTGAAGAATTAAAAGATAATAAAGATATGACTATGGTTATTGTTAGTCATGAAATGGATTTTGTTAATAAAATCTCAACTAGAATAATTGAGTTTTAAGCAAAGCTTAAAACTCGCTCCCTACATATATCTTACCATCAATAACTCTACCTGTTATTTTAGAACAAGCTCCATAGTTTTCTCCTTGAAAAAACTCCAAATAATCACTTTTATATCTTTCAATTGTATTTAAATATCCAAAAAGTGCTCCATTTGAACTTCCAGTTGCTGCTTCCTCATCTATTCCATAAAGTGGTGCAAAATTTCTACAATAAACTCTATTATTTTCAATAGTATATACGTGATATCCCACTGCATTATAATCTTTTGATATATACTTTATTTTTTCTAAATCAATCTTTAAATTATTTAATACCTTTCTATTTTTAACTGGAATCAATATATCTCTTAATCCACTATATCCAATAACTATTTCTAAATTTTCATGTAACTCCTCTTTTTTTACTCCTATGGAGTTCAATATTTTCTCTATTTCTGATATCTTCTCTATTTTTATACTATCTTGTTCTAAAAATATCTCTCTTTCCTCTACTTTAACTTTTAAATCCTTAAAATCCAACCTTTCTATATACTCTCCCTCTCCAATAATGCCAGTTTTTTTCAAAATATAAAAAGCTCCTAAAGAAGCATGACCACAAAACTCTATTTCACACTGAGGAGTATAAAATTTTAATTCAAATATTTTTTCAGATATTTTTTTTACAAAAACTGTCTCTGAAAATCCCAAATCTTTAGCTTTTTTTTGACACTCCTCTTTTGAAATATCCTCTTTTAACATTACTACTCCAGCTTTATTCCCACCTTTTCCATTATGTGTAAAAACATTAACTACAAACTCCATAACTCTCCTTTTTAAAAGTAAAAGGGTATACATAAGTACACCCAATTCTTTTTATTTATTCAGTCTTTTTGCTAACTCTTGAACAGCATATGAAGCTACATCATCTGCATATGTTCCAGCTCCAAATCCAGCATCATATCCCAACTCTTTAGCCAGTTCATGTGTGATTCTAGCCCCACCACAAATTACTAACATCTTCTCTCTTAATCCCTCTGCCTCTAACATTTCAATAAGCTCAATTAAGTTTTTAATATGAACATCCTTTTGAGTAACTGTTTGAGAAACTAAAAGTACATCAGCACCTATTTCAATAGCTTTAGCTATAAAGTCCTCATTTAAAACCTGACTTCCCATGTTTAAAGCCTCTATCATCTCATATCTTTCTAATCCATAGTGTCCTGCATAACCTTTCATGTTCATTACAGCATCTATTCCAACAGTGTGTGCATCTGTTCCTGTACTTGCACCTAACACAACTATTTTTCTTCCAATATTTTCTTTTACAAACTTATCAGTTTCCTCCATTGACCATGTTGTTGATTCAACTTTTGGAACATAGATAGACTCATAGTCAACTGTATGAGTACAGTTTCCATAACAGTTAAAAAATGTAAATCCATCTGTTAACTCTTTAAAGTATGAAACTTGTGGATTTTCAAATCCCATTTTCTTCATAAGTTGTTTAGCTGCTTCAACTCCCTCTGCTCCTGCTGGAACTGGTAAAGTAAATGAAAGTTGAGTTTTTCCATCGTTCATTGTATCTCCATATGGTTTAACTGCTTTTAAATCTAGTGTTGTATCAAATGTTCTTTCTTCCATTGAATATAATCCACCACTCATTACTTAACCCCTCCTAACATTTTTGGAATAAACAGATTCATGTAACTAGAACCCTTTTCTACAACTCCAGCTAATCCTTTTCCACCTGTTCTACTTCTTTTTATATCTGCAAAAGTTCCCTTTTCTAGTGAATTAAATAGTCCATCTTCAACCATTTTCTCAAGTAGCACCACTGATTCATCTAAAACAAGCTGAGCTCTTTTTTGAATTATTCCATCTGCTTTAAACTCAATTTCAGATCCAAAATCTCTCATATTGTTAAATATATATCTTGCATTTTCTATTGATAAATATCTATCTGACATAAATGGTGTATGGATAGCCTCTGTCATCATTCCTAACAGTTGAAGTCCTTGCCCTGTCATTATTGCAACTTGATTAAATAGTGCATCTTGAATGTGCCCTTTAAATATATTTCCTGTCATAAACTTTGTAGGTGGCATATATTTTAATGGCGCCTTAGGGAAAATCTCTCTAGTCATTTGTGCTTGTGCTAATTCTAGTAAGAATCCATTTTCTAACTCTGGATCCATTTCAAATGCATGTCCTAATCCCATCTGCTCTTCAGGAAGACCTGCCATAAATGCTAACTGCTCATTTATTAAATCTGACGCTAAAACTGTATGAGCATTTTCCACTGCATCAGCTGTTGTTAAGTAGTTATCCTCTCCTGTATTTATTATAACTCCTGCAAATCCATTTATTACTCTTGAGAAGAACTGGTCAACTAATGTTCTTTGCATATTTATATCTCTAAATAGTATTCCATATAATGCGTCATTTAACATTACATCAAGTCTTTCTAAAGCTCCCATAGCTGCAATCTCTGGCATACAAAGACCTGAGCAATAGTTACAAAGTCTTATATATCTTCCAACCTCTTCTCCCACTTCATCTAGAGCTTTTCTCATAATTCTGAAGTTTTCTTGAGTTGCAAAAGTTCCTCCAAATCCCTCTGTTGTAGCTCCATAAGGAACATAGTCTAGTAAACTTTGCCCTGTTGTTCTAATAACAGCTATTATATCTGCTCCCTGTCTTGCTGCAGCTTGAGCTTGGATAACATCTTCATATATGTTTCCTGTTGCAACTATTACATATAAGTAAGGTTTTGGTCCCTCTCCAATAGTTGTTAAATACTTCTCTCTTTGATCTCTATTTGATTTGATTCTATCTACAACTTTATTTACAACAGGCTCTACAGCTTTTTGAACCTCATCTTTACTATGTTGTTTAATCTTAGTTAGATCTAACTCTCCCGAGCTTACTTTTTCAGCTATCTCTTGAGGAGACATTCCTGTTTCTAGCATAGCGTTTCCTATAAAATACATTACCCCTTCTGATAAAACACCCTTATCTTTTAAATGATCTACCACAATGTTTGGTAATGGTACCTCGTCACAATCTACTCCATCTATCTCTAACAATCTACAAATTGTTCTTTCAACTGCAACAGTTGTATATGAGTCTACAAATTTTTGCACATCTACTGCTATATCTTTAGCTAGTCCTCTAGCTTTATCTACCTTATTGAAATCTAAACCTAACTTACTTTTAAACATTAACGTCCTCCTTATAAATACTTATATGCGTTATTTATAATATCTTCATCTATTTTTAATAGTTTCCCTATTGTCAATGCTTCCTCTGGAACACTATCATCATCTACTTCAATTAGAGAGTAATCTATATAATCCTCAATATTTTTATAGTTTACATTTTCTTCTATTTCCGTTTTCTTAATCCCTTTAACTCTTAACTTTACAACATCTTCTCCAACTTGATCATAATGAGTTGTTATTACAGATTCTATAAAATAATTATTAAGAATTGTTATTACACTTTTTAAAAGAGCTCTTCCCTCTTGTGGATTAGTCGTTCTTGCTAACTCATCTATTAAAACAAGAGGCCTTATACCTTTTTTTATCTTTTTAACTATTCTATCTATCTCTAACATCTCTGCTGCAAAGGATGATAATCCCTCTTCTAAAGATTGAGTATCTCCAATTGATAAGCATATCTCATCAACAAGTTGTACTTCTCCCTTTATTGCTGGAATATAAAATCCCATTTGTGCCATATTTTGTACTAACCCTAAAGTTTTCAATGTAAGAGTTTTTCCAGACATATTTGCTCCAGTTATAACTGTCACGCCGTTGTGCAATGTTATATCAACCTTTTGGTATGTCTTGTCTTTATCCTCTAATATTTTTAAAACCTTTGGATTGAAAACACCTTTAAGCTCAGTTTTATTTGTAAATATAGGTTTCACTAAATTTAATTTTTGAGCTTGGTGTGCTTTTGCTAAAATTAAATCTAAATATCCTAATCTTTTTATAGAACTTTTTAAAACTTGATTATAGTTTGATAATTTCCTACTAATAACCTTTCTTACATCATCTTCCAACTGCATCTCAGTTTCATATAATGTCTCATCTTTAGTTTCTTTTATAACTTTTCTAACTTCAGATAATTCTATGGAGTAGGAACTATATATATGAAAACTTGCTATTCTAAGTTTATCTGGATCCAATATATCAATTACTTTTTCCAAATTTTGAGGAGCTAAAAATTTATAATTTTCACTCAAAATTTCATATATCTCTTGGGAGATCATGGAAAAAATTTTAATTTCAAAAAGTTCAACATCATCTAATATATATCCATTAGATAATCTATTTACAATACTCTCAATATCTTTTAATGCTGATAATTTTCTCTTTAATGTAGTATAAATCTTGGGATTATTTTCTAAAAGAGTTATTACACTTTGTAAATTTTCAAACTCTTTTTCCAATTTCAAAATATCTTTTGAAAACTCAATACTTTTTAATGTTCTTCTTCCCAATCTACTAACTATATCTAAGGTGTCAATTATATAATCAAATCCTATTTTTTCAAAGTTCATAACCTTCCTCCCTTAGATTAACAACAGGTACCTCTGTAAACTCCTCGATAGCTTTTATGAGCTCCTTTGAATCTAATATATACCCTGTTGGAGCCACTGGATTAACTGTTATTGCTACTAGTTTTGTTTTTAATAATACCTTTAATTTCCCACCTTTTCTTATAAATCTACTTAGTATCTCTCCAGATACAAATACTTTGGTAAAATCTTTTACAACTATCTCTATATTTTCTAAAAAACTCTGCTTTGTTAAGCTCTCTATAAATCTTTCTGTTAAAACTCCTGTTATATAAAGAGAACAATCCTCTTGAAATATATTTTCTTCCAACTGTGAAAAATTTAATATTGATTTAATTGGTAGCTTATTTATAATATCTTTTTCCCATAAAATTTTATAAATTCCATCCTCTAAATCTATTATTTTCTCTTTTCTTTCCCTCTCTAAACTATCTAATTTTAAAAGATTTATAACATGCTTTGTTTTTTTTATAATCTCTTTACTATTAATAGAAACTGCCGCTCCTGTTGATAGAACTATTCCCTCTGTAATAATAGGAGACCCCACACTTAAACGTGATAGGGCCCCATCTACTAATACACTATCTACACCTTTTTCTAGAACTTCCTCTATAATATCTTTTACCCAAGTTCCGTTAGATGGTCCAGATAGTAAAACTTTTCCCTCTCCTAGGGCTCTTGCTGTTACAAGACGCCCTAGAGCAGTGGATTTTTCACTAACATCTAAAATTTCAGCTTGAAATCTCTTTTTTATATAGTGTTTTTCACTAGTTACAAAAATCATCCCTTCATAGATTGTTATTTCAGGCTTTGATGTATCTGTCACTATGTCAACTGTTTCTCCATCTATTCCTATTGAGGTAACGGCTGTTGTAACCCCTTCATCCTTCAATCTTTTTAAGATATAATTCATAGTTTCTGTCTTACCAACATTTTTTTCTAATCCAATAGTTGCTATACTTTTATAATTTTTTATATCTTTTATAAAGGGCATGATTCTCTCCTTTCAAGCTTTCTATATATTAATGAGCGTTTCTTTGTTTTCTATCAAGTTGTCTTGGCTCTAAAGTCTCTTCACATCCACTCATAAGTCCTGCAACTCCAACTTGTTTTTTCTTTGTTTCACCTTTACAAACATCACATTCACAAGTATTCTCATAGTTTGTAGGTTGAGTATATGTTGTGATTACTCCCTCAAAGTTTCTAAGAACAACTTTATCTGGAGATTGAGAGATTATGTAGTTTGGCATAACTGGAGTTTTTCCTCCTCCACCTGGAGCATCTACAACAAATGTAGGTACTGCATATCCTGATGTATGACCTCTTAATCCTTCAATGATTTCAATACCCTTAGATACAGGTGTTCTAAAGTGCTCAATTCCCATTGATAAGTCACATTGATAGATGTAGTATGGTCTAACTCTCATTTTAACTAAGTTATGAACTAAATCTTTCATTACATGCACACAATCGTTTACTCCTTTTAATAAAACTGATTGATTTCCTAAAGGAACTCCTGCATCTGCTAACATATTACAAGCTTTAATCGCTTCTGGAGTTATCTCTTTAGAGTGATTAAAGTGAGTATTTAACCAGATTGGGTGGTATTTTTTTAACATGTTACAAAGTTCTGGAGTTATTCTTTGAGGCATAACAACTGGGGTTCTTGATCCAATTCTTACAATTTCAACGTGAGGAATCTCTCTTAATTTACTAATGATATGCTCTAAGTTCTCATCAGATAAAAGTAATGGATCTCCTCCAGAAAGTAGTACATCTCTTACTTGAGGTGTATTTCTTATATATTCAATAGCTTTTTCAATTCTTTCCATTGGTAAAGCATGGTCTGTTTGCCCTGCAAATCTTCTTCTTGTGCAGTGTCTACAATACATTGAACACATATCAGTTACTAAAAGTAATACTCTGTCTGGATATCTATGAGTTAATCCTGGAACAGGTGAGTCCCCATCTTCATGAAGTGGATCCAATTGATCTGCCGCTGATTTATGTAGCTCATTTATAGATGGAACTGCTTGCATTCTAACTGGGCACTTAGGATTATTAGGATCCATTATACTTAAATAGTATGGAGTAATTCCCATTCTAATAGTTTCTAAAGACTTTTTAATCCCCTCTTTCTCTTGCTCTGTTAATGTCATTAAACTTTCAAGTTGCTCTAAAGTCTCTATTCTATTTCTAACTTGCCATCTCCAGTCATTCCACTGCTCATCTGTTACGTTAAATCTTTCTCTCAAATTCATCATTGATAAACTCCTCCAAAATTTTCTATTGAAACCTTTTTTATTTTTTAATAAATTTTTTAATTAAACGTATAGCTTTTCAAATAACTCTCTAATTGCTTTTGATTCTCTTATAATTTCTAAAGTTAAATTAGCATGTCCTTTTGTATATCCATTTCCAACTATCATAGTTACATCTTTACCTACACCCTCTGCTCCTAAAGCAGCTTTTGTAAATGATGTAGCCATTGAGAAGAAGTAAACTACTCCATCATCTTTTGTTATTAATATTGATGACATCTCTGTTCCAGGAACATTTACGTTATTTATTACAACATCACATAACTCCCCATTTGTGATTTCATTTATTTTGTTATAGATCTCTACTGGCTTTGTTGCGTCTCCTACCAATACAACATGAGCAAGTCCTAAGTCTCTGATTCTTTGAGCATTTGCTTCTGAATATTCAAATACTATAACTTTTCCAATTTTTCCTACATTTTTCATAGCTTGATAACAACAAAGGATTCCTGATTTTCCTCCTCCACCAATTATACAAACTGTATCTCCCTCTTTAACTAACTTTTCTACTTGAGCAGGTGCTCCAGCTACGTCTAATGCTGCAAGTGCTAATTTTTCAGGAACATCATTTGGTAAAACAGCATATATTCCACTTTCAAATAAAACTGCTTTTGCATCTACGTCTACTTGATCATTTGAAATATTAATCTTTTTAATCTTCTCTATTTTTAAAGGCGTTAACGAAAGAGAAACTAAAGTTGCTATTTTATCTCCAACCTTTAAGTTTTTATCAGGGAAATCTGGTCCTATTTTTTCAATAGTTCCAATTAACATTCCTCCCGATCCTGTAACAGGATTTTGCATTTTTCCTCTCTCTGCTACTATACTTTCAATCATCTCTGCCATTTTTTTCTCATCTTTATTACATGCTTCTTTAATTTGTGTAAAACTAGCTGAATCAATATTTAGAGTTTGTACATTAATTAATACTTCATTTGACATAATCTCCATATCATTAGATATTTTTAATGCTCCTTGTGGTAATGATCCAACAGGCTCTATTACTCTGTGTGTTCCAAATTTGCATCCCTTTTTCATAATATCCTCCTTAATTTAAACCTAATATTTTTCTTGCCTCAGTTGGATTTGCAATCTCTCTTCCAAACTCCTTTGCAAGTCTTACAACTTTTTCAACTAATTCACCATTACTTTTTGCTAATACACCTTTTTCAATATATACATTATCTTCAAATCCAACTCTTACGTGACCTCCTGATATTATAGAAGCCGCCGCAAGAGTGAATTCAAATCTTCCAATTCCAGCAACTGAATATGTAGATCCACAAGGTATGCTCTCTTTTAAAAATATGAAATCTCTTAAATCTCCAGAAATTCCACCATTTACTCCCATTACAAAACTAAAGTGAATCGGCTCTTTAATAAATCCTTTTTTGCACAATCTAATTGCCATGTCTATCATTGATTTATCAAAAACTTCAACCTCTGGCTTAACACCCAAATCTATCATCTTTTTTCCAAACTCTTTAATCATATTCTCAGTGTTCACAAAAATTTCGTCGCCACCAAAGTTTAATGTTCCACAATCTAATGTTGCCATCTCTGGTTTTAAATCAACTGGCTCCAATCTTTCAGCTGAAGTCATCCCCACTGACCCCCCTGTAGAAGGTTGAACTATTACATCTGGACATCTCTCTTTTATAGCTTTTATGCACTCATCATATCTTTCTTTTCTTTGAGTTGGAGTTCCATCGTCCTCTCTAACATGAAGATGGATAACACTCGCTCCCGCTTTATATGCACTGTAAGCTTCTCTAGCAATCTCTTCTACTGTATACGGTACAGCTGGATTGTGTTCTTTTGTTACTTCAGCACCACAAATTGCTGCTGTTATTATCAATTTTTCCATAGTCTACCCCTTTCTCTGAACAGCTTTTGGAACAACACAAGTACCAACTGCTTTACACACTACAATAGGTTCTTCTAAAAAATCTGCTGCTGAATCACAAATATCAGCTCTTGGAATAATTACTTTTCTAGCTTCAAAACTCATGGCTCTTGAAGTATTCCCAACTTTTGTAATCTCTCCTACAACCTCTAAATAATCTCCAGCATATACAGGAGCCATGAACTCTACCTCACTATAAGCCTTGAATAAACCTTCATCCCCATCATGCTTTATAAGTAGCTCTGTTGCTACGTCTCCAAATAACTGTAAAATTCTTGCTCCGTCTACTAAATTTCCACCATAATGAGCATCTGCTGAACTCATTCTTAATCTTATCATTGATTTTGTCATAACTCCTATCTCTCCTTCACATGTTTTTTATTATGCTAACTCTTCTGTTTCTGCTGCTACTTCTACCTCTTCGTTTTCTCCTGCTAACTGCACATTTGGCTCTGATGGTAACGCAAATCTTGGAATAAATCTATCAAGCCCTGTTAAAGTAAGTATTAAAATACTTCCAACAGCTATGTAAGCCATAAAGTTAAACTTTATAATACTCATTGCTGTAAATGATGCTAAAGGATACACTGCATTTGCAATTCCTAAGTAGAACCCTATGTAAACGTGCCATGGAATTAGTTGAGATCCGAAAACTCCTAATGCATCACTAAATGTTGCATTTCTAAGTCTTAAAGTCTCAATATCTTGTGGACTTCCCTTTACATTTTTTTCAACAAGTTCTTTTATAATTGGTCCTATAGTTACAATTTGTGCCATTTCATCTGCTAAAGCAGCGTTTCCTAGTACTGATAAAACACCATTGTAGAACATAAGTTGTCTAACATTTCCAGAAATCCTTTTAATAAGAATCGATACCGGTCTGAAGGCATCCATAATTTTCATTATTCCACCAAATGCTGCAACCCACATCATCATTACGATAACCCAAGATCCTGCTCCTTCAAATCCTGTGTAGATTAGATCTAAAAACGCTGATGGACTTTCAACAGTTCCAGCAAAAGTTCCACATACAAAAGATGCAAAAATTCCAAGAAATAAACATAATAGTGTATTTACTCCTTTAAATGCTGAAACTAAAACTAGAATTAGAGGAATAACCATATAATAAGGCACTCCACTTTTAACTTGATTAAGCAATGCTACTGCACTCTCTCTTTTTTCTGCTAGAGCGGCCCATGCTGATTCAGGTATTTGATTTATAGCCTCAACTGGACTTCCAACTTCTGTTGGTAATCCCATAGCAACACTCACTACATAGAAAGTTATTATTGCACACACAAGTACTAAACCTGACCAAACCCCTTGATGTCTTATTCTTTTTACAACTTCAACTCTTTGAATTCCAGAACTTACTATTGTTGTATCTGATATAAGACCAATGTTATCTCCAAAACATGCTCCACCAGCTATTGCTGCTAAAGTTAAGAACATATTTCCTTGAACTATGTGGTTTAGCCATAAGAATATTGGTGCACATGCTGCAAATGTTCCCCAACTTGTTCCTGTAGCAATTGATAGAATCGATGTTACTATAACTCCAACTACTGCAACAGTTCTAGCTGTTAATCCAAATCCTAAAGCTATGTTAATTATAGAAGCTCCAACTCCTGTTGACATAAAAGCTTCTGCCATTGCATATGCCATCATTAGGATAAAAAAGGCTATTTGCATCTCTCTTGCATTTTTTATACAAGCATCTATAATATCACTTATTTTTTTCTTTGCCACAAGTGATGCTACAAGTGCTGCATATACTGTTGCTAAAGGTGCTGCTAATAATGCATCATACCCACTCATCATTAGTCCTGCCAAAACTAAAACTGGACTAAGCTTTATTATCGCCGTTACCGTTCCCATATTTTCCTCCTAGAATGTTTAATTTCTCATAAATTTTTCAAGTAGGATGTAAGTGAGTGCTTACTTTAGTTTTGTCAGTAGCTATATATACCTCACGTTTTTTTCTAAGTCAATAGTAATTTAAAACTTTTTTCTTTTATAAAGTTTTATTTTAGTACTAAAATATCCTATTACAGACACTTTTTAACATTAAAAAAATTTTTAAAAATAAAAAAATTTGACAAATTTAACTTTTATGAGGTAATAAGGGTCTCGTTAAGTATTTTTTAACTACAATTTGTGTAACAAGGAGGAAAAAATGGTATTTAAAAATCTTTTAACTGAAATTCATGGAAAAATCTGTATAGTTAAAATTAACAGACCTGAATCTTTAAATGCTTTAAACGAAGAAACTTACAAAGAGATTCACCAATGCTTTTCTCAGTTAGAAAAAAATGATGAGATTGATGTTATTTTACTAACAGGTGAGGGACGTTCTTTTGTGGCAGGAGCTGATATCTCTTTTATGAAAGATTTAAGTACAAAAGAGGCTAAAGAATTTGGTATTTTAGGTACAAATGCTTTTAATGCAGTGGAAAATATCAATAAAGTTGTTATTGCTGTTATTAATGGATTTGCTCTTGGTGGTGGATGCGAACTTGCTATGTCTTGTGATATTAGAATTGCTTCTGATAAAGCAAAACTTGGGCAACCTGAGGTTACACTTGGTATTACTCCAGGTTCAGGTGGAACTCAAAGACTTCCTAGATTAGTTGGTCTAGCTAAAGCTAAAGAACTTATATATACAGGTAATATTATTGATGCTCAAGAAGCTAAATCTATCGGTTTAGTTAATCAAGTTATTGAGCATGATAAGCTTATGGAATATGCACTAAATATGGCAAATAAAATTAGTTCTAATGCTAAATTGGCAGTTCAGTATTCAAAAGAAGCTATAAATAAGGGAATTCAAGTGGATGAAACTACGTCAATGTTCATTGAAAGTAGTTTATTTGGACTTTGTTTCTCAACAGAAGATCAAAAAGAGGGTATGTCAGCATTTTTAGAAAAAAGAAAAGCAAACTTTATTAACAAATAAACTATACAAAAGTTATAAGGAGGAACAATGAAAGTATTTATTGTAGGTGCTGGAGTTATGGCAAGTGGTATTGCTCAAGTTTTTGCAACAGGTGGTCATGAGGTTTTAATAACAGACATTTGTGCTGAAGCTCTTGAAAAAGCAAAAAAAGGTTTTGTAAAAAGTTTAAGTAAGTTAGTTGAAAAAGAGAAAATTACAGAGGATAGAAAAAATGAGATTTTAGCAAAGATTCATACAACTTCAAATATTGCTGATGCAAAAGATGCTGATTTAGTTATTGAAGCTGTATCTGAAAGAATGAATATTAAAAAAGAGTTATTTTCTAAATTAGATGAAATCTGTTCTGAGAAAGCTATATTTGCAACTAATACATCTTCGCTTTCTATAACTGAGATTGCATGTGCTACAAAGCACCCTGAAAGAGTTATAGGAATGCACTTCTTCAATCCTGCTCCTGTTATGAAGCTTATTGAAATTATTAAAGGCTATACTACAAGTCAAGAAGTTTATGAAACTATTTTAAAACTTTCTAAGGAACTTGGGAAGGAACCTGTTTTATGTGAAGAAGCTCCTGGATTTGTTGTAAATAGAATTTTAATTCCTATGATTAACGAAGCTATTGGAATTTTAGCTGATGGTGTTGCCACTGCTGAAGATATTGATAATGCTATGAAATATGGTGCTAATCACCCAATTGGACCACTAGCTTTAGGAGATTTAGTTGGACTTGATGTTGTTTTAGCAATTATGGATGTTTTAGCTACAGAGTTTGGAGACCCTAAATATAGAGCTCACTCACTTTTAAAGAAAATGGTTAGAGCTGGAAAACTTGGAAGAAAATCTGGTGAAGGATTCTATAAATACTAATAAAAAAGAGAAAACCTGCTTTTAGGGTTTTCTCTTTTTTACTTTTCTTTACTCAGTTTTTTTATATTGATTAATTGAATTTTGATAAAATTTAATTTTTTCACTTAAAAAATGCCCATCCCTTTCTCCTGTGAATTTTCCCTGCGTTAAAATTTTTAAAAGAAAACTACCCATTACACTACTTAACATATCGTTTACAAAAGTTTCAGGAGAGTAATGAATTTTGTGTTCGTGAAAAACTCCAATAAAATGGTCTACTAAGTAGTTTTTAAAATCAATTGTTCTAAGAAATTTTTGATTCTCACTATCTGACAATTTTAGTTGAAGTCTAAAAATTATCTCATGTTGATGTAAGAAATTTTGATAAAGTAGTATGCTTTTAGCTATATCTTGTTCTAACTCTCCCGTTAAACTTTCATGTAAAGAACGAATAATTTTACTCTCCTCTACAAATTTATTTATTATCTCCTCTAAAACTCTATTTTTAGTTCCAAACAATCTAAAAATAGTAACTTCGTTACACTCTGCTTCCTTGGCAATACGTTTTGTTGAAACTTTATCAAATCCCTCTTCTGAAAAGAGTCTTTGTGCACAATCTAAAATTTTATCCCGTGTTTTCATCATTCCTCCAGTTCTGCCCATATTTTTAAATGTTATCCCAATATATACCTTACTTTTGACTCTTTTGTCAAATATTTTTTGGAAAAATAAAAATATTTTTTTATTTTAAAAAACTCTCTCTAATTATATGTTTGTAACACCTTTTTTGTGTTCGAAAAAAATATTTTTTATTTCACTATTGACATTTACTTTCTGTATGAGGTATATATTCATACTGAAAATAGGCAAGTATGTACTTGCTAACTTAAACAAAGGAGTGAAGTTATGAAAAAATTGGTCTCTGTTGATTTTGCAGCATCACTTATTAAAGACGGTTCATCTCTTATGACTGGAGGTTTTTTAAAGTGTGGCTCTCCTAAGGAGGTTATCGAAAAATTATTGGAAAATGGTACTAAGGACTTAACTCTTATTGCCAATGACACAAGTTTTCCAGATTTTGAAAGAGGAAAGCTTGTTGTTAACAAAAGAATTAAAAAAGCTATTGTATCTCATATTGGTACTAACCCTGAAACTGGTAAGCAGATGCATAGTGGTGAAATGGAAGTTGTTCTAGTTCCTCAAGGAACTCTTGCTGAAAGAATTAGAGCTGCTGGAGCTGGACTTGGTGGAATTTTAACTCCAACTGGAATTGGAACTGTTGTTCAAGAGGGAAAAGAGGTTATTGAAGTCGATGGAAAGAAATATCTTCTTGAAAAACCATTAAGAGCTGATGTAGCACTTATTTACGGAACAAAAGTTGATTCTTTTGGAAACGTATCATTTCACGGTTCAACTAGAAACTTTAATACTATAATGGCTACTGCTGCTGATACAGTAATTGTTGAAGCTGAAGAGATTATTGATGGATGTTTAGATCCTAACGAAGTGGTTATTCCAGGAATATTTGTGGACTATATCGTTAAGGGAGGAAGATAAATGGAACTTACAAAAGAAAGAGTTAGAGAGATTATAGCTAGAAGAGTTGCTAAAGAATTTAAAGATGGAGATGTAGTTAATTTAGGAATTGGGTTACCTACAGAAGTTGCTAACTATATCCCAGATTCTATATATGTTGCACTACAATCTGAAAATGGTTTAATTGGTATGGGGCCTACTCCTTGTGAAGCTGAAGAGGATTGTAGAATATCTAATGCAGGGGGGTCATTAGTTACTATTGCTCCTGGAGGATGTTTCTTTGATAGCTTCACATCATTTGGAATCATTCGTGGTGGGCATGTAGATGCCACTGTTTTAGGAGCTTTACAAGTTGATGAAAAAGGAAATCTAGCAAACTGGATGGTTCCTGGGAAAATGGTTCCTGGAATGGGGGGAGCTATGGATTTAGTTGTGGGAGCTAAAAAAGTTATTATTGCTATGGAGCATACAGCTAAGGGAGCTCCAAAAATCCTAAAAAACTGTACGTTACCTCTTACAGCTGCTAGTGAAGTTAATATGATTATTACAGAAAAAGGTGTTATGGAAGTTACTGATAAAGGTATTATTTTAAAAGAACTTAGTCCATACTCATCTATTGAGGATATTAAAAAATCTACTGAAGCTACTTTAATTATTGATGAAGATTTAAAAGTTATGGAAGTATAAATTTACTAGGAGGTTTTTAAATAAATGGAAAAAATCTATATTGTAGCTGCAAAAAGAACTCCCATTGGATCTTTTTTAGGTTCTTTAAACAAAGTATCTCCAAGTCATTTAGCAGGAGAAGTTATAAAAAATATTCTTGAAGAAACTAAAGTTGACCCTAATAACTTAGATGAAGTTATTGTTGGAAATGTTTTATCTGCTGGACATGCTCAAGGAGTTGGAAGACAATCAGCTGTTAGGGGTGGGGTTCCTTACTCAGTTCCAGCTTACTCTTTAAATATTATCTGTGGAAGTGGAATGAAAGCTGTTATGTCAGCATATCAAATTATAAAATCTGGTGAAGCTTCTCTTATTTTAGCAGGTGGAACTGAATCTATGTCACAAGCTCCACATCTACTTAACCACAACATTAGAACAGGAATTAAAATGGGAGATTCTTTAGCTAAAGATCATATGATTTTAGATGCTTTAACAGATGCTTTCCATGGAGTTCACATGGGAATAACTGCTGAAAATATAGCTGAAAAGCATAATATCTCTAGAGAAGAACAAGATCAATTTTCTATAGAGTCTCAACAAAAGGCAATTGCCGCAATTGATAGTGGACGTTTCAAAGATGAGATTGTTCCTATTGAAGTAAAGGATAGAAAAGAAACAATAGTTGTTGATACAGATGAATATCCAAATAGAAAAACATCTTTAGAAAAACTTTCTCAACTTAGACCTGCATTTAAAAAAGATGGTTCTGTTACAGCTGGAAATGCTTCTGGTATAAATGATGGAGCTGCAATTTTACTTATAGCTTCTGAATCAGCTGTTAAAAAATATAACTTAACTCCTTTAGTTGAGATTGTTGGAGTTGGACAAGGAGGAGTTGATCCTTTAGTTATGGGACTTGGACCTGTTCCAGCTATAAAAAATGTTTTAGATAAAACTGGAATGAAATTAAAAGATATGGATATCTTAGAACTTAATGAAGCTTTTGCAGTTCAATCTCTTGGAGTTATGAAGGAGCTTTGTGAAATGTATTCAATAGACCCTGCTTGGTTTAACGATAAAACTAATGTTAACGGTGGAGCAATTGCTTTAGGACACCCTGTTGGTGCTAGTGGAGCTAGAATACTAACTACCCTTGTACATGAAATGAAAAAAAGAAAATCTGAATATGGTTTAGCAAGTCTTTGTATCGGTGGAGGAATGGGGACTGCAATAATAGTAAAAAATGTTCAATAAAATATATTAGGAGGAAATAAATGGATTTTACATTAACTAAATCGCAAGAACTTTTTAAGCAAATGATTACAGCTTTTGCTGAAAATGAAGTTAAACCTCTTGCTGCTGAAATTGATGAGGAAGAGAGATTCCCTGTTGAAACTGTTGAAAAAATGAGTAAAACTGGTCTTATGGGAATTGTTATTCCTACTCAATACGGTGGTGCTGGTGGAGACCAAATTATGTATACTATGGCTGTTGAAGAGCTTTCAAAAGTTTGTGGTACTACTGGAGTTATCCTTTCTGCTCATACATCTTTAGGAGTTGCTCCTATTTTAGAGTTTGGAACTGAGGAGCAAAAGCAAAAGTATCTTCCTAAAATGGCTTCTGGTGAATGGATTGGTGCTTTTGGTTTAACTGAACCAAACGCTGGTACTGACGCTGCTGGACAACAAACTACTGCTTGGTTTGATGAAAAAACTAATGAGTGGGTATTAAACGGTTCTAAAATATTCATAACAAATGCTGGATATGCTCACGTTTATATTATATTTGCCATGACTGATAAATCAGCTGGTTTAAAAGGTATCTCTACTTTTATAGTTGAAGCTGATACTCCTGGATTCTCTGTAGGTAAAAAAGAGAAAAAGCTTGGAATTAAAGGTTCAGCTACTTGTGAGTTAATCTTTGAAGATTGTAGAATTCCAAAGGAAAACCTAGTTGGAGCTATTGGAAAAGGATTTAAAATTGCAATGATGACTCTTGATGGAGGAAGAATTGGAATTGCTGCTCAAGCTCTTGGAATTGCTGGTGGAGCTTTAGATGAAACTATTAAATATGTAAAAGAGAGAAAACAATTTGGAAGAGCTCTTTCTCAATTCCAAAATACACAGTTCCAAATTGCTGATATGTATGCTAAAGTGGAAGCTTCAAAACACCTAGTTTACAAAGCTGCTTGGAAAAAATCTAGAAAAGAAAACTACTCAGTTGATGCTGCTACAGCAAAACTATTTGCTGCTGAAACAGCTATGGATGTAACAACAAAAGCTGTTCAACTTCATGGAGGATATGGATATACAAGAGAGTATCCTGTTGAGAGAATGATGAGAGATGCTAAAATTACTGAGATTTATGAGGGAACTTCAGAAGTTCAAAGAATGGTTATCGCAGGATCATTACTAAAGTAAATTAGGAGGATTAAACAGAATGAAAATAGTTGTATGTATAAAACAAGTACCTGATACTACAGAGATTAGATTAGATCCTGTTAAAGGAACTCTTATTAGAGATGGAGTACCTAGTATCATAAATCCAGATGATAAAGGTGGATTAGAAGAAGCATTAAGATTAAAAGATAAATTTGGAGCTCACGTTACTGCTATAACAATGGGACCTCCTCAAGCTGATTCAGCTTTAAGAGAAGCTATTGCTATGGGAGTAGATAGAGCAATACTTTTAACTGATAGAAAATTTGCAGGAGCAGATACACTAGCTACATCTCATGCGATATCAGCAGCTTTAAAAGAGTTAGATTATGACCTTATTATTGCAGGAAGACAAGCTATTGATGGAGATACTGCACAAGTTGGGCCACAAATTGCTGAATTTTTAAATCTTCCACAAATTACATATGTAAATGATATTAAGTTTGATGGAAAAGATACATTTGAAGTAAAAAGAGCTACTGAAGAGGGATACATGTTACTTCAAGTTCAAAAACCTTGTTTAATGACAATCTTAGCTGAAGCAAATAAACCAAGATATATGAACGTTAAAAACATTGTAGAAGCTTTCAATAAAGAGGTTGAAGTTTGGGGAGTAGATAGATTATCTGATATAGACGAAGAAAAATTAGGACTTAAAGGTTCTCCAACAAAAGTTAAAAAATCATTTACTAAAGGTGTTAAAGCAGTTGGACAACTTTATGAAGTTGACCCTCAAGAAGCAGCGAAAATTATTGTTGAAAAATTAAAGGAAAAATTTATAATCTAAAATTTTAAAGAAGGAGAATGTCATGAATTTAAATGAATATAGAGGGATCCTTGTTTTTGCTGAGCAAAGAGAGGGAGTACTACAAAATGTTGGATTAGAGTTAATCGGTAAAGGAAAAGAGTTAGCTAAATCTCTTGATGAGAAAGTTACAGCTGTACTTTTAGGATATAACATCCAAAATTTAGCTAAAGAGTTAGTTGCTTATGGTGCTGATGAAGTTGTAGTAGTAGATTCAAAAGAGTTAGCAATCTATGATACTGAAGCTTATACACAAGCATTTTCAGCAGTTATTAACGAAAGAAAACCTGAGATTGTATTAATTGGAGCAACTACACTTGGAAGAGACTTAGGACCTAGAATCTCATCTAGAATTGAAACAGGACTTACAGCTGATTGTACAATGTTAGAGATTGGAGAAAATAGAGAGTTTTTAATGACAAGACCAGCTTTTGGTGGAAACTTAATGGCCACTATCATCTGTCCTGATCACAGACCTCAAATGTCAACAGTTAGACCTGGAGTTATGACAAGATTACCAAAAGATGAGAATAGAGATGGAAAAATTACAGATTTCAAAGTTAACTTTGATCACTCAAAAATGAAAGTAAAAGTTTTAAATATAATAAAAGAAGCAAAAGCAAAAGTAGATATTACAGAGGCTAAAATACTAGTTTCAGGAGGAAGAGGAGTTGGAGCTCAAGGTGGATTTGATAACTTAGAACTTCTTGCAAATGAACTTGGTGGAGTAGCTGCGGCTTCTAGAGCGTTAGTTGATGCTGGAATAGTAAGCCATGATAGACAAGTTGGACAAACAGGAAAAACAGTTAGACCAGATGTATACTTTGCATTTGGAATCTCTGGAGCAATACAGCACTTAGCTGGAATGGAAGAATCAGAGTACATAATAGCTATAAATAAGGATAAAGCGGCACCTATTTTTGGAGTAGCAGATTTAGGATTAGTAACTGATTTAGGAAAAACAGCAACTTATTTAGTTGAAGAGATTAGAAAAGCAAAAGCTGAAAAATAAACCTTAAAAGTTACCATTTTAAAGCAAAGGATAAAAAATATCCTTTGCTTTTTTAAATAAGATATGGGGGTATGAAAATTGGATAATACAGTTAAAAATAAACAGTTTAATCTTTTTGAAAAATTCACTCAACTTTGTGTTACTATAATGCAAAAGTATCTTCCTGATGCTTTCCTTTTTGCAGCAATCCTTACTTTTATTGTTTTTATTGCTGCAACTATAATGACTAAACAATCACCTTTCCAAATAGCTATGCACTGGGGTAATGGTGTTTGGTCTCTTTTAGCTTTTTCTATGCAAATGGTTATGGTTCTTGTAACAGGTCATACTTTAGCAACTGCTCCTTTTTTCAAAAGAATCTTAGATAAGCTTTCTAATCTTCCAAAATCTCCTATTCAAGCTATTATCTATGTTACTTTTGTATCTGGAGTAGCTTGTATTTTAAACTGGGGATTTGGACTTGTTATTGGAGCAATCTATGCTAAAGAGATTGCAAAGAAAATTAAAGGTGTTGACTATCGTCTTCTTATTGCTTCTGCTTACTCTGGTTTCTTGTTATGGCATGGAGGAATTTCTGGATCTATTCCTCTTACCTTAGCTTCTGGAAACCTTTCAAAAGCTACTGCTGGAGCTTTAGATAAAGGAATTAGTACATCTCAAACTCTATTTTCATCATATAACTTAATCATTCTTTTTACTTTATTATTTACGCTTCCTTTATTAAATGCTGCTATGCACCCTAAAAATAAAGAGGATGTTTTTCAAGTTGATCCTACGTTATTAGAAGATGATGTACAACCAGTTACTTTTGATAAAACTGAAATGACTCCTGCTGACAAAATTGAAAATAGTCCAGTTGTTAACATTTTAATTGGTGTTCTTGGATATACATATATAATTGGATATTTTCTTCAAAAAGGATTTGATTTGAATCTTAATATTGTTAATATGATTTTTTTAGTTACTGCCATAATTGCTCATAAAACTCCTAAAAATCTTCTTTTAGCTTTTGGAAATGCATGTAAAGGAGCAGCTGGAATTATATTACAATTTCCTTTTTATGCTGGAATTATGGGAATGATGGTTGGACAAAATAGTGATGGCGCTTCTTTAGCAGGTATTATATCACAAAGTTTTATCAGCTCATCTACAGCTCTTTCATTTCCAAGCTTAACTTTTTTAAGTGCTGGAATTGTAAACTTCTTTGTTCCTTCTGGTGGTGGACAATGGGCTGTTCAGGCTCCTATTATGATGCCAGCAAGTGTGGAACTTGGAGTTTCAACAGCAAAAACTGGAATGGCTATAGCTTGGGGAGATGCTTGGACTAATATGATTCAACCGTTCTGGGCTCTACCTGCCTTAGGTATTGCTAAGTTAGGTGCAAAAGATATTATGGGATATGGAGTAATTATTACAATTTACTCTGGTATCATTATTATGTTAGGATTAACTTTCCTATAAATAAAAAAAGGTTGCTCTATAGCAACCTTTTTTTATATCTTATTAATTTTCTCTATAAACAAAAAGACCTGTTAAAGTTAATGCCACTGATACTGCCATATACGTTGGATTTGATATAGCTGCATAAATAAATATTGATGCTCCACCTATTAATGCAAGTATTGGCACAACTGGATAGAATGGAACTCTGTATGGTCTTTCTAAATTTGGTTCATTTTTTCTTAAAATAAATAATCCTAAAAATACTAAACAGTAGAATAACCAAAATAATGCTACTGGAATATCACCAAACACATCTGGATTTCCTGTTATAATCATAGCTATTAAGAAGAAAACTGATAATAGATACATAACTACTGAAGAATTTATAGGTTGTTTATGTTTATCATCTATCTTAGCAAAAAACTCCTTCTTTGGAAGGTGTCCCTCTATTGCTAAAGTATATGGTATTCTTGTTGATGCTAATATCATACCATTTAGTCCACCAAATGCTGATATCATAATTCCTAAGAATATGAACTTAGCTCCCATTGGTCCAAATAATTTTGTAGCTACTCCAAACATTCCAACTTTTACAATCTCCTCTGCTGTGAATACGTTTAATAGTGCTAGGTTTAATGCCACATAAAATATCGCTATAAATCCTAATCCTAATATAATTGCTCTAGGAAGATCTTTTTTTACATTTTTTAAATCTCCTGCAATTGTTCCAACATATATCCATCCATCAAAAGCAAACATAATTGGCACCAATGATAATCCTAATAAAACTAAAGGTGATGAAGATGTAGCTTCTCTTGTAATCTCTGTCATATAAAACATTCCAGATGAATTATCTCCAGATAAAAATCCAAATATAGTTATCAATAATAGTGGTACAATTTTAGCTGCTGTAGCTAGTGTTTGAATTTTTCCACCTACATTTTTAGTAAATATATTTATTGCAAATAGGAAAGATATAGCAACAAATGCTGTTCCTCCTAAAAACATAGTATTACTAGGATCTATATTTAAAAAGTTTCCTGTAAATACTGCAAAATAATATGCAATTAAACCTATTAAAGCTGGAAAATATATTATTAATTGAGCCCATCCAACTAAAAAGGCTATTCTTTTTCCATAAATTTTCTTAATCCATGCAATCATACCACCTGTTTCAGGAATAGCTGCTCCAACTTCTGCTGCAGTAAGACCTGATAATATTGATATAATACCTCCAAGCACCCAAGCTGCAATTGCAATTTTTGGATTCATATTAGCTGCTACTAAAATTTGACCAGCTTTAAAGAAGATTCCAATTCCAATAACAATTCCTACAACCATTGAAAAAGCTACTGAAAAGCCGTATCTTTTTTCTAAATTTTCACTCATTTCTTTTCTCCTTGTTAATGTATTCTACTTTTTTAGTATTTCTTTACTTATTTTAAAGCACTTTTCGATTAAACATTTTATCACAATTCACCTTTCAAAACAAGTATTTTTTATTTCTTGCATAAATGGAAAAAGTGGTATATAATTACTTTTGTAAATAAAAGGGGTGAACAAAATAAAAATGTTAGAAAAGAAAAGAACTAATAATAACTCTATAGTAGATTATTCAGCAAAGTTCTACTTATTTCCGCTACTTTTAATTGGTCTTATATTAAGAAGTTTAGATAATCTATTTATAAAGTTAAAATATCAAAGATAAAAAAAGCTCTATCATAAATTATGATAGAGCTTTTTTCCTAATTTTACTTTAAAATAACTCAATACACCCACTAAAAAAAATAGCCCACACCCTATAAGGAGATTATTTTTTACTGAAATACTATCTATAAGAAATCCAGAAATAGCAACTCCAATAGGTGATACACTTTTAGCAAGAGATATAAAAATACCTAGAACTTTCCCTATAATACCTATTGGTATTGTCTCTTGAAAATATGTAAAAAGAGGGATATCAAAGAATGTTATAACAATTCCCAAGACACTAAAAATTATTGAATATAATACTGTTATATAATATTGTTCTAAAGTGATAAAAAATGGTATTCCTAACAATATTATAAGAGATGAGGTCAGAAACATTAATCCTATGATATTAATAAATTTCATTTTTACATTTAATCTTTTAACTAAAAGAGCACCTAAAATCATACCACCAGAACCACAGCTTTGTATAACTCCATAATTACTACTTCCTAGATTAAATTCATTATTTATTAAATACGGAAAAACTACAATAACAGATAGTGAATATAGGAAGTTAAAAAGCAATCCTAAAATCATAACAATTTTTAATATACTATCTGAATAGATATATTTCAAAGCCTCTTTAAATGTATTGTTTTCTTTTTGCTCCTCCATACCTAGTTCTCTCTTAAATTTTAAAAACACCTCAAATATAAAAGATATAAAGAATGATATCCCATTTATGAAAATAAAATACTTAATATCTAAAAATGTATAGATAACTCCTCCTCCAAAAGTACCTAAAAGTCTACATAAAGAGTTTATAGCCGTTGTATAAGCATTTGCCGATATTAACCACTCCTTAGTAAAAAGCTCTCTTTTACCGCTTTCAAAACCTAAAAATACAACTAATGACAGAATCTGTGTTAAAAAATTACCAACATATATGAGAGTTAAACCATTTACTCTTTCCCATAATAGATATATTATCAACATTAAAGACCCATTGAGAAAATCTGAAAAAAGTATTAACTTTTTTTTAGAAAATCTGTCTAATAACGCTCCCAAAATAGGCATTAAAAATATAGATGGTAGAACACTTAAAATTATGTTATATGCAAAATAACTTCCTTTTCCAGTTATTTCAAGGAGATATAATCCCGTGGCAAAAGAGAATAAGGTGCTTCCTAAAATTGTGATAAATAAGCTGGGAAACAGTAATATCTTATTTCTTGTCATAATATTCACCTATATTTGGACAATTTGGTGATAATCCTAATATATTCCCGCTAAACCAAAGTGCTTCTCCTCTACATCCACCATCACAAAATAATTTTCTTTCACATTCGTTACATTGTTTTATTTCAGAAATATTCATATTTTTTAGTTTTAATAAATTTTTTCGATTTTCAGAAGTCCTCCAAAGAGATAAAATTGAATTTTTCTCTAATAAATTTCCTAAACAAAATGTTGGAAGTTGAGTACACGGATAAAAATTTCCTTTAAAATCAATATACCCTACGCTTCCTCCAGCTGGACACTTCATTATTTTTTGCTCTTTATTTTCTTCTAACATAGAAAATATTAAAAGTTCTGTAGGATTAATATAAATATCCTTATTTAAATCTATTAATTTTAAAATTTTATCTTTTATTTCTAATTGTTGAGTTTTTGTAAGTTTTATTTTATCATAATTTTTTTTTTCAAAAGGTTTTAAATCTGCAATATTAAAATGTGTTATCTTCATTTTTTTTAAAATATCTATTGTTTCTTCTAAAGTTTCATAGTTATATCTATTCAAAGTTATAGATATCGATAAAAATTTACAAAACTTAATAAAAGTTTTTACAAAGAGAAGTGTTTTCTCTAAAGTCCCCTCTCCTCTTGTAATTGCATTTACTTCACTATTAATAGAATCAAGGCTAACTGAGATATCCACATATTTATATTTAGTCGAAAATTTTTCTATAATGTCCTCGTTTAAAATAGTCCCATTAGTTACAATTCCAACTTTCATATTAGAATTCTCTAATTTTGTGAAAATATCCCAAATCCCTCTATATAGAAGAGGTTCTCCCCCTGTTATTGTAACATGAAAGATTTGAGCTTTTATAATTTTTTTTAGTATAATATCTATTTGTTTCATGGATAATTCTAAAAAATTATTTTTTTTATTATTTACTTGTGGAAAACAATAAATACAATCCAAATTACATTTAGGAGTAATTGCCCAAATTATAAGAAATGGAGCTTTTACTCCTTTTAAAGAATACAAGTTATTTATTCCATACGCTGAGTTCAACGGTAACTCTTCCCTTTTTATAATTTCTTCAGAATAAATTATGTTTTGTTTTTTTAAAATTTCATATATTTCTCTATTTGAAGAAATTTTTATGTTATTATTAATTAAATCAGTATAAAAATTATAATTCATTCTTGTTACACTACAAGTTACCGGTTCGAATAAAAAAACATACTTTTTTTCTTTTCTAGCTAATATATTTTTTGATAATTTTAAGGTATCATTTGTATCATTCATAAAATTCCTCCAATCATTTTTTTCGATTTCATGGAAATAATATCGGTCAAATAATACTTCCAAATACTGCAATTTGAACTTGTATACTTATTTTTTATATTTATTGCAGGACATCCTCCAAAACAAATAGGTAAAATTTCACATGTTTTACATACCATATCATTTATTTTTTCTAACTGTTGGTTAAGCTCTTGACTCCTAAAGTGAAACTCTTCATTTGTTAACAAATTAAATACTTGATTATTTTTAATTTGTGTTACATCGTGAATACATTTATATATTAATCCATCTGTTCTTACATAAAAAGCATTTTTTAACTGACCAGCACAATTAACATTAAGATTAGATGGAAAAAAATTAATCATCTGATTCTCCAAATCAAATTTTAGAATATATTTATAAAAAATATTTGCGAGATATTTAATCTCTTCCACTTTTAATACATATTTTCCATCTTTTGTTGTTTCAAAAGAAATAATAAATTTATTTTTTAGAAAAAAATCTTTATTTTTAAGAAATTTTATTACTTCTAAAATACTTTCATAATTATTCATATCAATAATAAAATTAATTGTTATATTACAATCACTTTTATTTTCTATTAATATACTATTCATATAAAAAATATTTTCTATTATTCTAGTATATACATCTACTTCACTTGAACTTTTATGAGGTCTTCTCATATTATGTACTTCTTTTAATCCATCTATCGATATAGTCATATTCGTTAATTTTAAGTTTTTTATTATATCTATTGTTAATTTATCCAAATAATATCCATTTGTTGAAATTTGACTTGAATAATTTACAGCATATTTTTCTACAATTTTTTTCAATGATGTATTTAACTTTAACATTTTATCTATCTCTAATAAAGGTTCTCCACCAAACCAAATTACTTCTAGAAATTCAAATTGATTATTTTTAAGTTTTTTTTCTATAAATTCTAATAATTTTCCTTCAACTTCGTCTGAAATTGTTTTGACATTTATTACCTCTTTATTTTCAAAACAATAGATACAATTCATATTACAATCCAGTGTCAAATATATATGAAAATATATCCCATTCCCCTCTTCTTTTGAAGTATAGATAGCGTTCTTTATAAGAGCTTCACTTTCATCAATACTTTTCAAAACCAAAAAATCATTATTTTTTAAAATATTAAATGCCTTTTTGTTAAGATTGTTTGGAATATCGGTAAAATTCTCGTTTTTTAATTCTTCGACGGGAAGTAATATATGTGTTTTATTTATCAAATTAAATAGAGAAATATAATCTGAATCAGAAACTATTAAATCTCTTAAAACATATTTTGATAATTTGAATTTATTCAATTCATCCTCCTTTTTTATTATCCCTCTCTAATATGCTTAGAGAGGGCCAATATTTCTAATGTAAAAGAGAACCTATTCCCCCGCCTCTAACCGAAGTTGAAGATGGAGATACAATTATTTTCACTTCTTTTACTTTTACTTCTTTCATTTAATTCACCTCCTTTTTTATAACTTTTATTAAAAGCAGCTCATATTATAATCTTAGCAGTTTTTTTAGTTTTTTATATTAATAGAAAAAAATTTTTATACTAAAATCTACTTTTTTTAATCTATAAATATTCAGTTAAAATTTGTTGTAAACACTATCATTATTATTAGTGTCTGCGTAATTAGAGTAATAGTGACCTTTAAAATATCATATTCAAAAAGTTACTTATAGGATTTTAATATTATAAATTAGTATAAAAAATTTTTTTTAATATATTGAAGTACCCAAACTAATAAAATAAACTGATATTAAGATACAAAGTATTCTATAATTTATTGGAGGATTAATATGAGAATTGGAATTCCTAAAGAGATTAAAAACAATGAGAACAGGGTTGGACTTTTACCTTATGCTGTGTTAGTGATGGTCATACAGTTTATGTGGAAAAAAATGCTGCTGCTGGCATTGGAATTAATGATCAACAATACGAAGAGGTTGGAGCTGTTATATTAAGTACTCCTGAAGATATTTTTAATCACTCTGATTTAATCATTAAAGTTAAAGAACCATAACCATCAGAGATTGCACTGTTTAAGCCACACCATATAGTTTACACCTATCTTCATCTAGCAGCTGATAAGGCATTGACAGAAGCTCTTATAAAAACTGAGGCTACTTTTATAGCATATGAAACTATCACTGGTAAAAATAACTCTTTACCTCTATTAAAGCCTATGTCTGAAGTTGCTGGTAAAGTTGCCGTGCAAATTGGTGCAAACTATTTACAAAAAAATAATGGGGAAAAGGTATTTTATTGGGTGGAGCTGCTGGAGTTTTACCTGGAAAAGTTATTATTATTGGTGCAGAAGTGTCTGGACAGAGCGCTCTTAAAATTGCAGTTGGCTTGGGTGCAGATATCACAATTATAGATATTGATGTAGATAAGCTTAGCTATCTTGATGATATTTATGGAACTCGAATAAAAACCCTATACTCAACTAAAGAAAATATAGAAAACTCCATTATTGATACCGATTTAGTTATTGGCTGTGTTCTCCTTCCAGGAGCTAAAACTCCTAAACTTGTAACTGAAGAGATGATTAAAAAAATGGAAAAAGGATCAGTTCTAATTGATGTAGCCATTGACCAAGGTGGTTGTTTTGAAACTTCAAAACCTACAACTCATGAAAATCCAACTTATTTAGTTCATGGAGTCCTACACTACTGTGTTACTAATATTCCTGGTGTATCTCCTCTTACATCCACATATGCACTAAATAATGCAACTTTTAAATATGCTAGAGAACTTGCTTCTCTAGGAGTTGTGGTCTCTTGTAAAAAACATGCTAATCTACTTGCTGGACTTAGTATTTTTAATGGAAAGTTAGTTGATAAAACAGTTGCAAAAGATTTGGATTTAGAGTTTTTAGAATGCGTAGATTTTAAAAGTTAATAATCTTTTTTTAGAAAAAATATAAAAGCAAAGAAGCTGAAGCAAATTGATGATTAATCCCATCAATTTGCTTCAGCTTTTTTTATCTTTGATAAATATTGAATCTATCTGTTATTTTCTTTAATTTGTCTAATCTTTCAATACTTTCCTCTTTATTTTGTTTTCCAAATTTTAAAAGTAAAGCATTTAAAATAATTATACCTGGAACAAAAGTATAAGCTTTTCCTCCATTTTTTGTGGTGATTACTAAATCAGATATATTACCTAATACAGAATCTTTTTTATCAGTCATAGTAATTATTCTATTTCCTTGCTCTTTAAAAAACTCAGTTACTTGACAAGTAAAGTTTGTATATGGATGGAATGATATTGTAAACAGTACATCATCCGGGCTTGAATAAAGAAGCTTATCTGTAAAATCAGACGCTCCTGATATCATTAACTCTACATCCTCTCTTAATTCTTTTAACATAAAATACAGATAGTATGCTAGAGCATATGACCCTCTTGCTCCTAATATATATAACTTTCTACTAGTTTTTATCATTTCCATAGCTTTTTCTAATTGCTCTTCTATAGCTACAGTATCTATCTCCTCTAAAAGCTCTATGTTCGTAGTTATGATTTCAGATAGTATCCCATCCCCTGACATTGAGTCAATCTCTTCTCTAAACTCTTTCATTTGAGAAGTTGATATCTCTACATCTTTTTGGAAAACTCTTTGGAAATCAGGATAACCTTTAAACCCTAAATTTTTTGAAAATCTTGTTATTGTAGCTGGACTTGTTCCTGTCTCTTTAGCTAGCTCATTTATTGAAATAAATGATACTATACTCTGATTATGTTTTATAAAGTCCACAATCTTTTTAAAACTCTTACTATACGTTGAATAATTCTGCTCTAAATTAGCTAATACCGCCTTTTTCATCTCACACCTCTATATACTTATACGTTTGGATTTAATACAAACTCCGTTAAATCATTTACAAAATTCATAGTCTTCTCATTTTTATCGTTTACTGGATTGTATTCTACTATATCTACTGATGTTATAGAGTAGTTTTTAAATAAGAATCTAAATGTTTTGAACATCTCTTCTGGAGTGAATCCATTTCTAACTGGTGTACTTACTCCTGGAGCAAACTCTGGATCAACTGAATCCACATCAAAACTTATATGGATATTATCAATCTTTAAGTAGTCTCTTATCTCATCTAAAACATTATCTAATCCTTTATGAACAACTTCATCATAAGGAATTACTTTTACTCCTAACTCTTCAATAACGTCTCTTTCTTTTACATCTAAATCTCTTGCTCCTAAAATTACAACATTTTTGCTGTCAATTTTAGCTCCTTCATAGAAACAATTTACTAAATCTCTATCTCCAGCTCCTTGTAAAAGTGCTAACGGCATTCCATGAATATTTCCTGACATTGTTGTTTCATCAGTATTCATATCTCCGTGAGCATCAATCCACACTACCCCAACTTCTTTTTCTAACGCTACCCCTGATATTGATCCTAGTGCTATTGAGTGATCTCCTCCAATAGTTATAGGTCTATATCCATCTCTTACTGCTTCGTTTACTGCTGTTGCTAACTTCTCACAAGTATTAAGTATTGTATTTTTATATTTTAACGACCACTCATTGAAATTCTCTCTTTGCTTTTCAATATCTATATAAGTCATCTCACCAAATGTATCTGGGAAGTACTCCTCTAAAACTTCTGGTCCAAATTCAATACCTGCTTTATTTGCTCCTAAGTTCATTGGAACAGCAAACATTTTATTTTTCATTTTTTCAGTATATAAATATACTGCATCTTCTTCATCTATAACTTTAATATACTCTAACTCAGGGTCTTCCATTCCTTGAACGTGAAGTTTCGCTGCCTTTAAGTTTTGAATATATGTGATTATATCTCTTGTAATTCTTTCTCCTGGATAGATTACTGGAATTCCTGGTGGATATGCCATAATCATCTCAGCACAAATTTTTCCTTCGCTTTCTAAGAATTTAATTTTATTATTTTCACTGTAGAAAGCTTCTCTTGGGATTAAGATTGATTCAGGTATAGTTGGCATTTTTCCAACTGATTCCCCTATTTTCTTTCCTTTTCCAAAGAATCTCTTACTGATATCTTTTAAAGCATCAAGTAATTTACCTGTACTTACTTCGTCATCCCCTAATGTAATTAGTCCTAATACATTATAGAAATCTGATAACTCAACTTGGATATTATAATCATCAACAAGTAAAGTTTCTAACTCAAATCCTGTTAATCCTAACTCTCTTGCTGATATAGAAAGTTTTGTTTCATCGAAATCATGTATTCCGTATCTTCCTACAATCTCTTTTCCAAAAGAGAAAATTCCTGGAATTTTATTAACTTCTGCTCTTAAATCTCTTGCTAATTTCAATGTTCTTGTTAATAACTCTCTTCCTTCTGTAGCTATCTGTCTTCTAGCACAATCTAATGATGCCATTAGCGGATATGAAGGTGATGTTGTATGTAGAATACTTAATATCTGCTGTATTCTATTTACGTCTACTCTTGTTGAGTTTACATGTAACATTGACATTTGTGTCATTGCTCCAATTATTTTATGAGTACTTTGACAGCAAATATCTGCTCCTGCATCTATTGCTGATATTGGTAACTCTTCATGGAAGTGTAAGTGAGCTCCGTGAGCCTCATCAACTATTAAAGGAATATCATAGCTATGAACTATATCTGCAATCTTTTTGATATCAGTTGCCGCTCCATAGTATGTTGGGTTAATGATTAATACAGCTTTTGTATCTGGATGCTGCTTAAGCATATTTTCAACAACTTCTGGTCTAACTCCATGAGCTATTCCTAATTCGTCATCTACTTCAGGATTCATATATACTGGAACTGATCCACTTAATATAATTCCACCAGAAACTGATTTGTGCACATTTCTAGGGACTAATATTTTCTCTCCTGGCTTTACAACAGACATAATCATAGCTTGAATCGCTCCTGATGTTCCGTTGACAGCGAAAAAGGTTTTCTTTACTCCATAAGCGTCAGCTGCTAACTCTTGTGCTTCTTTTATACAACTCTTTGGATTGTGTAATCCATCAACCATCTTAAAGATAGTTACATCAATTGAGAAGGGATTAGGTCCCATAAACTCGTAAAACTCTTTATCCATTCCCTTTCCTCTCTTATGCCCTGGAACATGGAAAGGAATTATGTCTCTTTTCGCATATACGTCCTTCAGTGTTGAGAATATAGGTGTTTGATATTGATTTAATTTAGTCATCTTACCTCCTTGTTTAATAAATTTTGTTCTTAAAAATGATATCAAAAAGTTATAAAATAATATATAATTTACATTATTAATTTCTTTTAAAATACGAGATATTGTAGAGCTTTTTGGAAATTAAGTCAACTATTTTTTGAAAGGAACCATAAAATTTATGAAAAAAATTTTAATTTTTGCATCTAACGGCTTTGAAAGCCTCGAATTATCGCCATTTATCGATGTTTTTGGCTGGAATAATATTGTTGGAACTAAAAAAGTTTTCCCCACAATTTGTGCCATTCATGATGTACTTAACGCCACTTGGAATTTAAAAATTATTCCTGAAGTTAACTTATTAAAAACATCTATTAATCTAAATGAGTTTCATGCCTTAATAATTCCTGGTGGATTTGGTAAAGCTGGATTCTTTAATGATATTCAATCAGAAACATTAAATTCCTTGTTAAATCATTTTATTTCAAATAAAAAAACTATAATTGGAATATGCACTGGAGCTTTAGCAATTGGAATTCATGGATATTTAAAAAATATTCCTGCTACAACATACCTCTTAGATAATGAAAGATATTTTAAACAATTAGAACAATATAATGCCATTCCTATTAAAAAAGATATTGTAATATCTGATAACATTATTACTTCTTCAGGCCCTGGTACTGCTATCGATTTAGCTTTTTATCTCCTTGAAAAACTAACTGATCAAGAAAATTGTATGGTAGTTAAAAAAAATATGAATTTTTTTAAATAATTTAAGATTTTTAATGAAATTTCTTGTATTTTATGTTATGCTTTAAAGTGTCAAATAACCCTATCTTGTATAGGGATTTTAGTGAGGTGTTTTATATGAAAATAGAAGAAGGAAAAGTAGTAACACTTGAGTTTAAAGTTTACGACAAAAACAACGGAGAACTTTTAGAGGACACACAAGATGTAGGACCATTTTTCTATATCCACGGATTTGGAAACTTTGTTCCAGCTATCGAAGAAGCTTTAGAAGGAAAAGAAAAAGGATATACTACTACTATTGAATTAACTCCAGAAGAAGGATACGGAGAGTACGACGAGGATTTAATCGTTGATATGGAAAAATCTGAGTTTGTTGAATTTGATGATATCTATGAAGGACTTGACTTTATAGCTGATATGGATGATGGTTCTGAGCAATCATTTATCATCACAAAAATCGAAGATGAAATTATCACAGCAGATGGAAACCATCCTTTTGCAGGTAAAGATTTAAGATTTGAAGTTACTGTTTCTGATGTTAGAGACGCTACTGAAGAGGAGATTGAGCACGGACATCCTCATTTCCACGGTTTTGAAGACTAATTATTACTATAAGAATTAAGGAGTATAAATAGATGAAAATAGCTTTAGGTGCAGATCATGGTGGATTTGCTTTAAAAGAGATTGTTAAGAAACACTTAGAAGATAAAGGATTTGAAGTTTTAGATAAAGGATGTTATTCAACTGAATCAGTTGATTATCCTGTTTATGCAAAAGCTGTAGCTAACTCTATTCTTAATAAAGAAGCAGATTTTGGTATCCTTATTTGTGGTACTGGAATTGGAATTTCAATTGCAGCCAACAGATTTAAAGGAATAAGAGCAGCTTTATGTTCAAATACTACTATGGCTAAATTAACTAGAGAGCATAACGACGCTAACATTCTTGCCCTTGGTGCTAGAATGACTGGAGACGTTTTAGCTCTTGAAATTGTAGACGAATTCTTAAAAACTGAATTCTTAGGTGGAAGACACTTAACAAGAATCCAAGCTATCGAACTTTAATCTTTTATTAAAGGAGTAAAATACAATGGCTACTATATTTACTAAAATTATAAATAGAGAGATTCCAGCTTCTATCATTTTTGAAAATGATAAAGTTATAGCTTTTAAAGATATAAATCCTCAAGCTCCAATTCATATTCTAGTTGTACCTAAAAAAGAGATACCAACTTTAAATGATATTACTGCTGAGGATTCTGAATATTTAACTGCTATGTATCTAGCTATTAAAGATATTGCTAAGGATTTAAATATTTCTGAAGATGGATATAGAGTTATTGCAAACTGCAATACTCATGGAGGACAGGAAGTGTTTCACTTACATTTCCATTTGTTAGGTGGACAACACCTTGGTCCTATGCTATCAATTTAATAGTAATTAAAAAGGTTGCCAATAGGCAACCTTTTTTTATATCTTATCTACCCACTCTTTAATCTCATTAAAGTTGTTTTTTACAATATCTTCAACAGGTAAAGTTTCAGAAGAAACTCTAGGGAAGAATTTTATTTTTACTGTTCCACTTTTTGGCATTTTTCTATGAGCTGGAAATAATTCGTATGCTCCTTTTATTCCAAAAGGAACTATATCTGCATTTAGTTCTTTAGCTAATATTCCATAGAACTTTTTAAACTCTCTCATCTCTCCATCTCTACTTCTTGTTCCTTCAGGGAATATAACTATATTTTTCCCCTGTCTTAAAGCTGTTGCAGCACACTGTAGTGTTTCTGCTAAATTTTTATTAATATCAATTAACATAATATTAGAATTTTCTCCTAAGTAACTCATAAATCCTTTTTTAAAGTGTGCTACTTTTGCTAAGAAATATGTATTATCTAAAGTTTTATTATCTATACTTTGAGTAAATATAAAGCCATCTAAGAAACTTTGGTGATTTCCAACAAATACTGTTGGCTTTGTAACTTTAGAATTCTCTAAACCTTCTTTTTCTATTTTTATATATAATGAAAATAGTGGTTTAAATAGTGCTTTTACTAATTTTCCCATAGAGTTGGATTTTGGTAGTCCTTCAAAATTATCTTTTTCTAATATTTTTTTCCAATCAACATCCTTTATCTCTAAACTTGTTGAATTTTCCTTTAAATATTCTGCAATTTTAATTACTGTAGGATTTTCTGTTAAAACCTCCTCTGTCAAAGTAACTCCGAAGCTACTTTCAACAAAAGCTATAAATTCAACTAAATCCAAAGAATCTAATCCTAAGTCTAACTCAAGATGAGCATTTGACATAACTTTTTTACCTTTTAAGTTCGTTAAATAATCTGAAATAGCCTTATACTCTTCAAAAGTTGGAATATTTTCCTCTTTTTCCTCTTCTATTTTACCTTCTAAAAGAGCCGGAACCATAAATCTTCTTATCTTTCCAATCTTTGTTTTTGGTAACTCTTGTTGTACTATTTTTAAATCTAAAATCTTTTTGTAATTTGGTGTAGAACCATTATACTTATCTATTATACCAGTTTTTAGTGTCTCAGCTATATTTGTAACTCTATGCTCTTTTACCTTAGTAAAATTAGGGTATATAACTGCTGTAAGTAAAGAGTTATACTCTATTACAACCATCTCTTCTATTAAATCTGTTTTTGATAAAATAAACTGCTCAATTTCTACAGGATTTATATTTTTTCCATTTGATAAAACTATCATCTCTTTTTTTCTTCCTGTTACAAAAAGATAATCATTTTTTAACTCTCCTAAATCTCCTGTGTGGAACCATCCCTCTGAATCTATAACCTCTGCTGTTGCCTCAGGTTTTTTATAGTACCCTTTCATTAGGTTTCTACCCTTAGATAAAATTTCACCATCTTCAGCTATTTTTACCTGAACTCCATCCATTATTTTACCAGCTGACCCAGGTACTACTTGATTTATAGGTGTAAAAGATATCATAGGTGCTGTTTCTGTAAGTCCATATCCTTCACATACATCTATTCCTAAAGTTTTAAAATCTCTCGATACTTCTGGATTTAGTTTAGATCCTCCCGATACAAAAAATCTTATATTTCCTCCAAATCCTTCGTGAACCTTTTTAAAGATTTTCTTACTTAGCTCTTTATTATCGAGCTTTTCACATAATTTAAACAATGATTTTATAACTTTATTTGAGTTTATTTTTTCCATTATTTTTTTATGTAACATCTCCCAAAGTCTAGGTACTCCAATCATCATAGTTATCTTATAATTTTTCAAAGCATCTACCATTGCTTGAGATGATAACTCTTTTAAGAATGCTATTGTTGCTCCTTGTTGTAATGGAACAATTCCAGATCCTAAAAGTGGGAATATATGATGCATTGGTAATAGTGCTAAAACTCTATCTGTTGGTTCATACATTTTATATTTATTTAACCCCTCTATATTTACCAATATATTATCAAAAGTTAACATTACTCCTTTTGGACTTCCAGTTGTTCCAGATGTATATAGTATTAATGCCACTGCCTCTCTATCTGGAGCATAAATAATTCCCTCTTTATCTGCTTTTGATAAATCTATCTCATCTACATTTAAAACTATTGTTTGGACTCCAGATAGATTAATCGCTTCTTTTGCTATGTCATAAGTATTATTTGAAACAAATATGTATTTAGGTGTGCAATCCTCTATAAAATATTGAAACTCAGATACTTTTGAAGCAGCATCTAAACATACACACGTTCCTTTTTTATCCCAAATCCCTAAAAAAGCATATAGTAGTTCTGGTCTATTCTCCATAAATATTACTGCTTTTTCCTCTTTTGCTAAATCTAAAAGTGATGCATACTCTTTAGCTCCAGCAATTAACTCTTTATACGAATATTCTTTCCCCTCATAAAATATCGCTGTTTTATTATGATTCTTTACAAATTCCAATTTTTCCTCCCAAATTATTACAGGTGTTTTTTTAATCATCAAGTGATTATAGCATAATTGTGTTATTATTTCAATATCATGAAGTAAGTAAAAAGCTGACATATTTTCTATGTCAGCTTTTATTTTTAGTTATTTATACTTTTTTCTATTGAGTCTCTAGTTACTTTTACAATCTCTTCTACTGATTTATTTCCAGGTAATATTTTATCTAAAATCGTAATACTCATTTTTCCTGAACTTGGAACTCCTTTTCCATATGGCATTAAATCATAAGCTCCATTTATTGCAAAAGGAACGACTGGAATATCAAGCTCTTTTGATAACATAGCAAATGTTTTTTTGAAATCTTGTAACTCTCCATCTCTTGTTCTAGCTCCCTCTGGAAATATCACTAAATTTTTCCCTTCCTTTAAAACTTTAGCTGCTATTTTCAATGTTTCTTTTAAATTTTTATTAACATCAATTAAAATAACATTTCCATTTTCTGCTAAATATTTCTTTATTTTACCTTCAAAATGAATATTTATAGCTAAGAAATATGTATTTTTTAATATATCCTTTGGTAAGGCTTGTCCAAAAGCAAAAGCATCTAACATACTTTGATGGTTTCCTATATATATAACAGGAGATGTTTTTTCCAATTTATTTATATTTTTTTCTAATTTTATATACCAAGTAAATAAAGGTTTTAATATCGTTGTTATTGGAATAACATATTTTGAACTAGGCATTTTTAAATCAACTGGTTCCTCAAATATCTTCTTCCAATTAATCTCTTTCTCTTCAAAATTTCCACCTTTTTCTCTTACATATTGACAAAGAGCTTCTACAGTTTTTATTCTTGAGAAATCCTCTTCTGAAATATCAACACCAAAAGTATTTTGAATAAATGTTATTATTTCAACTATATCTAACGAATCTAGTCCTAAATCAATTTCTAAGTGTGATTCTGGAATTATCTCTATTTCATCATGAAGAGTTCCAATAAATTTTGAAATTGCTTTAAACTCTTGAGTATTAATCTCTTTAGATGTAGATCCTCTTTTTTCAACCTCTTTCTCTGGTACTATTTCATCTGGTGTTCCTTTAATTAAATTACTTCCTTTCAGTAAATCTTTTAACATAAATCTTCTAAGTTTTCCAAGCTTTGTTTTTGGCAACTCCTCTTTTACTATAACTATATCTAATATTTTTTTATATTTTGGTGCTGTTACATTATATTTATCTATAACTTCCCATTTAATAGCTTCTTTAGCATTTGCAATTTTCTTCTCTTCTAAAACTTTAAAATCAGGATAAACAATTGCTATTAGATGTTTTTCATCCTCTGTTACAGCAACTTCTTGAATTAAATTAGTTCCTTTCATAATTTCAGCTTCAATATCTGAAGGATTAATGTTCTTACCATTTGATAAAACTATCATTTCTTTTTTTCTACCAATTATTTTTAAATGATCTCCATCAAACTGTCCTAAATCTCCTGTATGGAACCATCCTTCACTATCTATAGCTTCAGCTGTTGCTTCAGGTTTGTTATAATATCCTTTCATAACATTTCTACCTTTTACAACAATTTCTCCATCCTCTTCTAACTTAACTTTAACTCCTGGTAAAGGGGTTCCAACTGTACCAGCAACAACATTATCTATCCTATTGAAAGATATAATTGGTGACGTTTCTGTTAACCCATATCCCTCTAACATTTTAAATCCAAATATATTAAAATCTTCACAAATCTCTTTATCTAACTTAGCTCCACCTGAAACTAAGAATTTTATATTTCCTCCAAAAGCATCTTGAATTTTTTTAAACACAATTTTATTTAAAGGCATAATATTTAAAGATTTACATATATTAAAAAGTTTATAACTTAAAGCACTCTCTTTAATTTTGCCTTTAATTCCCTTGTGGAACATCTCCCAAACTCTTGGTACTCCTATCACAATAGTTATTTTATACTTTTGTAAGTTTCTTTTTATCGCTTCTGATGATAACTCATCTAAAATAACAACTAAACATCCAAATTTTAGTGGCATTAATACTGTAAAAGATAGTGGTAGTATATGATGAAATGGAAGTAATGCTAGTAATCTATCTTCAGGTGTTACCATTTTTATCTCTTCTATAGCATCTACATTGGACATTATATTATCAAAAGTTAACATTACACCTTTTGGATTTCCTGTTGTCCCTGATGTATACAGCATAACTGCTACTGCATCTTTTTCTAAACATTCTACAGCCACATTTTCAATCTCTATGTCTTTTGTTATATCTATCTCATCAACATTCAATATATTTATACTTGAATTTGATTCTTCTTTAGCTTTTTTAACTACCTCTATATTCTCATTAGAAGTAATTATATATTTAGGATGAGAATCATTGAAAACATATATCAATTGATCTACATTATAACTTGCATCTAAGTTAGTACACGTCCCTTTCTTATCCCATACTCCTAGTACAGCTCCCATATACTCCGGTCTATTCTCCATAAAAATAGCTACTCTATCCTCTTTTTCTATATTCATTAAATTTGAATATATCTTTGCCATCTTGATAAGTTCATAGTACGAATGCTCTTTATCTTTATAAATTACCGCAGTTTTTTTTCTGTCGTATATAAAATTCATAAATTTTCCCTCCCTAATTTGTAAAAATAATAACTTATTCTATAATAACTTACACCAATTGTCCACTTTTTCCTCTTAACATGTTGACTTTTTAGTATTTATAAAGTAGTATTGTGTTAAAATAATTGAGGAGGTTATCCATGTTAAATGAACTATTAATCAAAACTCGTTCTCACAGAACTTTCGATTCTACAGAAATTGATATTGAAACTTTAGAAAGTTTAATCAATGCTGCTCATCTAGGTGGATCTGCTAGAAATAGCCAAACACTTAGATACACCCTTGTTAGTTCTCAAAGTTTATGTCACAAAATTTTTCCTCACACAGCTTGGGCAGGAGCTATTCCTTGGAGTCCAACTTTAGAAGAAGGACCCAAAGCTTATGTCCTTATTAGTACTCTTAAAGAAAACCTTTTATCCCCAATAACTTTAGGTATTGATATTGGAATTGCATGCCAAAATATTCTTTTAAAAGCTACAGAACTAGGTTTTGGTGGATGTTTAATTGGAGCTTTTAATAAATTAGATGTATCTAAAACTCTTGATTTAGATATGGATACTTACAATCCTCAAATTTTAGTAGCCCTAGGAAAACCAACTGATAAAGTTATTTTAACTAAAGGAAATATTGGTAATTTAAAGTATCATAGAGATGTAGAGGAAAATGTACACTATGTGCCTAAACTTTCTCTAGAAACTTTGATTTTAAAAAAATTCTAGGAGGATTTTATGAAAAAAACAATTGGAACTTTATTTCTTTTAACTTCAGCTTTCTCTTTAGCTAATGAAACGCCTACAATCTCTGTTACTGGAACAGGAACTGTTTCAGGAAAACCTGATACTTTTAGCATAATAGCTACTGTTGAAACAACAAATAAAAACTCACAAACAGCTATTAGTGAAAATACAGATATTGTTAATAAAGCCATCGGTTTATTAAAGAAAAGTGGTTTAAAAGAAAATAATATAAAAACTGAAAATTACTCTTTAAATTATAGAAATGATTATAATGTAAAAGATGGAGAGATGAAGTACTTTGTTAGAAATCAAATTTTAATCACTAGTAATGATTTAGATAAAGCTGGTACTGTACTTACTGCTCTTAATAATGGTGGTGTAAATAATATTGGAGAGATTAACTTTTTTATAGCTGATAGAAAAGAGTTAGAGGATAAAGCATATAAATTAGCCTATGAAAATGCTAAATATAAAGCTTCTTTAATCGCAGGCATAGATGACTTTAAAGTTTCTCCTAAAAATATTGATTTAAATTACTCAATGCCTAGACCAATATCTTTTATGTTAAACTCAGCAGCTAAAGCCGATGATACTCCAATTCCTTTAACAGTTCCAAATGATGTTGATGTTACTGCAAGTATGAATGTAATTTTCTATATGGAAAAATAAAAAAAGCAGCTGAGAAATCAGCTGTTTTTTAATTTTAATAATATAAAGTCACTCCTAAATAAAAATCTAATAACACTTGAAAAACAATTGCTATAAATATTATTATTACTACTCCTAACATACTTGTTCCACAATCTCTATCTTCTGGTTCAAAACCTCTTTTTTCAAGAATTTTTTCTGCTTTCATAAAGTAAAAATCATTGGCTTTAAAGCCAATATATATCCTAATAAATAGAACTAAAATAGTTCCTCCCATAAAAAACTTTGTTTTTATTAAAAATAAAAATGTTGCTAAATTTATAAGAAGATTCGTAAGTAAAAGTACAACTGCACTTTTATACATTTTCCGATAGGCAAACCATAGTGTTTCAAATAGAAATGCTGCAAAATTAAATTTAATCTTTTCACTTCTCCAACTTTCTAAGTAATATTTGGAATTTTTTCTTACAAAGTCTTCTAAACTTCCTAGATGTTTTTCTACATATTCTATTCTACTCTCCATAGTCCCTCCTTAGCTATTTAAAGTTCTAAAAATCTTGATTAAAATAGTTTACTCTTCTCATAAATATATTACTTAATATTTGCTCTTTATCCTTATTTTTTATATAAAAACTCTCTATTTTTTTTAAAGATTTATAATCTCTAAATCCATAAGCTAAGGTTGCTAAATCATTTATATGCACACTTAAATCAAACTCTCCCTCTATCTTCTTAACTTCATTTTTATTTATTTTAAATACTCCTGTATTAGACTCTATATATTTGTCTTGTATATATATTTTAATCTCTTCATTCTCTTTTAAACTTTTACTTAATCTTTTTAATACTTTTTCAACATGTAAAATTCTTACCTGTACTTTATTTTTTAGAGTTTTTTTAACTAAATTTTCACTATCTAAATAATCTTCTAAATATGTATTTTCAGGAAGAACAATCTCTATTTTTTTATAGTAATCCTTATATCCATATAAAATAGATAATAATCCTTCTAAAGTATCTTTATCCTTAAATAAAATTTCTTTTACATACATACTTTCAGACTTAACTAAACTCATATAACCATTTATTTTTCCTGCTATATCATAGCTAATATAGATTAAGCCATCTTCACAAAAAATTTCTGATAATATCTTCTTATAGTTCTCTTTTTCCCTAGCAACTTTTATATAATATTCTTGAGAAACTTCTCTATAAAACTCTTTTAATTTTATTAAAATGTTTTGGTCATAACTTTCATCTTGTATTTTCTCAATTTTAAACTCTTTTTTAAAATCACATAATACAGGAAACTCTAGTTCATATTTAGAAAGTGTTGAAATATACGCAAATCCAAATCTTTCATATATTTTTTTATCAATTGGCGTTAAATATATAAACTCTTCACCAAAGTCATATGCTTCTTTTAAGCTTTTTAAAAGTAACTCTTTCATAACCCCCTCTCCTCTTTTTTCAGGAGTTACTCCTACACCTACAAGATATCTTCCCATAAATCTATCTTCACCAATTGATATATGGTAACTATTTTCAAATAGCATCCCATAAACTTTATTATTTTTTAAAAATATCTTTGTATTTTCTTCATTATAAACATTATCAAAATACCAATTTATATAATCTAACTCATCATTAAAAAGATCCTTCCATAAAACTTTCAATTGATTTTTTATCATTTTCCCACCTACCTTATATAAGAAAAGGTGAGAATTTCTCACCTTTTTATTTTATCTATTTTTTACATAGCTATAAAGTGCTTTTACTCCAACTCCTGTAGCACCTTTTTTAAACCATTTTACACCACTATTAAATGCAGTTCCTGCTATATCCATATGTATCCATGGTAATCCTTCAACAAATCCTTCTAAAAACTTAGCTGCAGTTATTGATCCACCCATTCTTCCACCAGTATGTTTTACATCTGCAACAGTTGATTTTAATAATTCGCTATACTATAGCGATAGGTAACTCTTTGAAATTATCTCTAAGTTTTCCCCCGCTCCACACCGTGCATGCGACTTTCACCGCACACGGCGTTCCATCATAATTTTAAAATTACATTTGTTTAGAAAGTGCTTTTAATAGTTTTTGATACATCTCATTCTCAGGAAAATATTCATTAGGATTTTCACTGTTCAATAACTTTTTAAATTCATATTTTAACAAAATTAAATTTTCCATTTCATCTGTTCCACCTTTTTCTTTTGGTATTATATGATGAACATAAAATCTATCTTGCCCACTTATATATTCTCTTGTTATCTCGCAAGTTGAATTCCTTAGAAATCTTAGTTTGGCTTTTATTTTTTCCCATTCGATAACTTTTAAATCGCTTGTTTCATTTAGTTCCTCATCTATTTTGTCAAATATTTCTTTTTTACTTGAGTATGATTTTACAATTTTATATTTGCATGCTCCAATTGTATACAAGGTAACTTCAGCGACATTCCATACTTTGAAGTTATAGTTTTTATATCTTCTACAGTAGGACTTATCTTTTGTGTAACTTCCTTTGCCAAATAGTTTTATTAACTTTCTTCCCATTATATATCCTATTTTACCTAAATCTTTACTAACCATTGTTGCTTTACAATAGTAATTTTGAATTCCAGCTACTATCGTGTTATACTTTTGCGCTTGATACTTATTGCAGTTCTTTTTAAGTTGTGTTATTTCTTTTTCGATAGTCTTTTTAATACTCATTTTTGCCTTGCTTGAAATAAAGGTTCTCACCGTTCTTTTACCACTATTTTTGATTGTAGTAATTCTTATTCCTAAAAATTCACTTGATTGTTTCTTAAGATTTACTATTTTAGATTTCTTTTCAGATATTTCTAACTTCAGTCTCTCTTTCAAGAATAACTTTGTCAATTTGAAGAACTTTTGGGCGGATCCTATACTTTTACAATAGAGTTTAAAGTCATCTGCATATCTGACAATTTTAATTTCATCCAGATGAGTTCTTATTCTTAGTGATTTTTCTTTATTTGCAATATTTGAGTATTTATTTTTTAACTTTATTCCTGTCCATTGCCTATGAATCCACCAGTCTAGTTCATTTAGAACTATATTAGCTAAAAGAGGAGAAAGTACTCCACCTTGTGGCACGCCTTTATTATTTTCTATTATTTCACCTGTTGGTAATTTGGTTTTTGCTTTTAACATGTTTTTTATGATAGATGTTACTTTATTTTCTTTAATTCCTATTGCTCTTAGTTGTTTTATTAACTTACTATGATTAATATTATCAAAGAAACCTTTAATATCTATATCTACTACAAAATAAAATTTTGCTATATTGATTAAATTATTATTTTGTGCAATTGCATGTTCTGCACTACGTCCAGGTCTAAATCCAAATGAGTTTGGATGAAACTTTTTATCTATAATAGGTTCTATAACTTGTTTTATACATTGCTGAACTATTCTATCATAAATATTTGGAATTCCTAGTGGTCTTGTTTCGCCTTTTCCTTTTGGTATATTTACTCTTCTTATTTCACCGGCATGGTATTTCCCATCGCTTAACTCTTTTTTAATTTTTAATACAACTTTATTTATATTCGCAATAATATTTTCAATGGTTTTTCCATCTACCCCTGGAGTTTTACTTCCAGGATTTAATTTAATAGTTTCAATAGCTAAATATATATTTTCATTTGATGAAATCTTTTCTATTAAACTCATAAGTTGTCCGTTTCCTTTCTTGAAATAATTTGGAAACTTTATTTTCTCGGTTTACTACCATTCACTTATTAATTCTAAATTTAAATAATTTTAAAATTATTGACTTAGGGCTATCCCTCCACCACTTATTATCATGGTTTCACTGGTACTGTGCCCCTACTCTCACAAGACTAAAAGAATTTCACTATTATTTAATAGCTTATATCTACCAACACTCTAACTAAAGCTTCTACTATTGTGTCTTGCTTTCCACGTTCCATATTCCTTATCATTAAAATCTACTTAGGTGGCTGCTATAAACCGGTAAGCTTGATACTGCCTGTAACAGTATAGCGATTTTCATATCGACAAATTTTACTAATCGCCACTTACATCACAATTTGTGATTATAGCATTTCTACTATATCAATCTCTCGATTCGTACATTCGCAACTTCGTCAGCACTTTGTGCATTCTCACCATATAGATTTGACCCCCGACCTATCACTACCTCGACCACCTCTGGTTCGCATTTCCTCATCTTAACATGTTAGGGATAGCTCTTAGCCGACTTCACCGAGCTTTATACAATTATGGAGTTAATATTAATTAACTAGTTAATCCTCGTTGCATATCGGAGTATTAGGGGAAGCATTTCAGGGCGTTACTCCTTCATTCTACTTCTCAGAAATACAGTTCTCTATTATTTTCGCTTATTCCTAAGCTACTCTTAATATGTCGTGACTTTTCATCACGAAACGTGTCGCACCATCGAATATTGGCATTCTCCAAACTTTTTCTCCATATAGCTTACTACTTTTTTCTAACATAGCATATTTTTCATCATTATTTGAAAATACTCCTGTTGTAATTGTTCCTAATGCAACAAGAATTGCCCCAGTAAGTGTTGCTAAATCAACAACTTCTGTCACCTTTTCATTTCTTACAGCATAAGTTAATGCATCTGCTAGTGCTAATCTTCCCTCTGCATCTGTATTTATAATTTCAACAGTTTTTCCATTCATTGATTTTATAATATCTCCTGGTCTATAAGCATTTTCATTTATAGCATTTTCACATGCTGGAACTATTGCAACTACATTCTTTTCAACTTTTCCTTTAGCAATAGCACACATAGCACCTATTACAGAAGCTGCTCCTGCCATATCGCTTTTCATTTCAAACATAGAGTCTGCTGGCTTTATACAAAGTCCACCTGTATCATATGTTAATCCTTTTCCTACTAATCCTATCTTTTCATTGTTATCTTTTCCATTTAGATATCTCATTACAATAAGTCTTGGTTTTGTTATAGATGCTCTACCAACTGCTAAAAGAAGATTCATACCTAATTTTTCAATCTCTTTTTCATCTAAAATCTCAACTTCAAATCCATATTTTTTCCCAAGTTCAACAGCTTTTTCAGCTAAAGTTATTGGATTAATCACGTTTGCAGGTTGATCTACTAAATCTCTAGCTATATCTGTTGCTTCTCCTAAAAGAATTGTTTCTGAAAAATCTTTTTCTTCTCCAGGAATAAATAGCTCTATTTCTAAAGTTTCACCTTTTTTCTCTTTAAATGTATCAAAGTTATAATTTACATTTGACGAAATTTCTCCTAAAACATTATAGTTTAGTAATTTTTCATTCTCTGCTGATATTAAAACTGAACCTTTCTCTTTAGACAATACATCAAACATTACCTCTCTATATATATCTAAATTAAACTCTTCCTCTTTACCCATTCCTACAAAAATCATTGAAATTAAGTATGTTCCTTCTAAAAATTCAACTTTTAAAGTTTCACCTTTTTTCCCTGTAAACTCTTTTTTATTTATTAACTTTTCTATTAAATCCTTGTTTGTTGAAGATATGTGTTCACAAATATTAACTTGTCCCTCAAAACATAATACAATATTTAAATCATAACCTTTTTCAATTTTGTTGATAACTTTAAACATAGCACTCCTCCTCTATATACTGTATTTTTTTATAAATTCAATTGGTTGATAAGAAAGTTTTGCTTCTCTTAACCCTAAGCTTCCAAAATCATCTTCTCTATTCATAAGTTTAACATCTGAAAACTCCTCTTTTGCAACATACATATTTATCATCTGATAACTTCCTTGGTAATCAAATATCCCTTTTTCAATATGGATAACTCCCATATTTTCTGTTAATTTTTCTCCAATAGCATAAGCCACTATTTTCCCATCAACTTTTATAACTCCTCCTCTTAATTCTAAAATTTCGTAGTTATTAAGAAGCTCTTCTATACCCATAGTTTCAGATACTATAATTGTATCCTCTTTTCTATTTTCAGTCCATTTTCTTTGAAAAATTCTTATATCCTCTATATTTTCTCTTGATATTTTTTCATAGGTAAAATTATATGTTTTTTTAAATTTATTTATTTTATTTTTTTTAGAAGAAAATTTTCTTCCTTTAAGTTCTGCTAAATCTTCTTGCAAATAGATATAATCAAAGGAATCTCTTTCCTCTGTCACTATAAAATCCTCTTTTAAGAACTCTTTATATATTTCAGGAATGAAAAGTATCTTCCCATTCTTTTCTTTAATTTTTTTTACAGCATCTATCATCTTATCTTTATTATCATCTTTTGAAACAGGTGAAAAATAGTATTCATTACCTTCATAAAATCCTTTTATATACAGTATCTCATTTTCAACTGTATATTGAATGTTTTCACTAAAACTCCATAAAAAAAGATTTGTAAAATTCATATCTGAAGTTTCAAACTTATTTTTTAAAAACTTTTGTAGTTCCTCTCTACTATCTATTGTTAATTTTTTCCAGTCCATTTATTCTACACCGCCTTAATATACTATTGCAAGTATATACCAATAAGGCTTTAGTGTCAAATTAAAAAGAGTCAGATATAACTCTGACTCTCTACATATGTAGCCTAAAATGTCTAAAAAGAAGAATTCTTTCTAATTCATCAAAGGTGTTTATATCTTTTTCAAATAGAACAACAATAAGATAAGTCAATAATATTAATGTAAATATAAGTAGAATTTTTTGAGAAATAACAGTTTTTTCCATAACTATTCCTCCATCTCTTTACTTTTTATATTTACTTCATATTATTGGATTTGTCAAATTTTATTTTATTCCATTTCCTCTAATCTTCTTATTCTATCAGCAGTACTTGGATGAGTACTAAATAAATTTGCCATCTTACTTCCTGCCAAAGGTGAAACAATAAACATATTTTCTGTAGCTGGTGCTGCATCCATGGGAATTCTTGTAGCATATGACTCTAATTTTCTTAAAGCATTTGCTAAATATCTTGGATGACCACAAATTTTCCCACCAAAATTATCAGCCTTATACTCTCTACTTCTAGATATAGCCATTTGAACCAACATTGCTGCTAAAGGTGCAAAAATACTTATTGCCAATAACCCAAAAATTCCACCATGATTATCATCCTCATCTCTTCTTCCCCCACCAAAAATAGCTGCCCACTTTGCCATATTAGCCATATATGCAATAGCTCCTGCTAAAGTTGCTGCCACACTTTGAATTAGTATATCTCTATGAGAAACGTGTCCTAATTCATGTCCTATTACTCCTGCTAACTCATTGTCGTCCATAAGTTCAACCAATCCTCTTGTTACTGCAACTGCTGCATGATGAGGATTTCTTCCTGTTGCAAATGCATTTGGCTGACTTTGATTTATCATATATACTTTTGGCATAGGTAATCCTGCATTGTCAGCTAACTTCTTTGTTATCCAATAAACTTTATTGTTTTCTGGTATCTCTTGCGCTCCATACATTGATAGTACAATTTTATCACTAAACCAATATGATACAAAATTCATTACTCCTGCTAAAACTAAAGCTATTGTCATTCCTGTTTTTCCACCAATAGCTCCTCCTATAAATAATAGCAATAAGGTCATTACTAGCATTAATATAAACGTTTTAAAACCTTGCATTTTTTACCTCCAGTCTTTTTGACTTTTTTCTATAAAGTACCATATTTTTTATTTTTTGTAAATAAACAGAGGGATATATTTAATCTAATATCCCTCTTCTTTTAGCTATTTTATAGAGTTTGCAGCCTCTTCACCTGCAATACGTCCAAATACAACTGCTGCACTATATGCTGCACTAGTGCTTGTAACTTCTCCAGCTGCATAAAGTCCTTTTACCTTTTCACCTTTTGTATTTATAACTTGTGTTTTTTCGTCAGCTACTACTCCACCTTTTGTCATATGAATAGCTGATTGAACCTTAGCTCCATAATAAGGTCCCTCTTTTCTCAATGTTTTTGTTGAATTTTTTAACTCTTCCACTGGAATATTTAACTTTTTAGCTAACTCTTCAATTGTTTTAGCCTTTGTATGAAGTCCTAAATTATTATGTTTTTGTAAACGATAAAAAGAAGCATATAAATCTTGATCATATATATAATAAGCATAACTACCAGTTTGAGCTTCAATAGATTTAGCTCTTTCCATACTCGTTGGTTTATCTTTTAAGAATGTTTTTCCCTCTTGGTTAACTAGTATATACCCGTCTCCTCCTCCTGTTAAATCTCTACTTGGAACAAGTATAAAAGAGAATATGCTTAAAACATCTAAGTTATCCATCTTTAAATTATTCTTTTCAAATACAGGAATAAAATCTCCTGTTGCTGACATTTGATTTGATGTTGCTAACGTCTCTGAACCAGGTGCATATTTTGCAAGTAGTTCTTTATTATGAGAAAATCCTCCTGTTGCAAGGATAACTGCCTTAGCATTTATATCATAAAATTTATTTTTGTTTTGAACCTTAACTCCTGTTACTTCTCCATCTTTTACAATTAAGTCTAAACCTTTTGTTCCTGTTCTTACATCTATTCCTAACTCTTTTACTTTCTTTTCTAGCCCATCTTGAATCTCTTCTCCAGCATATGCATCTTTCTCAGCCATATGATTTCTTAAACCGTAGTTATGGTTTAATTCTATTCCCATACCTCTTAACCAAGCATCAAGTTTAAATGCTCCTTCAGCTTGAGCTTGAGTTCTTTCAATCGTATCCATTTTATTTGCCTTATCTTTTACAAAAGCTTCTACAGTATCAAATGTTCCATTTTTCTTTTGTGCTTCTGAATTTATTAAATCAAAAAAGTTCATATCAAACTTTCCATTTCCACTTAAAATATCTAATTTTTCTATTAATATTATATTTTTAGCTCCAGCTTCTTTAGCTGATATTGCTGCTGCAAGACCTGCAGGTCCCCCTCCTACTATAACTATATCCGTATTTACCGGTTCTAAATATGCTATTTCCTCTTTTGGTCCACCTGTTTTTACTGTAATCTTACCATAGTCTTTTCCTTGAGCTTTTAAAGCTTGTGCTACTGCTCTTTTTACTCCAAAAGATGTGTAAGTTGCCCCTGATACATTATCCACAATAGGACTTTGTGCTTCTATGATTCTCTCCTTAATAACAGGAAATGCTCTTTTTACAACTGGTGATGTTTCTTTATGAGATATTAATTCTAAATCAACAATCTCTTCCCCTTTTGTTTTTACATTTACTTTTAACTCACCACCATAACCATTTCCTTTTCCAATATAAGATTTCTCACTTTGACCAAACGCCAGTACACTCAATGCTGTAAAAAATAATACTTTCCTTTTCATTTTCCCCTCCAAAATCATTTATATGTTCATATTATAATATTTTTTGTTTTTTCTGCAAACATTTTTTTGGTAAATTTGCTTTTTTTTTATAAAAATATTATACTTTAACTATAGAAAATTAAACAAAAGGAGACCAATATTATGAAAAATTTAGTTATGAAGACTTCTATAAATTCATACGACATTTTTATTGGACAAAATACAATAGATAGACTTAATGATTTTACTGAAAATTATGACAAAATACTACTACTTACAAATAAAACTATAGGTGAACTTTATGGTCAAAAGATTTTAAGTAATCTTCCAAAGAAAAAAACCTATGTCTATAAAATTGAAGACGGTGAAGTATATAAGAATATGGAAACTTCTATGGAAATTTTTTCATTTTTAATAGAGAATAATTTTTCTAGAAACTCTTTAATCATATGCGTTGGAGGTGGAGTTGTTTGCGATTTAGGAGGATTTATTGCTTCTACTTTCATGAGAGGTCTTGATTTTTTACAAGTTCCCACTTCTTTATTAGCTCAAGTTGATGCTAGTATTGGAGGTAAGGTTGCCATTAATCACTCTCTTGGAAAAAACTTAATCGGTTCTTTTAAACAACCTATTGGAGTTATTATAGATATTAATTTTTTAAAAACTCTACCTTTATGCCAATTTAGATCTGGTATGGGAGAGGTTATTAAGCATAGTATCATTGCAAAAGATAAAAGTTATTTTTACTTCTTAATTGAATCATATAGAGATATTTTAAAGTTAAAACCTGAAGTTTTAATTGAAATGATTTATGAATCTTGTAAAATAAAAAAAGAGTTTGTTGAAAAAGATGAATTTGAGAAAGGTGATCGTGCCTTTTTAAATCTAGGTCATACTTATGGTCATGCTTTAGAAACTCTTTTTGATTATCAACATATCTCTCACGGCGAAGGAGTAGCTAAAGGTATACTTTTTGAAATGCAAATCTCTAAATTTTTAGGTTTTGCTACAGATGAATACATTAATTCTATCAAAGAACTTTTCAGTCTTTATAAAATTGATCCCACTCCTATATATATAGAGGAAGAAACTTTAATAAATGTTATGAAAAAAGATAAAAAAAATACCCATGATAAAATTAAATTTATTATCGATAAAAATGGAACTCTTGAAAATATGCCAATTTCTAAAGAGATTATCTCTGAAGTTAACCACTCTTTTAAAAATAGAATTTTAAAAGGTGTTATAGATATAGGAACTAACTCTTGTAGACTTTTTATTGCAGAGATTGAAAAAACTGATAATAAAATAGAGATTATTACACCATTATATAAGGATTTAGAAGTTTCTAGATTGGGAAAGAACCTTAATCAAACTGGTGTTCTTTCAAAAGAATCTATTGAAAAAACATACTATATTATTAAAAGATTTAAAGAAAAAGCTGATTCTATGGGCGTAACTGAGCTGATTGCATTTGCTACTGCTGCTACAAGAGAGGCTAGCAATGGTAGTATGTTTGTTCAAGGAATAAAAAATGAATTTGATATAAATACTTTAGTTATTCCTGGAGAAATTGAAGCAAAATTAAGTTTTAATGGAAATAGCAACATCTATAGAGAAAAAATAGCAACTATTGATGTAGGAGGTGGTAGTAGTGAAATTACCATTGGTGATTACAATGGAATTGACTATATCAAAAGTTTCCCCATTGGAGTTGTTAAATTAACAGAGATGTTTTTTTCAGATGAAAACTATAATGAGGAAACTCTTTTATCTGCTCGTAACTATTTAAAAGGATTTTTTAACGAATTAATTAAATTTGAAGGTAATAACTTTAAAATTATAGGAGTTGCAGGCACTGTTACAACTAATGTTTCTATTGTTAAAAAGCTTCCTAAGTTTGATGAAAAAGAGATAAATGGCTATGTTTTAACAAAAATGGATTTAGAGGAAAACTTATATCTATTTTTAAGTAAAACTTTAGAAGATCGTAAAAAAATTATTGGTTTAGAACCTAACCGTGCTGATGTTATTATTGCTGGAAATCTAATATTATTAACTCTTTTAGATATTTTAAATAAAAATAGCATCACAGTTTCAACAGTTGATAATTTAGAAGGCGGTATGGTATTAAATATATAATTGTGGTATAATTTATAGGTTCATTTTTTATGAATAAGGAGGCGCTAAATGAAACTTTTATTAGATAGATGCTCAATTGGTGGTTGAGCAAGCAAAATAGGACCGGAGGTTCTTTCAAGTTTATTAAAAAACCTTCCAAGTGTGGAAGATAAAAATTTAATTGTTGGTTTTGAAAAATCTGATGATGCTGCTATATATAAATTAACAGATGATATAGCTTTAATCCAAACTTTAGACTTTTTTACACCTATGATTGATGATCCATATATATTTGGACAAATAGCTGCGGCTAACTCTTTAAGTGATGTTTATGCAATGGGAGGAGAACCTAAAACAGCTATGAATATAGTTTGTTTTCCTGAAAAGGAAAATATCGAAATTTTAGGCGAAATTTTAAGAGGTGGAGCTGAAAAAATTGCTGAATCTGGAGCTGTTCTAAGTGGTGGACACTCTATTCATGATCCTGAGATTAAATATGGTCTTTCTGTAACTGGACTTGTACATCCTGATAAAGTTTTTAAAAATTACGGTTCTCAAGAAGGGGATGTTTTAATCATTACAAAACCTCTTGGAACAGGTATTATTTCTACAGCTTCTAAAGTTGAAACTCTCTCTGATGAAGTAAAAACTGAGTGGATTGAAATAATGACAACTTTAAATAAATACTCTGCTGAAATTATAAGAAACTACCCAATAACTGCTTGTACAGATATTACAGGATTTGGATTTTTAGGACACGCATATGAAATGGCAGTAGCTTCTGAAAAAACTTTTGTTTTAGAACAAGAACTTATTCCATATTTAGATATTGCTAAAGAGTTCGCCAAAGAGTTTTATATAAACTCTATGGGACAAAAAAATAGAAACTATTTAAATAATAAAGTTGATATTTCAGCAGTTCCATTTTGGTTACAAGAGATTATGCTAGATCCACAAACATCTGGTGGTTTACTATTTTCTGTTTCTTCAAAATACGCATCAGAGGTTATGGAAAAACTAAATACTCTTCAAATAAAATCATCTTTAATTGGAACTGTAGATAAATATAACGGAAAATATATTGTAGTTAGATAAGGGGAATATTATGACTAATAAACAAACTCTTTTAAGAAATCTTCCTAAAGTAGATAAAGTTATCGATCTACTAAATGAAAAGGAGTTTTTTAAAGATAAACCTTATAAAGAGGTTTACGACGCTGTTAATGAAGGAATTAACTTTTTTAGAAAAGGAATTCTTGAAGAAACTATCACTCAATACTCTATTGAAGATATCGAAAAGGAAATTACAAAATCTCTAACTAAAAATTTAGAGTTTAATTTTAAAAGAGTTATAAATGGTACAGGAACTATCCTACATACAAACTTAGGAAGAGCTCTTTTTTCAAAAGAATTAATTGAGCATCTACAAAATTCACTTTGCGGATATAGCAATCTTGAATTTGATTTAAAGACAGGTGAAAGAGGAAGTAGATACTCTCATGTAGAAGATCTTATTGCAAAAGTTACTGGTGCTGAAGCAGCGTTAGTAGTTAATAATAACGCTGCTGCTGTTATGCTTTGTTTAAACGAATTCAGTAAACATACAGAGGTTATTATATCTAGAGGAGAACTTGTGGAAGTTGGTGGCTCATTTAGAATTCCAGATATTATGGAACTCTCAAGTGCTAAACTTGTTGAAGTTGGAACTACTAATAGAACTCATCTAGCTGACTATCAAAAAGCAATAAATGAAAATACATCAATGCTTTTAAAAGTTCATACATCTAACTATCATATCTCTGGTTTTACAAAATCTGTTTCTAATAAAGAGATTGCTGAATTAGCAAAAGAACACAGAATAATTTCAATGGAAGACCTAGGTAGTGGTGTACTAATAGATTTTTCTAAGTATGGACAAAAAAAGGAACCTACAATTTTCGAATCTTTAAGCTCTGGTATTGATTTAATTACTTTTAGTGGGGATAAACTTTTAGGTGGACCACAATGTGGAGTAATTATTGGAAAGAAGGAGTTAATTTCAAAATTGAAAAAAAATCAATTCTTAAGAGCTTTTAGAGTTTGCAAAATGACTATTAGTGCTTTAGAATTTACTTTTAAACAATATGTTGATGAAAAGGTTGCCATCGAAAAAAATCCTACTTTAAATAGAATTTTAGAACCTATAAGCGAAGTTTTTAAAAGAGCAGAGGTTTTAAAGAATCTTTTAAAAGATATTGAAATAGATAGTGAAATTATTGAAACAAAAGCTATAATTGGCGGCGGCTCTATGCCTGATGCAACTATCGATAGTTATGGTGTTGCTATCATCTCTTTAGATGGAAAACAAATTGAAACAGCTTTTTTAAAAGAGGATACACCTATTGTTGGAAGAGTTCAAAACAATCAATTTTTTATTGATTTAAAAACAATTCACAGTGATGAGTACTCTATAATCATAAAAAACTTTAAAAAATTCTTAGAGAGAGTATAGGATATGAAGAATATAGTAATTGGTACAGCTGGTCATATAGATCACGGAAAAACAACTTTAGTCAAAATGCTGACAAATATAAATACCGATACTATGAAAGAGGAAAAAGAAAGGGGGATGACCATTGATCTTGGTTTTGCCCCTTTAAATATTCCGTCTGGTGATATTATCAGTATTATTGACGTTCCTGGGCACGAAAAATTTATAAAAAATATGGTTGCTGGTGCTAAAGGTATTAACTTTGTGCTTTTTTTAATAGCTTGTGATGATGGTATTATGCCTCAAACAATAGAGCATAAAGAGATTTTAAAACTTCTTGGAATAAAAAATGGAATTATTGTTTTATCAAAAAGAGATCTAGTTACTTCTGAAAGAGTTGAAGAAGTTAGATCTCAAATTTCTCAAGAGTTTAAAGAAGAGTTTTTTAAAGATTTTCCTATTGTTGAAGTTAGCCTAAAAGATAGTTCAACCTATGAAAACCTATATAATTTAATTTTAAAAGAGATTGAAAATTTTGATTTCTCTTCATCTAATAATATTCAAAATATTTTTAGACTAGATATTGATAAAATCTATTCTCCTAAAGGAATTGGAACTATTGTTAGTGGTACAACTATTGGTAATATAAATAAAGGAGATACTTTAACTCTTTATCCTCAAAAAATTAATATTAAAATAAAAGGAATTCAAAATCATGGAAAAGATTTAGAATACATTTCATCTCAACAAAGATGCGCCTTAAATATAACTGGAGTAACAGCAAAGGAGCTTGAAAGAGGTAACCTTTTAAGTAACAGTAAAACCATTACAAACAGCAAAATAATAGATGTAGTATTCAATAGATTATCAGAAGGAACTATTCCTAAAAACAATACCAAAATAAGATTGAATATTGGTACTGGAGAGTATTATGGAAAGATTAAATACCTTCAAGATTTTGAAGAGGAATCAACCTTTTTCCAACTTATAATGGACAAAGAGATTCCTGTCGATTTTGACGATATTGGTATATTAAGAACTCTTAGTACATCCTCTTTACTTGGAGGAGCTCGAATTCTAACACCTTTTGGAGTTCCTACTAAAAAAAATAATTCTATCTATTTAAAAAAATTAAATTATCTTTTAAACAAACAACTTAATGTTTCAGAATATCTTTTAAATAAGGGAAGTTTTACTTATATAAACGATTTGAATAAAGAGTTTAATCTCTCTTTAAATGAAGATAGTTTCGATAAGAATATTTTTGTTTTTAAAACAATAAAAGCCATTATTCATAAAGAAAATCTTAAAAATCTTAAAAATGAGATTAATTTATACTTAAATGATTTTCATTTAAAAAACCCTCTTAGAAAAGGGGTTCCTTTAGCAACTATTAACAATCTATTTTTTAAAGGAATCAACTTAATAAATGAGTTTCAAGATGAATTTCAAGAAAAAGATAACTTTGTTTCACTTAAAACATTTAAAGTTAAGCTTTCAAAAGATGAAAAAAAAATAAAAGATGAAATTTTAATTCTATTAAAAAAACAGGAGTTTAATGGATTAAGTTTTGAAAAGTTAAATGATCATTTTCATAAAAACATAAATTTTAAAGAAGTTTTTCAATATTTAACAAGAGAAGGACTTATTATAAAACTAAATGATTATTTTCTTTTAAAAGGTTTTTATCAAGAAGCTTTAAATAGATTAGATAATTTCCTTATAGTAAATACTCAAATTACACTAGCAGAATTTAGAGATCTTCTCAAAACTAGCCGTAAAATGGCTCTTGTATACCTTGAGAATTTTGATGAAAAAAAAGTTACTAAAAAAATTGATAGTTATAGAATAAAAAATAATATTTAATCTTGAAGGAAATTTCATAAAATCACTTAATAATATAATATATTCTATTAAATGGGAGTGATTTGTATGGAACTAAAAGAATTAAACGAAAAAGTACCATTTTTTGTTCAAGGTATTGATATTGAAGCCCCAAAAGATTTTGTATTTAAACTTATATCTGATTACAGTAAGCACGCTCTTTGGATTACAGGTTTAGAAGATGAGAAGCATACAGATACACCAGAAGTTACTGGTTCTACTTTCTGTGAAAAAATAAAAATGTATGGTTTTAAAGAGGAGTATTGTGGAAAAGTTTTAGCTTATGAAGAGGGGAAAATGTACCAAATTGAAGTAGGAGATAAATGGGTAGACTTTAAACTTGAATATGATTTTGAAGAGGTTAATCCAACTAAAACTCACTTAATACTAACAGCTTGGACATTAAAAGGAACTTCATTACATAAACTTTTCAATGTTTTTAATAAAAGAATTCTAGAAGATCAGCTAACTAGATTAAAAGTTGTTGCTGAAACTGAATTTAATAAAACAAAATAATAAAAATGGAAGAACTCAAGTTCTTCCATTTTTATTTAACCTATTTTTTCTTATTTTCTTTAGATTTATGATTTATTCCACTTAAAAATTTAATAATTACACCTATTAACATAAACATTAATAGACCACCATAATATAACTTCATTTTATCTAACTGCTTTACTATTGGCACTGTAAAATCATATCCTGCAAAAATAAAAGCTATAAACGTCATTGCTGAAACTGATACTCCTGCTAAAATAGGGATTAAGTTCCCTTTTGATATTTGAAACGGTGATACATAACCTCTTTTTCTAAAGAATATGTAACTTATTCCTAAACAAAAATACGGTACAATTAAAGCCATCGTTGTCATATCATATACTCTATAGTAAAGCTCTCCTGCTGCCTCTCCTCCAAAAGTTGTAAGAGCTATGAATAAAAATGCTAATATTGTTTGAAATATTAAAGCGTTTCTTAAAATCCCATTTTTATCAGACTTCTTCGTTAACCAATCTGGAAAAGTTCCTTTTGGTGCCTCACTGAATACTCCAGCAGCTAAAGAACTTCCCCAAAGAATAAGAGCTACTAATGTTATTAAAGAATAAGCTATTCCCATTAATTTAACAAACCAAATTCCTAATCCTATCTTATCTCCCATAAATTTAAAACCTGCTAAAACTGCGTTTATTAAAGATATTTTTGAAAAATCCTCTTGCGTTCCAAATGCTGAAACTGAAACAATTCCTAAAACATAAAGTATTCCTATTAACATTGAAGCTACAAGTAATCCTTTTACAAAGTTTTTTTCTGGATTTTCTACTTGATTTACATATGGTCCTACTACCTCTCCTCCTCCAAATGCAAATAATATCCATGAAAATGTTCCTAAAGATCTAGCTAAATCCGATTTAGATGTAGTTTTTATTATAAACATTTCAGTTGTTAAATTCGTAGCTCCTTGTCCTGTTAAATGAAGATATATTCCAGCTACTAAAAATATTAAAACTGTAAATAAAGAAACATAACCTATAGGCTTTGAAAGAGCTCCAATAGCTTTTTGATACTTCACACCAATGATTAATGATATAACCAATGCTACTAAAGATAAAGTAGCTGTTTGTATATTTGATATATTTGCATCTCCAAATAACCCAAAACTAAAGTATGTTGGCACTCTTGTTGCCAATGTTGGTAAATAAAATATATTTGCTATAAAATATGACCAAATTGCAAAATAGGCCATTTTTTTTCCTAATCCTATCTCTATCCATGAATATATTCCGCTCGTTCTATCTTGAGCATACGCTCCAAATTCTGCCATTATTAAACAAAGTGGTAAGAAATAAAATAATATTCCTATTACCAACATTGTGGCGGATGACATTCCTACTTCTTTAAAATTATTGGCAATATTTCCAAATCCAAATACTCCCAAGAATATCATCATTACTAGTGATGACACAGATAGATACTTCTTTTTCATTCTCAACTCCTCGTACTGTATTATATTTAAAACAATTTTTATAATAACACCTTTACTAAAAAAAATCAATTTTTTTATTGTCTATTTATATCAATTTTAAAGTATAATTTTTTGTATAAATATTGTATAATTAAAAAAAGTATAATTTTTCAAGGAGTGTGAAATAATGATAAAAGTTAATGCTATTGGACAAACTTGTCCTATACCAGTTATTATGACAAAAAATGCTTTAAAAGAAATAACAGAAGGTTCAATTGAAGTTTCTATAGATAACAAAATTTCTAAGGAAAATATTGAAAAGTTTTCTAAGGAGATGGGATTTTCATTTACTACTAGAGAAGAAAATGGAATATTTTTTATTCAAATAAATAAAACAATTAATGAAACTTCATCAAATTCTAGTACTTCTAATGATGAAAATAATACTATTATAGTTATTGCTTCTGATAAAATGGGTGATGGCGAAACTGCTCTTGGTGAAACTTTAATGAAAGGTTTTATATATACTCTTACTGAAATGGAATCTCTGCCAAAAGCTATTCTTTTCTATAATAAAGGTGTTTTTTTAACAGCTTCTAATGAGACTACTATAAAAGACTTAAGAATTCTTGAGAAAAGAGGAGTTGAAATTCTATCTTGTGGAGCTTGTCTTAATTTCTATCATTTAGAAAACAATATTGCTGTCGGGAGCATCACAAATATGTACAACATAATAGAAAAACAAATGAAAGCAAATAAGGTGATTAGACCATAATGAACTCAGAAAATTTTTTAATTATAACAATCGATTCAACTCATTTAGTTATGAAGGTAGAAAAATTCTTAGTTGATAGCGGAGTAGATGTTCGAATCATACCATTACCTGGTGAGTTAAAAGCTAGCTGTGGTCTTTCTTTAAAAGCAAATATTGAAGATGCACATAAAATACTAGAACTTTTAATTGAAAATAATATAGATAAAAATATATACAATTTCTATCTTTGTGAAAAAAATGGCTTTAAAAAGAATTTTTCTACTTTTAATTTTTAAAAATTTATGATATAATAAGTATGAAATTGGAAGCGGATGAGTTACTGGTGTACTCAGCAGTCTTCAAAACTGTCTTGGCGAGTTAAATCGCTGGTAGGTTCGATTCCTATACGCTTCCGCCAATTTTAAAAGTTCAGCCTCACTAAAAAGTGAGGCTTTTTTTATCTATTTATTTCTTAGGAAATCTTTATAAATTAAATAATAAACTGATGCTGACCAACTAAAATTAGAACAATGTAGTCCCTCTCCCGTTTCTGGATTATAATTCTCTCTGATTACTCCATCAGTTAATAACCCTTCTGAGTTTTCAAAAAGTTTTATACTTAAATCTTGTGCTTCTTTTTTATATCCATAATTATTTAAACCTATTATTCCAAAATATGCTTGGTCTAACCATACTGGTCCACGCCAATATTTTACTGGATTATATTTTGGATTATCCTTTGCTGATGTTGGAAACGGTAAATATGTATTCATAACATTTTTATCCATTATATTTTCAACCACTCTTTTAGCTTCCTTCTTTGTAGATAAATTTGCCCATAATGGTATATATCCTTCTGTTCCTTTTCCTCTATTTACAAGAAGCTTTTTATTTCCATTCTCACCTATCTGAAGATCATAATAATACCCTGTTTCTTCATCAAACATATTTTTATTTATATACTCTTTAACTTTTTTTGCAGATTTCAAATACTCTTTTTTCTCTTTTGGTAATTCCAATACTTCTGCCATATTACTTAAGTATATTTTTTCAGCATATAAAAATGAATTTAAATCAACCGATTCTTGATTTATAGAATAGCCTATTATATTTCCTTTTAAATCCTTATTTTCTAAAACCTTAACACCCTCATCATCTACCCCATATCCTTCTACATCAAATCTAACAGCATTATCCATTCCACTTTCCCATGCTGCAGCTAATATTATCTCTTCAGAAGTATTATTTAATCTATGGACCATTCCACCGTATTCAGCAATACCGTTTTTATCAAAGTCTCTATTTGTATACCACCAATTATGATACTCTTTTAATTTAGGATACATCTCTTTTAAAAACTCTTTATCCTCAGTCACTTTATAAACTTCCCAAACTGCCCATGCTGCTAAAGCTGGCTTAGAATTTCTTTCATTCCAATTTCCACCATCTCCATCTCTATCCTCATCTTTGTTATAAAAAATAGCATCTATAATCACTCCTGCATCCTGAGGTCTTATTTTATCATTTTTTGTTATTTGGTAATCAAAAAGAGCTCTTATATTATTCTTAGCTAGCTCTTCATTAAAATTAACTGTAGCTACAGCTTGTTTCCAAGAATCCCATGCCCAAAATCCATTAAACCATTTATAGCTTACAGAAGGTGTTATTCCATCATGCTTTATAGCTCCTGCAGGACTTCTCCAATTTGTAATTAATGTATTAACTGATTTAACTGCAGCTATATCATATTTTGAATTTAAATTCTCTATTTTTACAGTTTTATCTATATATCCTTGCCATCTTTTATTATTTTCAATAAAATATTTATCTCCATTATTTAATATATCTTCTATTAATTTTTTCTCTTTATTAGCTTCATCTTTTGTAAATGTATATGACTCTGTTGTATAAGTAACTAGTTTATCTTTAGGTGGAATAGTTATAGATTTTTCAAGCTCAGATTTATATATGTTATTTTTAATTTTTGTTTTTACTGGTAATGAATGTTTTATCTGAAATTGTGTATCGTTACTCATTAAATAATCCCAAACTAATCTCTTTTCTTTAAAATCAACTAGAACTCCATTTTCAGATTTTTTTAAAGAATTATTAAGAGATATATAATTATATTCTTTATTTTTTTCATTCCACTTTCCTAATTTATTATACAATTCTCCAGACCAATTTAAACTAATATTTAACTCTTTATCTGTTTTATTTGTTATAATTGTTTTTATAAGAGCTGTTCTATTTGTAACAAAAATAAGTTCTAATACTAAATTCATATCTTTTAAATTATAACTTTGAATTAATTTACCTGGAATATAATCAAACTTCACTTCACCTGTTGATAAATTATACTTTTCATTTGTTATTTTATTTATAATCTCAATTTTATTGAAACTATCTGATAAATTTGCTGCATACTCCTCTGCTAAATAAAATGGACCTGCAAATCCTCCATACATAGAATATTTACCATATTCTGGTTGATAATAACCATGCCAAGCTCCTAAATCTACAAAACTATTGATATAATTTGTTCCTAATTTATCAGTTTCTTTTCTAGGGGCAAAGTATGTAAATTCTTTTGGCTCACCTTGTATATTTAGTATATTTTTATAACTTTCTCTACTAATATTTTTATTGTTATTTTTTTCTTTTGTTGAGCAACTAAAAAGTAAAAAACTAATTGATCCTAATGTTAATATTTTTTTCATATTCTCCCCTTATATAAAAATTTATAGTACGGATATTTTTAATATCCGTACTATTTAACTTTTTATGCTAACTTGCTAGATTTTTTCTTTTCTATTCCTAATGCTTTTTTTTCATAGCTATTATATTTCCATAGTGCCCATCCCATAAATATTACTACTCCTCCAACATTATAAACTAATGTTAACATTACGCTTTGACCCTCTGGAAAAATTGCTGCAATAAATGCTACTGAAAATATACATAGTAAAAATGATGTCACTATTAAACCGAATTTTCTTGATCCCATTTTAAAATCTCTTTCTAAATGATCTTTATTCAATCTTAAGTTAAAATATGCAACCATTATAAACAAAGGTGGCAAAAGAGACGTTGCTGCTGTCATATTTATAATTATTCCTAATAATTCATTTATATCTCCAGACCCTAGTGCAGGTATTAATAATAAAGGTATTACAATTAGAAATTGAATCCATGTAGCTCTTTCTGGAATTCCATATTTATTTAAAGCTACTGTTTTCTCACCAAACATATCTTTTGGAATCTCTGAGAAGAAAACCTTAACTGGAGCTGATGTCCAAACTAGAAGAGCTCCTAAAGCACTAGCTAACATAACTACACCTATGAAGTGATGAACTAATTTTTGACTTATTCCAAAATGATTTCCAAGACCTACAAATACTTGAAATATTCCAGAAGCATAAGATAATTGATCTTGTGGAACAAAAACATTTACCAGTAATGAACCTACTGAATATAATCCACCTATCATTATTCCTGCAACTACTATCATTCTAACAAAAGCTTTAGATCCACCTTTTAAATCGTTTATATAAACTCCTATAGCTTCAGATCCTCCTGCAGCAAAGAATATCCATGCCATTGCCCCAAAAAACTTCCAATTGAATGTTGGAGTCATAGCTTGAATTGTTATTGGAGTTGCTGGCTGGACTCCTCCTAAAAGTGCTCCACCACATAGTATAATAAATGCAAATGACATAAATAACATTAAAGAACTTCCAAAACTAGTAACTTTACCTATCCATTCTGCTCCTTTAGTAGAAACCCATGTTGATACAGTAAAAATTAAAATTGATAAGATTGATATAGTCATTGGAGTAAATGTGTACTCATATCCCCAGAATGCATATGATGTATATACTAAAATACTTGGAAGTAATGATGTAAAATAAAATAGATTTACAAACCAATATGCATAAGCACTTAAAAATGCCCATTTAGGACCTAGTGATGATTTTACCCATTGATAAACTCCTGACTCAGAATCTTTATTTAAACTAACAAACTCTGATATAATAAAAACAAATGGTATAAAGTAAAACAATGTTGCAAATAAGAAACCAGGAGCCGAAGCCATCCCGATTTCTATATTATTATTAATTACATTTCTAAAATTAAATACTGCTGCTATTGTCATTGATAATAGTGAAAACTTTCCTATCTTTGCTCTTGTTGACATATATCCTCCATAATACTATTTATTTAAGAAATAATTATCTTCAATTGTTACCTTTAAAACTACTTTTTTTAAATTTTCCGCTCCTTTAAATCTAAATGCTTCATCATTTTCAATTATTATTAAGTTTCCAGCTGTTAAATTTATAATCTCTCCAGCTCCATAAAAATATTCTGTATCATTTTCATCAGAATAGCTACTTTTTATATCCAAATCATTTTTTTTAGATATTTCTAATACCTCTCGTCCTTCTACATAATAATGAATATCCATATATCTTCTATGCCCTTGAAAATCTACTTCATTTTTATGATTTTCTGTTTTAAACATATAAACTAAAGAATCTCCAATACTGTGATATCTATTTTCTTTTATATTTGGTATATTTTCAATAGCTTCTTTACATCTAATCCATTTCTTTCCACTTCTAAATATATCTTTAAATTCATCAAAACTATTTAAAATTAACATCTACTCCTCCTTAATAACTATATTTAGATAACTCTTTACCTTTTATACTTCCAGAACTATAAGGTAAAATTGAGAACTCATATTCAAAATTATTCATATAAACTCTATATGAATCTAGTACTTCAGACCCCCATGAATTAGACCCTAACCCAAGAACTTTATAATCTAAGTTTAAAGTTATATAATTAGATTTTTCTAATTCATTTATATGTTGTGCTTTATATATATTTTCTTGGGTAAAATTCCAAGCACTAAAATTAAGAATATCTTTAGATTTTATGAATATCCCCTCTCCAAAATGATTAGTTAATGATATCCATTTTACATCTTGTCTGTTTCCATTATCTTGTGGGAATGGATAATTAGTAAACATTCCATCTATAGTATTTTTATATATTCCAATTATATTCGAAACTTTGCTATCTTGATAATTTTCTCCAGGTCCTCTACCATAATATTCTACATTTTGATATCTTTTATTAATTCCCATCTCCATTCCTATTTTTGGAATAATATCATTGTATTCTCCATACTTCTCTCCTGATAACTTAAATGTTATATATCCATTTCTATCTATTTCATAGACATAATTACATCTAATACCAAAATTAAATACTGGTGGAGCAACTAAAGACTTAACTGTTACAATAACTTTTTCTTCATATTCTTTGATATCTAAAGTTCTAAATTGCTCTTGTAAAATTTGTAAATGATTAGGAATCCACAAATCATTATGTTCTTGTTTATGATTATCTATCATAGGCTTAAAGAAATTTAATTTAGGTGCTTTTTCTATAATTTCTTCACCATTAAATATCCAATTTTCTAATTTTCCATTTAATTTTGAGAATTTTACTTCGAAATTAAATCCTTCAATTGTTAAATCTAATTTATTATCTCTTATAATTAAAGAAGTACTGTTATTTGATTCGTATCTTTCTTCAACTATTTTTCTATCCTGTAATTTAAACTGATATATTCCTAACTCATAATTTTCTGAGCTATATAATGTTTTTGAGTCTTTTTTCACTTTAAAATTCACATAAACTTCTCTGTTATCTCTAATTTCTTCACCTAACAATACACTAAATGTCTCTCCTGGATTTATTCCTAACTTTTTTATAGTTCCTTGAGATAAAATGTCACCTTCAGCTACTATTTCATAATGAAGAGTTATATCATCTAAATTTATATACCAATATTTATTTTCAATTTCAAATTCATTCTTATTATTTATGTTTATAATTTTTACAGGACAAATAACTTGTTTGTATTCTTTTAATCCTGGTCCTGGAGTTTGATCAGAGAATATTAATCCATCCATACAGAAATTATAGTTATTTGGGTAATCTCCATAATCTCCTCCATATTTATAAACCTCTTTCCCATTTTCATCAAATTCTAAGATTCCATGATCACACCATTCCCAAATATAGTGTCCTTGTATATGATCGTGTTTATAAAATACATTTTGATACTCTGTTAATCCTCCTGGTCCATTACCCATAGCATGAGCATACTCACATATAATTCTTGGTTTATCCATTGGATGTTCTCCAAAGTAATTCATCATCTGAACTCTAGAGTACATTGTACTTATAACATCTACAACCTCTCCATCTCTATCCTCTTCATAATGCACTAATCTTGTACTATCAAGTTCCTTCGCTCTTTTACACATCTCACGAATATTAACTCCATATCCAGACTCATTTCCTAAAGACCACATTATTATACTCGGATGATTCTTTTGAGCAGCTATATGTCTTTCTATTCTTTCAACATATACATCTCTCCACTCAATATCATCAGTTATCATACTTAAATTTCCAACATTGGCAAATCCATGTGATTCAACATCAGTCTCTGCCATAACAAACAATCCATAAATATCACATAATTCATAAAATCTTGGATCATTTGGATAGTGAGCTGTTCTTACTGAGTTTATATTGTGTTGCTTCATTAAAATAATATCTTTTTCAGCTCTATCTATATTTATAGCTCTTCCACTTATATGGTCGTTATCGTGTCTATTAACTCCATGTAACATTAAGTATTTTCCATTTATATAAAATAATCCATCTCTTACTTTTATATCTCTAAACCCTACTCTTTGAGGTACTACTTCTAATACTTCATCTTTTTCATCTATTAACTCTAATATTAAATCATATAGATTAGGTGTCTCTGCAGTCCACTGTTTTGGATTTTTTATATTTTTTTCCAATGTTAATTTTTTTATTTTATCAATTTCTAAATTTTCAACTATTTCTGAAAAAATTACTTCATCCTTATCAAATAAAGTCCATCTTAGCTTATAATCTTTTTTTATAATTTCATCTAAATTTTCAACTTCTATATTTATTTCCAATTTTGCATCAATATAATTTTCATCAAAAATTGTTTTTATAAAGTAATCTTGAATATGAGTTTTTGTTTTTCCAATTAAATAAACATCTCTAAAAATACCAGCTGTCCACCACATATCTTGATCCTCTACATATGTTGAATCTGCCCATTGTAAAACTTTTACTGATAATAAATTTTTTCCCTCTTTAACATATTGCGATACATCAAATTCAGCTGTTAATCTACTTCCCTTATTAAATCCAACATATTTTCCATTTACATAGACTTCAAAATATGTTTCTACTCCGTCAAACTTTATTATAATTTGCTTATCTTTCCAATTTTCATTTAAAACAAAAGTTCTTTGATAAGCTCCTGTCGGATTATCTGTTGGAACAAATGGTATATCTATTGGAAAAGGAAATCCTTCATCTGTATACTGAAGCTTTCCATGTCCCTCAAATTGCCACATATTTGGAACATTTATTTTTCCAAAATCTTCTATCTCTTTATCATAAAATTCTTCTGGTACTAAAAATGGATTTTCAAAATATTTAAAGTTCCACTGCCCATTTAAAAGCATAAAACTTCTACTTCTATCTCTTTGATATGTTCTAGCTATCTCTTTATTTTTATAACTAAAAAAGTATGCTCTTTCTCCCATTCTATTTTCATTAGTTTTTTTAATGTTTTCCCAATTGTTCATATTTTATATATAACCTCCCAATTAAGTGCTTTTAAAGTTTTTTTGTTACATGAATTGAGTATACAACTTTTAGTATCCTTTGTCAATTTTTTTAGTAAATATTTTACTAAAACTTTTACTAAAACCTTTTTTAATTATTGCAACAATAAAAAAATATGTTATTATATATACAAGAATATATAATAACTAGGAGGTTTCATGGCAACTTTAAAGGAAATTTCAAACCTAACAGGATTATCTTCTGCTACTGTTTCAAGAATTTTAAATAATGATTCTACATTATCTGTTAAAGATGAAACAAAAAGAAAGGTTTTAGAAGTAGCTGAGAAAATTGGATATAAAATATCCTCAAAAATAAATTTACAGGAACAAATTAACTTTTTAGCTCTTTTTAACTATAGTGAAGAGCTTGAATTTAATGATCCCTACTATCTGTCAATTCGATTTGCTATCGAAGAAGAGTGTAAAATCTTGGATATAAATCTTGATAAAATTTATAATAGTAATATCGGTTCTGTAGAAAAAAAATATGATGGGGTTTTATGTATTGGACAATTCAATGATATTCAAATAAAAAAAATACAAAAAATATCTAGTAATATAATTTTTATAGATTCTTGTAATAATAGAGAATTTGATTGTATTACTGCTGACTTAAAAGAAATTTCAGAATGCATCGTAGATTTTTTTATACAATGTAATTATAAAAAAATTGGTTATATTGGCGGTCGAGATTTTGAAAATGTTTTAGATGAGAGAGAGGAAGCTTTTATAAAATATTCTCTTCTTAAAAAAGTCGTGGATGAAGATAACTTCTATGTTGGAGATTTTTCTAGTAGCTCTGGTTATAATCTTGCTAAAACTATGATTGATAATAACAATTTACCTGATGCTCTTTTTATTGCTAACGATTCTATTGCTATTGGAGTTTTAAAAGCTTTAAATGAAAATAAAATAGAAATTCCTAATAAGATTGCTATTATAAGTATAAATGATATTCCAGCATCAAGTTTTACATATCCTGCTCTTTCAACAATTAAAATTCATTCAGATTTAATGGGAAAAGAAGCTGTAAGAATTTTAAAAGATAAAATCGAGAGCAATAGAACAATGCCACTAAAAATAACAGTTCCTTTTTCTTTAATCTTAAGAGAAACAACAAAAAATACACTTTAAGTAAAAAGCCCTACTATATTTATTATATAGTAAGGCTTTTTTATTTCTATAATTTTATGGAATATCATTTCCCATTCCGTTTACTAATATTTCAAACCACTCTTCTCTTGTCAATTTTATATTACACGCTTTCACAGCAGACTCTAACCTTTCTATCTTTCCACTTCCACAAATTGGTATTAAATTTGCGGGATGAGATAAATGCCAAGCATAGATTATCGTATCAGACTTACAATTGTATTTTTTAGATAATCTTTCTAAAACTTTTCTTAACTCTACTGCATTTTCATCCCCAGAAATAAAGATTTCTCCACCTGCTAAGGGAGACCAAACCATTATAGGAACTCTTTTTTCCTGCATTAAGTTTATTGTTCCATCATAAAAATGTTGTGTTTTTAATGGTGATAACTCTATTTGATTAGTAACAAGTTTGAAATCCAATCTACTTTGTAAAAGATTAAAATCCGATGGTAAAAAATTAGAAACTCCCCATTCTAAAACTTTCCCAGCCTTTCTTAAATCAGTTAAAGCTCTCGCTGTTTCATCAGCATCCATATACATATCAGGTCTATGAATCAATACTAAATCTAAATAATCTGTATTTAAATTTTTTAAAGATTTTTCTACACTTTTAACTATATGTTCATAGCTTGTATCATAACAATGATATGTATTTTCAGGCATATTCTCTGATACTAATTTTATTCCAACTTTGCTTACTAATTGCATTTTTGCTCTTAACTCTGGTTTTAAACCTAAAACCTCTCCAAAAATTTTTTCACAAGTATAACGGCCATAAATATCTGCATGATCAAATGTTGTAACACCTAAATCAATTGCTTTTTCTAAATATTCTGATAACTCTTCTTTGGACATTCCCCAATCATTTAAACGCCAAAATCCTAATGCTATTTTTGACATCTTTAATTTTTCACTTAACTGTATATAGTTCATAAAAAGCCCCCTTATATTAGTTTTGGTTACACTTAGTATATTCTTAAAATATATAATTGTCAAAACAAACAATAAAGTAAATCAATGTAAAAAAGAAGACCTTGGGAAGGGTCTTCAATTTTTAACTAATTTTTTGGTTGGCGTAAATAACAGCATTTACTTTGATAGTTTATAACAAAATAATTCGTTTGTCAAACTTTTTATATAAAATAATTTGTTAATCATTATTTTTGCTTTAATTAATTAAATTTCACCTTTGTCGACTTAGTAAAAAAATATTGAAAAGTTAACTAAATTATGGTATCATTTTTCCTAAGTAAACGTTCTTAAATTCACTAAAATTTGATTAATTCATTTATTAGTTTATTTTTAAGAGCAAGTTTTAAGTATAGTATGTAATACCTTTGAAGTAAATTCAAAGGAAATTAAAGAATTACTCATATATATCCGTAATACGGTCGGAAGTTTCTACGGCTAACCTTAAATTAGCCACTATGGGTGAAATAAATAGATTTTTTAGTCTAGTTTTTTTAGATTATCTATTTTTCACTTGTAGAAGATGAAAAAGGATAATCTTTTTTATTTTCTACAATAGTTTAATCCCAAATATATATTTGAGTAAAATTCAAAAAAGAATTTTAGGAGGATTATTATCAATGAAAAAAAACAGATCGCCTTATCACTTAGATGGAGTTCCAGAGTTAAAAACAGCTTTACCTTTAGGTTTACAACATATTTTAGCAATGTTTGTAAGTAACATTACACCTATCATAATCGTTGCTGGTGTTTTAGGAATTTCATCTGAGCAAAAAACGCTTCTTATTCAAGCTTCAATGTTTGTTGCAGGGTTAAACACTTTAATTCAAGCATATACTCTTGGTCCTATTGGAGCTAAACTACCTATTGTTGTTGGAACTAGTTTTGCTTTTGTTCCTGTTGCTATTTCTATTGGAACAAGATATGGTTTTGAAGGAGTATTAGGTGCTGCATTAATTGGAGGAATTTTTGAAGGACTTTTAGGTCTTATTATAAAAAGGGTAAGAAAGTTTTTTCCACCTATTGTCACAGGTGTTGTTGTTCTTTCTATCGGTCTTTCTCTTTTACCTGTTGGGATTAAAAGCTTTGCTGGCGGTGTTGGTGCTCCAGATTTTGGTTCTATTGAAAATTTACTTATTGGAACGGTTGTTCTTATTACTGTTGTTTTCTTTAAACAATTTACAAAAGGTATCTTAAGTACTGGTTCTATATTCATTGGAACAATTGTTGGTTTTATAGTAGCTTTAATATTTGGAAAAGTAAATTTACAACCCCTTATTCAAGCTGACTATCTTACTGTACCTAGACCTTTAATGTTTGGATTTGCATTTCATTTTGATGCTATTTTAGCTATGATTTTAATGTTTATCGTTTCTGCTGTTGAAACTGTTGGAGATATGTCTGGAGTTACTATGGGGGGTGCTGGTAGAGAAACAACTGATAAAGAACTGTCAGGTGGAATCCTTGCTGATGGACTTGGAAGTGCTTTAGCTGCAGTATTCTCTGTTTTACCTACTACATCTTTTAGCCAAAATACTGGTATTATTGCTATGACTGGTATTATGAGTAGATTTGTTGTTGCGACTGGAGCTATGTTCCTAGTTGTTGGAGCTTTTATCCCTAAAATAGGTGCTCTTTTCACAATTATTCCTGCTAGTGTTATTGGTGGAAGTTTAGTTATGGTCTTTGCTATGATTTCAATAAGTGGTATCAATTTAATTACTAAAGAACCTTTAAAAGGTAGAAATTCTGTTATATTAGCTGTTTCGTTAGGGCTTGGATATGGACTTGGAAATGTTCCTGAGGCTCTAACTGTTTTCCCTGAAAGTATAAAACTTATATTTGGTGGATCTGGAATTGTTGTTTCTGGTACAATTGCTGTATTCTTAAATATAATTTTACCTCCAGAGAATGAAACAGTTGAAGAAAAAGTAACTGAAGAAGCTAAATTAGCCAAAAAAGTTGCTTAATAAATTAGATTAATTGGAGGTTTTAACTTGTTTTCTTTTTCAAAATTTTTTCTAGCCTCTTCTCTTGAAGAAGCTTATTCAGAACTTTTAAAAAATAAAAAAAATATTATTCTAGGTGGAACTTCTTATTTAAGAATGGGAAATACCTCTTGGAATACAGCTATTGATTTATCAAATTTAAATCTAAATTACATTTTAGAAAAAGAGGATTTTATTTCAATTGGAGCTATGACTAATTTTAGATCTCTTGAAACAAACTCTCTTTTAAAAGATTATTTTGGAGAAATTTTTAATACTGCTTTAAAGGATATTATTGGTGTACAATTTAGAACAAATGTAACTGTTGGAGCAACAGTTTTTAGTAAGTATGGTTTCTCTGATTTAATTCCAGTTTTACTTGCTTTAGGTAGTAAAGTTAAACTTTTCAATGGTGGTATCTTAACATTAGAGTCATTTTTAAATGAATCAGATATTAGAAGAGATATACTAGTAGAAATTTTAATACCTAAAAAAGTTTATAAAACATCTTTTCAATGTGTAAGAAAAAGTAAAACTGATTATTCTATTATAAATTTAGCTATTTGTAAATCTGATAATAGTGTAACTATTGCTGTTGGATCAAGACCTGGAAAAGCTATATTAGCTAGAAAAACTATGGACATTTTTAACCATAGTGAAAATATTGAAAATGAAATTATCAATGCTATGAAATATATTGGAAATGAAATTCCTTTAGATTCAAATATGAGAGGTTCAAAGTCTTATAGAGAACTTCTTCTAGTAGCATTACTTAGAAAAGGAATTCAGGAGGTTTTAAATTAATGTTATTAACAACTACTATAAATGGTAGAAAAAAAGAGATTCTTATAAAAGATGACGATTATCTACTTGATGTTTTAAGAAAAGAAGGATACCTTAGTGTTAAAAGAGGTTGTGACACTGGAGCTTGTGGTTTATGTACAGTTCTTTTAAATGGTTCTCCTATACTTTCTTGTAGCACTCTTGCAGCTAGAGCACAAGGAAAACAAATTTCTACAATTGAACATTTTCCAGTAGAAGCTAAAAAATTTGCTTCTTTTATGACTAGCGAAGGGGCTGAACAATGTGGTTTTTGTTCTCCTGGATTCACATTAACTGTTATTGCAATGATTAAAGAATTACAAGACCCTACTGATGACGAAATTATGCATTATTTAAATGGAAATCTTTGTAGATGTAGCGGATATGTATCTCAACTTAGAGCAATTAGAAATTTTATGGAGGAGATAAAAAATGAAAATTGTTAACACATCAGTTAAGAAAGTTGATGGTATAGGAGTTGTTACAGGAAATCCTGCTTATACTGAAGATTTAATTTTAAATAATAATGTTTTAACTATAAAATTATTAAGATCACCCCATCCTTTTGCTAAAATTAAAGTTATTGATGTATCAATAGCTTTAAAGGTTCCTGGTGTTGAAGCTATCTTTACACATAATGATACTCCTAAGACTAGATTTACCTTAGCTGGACAAAGTTTCCCTGAACCATCTCCATATGATAGAAGAATTCTTGATGAATATGTTAGATATGTCGGAGATCCTGTAGCTATTATAGCTGCTGAAGATGAAAGAGCTGCTGACAAAGCTATGAAACTAATCAAAGTTCAATATGAAGTTTTAGAACCAATTTTAGACTTTGAAAAATCTATTGATTCTCATATTATTATTCACCCAGAAGAAGTTCATACTAATTTTGAAATTGGTTATGAAAGAGAGAGAAATATAGCCTCTAAAGCTTATGCTGAAAAACCCGGTGTTGATGAAGGATTTGAAAATAGTGATATTATTCTTGAAAGAACATACTATACTCAACCGCAAATGCATGCTGTGATGGAGACTTATAGATCTTATAGTTACTTTGATGTTAATGGTAGATTGACAACAGTAAGTTCAACACAAATTCCATTTCATGTTAGAAGACACTTAGCTAGAGCTTTAGAGATGCCTAGTAGTAAAATAAGAGTTATTAAACCTAGAATAGGTGGTGGTTTTGGTGGTAAGCAAACAGCTGTTTGTGAAATTTATTCAGCTTTTGTTACTTTAAAAACAGGAAAACCATCTAAAATAGTATACAACAGAAAAGAAACACATACTTGTACAACTACAAGACACGGGATGAAACTTGATGTAAAAATTGGAGCAGATACAAATGGAAACATCAAAGCTATTGATATAAATGTCTTATCAAATGCTGGCGCTTACGGTGAGCACGCTCCTACAGTTACTTCTCTTGTTTCATATAAAACTTTTCCTCTTTACGATACTGTGCCTATGAGATTTAATGCTAATATTGTTTATTCTAACACCATGAATGCTGGTGCTTTTAGAGGATATGGAGCTACTCAAGGAACTTTTGCTGTAGAATCTATTATTAATGAATTAGCTCATCATCTGAAGCTTGATCCTACTGAAGTTAGGATGAAAAATCTTGTTGAACCAGGTGAAGGAAAATATATTACAAGTGGTGATATTAAAAAATGTATTGAAATTGGTAAAGAAAAATTTAATTGGGCAGAAAAATCAATCCCTAGGGAAGTAGCTCCTAATAAAATTAGAGCTGCTGGAATGGCTGTTACAATGCAAGGATCTGGAATTGGTGGTATTGATACTGCTGCTGCAACAATAAAGCTTGGAGATAGAGGTGATTTTAATCTTATGGTTGGAGTTACTGATATGGGACAAGGATGTGATACTGTTCTTACTCAAATGGCTGCTGAAGTTTTAGAAGTTCCTATGGATAGAATCTCTATTCATTCAGCTGATACTGATTTATCTCCATATGATCCTGGAGCATATGCATCTAGTGGTACTTATGTTACTGGAAATGCTGTTATTATTGCTGCAAATAATATGAAAGAGGAAATTTTAAAAGGTGCATCTAAAATGTTCAATGTTGAAATTGGTGATATTGATTATCTTGGAACTGAGCTAAAAATAGCTGATAAAATTATCTCTTTAGAAGAGTTTGCACAACGTTCTATCTCTTTTGAGGGAATGAATCAAATTACTACAACTGGAACTTGGGGAGGAGAAACTTCTCCACCACCATTTATTGCAGGATTTGCTGAGGTCGAAGTAGATACTTTAACAGGAGAAGTTGAAGTTACTGACTACCTTTCTGTTGTAGATTGTGGAACTCCTATCAATCCAAACTTAGTTCAAGTTCAAGTTGAAGGTGGAGCTGCTCAAGGAATAGGACTTGCTCTTTTTGAAGATATTAAGTATGATAAAAAGGGAAGAGTTATGACCGACTCTTTAATGCAATATAAAATTCCTTCTAGACTTGATTGTAAAAATATAAGAGTTGAATTTTCAAACTCTTATGAAAAAACAGGACCTTTTGGAGCTAAATCTGTTGGTGAAGTTGTTGTAAATACTCCTGCTCCTGCTATTGTAGATGCCGTATATAACGCAACTAAAGTTAGAGTTAGAAATTTACCTGTAACATCTGAAAAAGTTTTAATGGGAATTTTAAATATCTAAAACTATTCAAAGTGGGAGGAGATTTTTATGTCAGAACTTTTTAATATCACTAAAGGAGATATTATATCTATTACTGGAGCCGGTGGTAAAACTTCCTTAATGTTTTATCTGGCAAATCAATTAAAAAAAAGAGGAACTGTCTTAATAGCTACAACCACTAAAATATTTAAACCAGAGACCACAGAAAATAATAGTTTTATTTTCATATATCCTGAGGAGATAGATTTTATATCTCCTCAGGATAATTTTATACACATTTTTTGTCCAAAGATTGAAAATGATAAAATCGATAGTGCTTCTTTTGAAGAGTTAAACAAATTTAAAAACCGTTTTGATTTTATTTTAATAGAGGCTGATGGAAGTGCTAATAAAGCTTTAAAAGGGTGGAAGAATAATGAGCCTGTAATTTATCCTGCTTCTACTAAAACTATCGCTATTATTGATATAACAGCTTTACATAAAGAGAAAAATGAAAATACTATTCATAGATTTGACCTTTTTCAAAAGCAATATTTTAATTCTAATAAAACTATTGAAAAAAATGATTATATAGGTTATATTAATTCAAATATCTTTTTTAAAGGAACTTCAAATGAAAAAATACTATTTTTTAATAAAATTGAATCTATTGATTTATTTGAAGAGTTTTTTAATATTGTAAATAAAGTTAATATTACCTCTAAAATCTATTTTGGATCTATTTTTAAAAATGAATTCTTTTCTTTTAAAAATATTACACCAATTGTTTTAGCAGCAGGTTTTTCAAAAAGATTTTTAGGCGATAAATTGAATTTTAAATTAATTAATGGAAAAACCATATTAGAGCAAACTCTTTTAAATATCTCTCAAATAAATTTTAAAGAGAAAATACTTATTGGAAAAAACTCTTTTCATGATGAGCTAAGTCATAATTATGGCTACACCTATATAATCAATCCTAATCCTGAGCTTGGTCAAAGTTACTCTGTTATATTAGGAACTTTAAACTCATCTTTATCTGGTTATCTATTTATTCCAGGAGATATGCCCTTCCTAACAAAGAGTACTCTATTAAAATTGATATATGAATTTCAAAAATATAATCAAATTATAGTTCCATTTATCGATGGAAATAAAAAGGCTCCTGTACTTTTTCCAAAGCGTTATCGTAATGAACTTATCAAGCTCAAAGGTGATAGTGGAGGACGTGAAATTTTAAAAAAAGAAAACTTTATAAAATGTAATTTTAAAAACTCTTTGGAGTTTTTTGATATAGATACACAAAATGATTTAAAAAAATTAGAAATGTTGGAGGAACAAATATGAAATTATTAAAAGAATATATTGAAAAATACGGGTCAGTTACTGATAGCTCTATTTTAAAAGTAGATAGCTTTATCAACCATCAAATTGATCCTGTTTTAATGATAGAGATTGGAGAAGAATTAAAAAAACGTTTTGAAGGAAAAAATATAAATAAAATTCTTACAATAGAAGCTTCTGGAATTGCTATTGGTATAGCTGCTGCTTATGCTTTCAAAGTTCCTATGGTTTTTGCTAAGAAAAAGAAACCTTCTACTATGGGAGATGCATATAACGCAAATGTTCACTCTTTTACAAAGAAAACAGACTATAATATAACTGTTTCTAAAGAGTTTTTATCATCTGAAGATCGTATTCTTGTTGTTGATGATTTTTTAGCTATGGGAAATGCTATTATTGGACTTAAAAATATAATTGATCAAGCTGGAGCTTCTCTAGAGGGTGTTGGAATTGTTATTGAAAAAGGATTCCAACCAGGTGGAACTATATTAAAAGAGCAAGGAATCCATTTAGAATCCCTTGCTATTATTGAATCTTTAGAAGATAATATAATTACTTTAAGATAATTAAGTAACTAAAGCTGGAAAGAATCCTAATATTGTAAATACAATTACAATTATTAGGATTTTTTTCCTTTCTTTTTTTAAAATTTCATCTTCATTTTGAATTTTTATCTCTTTAGAATTTTTAACCCAACTTAAATACCCCAGTATAGAGGCCATTATGTATCCTATTGTATAGCAGATTACATCTGCTCCATCAAAGGTTCCTATAAAAGTACCATGCCCTCCATAGATTCCTTGAAACACTTCTATTCCAATCATAGTAAAGAATATTATATTAAATATATTTTGAGCCTTTTTGTAAAAAACTCTATTATGTAAAATGGATACACCCATTGAAAATAACCATAACCCATCTGGTAAGGAATATATTACCCAATTAGGTATATGTTTCCTATAAACCCATACTACTTTTCTTATTGATCCAACATGAGAATCTAAATTCATCAACTCTACAATTTGATAGTAAAAAAGCTTTCTACTTCTAAAAAGTAAATATATTAAAACAGCTAAAGCAAACGATGCTAAAACTATAAATATTTTATTCAGTGACCTCTTTTCCAAAAATACCTTTTTCATTTAGATATCTCACCACTTTCTCTACTCCCTCATCTATAGTTTCATAAAATATCTCTGAATCATATGTATACTTTTCAATACTCTTTTGATAAAGAGGATCATAGTAATCTAACATTAATACTTCTGAAAGTTCATCTATTTTATTATCTTTTAACATTTGAGAGTATTCTTCATATTTTTCTTTACCAATATATCTCCCTACTTTATCTAAACATTTTTGAAGTTCATCTATTGTTGCTCCTGCGTAATCTTCTCTTATTACTTCTACTCTATTTTTTATTGTTGTTTCTAATGATAAATGTACTCCATTACCTAAAGATTGAAATACATCTTCAGGAACATATACATTTCCAATTCTTTTACTTTCACTTTCTGCAATTACATATTGAGGTTTATTTTTATAAAAATAGTCAAATATTAAAGAATCAAATTTTTTCTGACTCTGCTCCTCTTTTTCACAAACTCCACCAAAAAATGAGCCCTTGTGATTAGCTATTTTTTCTAAATCTAAAACTGAATATCCCTTATTCTCCAATTGCTGTAAAATTTTTGTTTTTCCTATCCCTGTTTTTCCATGTAAAATAATATACTTTACATCTTTATTATAAGTTTTTATATTCTCTAAAATATACTGTCTATAAGCTCTATATCCTCCTTCTAACTTCCAAGTTGTATATCCTAAAGCTTCAAATAAAGCTGACATAGATCCACTTCTCATTCCACCACGAGCGCAATAAAATGCTAGTCTACCTTTAGCATGTTTTTGAACCTCTCTAAATATATCAGGTAATCTTTTTGCAATAGCTTCAACCCCTAACTCTTTAGCTTTTTCAGGTGAAACTTGTTTATAAGCAGTTCCAACATCTACTCTCTCTTCATCTAAAAGTAATGGTATATTTATAGCTCCTGGAATAGGCTCTTCTTTAAACTCTTTTGGAGTTCTTACATCTATTAAAGTGTAGTTCTTCTCCTTCAACAAATCCTCATATTTTACTAAAATCATTTTTTCCTCCATTTTTTATGCTTATTATATTTTACTATGATTTTTAATAAAATTGAATATTATTTATATAAAAAATATCTTTATTATGATAAAATCTATTAAGAAATTAACTTTTAAAAAGAAAGGAAGTTATGAAAACAAAAGCAAAAGAGTTACTAAAAACTATTTATGGATATGAAAATTTTAGAAAAGGACAAGATATAATCATAAATAATATCCTTTCTAAAAAAGATACTTTAGGTGTTATGTCAACTGGTGGTGGAAAATCTATCTGCTATCAAATTCCAGCTTTAATTTATCCTCACCTTACCATTGTTATCTCTCCTCTTATCTCCTTAATGAAAGATCAAGTAGATTCTTTAAAATATTTAGGTGTAAGAGCTGGATTTTTAAACTCTACACTGAGTAAAGAGGAATATCTTAAATTAGTTCAAGGAATTAGAAATAAAAGTATCAAAATTCTTTATATTGCACCAGAAAGATTAGCAAATGAAAAATTTATAAACTTTATAAAAAATATACAACTATCTATGATTGCTGTTGATGAAGCTCACTGTATTTCTCAATGGGGACATGACTTTAGAAAAAGTTATCTAGAAATTCCAGATTTTTTAAATAAAATCAATCAACGACCACAAATTTTAGCACTTACTGCCACTGCTACAAGTAAAGTTCGACAAGATATAATTGAAAAACTTAATTTACAAAACCCTAAAGTTTCTGTTGATGGATTTGACAGAGAAAATATTACTTTTAAAGTTGAAAAGGGAGTTGTTCCAGAAGCATTTATCAGTGAATATTTAAAAAGAAATTCAAAAAAATCTGGAATAATATATGCTGCTACTCGTAAAGAAGTTGATAATTTATATGGTTATTTACAACTTAAAGGGTTTAGTGTGGGAAAATATCATGCTGGTTTAGATGAAAAAGAACGTACAGAGTTTCAGGATAAGTTTTTAAGAGATGACGTTAAAGTTATGATTGCTACTAATGCTTTTGGAATGGGTATTGATAAATCTAATGTTAGGTATGTAATACATCGAAATATTCCAAAAGATTTGGAAAGTTACTATCAAGAAGCTGGAAGAGCTGGAAGAGATGGTGCACCTTCTGAAGCAATACTACTTTTCTTCGAAGAAGATGTTTCTACTCAAGAGTTTCTAATTGAACAAAATGAAGAAAGTTCAAATCATTTAAAAAATACAAAAAGAAAAAAACTCGATCAAATGATTGATTACGCTTACTTAGAAAGTTGTTATAGAGAATATATTTTAAAGTATTTTGGTGATAAAAGAATTAAAAATTACTGTGGTAATTGTGGTAATTGTAAAAATTTTAAAGATGTTAAATCCTTTACCCTAGATGCACAAAAAGTTTTTTCATGCATCGGTCGTACAAAAGAAAGTATTGGTATCTCTACTCTAACTAATATTTTAATGGGAAAAATTGATACAAAAATTGAAAGAAAAGAGTATTTTAAACTTACTACATTTGGAATTATGTCCTCTTATAATCGAACTAATCTTGAAGAGTTTATATACTATCTTATATCTGAAAACTATTTAGAACAAAGTGCCGGAAGTTTTCCTACACTCAAATTAACTCCTAAAGCCTTTGAAGTTTTAAAGAATATCAAAGCTGTATTTAGAAGGGTTAATGAATCTGTAACATTTGATTATTTTGAAGATCCGCTTTTTGAAACATTAAATAACTTAAGAAAAGAGATTGCTCAAAAAGAGGGAGTTCCTCCCTATATTATTTTTTCAGATTTAACTCTTATGGAAATGGCTGAAAAAAAGCCTCAAAATCGTTGGGAAATGTTAAAAATCAGAGGGATTGGTAATCAAAAATTTAAAAATTATGGAGATCTTTTTTTAAAGACGATTAATAAACTTTCTCCCCAAGAAATAGATATGCTCTATGTAGACAATATTATTGATGAAAAATATTTAGGAAATAAACAACTTACAGAACTTAAAAAAGCTTTAAATACTGAAATTACAACTGATGAATTAAAAGAGATTTTAATAAAAACTCTTTTTACTAACTAACTACGAGGTGAACTAATGTTATTTGAATTTTTTATAGCTAAAAAACATATTTACGAACATAAAAAACAAAGTTTTATTGGTATTATAGGTATCGCTATTGGTATTATCGTTCTTACTGTATCTATTGGTATTTCAAATGGATTAAATAAAAATATGATTGATAGTATTCTTTCTCTATCTAGTCATGTTACTGTTATTGGTAATGAAAACTTAAAAAATTATGATTCTTTAGAAAATACATTTGAAAAATATCCAGAAGTTAAAGGAGTAATTCCTAAAGTTTCTAGTCAAGGAATTGTTAAATATAATGGAATTTTAGGAACTTATGTTTCTGGAGTTAAGTTAGATGGATTAGATTTAAAAAAAGCTATTCCTGCTCTTAATTTAGAAAGTAAAATTAAAAGAGGAAGTATTGATTTATCAAATAAAAAAGGTGTTTTAATTGGAGAAGAACTTTTAAATAGAATTGGTGGGAATATTGGAGATCCTATTAATATAATTTCTGCAAATAATAAGGAATTACAGTTAGAAATAATGGGAACTTTTCAAAGTGGATACTACGATTATGATTTATCAATGATTATTTTACCTCTTCAAACTGCCCAGTATATAACAGAAAGAGATGGAACAATTAGTTCAATCGATTTAATTTTAAAAAATCCATATGATGCTGATAAAATTTCTAATAAAATTTATTCTGATACAGGTCTTTATAATAGAACTTGGGGAAGTCTAAATCAGAATCTTTTAAAAGCTCTTACTCTTGAAAAAACAGTAATGATTATAGGTTTCTCATTAATTGTTATTATAGCTGGTTTTGTAGTTTGGGTAATTTTAAATACAATGGTAAGAGAAAAAATTAGATATATAGGAATTATGAGATCAGTCGGAATATCTCATAGCTCTATTATTAAAATATTTTTAATACAAGGAATAATATTAGGTTTAACTGGAATTATTTTTGGAGTTGCTATATCTTTATTTTTACTTTGGTATATTAAAACATACTCTCTTCCAGGTATATCTTCCATATATTATTTAACAAAAGTTCCAATAGAGTTATCGTTAAAAGAGTTACTAATTATTGTAGGAGCTAATATATTATTAATATTCTTATCTAGTGTATTTCCTGCATATAGAGCTGGAAAATTAAAAATTGTGGAGGCTTTAAGACATGACTAAAAATATTGTGCTTGAATTAAAAAATATTTGTAAAAATTATTCAACTAAAACAGAGACCTTAGAAATTATTAAAAACTTAAATTTACAAATTGAAGAAGGTGATTTTATCTCTATTCTGGGACAATCTGGTTCTGGAAAAACTACACTTTTAAATTTAATTGGTCTTCTGGATTCTCCTACTTCTGGAAATATTTATATTGATAATGAAAATATATCTGTAAATAGTTCTAATATTGATTTAGTACGAAATAAAAAAATTGGTTTTGTTTTTCAATTTCATTATCTTTTACCTGAATTTACAGCTCTTGAAAATGTCATGATTCCAGCTTTAACGCAAGATTATTCTAAAAAGAAAGAGATTGAAAGAAGAGCTCTTGAACTTCTCAAAGAGGTTGGGGTCGATCATAGAGCTAACCATAAACCAACTGAACTTTCTGGTGGAGAAAAACAAAGAGTAGCTATCGCAAGAGCTCTAATAAATAATCCTAAAATTTTACTTTTAGATGAGCCTACTGGAAACTTAGATAATGAGACAAGTGAAAAAATTTTTAATATTTTCAAACAAATTAATAGCAAAAAACGTCAAACAATTATAACAGTAACACATTCAAGAGAGCTTGCTGAGATATCTAATAAAAAATTATTCTTAAAAAAAGGAATTCTTTCAGAATAAAGGTATAGATAGGGTAAGAAAGCTACATAAATATCCATAAGGGGTGGTTTGTATGAGAATAAACTATAATACTAACGGAGATCTTGTTATTACTGACGCCATCAAAAGTCATTGCGAAAAGAATTTTTCTAAATTAAAAAAATTCTTCGATAACATCTTAACTGTAAACGTTACTTTATCTGCTACAAAATCAAAAACAGGACCTCTACAAAGAGTCGATGCCAGAGTTCATGTGAACGGAAATGTGATTAAGGGTGTTTATACAGATGACGACCTTTATAATGCAATAGATCGTGTAACTGAAATTTTAGCAAAACAAATTAAAAAGCATAAGGAAAAATTAAGAGATAATAACCACTCTTCACCTAATATTCCTACTGCTAAAAAAATTACATTCGAATCTTCTGATAACTCAATTACTGTTGAATTTACGAAAAAAATTGAGAGTATCACAGTTAATCCTAGACCTATGGATGTAGAAGAAGCTATATTGCAATTAGAAGCTTTAAATAAAGACTTCTATGTTTTTACAAATTCAGAAACTGGTGATATGAATATTGTTTATAAAAAAAGAAATGGAGATTACGGTCACGTAGAACCTGCTCATTTCTAAAAAAATTTAAGAATCCTAGTCTAGCTAGGATTCTTTTTTATTTATAACAAATAAACTGGTTTATTTTATTTGTTAAATGTGATAGAATATTATTATTGTGAACAAATTTATTATATATTAGGAGGTAAAATTGAAAAAAACAGATATTAAAATTGTCGATATTAAGAAAAGTTTCGACGGAGTTGATGTTTTAAAAAATATTAACTTAAATATTAAAGATGGAGAGTTTTTTTCTATTTTGGGTCCATCTGGATGTGGTAAGACTACTCTTTTAAGAATGATTGCAGGATTTATAACTCCTGATAGTGGAGCAATCTATTTAGGAGATGAGAATATAGTTGAATTAGCCCCAAATAAAAGGAACGTAAATACAATCTTCCAAAAATATGCTTTGTTTCCTCATTTAACAGTTTATGAAAATGTAGCCTTTCCTCTTAGGTTAAAAAAGGTTGATGAGAAAACAATTGATATTGAAGTAAAAAGATTCATCGAACTTGTTGATTTAAAAGATCATATGTACAAAAAGCCTAATCAACTTTCTGGTGGACAACAACAAAGAGTTTCAATTGCTAGAGCTCTTATCAATAAACCTGGTGTTTTACTATTAGATGAACCTTTATCAGCATTAGACGCTAAGTTAAGACAGAATCTTTTAATTGAGCTTGATAATATTCATGATGAAGTAGGAATAACTTTTATTTTCATTACGCATGATCAACAAGAGGCCCTATCTATCTCTGATCGTATTGCAGTTATGAATAAAGGAGAAATCTTACAAGTAGGAACTCCTGCTGAAGTTTATGAAGCTCCTGCTGATTCATTTGTAGCTGATTTTATTGGTGAGAATAACTTTTTTGAGGGTGTTGTAACTGAAATTTTTGATGAAACATATGGAAAAATTCAAAGTGAATCTCTAGGTGAATTAATTTTTGAATTAGATAAACCTGTTAAAGTTGGAGATAAAATCAGAGTTTCAATAAGACCTGAAAAAATTAGAGTTTCTAAACATATACCTACTGGACTTTCAAATAAACACAATACTCTAAAAGTTTATGTAGACGAACTTATTTATTCAGGATTCCAAAGTAAATATTTTGTTTGGGTAAATGGTGATAAAAATATTCTATTTAAAGCTTTTAAACAGCACGCTGTTTATTTTGATGAAGAAGACAATGATACAATACACTGGGATGAAGATGCCTATATATCTTGGCATGCTGATGATAGCTTCTTAGTTGAGGTGATATAATTGAAAAAAATATCTTCTGGAAGTTTTTACAGTATTCCTTTAACTCTTTGGATGTCTGTATTCTTTGTCATTCCAATGCTTATTGTTTTAAGTTATGCTTTTTTAACAAAAGGAACTTATGGTGGAGTTCAAATGATCTTCACTCTCAAAAATTTCAATGTATTTTTTGAGCCTATATTTTTGAAAATATTATTTAGAACAATATACATATCTATAGCTGTGACTCTTATAACAGTACTTTTAGCTGTTCCTACTGCATACTTTATTGCTAGGTCTAAATTTAGACAAGAATTACTTATCCTTGTTATTATTCCATTTTGGACTAATTTTCTAATTAGAATATACGCTTGGATATCGATCTTAGGTTCAAATGGATTTTTAAATACATTTTTAATTAAATTAGGAATAATTGAAACTCCATTAAAGCTATTATATAATACTGGATCGGTTATTTTAATAACTGTTTATACTAGTTTACCCTTTGCTATATTACCACTTTATGCAATTATTGAAAAATTTGATTTTTCTCTAGTTGAAGCTGCAAGAGATTTAGGAGCTACTAATAGTCAAGCTTTTAGAAAAGTATTTTTACCAAATATTAAATCTGGTATCATTACAGCTATTTTATTTACTTTTATTCCTGCAATGGGATCATACGCAATCCCTAAACTTGTCGGTGGTACTCAAGCTACCATGCTTGGAAATATCATTGCCCAACATTTAACTGTAACAAGAAACTGGCCTTTAGCCTCTGCTATATCTGCTATGCTTATCTTAGTTACATCAATTGCTCTATTAATTTTTATGAGAGCTGAAAAAAAGTCTAAGGAGGTAAGTGATGAATAGAAGAAGAACATCTTTATTTTTCTTTATTCTTTCTATGATATTCTTTTATTTACCACTAGTAATTCTTGTTATGTATTCCTTTAATGAAGGTAGATCTAGTACTTGGCAAGGATTCTCAATGAAATGGTATAAAGAGCTATTTTTATATTCTGATAATATTTGGAAAGCTTTTAAATATAGTTTAATAATCGGAGTTTTATCTAGTACAATATCGACACTAATTGGAACTTTAGGAGCTATTGGTATACACTGGTATAACTTTAAACATAAAAATTATTTAAAAGTTATTACTTTTTTACCTTTAGTTATTCCCGATATAATTCTAGGAGTTTCTCTTCTAATTATGTTTGCTACAGTAAAGTTAGAATTAGGATTAACTAGTATTTTTATAGCCCATACAACATTTAATATACCTTTTGTTTTATTTATTGTTTTATCTAGACTTGGAGAGTTTGACTACTCTATTGTTGAGGCCGCTTATGATCTTGGTGCTAATGAGTTTCAAACATTGAAAAAGGTAATTTTACCTATGTTAATGCCTGCTATAATATCTGGATTTTTAATGGCTTTAACTTTATCATTTGATGATTTTGTTACAACGTTCTTTGTTGCTGGACCTGGATCTTCTACATTACCATTAAGAATATACTCTATGATAAGGTTAGGAGTTTCTCCAGTTGTAAATGCATTATCTGTATTACTTATTGTTTTATCCATAGCTTTAACCCTATCTACAAAAAGTTTACAAAAGTACTTTGTAAAATAGGTTTTTATATAGTATAATACTAGCAGAAAAAACAGGAGGGCATATATGAAAAAAATCATTAAATTACTATCTCTAGTAGTGATGTTAGCTGTAATGGTGAGTTGTTCATCTACTAGTAAAACTCAAGCAGTAAAATATAACGATATTAGAGCTACTTTTGTAACAACACAAGGGGATATTAGTTTTTATTTATATCCAGAAGCTTCCCCAGTAACTGTAGCTAATTTTATAAACCTTGCAAAAAGAGGATTCTATGACAATACAAAAATTCATAGAGCTGTAGAAAATTTTGTGGTTCAAGGTGGAGACCCTACTGGAAGAGGAGATGGAGGACCTGGTTACTCTATTCCTGATGAATTCTCTAAATGGTTAGATTTCTATCAACCAGGAATGTTAGCAATGGCAAATACAGGACCTGAAACAGGAGGATCTCAATTCTTCTTTACTCTTTATCCTGCTGATTGGCTAAACAATAAGCATACTATATTTGGAGAATATATTGAAGAAAAAGATTTCAACAATATCAAAAAATTAGAAGTTGGAGATGTTATTAAAGAGATTAAATTTACAGGAGATGTTGATTTATTCTTATCTTTACATAAAGCACAAGTAGAAGAGTGGAATGCTACATTAGATAAAAATTTCCCAAATTTAAAAAAATATCCTATAAAGGATAAAAATGAATTCAGCGGAGAATCTCAAGCATACTATGATGAACTTCAAAGAATTTATACAAAGAAAGATCAAAAAGAAGAAGAAGAAAAGGAATGGTTTATTCCTAGATTTATAAGAGCTACTGAGAAAAAAATAAAAGATTCAAAAAATAATTAATTAAATAAAAAAAGAGGCAATGCCTCTTTTTTTATTACTCTTGAGCCTCTTTAACTCTTCTAATCATATCCATAGCTTCAAATCCACCCTCTAAAACTACCTTTACAGTTGAATTTGGATTAGCAGCTTCTACCACTTCTTCTCCTGCTTTAGTTATTAAAGTCATCTTTGGCATTACAATTACTCTAGGTTTTCCTGAAGTAGTTATAACTTCTAAAGATTCTCCTGCTAAAACTCTATTTCTAATTCCTAAAACATATTCATTTTCTCCAATTTTTTCCTCTATTTTAGCAACTAATTGGTGTGTTTGACTATAAGAATTTCTATCGTTATAGTTATTAGCTTCTGCTCCTGGTTGTCCATGATAGAATCCTTGAGTGTATGATCTATTAGATGTTGATTGAATCTCTTCCATCCAAGTTGGGTCATACTCATATTCTCCTGCATAATACTTATTTATTGCTTCTTTGTATACTTTTACAGCATTTGAAACATAATAAATACCTTTCATTCTACCCTCAATTTTTAAAGAGTCTACTCCTAAATCAAGAATTTTATCTATAATCTCTATTGTACATAAATCTTTTGAATTGAATATATACGTTCCTCTTTCATCCTCGTAAACAGGCATATACTCATTTGGTCTTGTTTCTTCAACTAAATTATACTTCCATCTACATGATTGAGCACAATCTCCTCTATTAGCATCTCTACCAGTCATATAGTTACTTAGTAAACATCTTCCAGAAACTGACATGCACATTGCTCCGTGAACAAATACTTCTAACTCAATATCAGGTACTTTAGCTCTTATTTCAGCAATGTTATCTAAAGATATTTCTCTTGCTAAAACTACTCTTTTAGCTCCTAAATCTTTCCACATTTTTACTGAACGCCAGTTAGTATTACTTGCTTGAGTACTTACACTTATATTTAAGTTAGTATGTTCTTTTACAACTTGGAATACTCCTAAGTCTGCAACTATTACACCATCTACTCCAATCTCTTCTAAATATTTTACATAATCTGGTAATAACTCTAATTCATTATTATGAGGTATTATATTAAGAGCTACATACACTCTTTTTTCCATTGAATGTGCATATTCAACAGCCTCTTTTAACTCCTCATCATTAAAGTTGTGACTTCCAGCTCTTAGGTTAAACATTTTTCCTCCTAAGAATACTGCGTCTGCTCCATAATGGAAAGCCATTTTTAACTTTTCCATATTTCCTGCTGGAGCTAATAATTCTGCTCTTTTCATTTTTTTCTCACCTTTCTATTCAACCTTAGTTGTGTAATCTCCAAACTTGGTAATTTCGTGGAAGAACTTCAAGTTTACAGTTCCAACTGGTCCATTTCTTTGCTTTCCTATGATAACTTCTGTTATACCTTTTTGTTCAGACTCATCATTATAATAATCATCTCTATATAAAAATACAACCATATCAGCATCTTGCTCAATTGCTCCTGATTCTCTTAAGTCTGATAGCATTGGTCTTCTATCAGCTCTTTGTTCTGGAGCACGAGAAAGCTGCGATAATGCAATTATCGGTATATCTAACTCTCTAGCTATCCCTTTTAATGATCTTGAGATATCAGAGATTTCTTGCTGTCTATTGTCTGATTTTCCACTTGTTCCTTTTATAAGTTGTAAGTAGTCAATTAAAATCATGTCTAATTTTCCAGCAGCTTTTAATCTTCTTGCTATAGATCTAATCTCTAAAACATTTACATTGGGAACATCTGCTATATTTATTTCAGCATTTGCCAATTTACCACTGGCAATTCCTAATTTTCCCCAATCGTCTTCTCCTAAAAATCCATTTCTGATTTTTTGTAATCCTATACCAGCTTCTATAGCTAAAAGTCTTTGTAATAATTGGGAACTTGACATCTCCAAACTAAATACTAAAACACCTTTTTCAGCTTTCATAGCTGCATTTAAAGCTAAGTTTAGCGCAAAGGCTGTTTTTCCCATAGATGGTCTAGCAGCTAAAATTACTAAATCTGATGGATGAAATCCACTTGTCATTTCATCAAAATGTTTGAACCCACTTGAGATTCCTGTTGTTACACCTTTATTTTGTAAAAGTTGTTCCAATCTTTCAAATTCATTTGTTACAACCTCTTTTAAACTAACAATATCTTTTGACTCTTTACTTTCAGCAACTTTAAATATCATTCCTTCAGCTTTATCTAATATAGTATCCACATCTTCATATCCTTCATAAGTCATTTCTACTATTTTAGTTCCAATATCTCCAAGCTTTCTTAAAGTTGCCTTTTCCTTTATAATTCTTGCATAAGTCAAGATATTTGCTGCTGTTGGCACTTCTTCTATAATTTCATAAAAGATAGCTTCTCCACCGATATCATCAAACTTATCTTTTCTTTTAAGTCTATCCATAACTATTATTGGATCTATTGATTCGCCAGAGCCATATACTTCTTGCATAACTTCAAAAATTATTTTGTGAGCCATTTTATAAAAATCACTTGAGGTAATAATTTCTATTACCTCACTAAAAATATCTGGCTTTAAAAAAATACCACCTAGAACTGACCTCTCAGCCTCTAAACTGCTTGGAATTTTTCTAAGTTTTTCTATATCTTCCATATTTCACTATCCTTTTATAACTACTAAAACCTCAGCCTTTACATCTGTATGTAATTTTACAATTACTTTATGTTCTCCTAAGCTCTTAATAGTGCACTCGATTTTTTTTCTATCTATATCTAATCCAAATTCTTTTTTTAATTCAGCAGAAATCTCTTTATTTGTTATTGCTCCAAATAATTTTCCATTATCTCCTGTTTTTCCAACTATTGATAATTTTTTACTCTCTAATAATGCTTTTACTTCTATTGCTTTCTTTTTTTCTTCTTCAGCTTTTTTTGCATCCCTTATCTTTTTATTCTCTATCTTTTTTAACTCCTCTGGAGTTGCTACAATTCCTTTATTATTTTTTAATAGGAAGTTTTTTGCATAACCTTCAGAAACACTTACAATCTCTCCTTTTCTTCCTTGTCCTGCCACATCCGCTGTTAAAATTACTTGTATTTTTGACATAAAAACTCCTCCTAATTATTTTATGATTTTACTATTTTAATTTTTATTCCACTAGCTAATGCTCCAAAAATAAATGCAAATTCTGGAGATATTAAAGCTAAAAATACACCTACCGTAAAACATAAAGATTGTTTTTTTACTTTTTCATTTAAAATGCTTGCTACAATTTTCATGAAATACATAATGTAAACTATTTTTAGTACCTCTAGTATATTACCTGTTAAATTTCCTCCAAGAGAAGTATATTTTTCTATAAAGAATATTATTACATAAGGAACTAACCATAAGTATGAAACCTCCCATTTAAGAAAAGATTCTTTATTTAAAAAGTAATATGTTAAAAATACTGTCATATTTAAATATGCAAATACTAAATATGTAAAATTATCCTTAATATATTTAAATGCCATATCAACTTCATATTGAGTAAATGTTGTTTTTTGTAAATATAAATTTTTTAATTGTTCAAATCCTATATTTAAACCAACTCTATTAAAATATATATATACACAAACTCCAGCACCAATTATCAAGCTTGTTATGAAAATCTTATCAAAATACTGAATATTTTTACCATATTTTTTTAATATATAATAAAGTATCTCTATTGAAACAAAAACTCCAATATAAGTTACTAAAAAATGTATATCTACCCAAGCTATCGCAGCTAAAGCAACTATATTGGCTATAATTTTAGTTTTTAAATCTGCATTTTCTAATTTTTTAATTTTATAATATGGTAATACCCAACTTAGAAAAGGCATTGAAGTAGAAACTAAGAACAGTGCTGCTATTATTATTCCTGTTATTAAAAACATTTATCCTCCTAAAACTTTATCAGGATAATTATACCATAAAGGTAGAGTTTTGTTAAGCTATATTATTTCTCCACCAAAAAAATCTATTATTTTTTTAGAAAAATCTTCATTATCTACTCTATCTTTATTTTTATTAACCTCTTTTAATTCATATTTTATCATAACTTTTGATTTGAGAACTTTTCTTACTACATCTAAAAATAAACTTCTGTATGGCTCTGTTTCCATCATATTTTTTGCAAATCCTTGATCTTCTGCAAAACCAATACTTAAAGTATTATTTGAAAAGTCTTTAAAATATGCTTTAATTAAAAATGCTCCAAAAGTCATTTTTACTTTTTTAGCTTCTTCAATTATTCTATCCCAAGATTTTTTTACTTCATCATAAGTTACTTTAGACATGATTTCTTGTTCTACTTCATTTTCAAAAGTATCTATTGTAGTTTTATCTACTTCTTGAACTTTTTCTATGATTTTCTCAACTATAATTTCTTTTTCTTTTCTTTCTGTTAATCTATTTAAAATAACATATCCAATTAGACGTTTATCCTCTTCATGACGAAATTTCGATAAAATATCATAAATTGTGTCAATTATTTCTAGACCTTTTTCAGTTTCTAGATCACCTTTTATAATTCTATCTTTAGCTCTTTTAGCTAAATCTTTAAAAAATAACTCTATATCTATAGAATTTTTCCAGATATCTTCTAAAAGTTCAATTCCTTGAGACTGATTTTTATTCTCTATAGCTTCTATAAATAAATCTATAGTTTTCAAAGGAGTTATTCCTAATACATCCTCTGTTTTTTCAATTACAATATTTTTTTCCTCTGTATTTATCATAAGTCTTTCTAAAATTGATATTGAATCTCTCATGCTTCCACCAGAAGCTTCATAAATAGCGACTAAACTAGGTTCATCTATTTTATATCCTTCGCTATCTACTATATATAGTAATTTCTCTCTCATATCCCTATAATTAACACTTTTAAAATCATATCTCTGACATCTTGAGATGATAGTTGGTAAAATTTTATCAGGCTCTGTTGTAGCTAAAATAAATAGAATATGCTCTGGAGGCTCCTCTAAAGTTTTTAAAAGAGCATTAAAAGCTTCTTTAGTTAACATATGAACTTCATCTATTATGTAAACTTTTTTTCTTCCCTTAGTTGGGCTATAATTTATCTTTTCTTTTAATTGTCTTATTTCATCAATTCCTCTATTTGAAGCTGCATCTATTTCAATTAAATCTAAAAAATTTCCCATAGAAATCTCTTTGCAATTTTCACATACGTTACAAGGTGTATCTGTTATGCCATTTGTTAAACAGTTTACACCTTTTGCCATAAGTCTAGCTATAGATGTTTTTCCTACACCACGAGGTCCTGTAAATAAATAAGCGTGTGCTAACCTATTAGATTTCAATGAGTTCTTTAAAGTTTGAACAATCTCTTGTTCTCCTGCAATCTCTTCAAAACCTTTTGGTCTGTATTTTCTATATAATGTTACGTGCATTTTTTTCCTCCTAAGGCCTAGAGTTTTACTCTAAGCCATAGTTATTCATCTTTGTTCTCAATGTATTCCTTGTTATTCCAAGTAGTTCAGCTGTTTCAACTTTTTTACCACTTGTTATCTCTAAAACCTGACGTATTAACTCTTTTTCTACTTTTGATATTATTATCCCATAATAGTTATTTTGCTTATTATTTTTTAATCCTAGAAGCTCTCCCTCTATCCAATCAGTTAATACCCAACTTTGGTTATCTCCTTTTCTTTTAGATATTTTATTTCCTGTTACATTTCCAGGTAATTCTTCAACTAGAATAGAGCTTCCTCTACAAAGAGCTACTGCTGACTTTATAGCATTTTTTAATTCATTTACATTTCCTGGCCAATCATATCTCATTATTTTTTTCATCGCAGGTTTACTTACACCTTTTACAGCTTTATGTAACTCTTCATTACAACTAGATAAATAATGGTCTATTATAAATGGAATGTCATCTTTTCTCTCTCTTAATGGTGGTATATTAATCTCTAATATTTTTAATTTATTATACAATTCATCAATAAATAATTTTTTATTAATTAATTCTTCTAAATTTTCACTTGTAGTAGCTACGATTCTTATATCCATTTCGATAGGTTCAGATCCACCCATTCTAAAAAATTCTCCCTCTTGTAATAAATACAAAATCTTTGATTGCATATCTAAGCTTAAAGACTCTATATTTCCTAGGTGCAGCGTTCCTCCATTAGCTTTTTCTAAATCTCCTATTTGTAAAAACGCTGCTCCTTCAAAGGCTCCTTTTTCATAACCAAATAACTTTCTTTCTAAAAGATTATTCTGAAAAGATGTACAATTTACTGATAAAAATGGCTTTGTATTCCAATCACTAAATTGATGTATCGCTGTTGCTACACTACTTTTTCCAGTTCCTTTCTCTCCCACTACTAAAACTGGAATTCTACTATTTGCAACTCTTCCAATCATCTTATATACTTCTACAATTTCTTTTGTTTGTCCTATTAATTTGTCCCCAGTATTTTTATTTCTATCTACTCTCTCAGCTAAAAGTTTGTGATCTTTTACCGCTTTTTCTAAGATTTTATTAACATCTTTTGGACTAATTGGTTTTAAAATATAGTCATAAGCACCTGCTTTTATCACACCTGCAACTAATTTTAAGTTTGAAGTTTCTCCCATTATTATAATTACTGATCTTTTATGTGTTTCTGTAATTTTTTTAACAAGGTTAACTAATGCGTCTTGTTGCAAATTTGTTTCATCAATTACAACAGCCTCATATTTTCTCTCTTTTAATAGTTCCATAAAAGAACTAATATTTTCTGCAAACCTTAATTCATTTTCAAAATTACTTTCTAACTCATCTTTTAATTCATTTTCTAATCTAAATCCTAAAAGAGTCAAATCTCTTCACCATCCTCTAATTTTTACTTCTATTTATGAAGCTCCTAAAAGTTTAAAACTATATTCTAAATTAACATTCCCTTTTATATTTAATCCATTCTTTGTTAAATAGATTCTCCAAGTTCTTGCAATTTCCTCTATAGCCATATTTATTTCTGGAACTCCACTACCCTTTTCTATAAATACTGATGTAACTTTACCTGTTTCATCTATTTGTATTTTTAATAACACTTTACCTTGCATACCTCTTAGCTGAGCAGCTTCTGGATACCTAGGCTCTCTATTTCCTTGATCCCATTTAGCAACTACATCTCCATCTTCTACTCCTAATCTATAACCACTTGGAAGTCCATCAGCTCCATTTTTTTCAACCATAGTTTTAAATCCTAGCTCCTCTTCTCCCTCTCCCCGAAAAGCTAAATCTTTACTACTTTCATCTAACTGATAATCTACGCTTTTATCTAAAATTGTATCATCTTTAGATATTGTTATATCTTTAGTTGGATCTATTGAAGATTTTTTTTCAGCTTCTTGCAAATCTTTTTTATTTAATAACTCATTCTTTAAATCACTATTTATCTCTCTAGTTGAAGGTTTATCAATGGCTAAGAACTCTGTCTCTCTCTTTGAAATACTTTTTGCTAAATCATCTAATGAAAGTTTTTTAGTTTCTTTTATCTCTTGTTTTTGCTCTACTGGTTTAGGTTCCTCTTTTTTAACAACCTTCTTTTCCTCTTTTTTCTCCTCCTTTATAGGAGTAATTTTTTTCTTTGGCTCTGGCTTCGTTGTTGTTCTTTTAGTATTCGTTTCAAGAGAAACTAAACCAACCTTTAACTTTTTATCAACTATTTCATCTATTTTAATTCCAGGAATCAAAAATAAAATAAGAAGGTTTATGATTACCGATGCTATAAATATTTTAAAATCATTATTTTGTCTATTCATAGATTCGCACCTACTTTCCAGGCGAAGCTGTATCTATATCTAAAGAAATAGCTCCTGCCTCTTTAGCTGCTGTCATCGTATCTACAATTATACCATGATTAACACTTTTGTCAGCACTAATGATAACATTTTTATCTTCTGATTCAATAAGCTTTTGTGCAAGTTCCTCTTTTAAATCCTTAGCACTTACTTTTTCCCTCTTACTTTTTCCTTTATCCTTATAACTTATAAAAAATTCTTTATCTTTTGTTACAATAACTTGCAACTCATTAACTGGCTTAGTACTTTTTACCGTAGATGTAGGTAAATCTATTTTTATACTACTATTAACATCTTCAAAAGTTGTAGCAACTAAAAAGAATATTAGTAACAGAAACACTACGTCTATTAAGGGAGTTAATTCAAGTATTAAAGAATTACCTGATCTTCTTTTAATTCTATTAAGTTTCATTCTCCCCCTCCTTTATTTTCTAAAGTAGTTTATTAACTCTGCACTACCCTTTTCCATATCATTAATCTGATCATCAATTTTTTTATTAAAATAGTTATATAAAATAATTGATGGAATAGCAACAAATAATCCTCCTGCAGTTGTCAATAGAGCCTGAGATATTCCACTTGCTAATACAGATGCATCTCCTGTTCCATGTAATGATACAGCTTGGAATGCTTTTATCATACCTGTAACTGTTCCTAATAAACCAATTAATGGTGTTGTATGAGCAACTACTGATAAAAGCCACATATTTCTTTCTAATTTTGGAACTTGAGCTAAAGCCACTTCTCTAGCTTTCTCTTCTAATGTCTCTACATTTGTACTTCTTGTTTTGTACCAATAGATTAAAACTTCCTTTATAACTTTAGCTGTTGAACTTTTTTGATTTCCTAAAGTTGTAATCGCCCCTTTAATATCATTCTTTTCAATTGCACTACGCAATATAGGTCTTATTCTAGACATATCTATATTCTCATTTACTTTAAAGTAAATCGCTCTTTCTATTATTACATACAACCCTAATATCGACATAAAAACTATAAAATACATAAGTATTCCACCGTTAACTAACCAGTACATTTTACAAACCTCCTAATCTTTTATGTGTTATTTTTAATTATAATGCTATTCCTAATGTAACTAATGCTACTACCCCTATTATATATTTCCAAATTGGAGTTCCACTATCAGTTTCAGTTAGACTTTTATTCATTGAGTCGTTTGTTTCATTTATTTGAATAACTTGTTTTTGATCTTTAAACTTATCTGCAGTTATATTTTTATCATCTATTTTTATAACTTTTTTTTCTAACTGTACATTGCTTTCTTTTGGATAACTTTCTAGTTGCTCTTTATTTACACCTGTTACCTGCTTATCAATAACTACATCCTCATTAGCAAAAATCCCTAAAGATAAAACCATTAAACCTGTAATAACTAATTTCTTCATATGTTCTCTCCTCCGTTAAAAAAATCTTTATATTTTTCAGAAAGTTTTAAATTCTCTCTTTTTAACTGCTCATAATATACTTTTGCTAAATCTTTTTTCTCAATTTTTAAATTTAAAAATATTAATTTTTCTAAGAAATAATCTTTATTTTTACTTTCTGTTCTTAATAATTCATCATATTGAGCTATTGCATCTTTAAAATCATTTAAATTTTCATATCCCTCTGCTGATCTTATTTTTGATTCTAATGCGTATTCACTTGTAGGATATAGTACATAAAGTTTTGTATAATTTCTTATCGCTTCCTTTGTAAGTCCAGTCTCCTTTTCTATATTAGCAACTTGATACAGTGCCTTATCCTTATATGCACTATTTTCTAAAACTAGTATACTTTCATAATATTCCTTTGCTTTTGAAAAATCTTTTTTAGAATAATAATAATCTCCTAATCCTAATGCTCCAAAATCTTTATAATCATTGGTTACTATTAATTTTTCAAATTCAACTTTTGCTTCTTCGTGCTTTTTCTCTCTTTGAAGATGTTTTGCCATATAGTAACTTTTTTTATTATCATTAGTTATTTTATTTATCCACTCTAATTCTTTTTGAATATTTTTAGTATTTTCAGATAACTCTATTATTTTCATAAGAGATTTTTCTTTTAAAACATCATCTTTAGTTTCACCATATAATTTTTCATAAGTTTGTAAACTATTTGTATTATTTCCTTGAATTCCATATAGCTCTCCCTCCATTAAAAGAATATTATCTTTTAATTTTGAGTTAGGATATGATTTTAAAAATTCTTTACTTTTAGTATCAAACTCATTTGTATTTTTTAGTAAATATAATGATGAAATCTCCCAATATAATCCTTTTTCTTTATATTCTGGATTTTTTGAATTTTGTGCACTTATTCTATATGCATCTATTGCATCTTGATATCTCTTTTCACTATAATATGTTTCTCCTATTTGAAATTGTGCATAATCTCCCATATTCGAAACTAATTTTAACTTCTCAAAATACTCTCTTGCTTTTTCTGGATTATCTAATCTAAAGTAACTAATTGCAACTTTATCAACAACATCCTCTAATGCATATAAGTTATCCCCAGTTATATAAGCCTCTCCTGAAGTTATTGCATCTGAATACTTTTCCCATAAAAAATAATTTTTTATTACATTATATTTTGATTTTTCATAAAGAGATTTATCAACGTTATCTCCACTATTTAAAATTTGATTAAAATACATTTCTGCTTCATCATATCTTCCCATTCCCATAGTAGCAATTCCCTTTTGATAAGTATTTTCTAAAGAAGCATCTTGAATGTTTAAATATTGCATTACATCACTGTATTTTTTTTGAGCTATCATAACTTCTATCAAACTAGAAACAATTTCAGGATCTCTATTTACTGCTAAATATTCTTTATAAAGATTTATAGCTTCTTCTCCTTTTCCTTCTGCTAATAAATTATCTGAAGTTATTATTGTTATATTTTTTTTATATTCTTGATCATTTGGATATTTTGTATTATATTCTTTTATCAGATTATTTAACTTTACTCTATCCTTTGTTTTGCTCAAGGTTACAATCATTTTATAAAGGGATTCTTTATTAGGAGATATATTATAATTTTTAGCATAATATTCTTCTGCTGTTTTAAACTCTCCCTCCTGGAAAGCCGAAGTTCCAATTAGATTATTTATTGCAATCTCTTCTTCTCTACTTAAATTTAATCCAACTGCTAAGTTTCTGTTATTTAAAACCCACTTATAATTTTTATTTAAATACTCAATAGATAATTGATAGTATATACTTTCATTTTTATATTTTGTTGGGTATAATTTCCTAAAATTTTCTAAAGAATTTTTATAATCTTTCAACCTATATTGAGAAAGTGCTATTCCATACCACACATCTATATCTTTAGTTGTTATTTTATTATAATAAGATAATGCAACATCACTTGATCCTCTAACTAAATAGAAATCACCAAAACTTTTTAATGCTGTATTATATAATTTTGGATCTGATGATAAACTAGATAGTATATTTTCAGCTTCTTTAGCGTTACCTTGTTTTAAGTAAATTTCTATCATTGTTAAAACTGATAGAGTTTTATATTCTGAACTTACATTACTATTTTTTACTTTTTTAAAATAATCCAATGCTTTTGATGTTTCATTTGTCTTATAATAAGAAGATCCATATAGATAATTAACTAAGTCTCTATTTGTACCAACTTTTGTACCTCTATAATATTCATCTAAATAAACTATAGTTTTTATATATTGAGAGTTATTATATGCTGCTAAAGCAAGGTTTAGCACAACATCTTCATAATTTTTCCCCTGTACGCTTAAAGCACTTGTAAGCTCTCTTTGAGCCCTGATATAATCTTTATTATCCATATAACCCTTTCCTATTGATAATAAAGCTTCTTCATAGTCATTTTTTCCTTCAGGAGTCGTTCTAACTATTAAATTTGCTGCTTTAGATGCAGTATCAAAATCTTTTAACCCTATATAAGATTTAGTTAAATATAAATAGATATTATTACTTTCATTTTGATTTAATTTTAGCTCTTTTAAACAAGTATTTAAAATATTTATTGCTTCTTGATATCTTCCCTCTACGTAATAAACTTGTCCCATTCTTATTTTTATATTTTTTATATATTTAGAACGCGGATATTTTGTTATAAAATTATTAGACTCTTGAAGCGCCATAGAATATTTTCTTTGAATAAATAGCTCATCTAAAAATTTAATGTCCTCTTTTTCTGAGGCAATTAATCCAGAACATATTAAAAGTCCAGCAATAAATAGTTTTAATTTTCTCACGTTGTCCCCACCTCTCTTAATACCTTTCTTATTTCATCAACGGCTACTCTAGTATCTTTGCACGGCGTATTTATAATTTTATTAAAAACTCCATAAACTGGTATTGGAAATGAATCTCTAATTCCAGAAGTTAAATCCCTTTTGCAAGCTACAGCTATTACTAAGTTAGGTCTTTCTTCTTTCAAGTATAATCTAGCCAATGTTCCACCAGTAGCCACTTTTATGCTAACATGTTTAAATTCATCTTTTAATCTTATAATTTCAGATATATCACACAATCCACACATTTTACAATTTTCTATATTATTTGTTATTTTTAAATTACAATCATACTTTTGTATACAGTGAGGTAATAATATTGCTATCTTTTTTACTTTCTCTTTTTTTATTTTTCTTAAGACTCTCTTATTGTTAAAATTTATAAACTTTTTTGCGCTATTATTATCATATGGATTTTTAGTTATGTATTCTAATAGTAAATACCTGAAGTATTGAAGTTCATATATAATTTTTAGTATATAAAATTTGCTCATTATTTCTCCTCAAATGAAAAAATATTATCCAAATTATACCATAAAGAATTTATCTTTGCAAAATAAAAACTAGCTCACTCTGTAAGCTAGTTTTTATAATCTAGTCTTTCAAAGCTAAAGGCATTACTATATAAGTATAATTATCTTCTTGTATATTTCTTGTTCTTACAGCACTATTTGATGTTGTAAACTCCAATGTGATAATATCTTTATCACTCGATTGAACAAACTCTAATAAGAACTTCACATTTAAAGAAATCTTAAGATTATCTCCTTCATAATTTACTTTTGCAATCTCTTTAGCCTTTGCAATCTCTCCTATTCCTTCAATTTCAATATCATTTCCAGATAAGGTAAATATTGCTCCAAACTTTGATTCTGAATTGTTTTTTACAAAAATTTGAATTCTTTTTAACATTTTTTCGAATTCAACTCTATTTATTTGTAATTTCTTGTTATATCCACTAGCTTCTAATATTGTTTTATAGTTTGGAAATGGTAAGTCAATAACTCTACTTATTATTGAGATATTTCCTAACTTAAAGTATAACTGCTTGTTTTTTTGTGTAAATGCAATCTCTTCTTCATTTCCATTTCTTAATAATTTAGACATTGCATCTATTGTATTTATCGGGATACTAACTTTAAAAGTTCCGTCACTATCTAAATAGTCGTGCTCTAAATATGTTAAACGATAAGTATCTGTAGATATAAACTTTATTTTATTATTTTCAATCTCTACTCTTATACAATTTATTGATAAATTGTCACTAGACATCGAAGCTGAGAACTTTACTTTATCAAAATAATCAGCTAAATCTAATTTTTTTAATTTAAACTCGAACTCGTTATCTTCTAACTCTGATTCTTGAATTTTAGGAAACTCTTCTGCATTCATTAACATAAACTCAGAAGCTGAGTCTGATGTTTCTATTGTTAAAACATCTTCTTTTATATTTAAAGTAATCTCTTCATCTTTGATTTCCTTTAAGTACTCTTCTACTAAATTATGTTGAAAAACAGCTTTTCCCTCTGCTATTACATCACATTCCATATGTGTTGATATTGTTAACTCTAAATTTGTTCCACAAAACCATAATCTATTCTCTCTTGTTTCCATATAAACATAAGAGATTATGGGTCTAATTTTATTTTCATTGATTGCTTTTTCTACTATTTTTATCTTCTTTAGAAATTCTAATCTATTAACTTTTAAAATCAATTTAACCTCCTTGCTTTTAATAGTAATAGTTTCCTTTTAGTAAGTCACTATAACGTATTCTTAATTTTTCTAATGTTTTTTGCTCAATCTGTCTTACTCTTTCTCTTGTTATGCTAAAACTTTGGCCAATATCTTCTAAAGTATGAATTTGGTTTCCATCAAATCCAAATCTAAGTTTTAATATCTGTTTTTCTCGATCATTTAATTTATTTAATATCTCTTTTATCTGAGATGTACTCATCTCTCTAATTAGGTTATCCTCTAAATCATTGTGCATCTCACTAGCTATAGTATCTTCTAAGCATATATCTTCTCCTATCGGAGAACTAAGAGATATTGTTTCTTGAAACTCCATCATTAAATCTTGAACTTTTTCTAAATTTATATTTAATCCATCTGATATTTCATATATACTTGGATAATCACCCTTTAACATAACGGCATCCATTATAAATTTATTTATTTTATTCAACATATCATGTTTATATGATGGTATCCTTATCTCTCTACCTTTGCTTATTATAGCTTTACTTATAGCTTGTTTAATCCACCAAACAGCATATGTTGAGAATCTATATCCCTTCTCAACATCAAATTTTTCAATTGCATGAATTAAACCAAAGTTACCTTCACTAATTAAGTCTATAAAACTCATACCTTTACTTCCATATTTCTTGGCTACATTAACTACTAATCTCAAATTACATAAAATTAATCTTTCTCTTGCTTCAATATCACCATTTTTTGCTTTTCTTAAAAGTAATATCTCTTCATCTTTTCCTAACACTTCATACTCTTTTATATCATCTAGATAAAATGAAACTAAATCTTTTTCTGTCATACACACCCCATACCCTCATTAGTTATCTTTTTCTATTTTGAATCTCCGTGTTGCTTATTTAATTTTTTTATTTATGAATTTCTTTTAATGTAATTAATAATTTAAGTATAACTTACAAAATTTCTTTTTAATAAAATTCTTCTTTTAACTCTCTTGTCATTAACTCTTTAACCTTTTCTTTTGTATCTGCTCCCTCGTATATTATCTCATAAATTGCCTCAACTATTGGCATGCTTATTCCTAACTCTAACTTTTTAGCATACACAGCCTTAACTGTAGGTACACCTTCAGCAACCATTACCATACTATTTAAGATGTCCTCTATTTTTTCACCTTTTCCAAGTCTTTCACCAACATATCTATTTCTACTATGTTGACTAGCACAAGTTACAACTAGGTCCCCAATCCCAGTCAATCCTGAAAACGTTCTTTCATCAGCTCCCATAACTTTTCCAAATCTTATCATCTCTGCGATTCCTCTTGTTATTAAAGCAGCTTTTGCATTATCTCCATAACCTAATCCATCTGCGATTCCTGCTCCTATTGCTAAACAGTTTTTCACTGCTCCTCCTAGCTCTACTCCTGCTATATCTTCACTTACATAAACTCTAAAGTTTTCTGTATTGAACAGTTCTTGAACTTTTTTAGCATTCTCTAACTCTCCTGCTGCAACTATAGTTGTTGGTAGCTCTTGAGCTACTTCTTCTGCATGAGTTGGACCAGATAAAATCACTATATTTTTATGGTATTTTCCTTTTATCTCATCTTTCATAACATGAGATAATGTTTCTCCACTTAAAACTTCTATTCCTTTTGCTGTATTTATTAATATCATACCCTCTTCAATTTGTGAAGATACTCTTGCCATTACACCTCTTAATACTTGTGATGGTACAGAGAAAATGACATATTTAACATTAGCCAAAAGCCCATCTAATTCCCACGTAACTTTCAGATTATCCGGAAATTTTACTCCTGGAAGTAATCTCTTATTTTCTTTTTCCAGATTTAATTTTTCAGCAATTTCTTTATTATGTTCCCACATTACAACTTCATAACCTTTTTTTGCTAAAATCATTCCTAAAGCTGTTCCCCAGCTCCCTGCTCCTATTACAACTACTTTTTCCATTTAATTTATCTCCTTACTTTAAATTAAATTTATTTTCTTTCCCTTCCATGAGTCTTTGAATATTTGCTTTATGTTTATAAATTACAAATATTCCAACTATTAGAGATATTGCCACTAATGGAAGTCTAGTTGCGTCATCTCTTACAGGCATAAAATATGCTAAAATCGGTAATAACCCTGCACATATAACTGATCCTAAAGAGATGTATTTACTAATTCCTACCACAAGTATAAATACCAATACCAAAACACCTACCACTTTTGGCATTAAGAAAAGAAAAACTCCTAAGCTTGTTGCTACCCCTTTTCCACCTTTAAATTGTAAAAAGAATGAAAAAGTATGACCTAGTATAGCTACCAAACCTAATAATATAATATATATACCACCAATATCAAATAAACTTGCTATATAAAGTGGAATATATCCTTTTAAAGCATCTAATATTAGAACCATTATACCATACTTTGGCCCTAAAATTCTATAAGCATTTGTTGCACCAGAATTTTTACTTCCATATTCTCTTATATCAATATTTTTAACTCCCTTTCCTAACCAAACACCACAAGGAAGTGAACCAAATATGTATGCAATTACTGCAAATATTAAAAACTTTATCATAAAGCCCTCCTATTTTTTAACTAATCTTCCCACTACTTCAATATGGCTTGTTTGAGGAAACATGTCCACTGGTTTTACTCTAACTAATTTATACCCTTCTCTTTCTAAAATTTCTATATCTCTAGCAAAAGTTGATGGATTACAAGATATATATACAATCTCTTCTATTCCAACTTTAGATATATTTATTAGACTTTCCTCATCAATCCCTTTTCTTGGTGGATCTAATATTATTGAATCCACTTTTTCTGCTTTTATTAATTTTCCTAGCTCTTTATTTACATCCCCACATATAAATTGAACATTTTCTATATTATTTTCTTTTGCAGTTTGAATTCCATCTTTTACAGCTGACTCTACAATTTCTATTGAGTAAACTTTCTTTGCTTTTTTAGATAGAATCATTCCTATTGTTCCAGTTCCTGCATAAGCATCTACAATTTTTTTGTTTTCTATATTTTCAAACATACTTATAGCTAAACTATATAATCTCTTTGTTTGATCCAAGTTTATCTGGAAAAAAGATGTTGGAGATATATTAAAATGAATATTATCAATATCCTCTTTAATTGTTTTTTCTCCAAAAATAAGTAAATTTTTATGACCTAAAGCTACATTCGTTTTTCTATCATTTAACGAAATATAAGTCGATGTAATCTCTTTAAACTTACCCGTTACCTCTTTCAAAATGCTTTTAATTTTTTCAGAAACTTTTGTATCATTTATTATTAAAACTAACATAGCCTCATTAAAAGAGTTTGTTCTAACCATTACATGTCTCAATATTCCTGAATATTTTTTTTCATCATACACAGTTACTTTATTTTTATTTAAAATATTTTTTAACTCTGTGATTATTTTATTTCCTAATACTGAATTCAACATATTATCTTCTACTTGAAATACATCATGACTTTTTCTTTTAAAGAATCCAGTTATAATTTCTTGTCCATTAAAAGAAAATGGTTCAATAACTTTATTTCTATAGTTTTTTTCAATAGGTGATTCTAATGTGTCCTCTATTAAAACCTCACTATTTTTACCTATTCTTCTTATTACATCCTCTACCATCTCTTTTTTATATTTTAACTGAGCAGTGTAATCTAGCATTCCAAAATCACACCCTTGAAAATCTTCGAAAGTTATATGATTTAAATCTTTAATTCTTTCAGCCCCAGGAGATATAATCTCCTTTATTAAAGCTCTTCCATAACTCTTTTTTAAAGAAATTATCTCAACTTTTAAAATATCTCCAGGGACAGACATAGGCACAAACATAGCAAACTCGCCATTGTAATAACCTAATCCCTCTCCACCGTAGACTATTTTCTCTATCTTAATTTCAACTATTTGTCCTTTTTCTAGTTTCATAAATACTCTCCTTTATTTTTAAAAAGAGCTATCATCTATTTTAAAGAAATTTATCTTTTCAGAAATAACCATATTTTTTTGTTTATTCATTTCTTGTTCTATTTTACTTAAATCCATGAGTAAGTCATATTCATATATTCTTTTACTTCTCTCTTTTTCAAGCTCTCTTAATTCTCTTTCAATCTTCAAATTACTTTTTTCTAAATATGAGATTGTTCTTATAAGGTACCCATAAAATGACCAGATTAAAATTATACCAACAAGTGTTAATAAAACTTTTTTTCTCTTCATCAGGTCCTCCTTTTATTTTTATAATTTTTCGATAACTCTTAATTTAGCTGAATGTGCTCTATTATTAAATTTTAACTCATCTTGACCTGAAGTTATTGGTTTTCTATTTACCAATTTACCTTTAGGTTTTTCATTACATACACATATTGGAATCTCTTTTGGACATTTACACCCTGTACAAAGATCTCTAAACATATTTTTTACAATTCTATCTTCTAAAGAATGGAACGTTATTATTGCTAAACGTCCTCCTTTTTCTAAACTATTAAAAGATTTTGTTATTGCATTTTTTAATACATCTAATTCTCTATTAACTTCAATTCTGATAGCTTGGAAAACTTTTTTAGCTGGATGTTTTTCACTTCTTGGTGGATAAGCTTTTCTTATTATCTCTACAAGTTCTCCAGTCGTTTCAATAGGCTTTTCCTCTCTTCTTTGACAGATCAATCTAGCTACCTTTCTAGCAAATCTATCCTCTCCGTATTCAAAGAAAATTCTAACTAATTCTCCTTCTTCGTATTCATTAACAACTTCATAAGCTGACAAAGCTTCTTCTCTATTCATTCTCATGTCAAGCTTTGTGTCATATCTATATGAAAATCCTCTTTCTGGATCATCAAGTTGAGTAGATGAAACTCCAATATCCATAAGAATTCCTGTAACTTCATTAGCTCCAGCCATATATAAAACTGTTTCTATATTTTCGAAGTTACTTTTATATACAGACCATTTTTTCCCATATTTCTCTAGTCTTTTTTTTGCAAATTCTATTGCTTGATCATCTTGATCTATAGAAATTAATCTTCCTTTATCACTAATTTCTTTTAATATACCTTCAGAGTGTCCTCCTCCTCCTAAAGTACAATCTACATATATACCATCTTTATCTGTTATTAAATTTTCTAATGTTTCATAATATAAAACTGGTATGTGGTATTCACTTTCTATTTCGTGCATTTTTGTTCCTCCTACAAAAAATAGAGAAGCCATTGGCCTCTCTATTCTATTATAATAAATAAAAAATAATATATCTTAGAATCTTCAAAGCAAAATAAGCCAATACTGGTGACAAATCTATTCTAACATTTCCCATAGGTATCAAAGTCCTAAAAGGTTTTAAAATTGGCTCTGTTAAAGCATATACAAGATTTGTAAAGTCATTTCTTGAATATGGAGCTAACCAAGAGATTACTATTCTTATTAATATAAGTATATTCATAATTTCAAAAGCTAAATTTATAATTCTGTAAATTAAACCCATATTTTCTCCTTATTTCTCTCCTAAAAAGTAATGTTTTGCTTTTACTGAGTATTCCCATCCAGACCAAATTGTTAAAACAACTGGAATTAATGTCATATAAAAATAAATTGTTTTATACAAAGTTTCTTTTTCAGGAGTATTTCCTAGCCCAAAGAACAGCATAATTATAATCACAATCATTTGAGTAGTTGTTTTATATTTCCCTAAAATCCCTGCAGGAATCACTTCCCCTTTTGCTGCAGCTATAGTTCTTATCCCACTAATTAAAAATTCTCTTGCTATAACAACAATAGACATCCATGCTGGAATATAATCTAATTTTACAAAGATTACCAATGCTGATATAACAAGTATTTTATCTGCCAAAGGATCCATTATCTTACCCAAATCAGTTATTAAATTATATTTTCTTGCTATATATCCATCTAACCAATCTGTCAGCGATGCAAAAATAAATATACCAAACGCTATCATTCTATACAAAGTATGATGTGTAGTCCCTGCTGATTCTTGTAAAAAGTATATAAAAGGTATTGCTAATATTAATCTAATTGCTGTAAGTTTATTTGGCAAATTCAAGACTGACTCCTCCTTATTTTAAGACTATTTTATTTCGTTTTCTACAATTGCCCCTATATAGTCATATTCAAAATTTTGTTCTATTTTTACTTTTACTATTTCCCCTTGTTTTGCAGTTCCATCATTTGTTAAAACTTTTCCATCTATATCTAAAGCTTGTCCTCTGGTTCTTCCCTCTAGCATAAACTCACTCTCTGAAGAAATACCATCAATCATAACTTCAACAACTTTTCCAATCATTGCTCTATTTTTTATCTCTGCAATTTCAGCTTGTAAATTTGTTAATTCAGCCCATCTTTTTTCTTTTATTTCTTCTGGAACTTGATTCTCTAAATCATGTGCAACAGTTCCCTCTTCTCTAGAGTACTTAAATACACCTACATAATCAAATTTAAACTCTTTTATAAAATCTTTTAACTCTTCAAAATCTTCCTCTGTTTCCCCTGGGAATCCTACAATTACAGTAGTTCTGATTGTTGCTTCAGGAATTTCAGTTCTTATTTTATTTAAAATTGATTTTATATGATCACCTGATTTTGCTCTAGCCATATTTTGTAGTATATTTCCTGAAATATGTTGAATTGGAATATCAAAATATTTACAAACTTTTGGTTCATTTTTTATAACTTCAACTAGTTCATCTGTTAATGAATTAGGGAACATATAATATGATCTAATCCACTCTATTCCATCTACTTTTGCTAATTCTTTTAATAAATCAGGTAAAGCTTTCTTTTTATATAAATCAATTCCATACTCTGTTGTTTCTTGAGCTAATAAATTTATTTCTCTTACTCCATTTGCTGCTAAAGCTTTTGCTTCTTCTACAATATCCTCTATTGTTCTACTTCTTAAATTTCCTCTAAGTTGAGGTATAATACAATACGTACATCTTCTATTACATCCTTCTGCTATTTTTAAATAAGCAGTGTGAGGATTTGTTGTTAAAATTCTTTCTGTTCCTGCATCTGCTAAGAATTCAAAAGAATCACATCTCACAATTTTAGAATCTTCTAAAATTGTATCTACTATCTCTTCTATTTTATGTATTTCACCTGTACCAACTACAGCATCTATTTCAGGAATTTCTGAAATTAACTCATCAGCATATCTTTGCGCTAAGCATCCTGCAACAATTATTTTTTTTACTTTTCCAGAGTTTTTCTTTTCTGCAACTTCTAATATTGCTTGAATTGATTCCTCTTTTGCATCTCCAATAAATCCACATGTATTTACTAAAACAACATCTGCCTCTTCTAAATCATTTGTTATTTCAAATCCTTTTCTAGCTACCATTAGCCCTATTAAGTGCTCACTGTCAACTAAGTTTTTACTACAACCTAAACTTATTAAACCTAATTTCATTTTTTACCATCCTTCATTTTTTGTTGCTTTTATTTCTATACGGAAAAATAACACAGAGGTTGAAGTCCTCTGTGTTATCCCCCTTAATTTTAAAATTATTCAGCTGCCATTTCTTGTAATAATTTCTTTCTACTTAAACTGATTTTTCCATTTTCTGTAGAAATTACTTTTACTTCAAATGTGTCTCCAACTTTTAATACATCTTCAACATTAGCCACTCTTTCTAAAGATATTTCTGACACGTGAAGAAGTCCCTCTTTCCCTGGTAATATTTCCATGAAAGCTCCAAACTTAGCTATATTTACTACTCTTCCTAAATATACCTCTCCTATTTCAACATCTTTAACATATCCATTTACTAACTTTATAGTGTCCTCTAAAACATCTAATCCTTTACAGAATATAGATACTCTTCCATCATCTTCTATATCGATAGTTGCACCTGTTGCTTCTATAATTCCTTTTATATTTTTTCCACCAGGTCCTATTAAAACTGCAATTTTATCCTTCGGAATTACCATTTGGTGAATTCTTGGAACAGTTGGTGCTAATTCATTTGTATTTGATATTGTGCTATTCATTAATTCTAATATTTGTAATCTAGCATCTAAAGCTTGCTTTAAAGCTATTCTCATAATATCCTCTGATATTCCTGCAATCTTCATATCCATTTGTAAAGCAGTTATTCCAGTCTTAGTTCCTGCAACTTTAAAGTCCATATCTCCTAAGTGATCCTCTAGACCCATTATATCTGTTAATACAACATAATCATCATCTTTTTTGATTAGACCCATTGCAATTCCAGCTACATGTTCTTTAATAGGTACTCCTGCATGCATTAATGCTAGTGATCCTCCACAGATTGACGCTTGAGATGATGATCCATTAGATTCTGTTATTTCTGAAACTAATCTAACTGTATATGGGAAGTCTTCTACTGAAGGCATTACATAACTTAATGCTCTCTCTGCTAAAGATCCATGTCCTAGTTCTCTTCTTCCAGGTGCACCCATTCTTCCTGTTTCTCCAACTGAATATGGAGGGAAATTATAGTGTAGATAGAATTTTTTAAAATACTCTTCATCTAGACCATCTATTAGTTGTTCATCCTCTTTAGTTCCTAAAGTTGCTACAACTAACGCTTGTGTTTCTCCTCTTGTAAATAAAGCTGATCCATGTACAATTGGTAAAACATTTACTTCTGCTGCTAAGTCTCTAATTTCTGTTGTAGCTCTTCCATCTACCCTATGTTTATTGTATAAAATAGCATCTCTAACTTGCTCTTTCATTAAATCGTGATAATATTTTGCAAATTCTGCAACTACTTCTGCCGGAACTTCCTCTTCTCCAAAGTTTGCATTTACAAATTCTTCAAATAAAACTTCTTCTAATTGATCTACAGCTTCTTCTCTAGCTTTTTTTCCAGTTGTTAAAACAGCTTCTTTTAACTTAGTAGCTCCATTTTGATCGATAAAGTTTTTAACTATCGGCATTACTTCAGGTGCTTGGAACTCTATCTTCTCTTTACCAACTAAAGCTTGGAACTCCATTTGGAACTGACATAATTTCTTTATATTATCATGAGCAAACATTATAGCTTTTAACATTGTTTCCTCATCAATTTCTTTTGCTCCTGCTTCAACCATGTTGATAGCATCCATACTTCCAGCTACAGATAAATCTAATTCACTTATTTTTAATTGCTCTGGTGTTGGATTTAAAATAAACTCTCCATCTATCATTCCAACTACTACTCCAGCTACTGGTCCCATAAATGGAATATCAGATACTGTTAAAGCTACTGATGATCCAACAATTCCCATGAAATCAGGAGTACATACTCCATCATATGAAAGTGTTGTATTTACAATATGAACATCATAATGAAACCCTTCTGGGAACATTGGTCTTATTGGTCTGTCTATTAATCTAGCTATCAATGTAGCATTTGTTGATGGTCTAGCTTCTCTTTTATTAAATCCTCCTGGAAATTTCCCAGCTGCATAATATTTTTCTACATAATCTACTGTTAAAGGAAAGAAGTCGATTCCCTCTCTAGCACTTTTACTTCTGTTAACTGTACTTAATAAAATTGTATCACCATATTGAACCATTACAGCTCCATTTGATTGTCTTGCTATTTTACCAGTTTTTAACGTTAATTGTCTTCCACCTATTTCTAAGCTTAAGCTTACTTCATTAAACATTAAGTTTCCTCCTTTTAAATTGGTAGAGGATAAATATAGCAAATAATAAGGAACTAAAACTAAAGATTTTAGCTTTAATCTCTTACTACTTACCTTATATTTATCCTCTATATTCTTACATTAAAGTATATCATTTTTACATATAAAAATCAAAATATATTTATTCAACATTCATATTATGAATCAAACCAAGGGCTATTCCCATAGTTACCATTGCACTCCCTCCATAACTGAAGAATGGCATTGGTAATCCAAAAACTGGTAGTAATCCAACAGCTACAAATATATTTATTATTACTTGAGTTATTATTTGAGCTCCCATTCCTAATGCTAAATATTTTCCAAAATAATTTTTACACTCTCTTCCTGTTACCATTATAAAATGATATAGTGCAAAAAATAATCCAACAACTACAAACATACCCATTATTCCAAACTCTTCTCCAAAAGTAGCCATTATAAAGTCTGTGTGTATTTCTGGAAGGTAACTATATTTTTGAACACCATTAGCATACCCTTTTCCAAATAATCCTCCGCTACCAAAAGCATAAACAGATTGCTTCACCTGATAACCGTAATCATCTGAATAGTTTCCAAAAAACAATCCATCTATATAACTTTTTATTCTCATTATCTTATAGGAAGCTCCCTCTTCGCTGGCATATTTATAAACCACTGCTAGTCCACCTATACCTAATATTCCTCCTAAACAACTAACCCTTAAAATCCATTTATCTTTTAATTTACTCATGAATATCATAAATAACCAAATTGCTAAGTAATGAATTGCTGTTCCCATATCTTTCTGAGCTAAGATTAACACACCATAAACTCCTAAGTATATTAAAGCATTTATTATTGTTACGCTCTCACTCAAATCATTATCTTCTGCTCTTGCCAAGCAATTTGCCATATTTATAACAAATGCACATTTTAAAATTTCAGCTGGTTGAATAGAAACTGGTCCTAGATTTATCCAACCATAGGCTCCATTTATCTTAGGAATAAATGGTAAGTTCATTTTCCCCCCTATATACATTCCTAATAAAACGAAAATACTCGTTAAAAAAATGGCTCCATTTACTTTTCTATTGCTTAAAACTTTATACGTTAGTTTTAATTTTTTTATTTTACCAGCATTACCAATAAAGAGATATATTATAAAAAAAATTAATATGTATACAAAGTGTTTTTTTATATTTTCAGGTTTCATATAAAAAGCTGCACTAACCATATTAATTGAACTTAAAACCATCAATATTACTATTATAAAAAATAATGAAAATCGTCTCTGTCTTAATCTAATCATTTTATTTTTAATTTTTTGTTGTTGATTTTTTAAATTTTCTTGAAAAAATTGTCCAGTTGTATTTTCCATTTAAATTCTCCCCTTAAAATTCTTTTTACAAAAAATAAAAAAATGGCGCTTCTTGCTGGGCTCGAACCAGCGACAACACGATTAACAGTCGTGCGCTCTACCAACTGAGCTAAAGAAGCACTTTTTTAAGATTGGCAACTTCCTATCCTCCCAGGGGGCTGCCCCCCAAGTACTTTCAGCGTTTATGGGCTTAACTTCCAGGTTCGAAATGTTACTGGGTGTACCTCCATAGCTATCGTTGCCAATCAATATTTATTTGTGTTCTTGAACACTTGAAACTATATAGTAGTATATTAAGGTTAAAACTTCGATATATTAGTATTGGTCAGC